>Ga0233420_10000417_pt1 | contig 18434 bp, 17 predicted proteins | sample Watercolumn_Mata_4_FD_183009 | JGI IMG/M metagenome (GOLD analysis project Ga0233420, IMG submission 183009) | Freshwater microbial communities from Lake Matano, South Sulawesi, Indonesia - Watercolumn_Matano_2014_102_MG | ecosystem: Environmental > Aquatic > Freshwater > Lake | place...
TTTGCCTCCTCGTTCGACCAGATCGGCGTGCTGGCCCGCGATTGCGACTATGCGGCCCTCGTGCTGGGCGTCATGGCTGGAAAGGACCCGCATGATGCCACCTCTTCGGCTCACGAAGTTCCCGATTACACGGCAGAGATGGCCTCAGTCAGCATGGAAGGGCTCAGAATAGGCGTGCCGAAAGAGTACTTCCATGAAAGCCTCAACCCGGAAGTGGCTGAAATTGTCAGGGCAAAGCTCCAGGAGTGTGTCGGGAAGGGTGCGGAACTGGTCGAGATAACCTTGCCGGAAAGCGATTATGCCATTGCTGCCTACTATATTCTGGTGACCGCCGAAGCCTCCTCGAATCTTGCCCGGTTCGATGGTGCGCGTTACGGTTACCGTTCCCCCTTTTCTGAGGATGTGCAGGCGATGTATGTCAACTCCAGGACCGAAGGGTTCGGAAAAGAGGTCAAGCGCCGTATCATGCTCGGGACCTATGTGCTCTCCGCAGGATATTACGACACCTATTATAAAAAAGCCCAGCAGGTCAGGCGTGTTTTTCAGGACAGGTATCGTGAAGCGCTCTGCAAGGTTGACGTCATCGCAGGCCCGACCTCCCCATTTCCGCCATTCGCTATCGGCGAGAAAATGGACGATCCGCTTGAAATGTATCTTGCAGATGTCTTTACCGTTCCGGCAAGCATTGTCGGCATGCCTGCCGTAAGTGTTCCGGCAGGACTTGACAGCCGGGGCCTTCCGGTCGGGGTGCACCTGATCTGTGATTTCTTCCAGGAAGGGAAACTGATGGGTATTGCCCGGTACATGCAGCGCCGGACGCCTCCCTCGGCAGTTGTTTCATAACTCTAAATACCACCAGCTCTATGAGTGTTCTAGTCAACAAGGATACCCGTCTGCTTGTACAGGGGATAACCGGCAGTGAGGGAACGTTCCATACTTCCCAGATTCTCGAATACGGGACCAATGTCGTTGCGGGGGTTACCCCGGGGAAAGGCGGCAGCATGTACCATGGTAACGAAAAGGACCATTTTTGCAGGCCGGTTCCGGTTTTCAATACCGTCAGGGATGCGGTGGAAAAAACCGAGGCGAATACATCGGTTATTTTCGTTCCTGCTCCGTTTGCCGGAGACGCCATCATGGAGGCTGCCGATGCCGGTCTCAAGGTCATCATCTGCATTACCGAAGGCATTCCGGTCAACGACATGATGAAAGCGTATGCTTTTGTCAAGGAAAAAGGAGCAGTGCTGGTGGGCCCGAACTGCCCCGGCGTGATTACTCCCGGAGAAGCGAAGATCGGGATCATGCCCGGTTTTATCCACAAGAAGGGTACGATCGGGGTTGTGTCACGCAGCGGCACCCTTACCTACGAGGCGGTTCACCAGTTGACGGCGGTAGGGCTTGGCCAGTCGACCTGCATCGGAATCGGCGGGGACCCGATCATCGGGACGCGCTTTATCGACGCGGTCAAGATGTTTGCAAAGGATGACGAAACCGAGGGCCTGGTGATGATCGGTGAAATCGGAGGCAGTGCCGAGGAAGAGGCTGCCGAGTATATCAGGAAATATTTCAAGAAGCCGGTCGTCGGCTTCATCGCAGGCAGAACGGCTCCTCCGGGACGCAGGATGGGACATGCCGGAGCGATTGTATCCGGAGGCAAGGGAACGGCGGAAGACAAGATCCGCGTCATGGAAGCTGCCGGAATCCATGTGGTTTCCAATCCCGGTGATATCGGGCAGGCCATGCTGAATGCACTGGGCAGGTAAACGGGGCGGCATTTCTGCTGACAGGAACGTGAAAGGAGCGCCGCGGGGCGCTCCTTTCACGTTTTCGCCGGGGTGTTTGTCCGTTGCATGCAGGGCGGTATCGTTTATTTACAGCCCCAGTGCCACCAGATCATGGATGTGGACGATGCCGACAGGACGGTTTTCCGTGTCGCAGACGACAAGCTGGGTTATCCGGTGGGTTTCAAGAATATCGAGGCATTCCTTGGCAAGAGTCCGGGGCGCGACGCTTTTCGGGTTTCTGGTCATGACGGCGCCTGCAGTAAGCTGAAGAAAGTTCTCTTCTTTCTGGACAATTCTCCGCAGATCCCCATCGGTAAAAATGCCGCTGAGGCGGCCTTCCCGGTCGACGATGGCGCTGAAGCCATAGCGTTTCGAGGTCATTTCGAGAATCAGTTCGCCGAGCTTCACCTGTTCTCCCACAACCGGAACGGCTTCCCCGGTAGCCATGATGTCCGATACGTTCATGGTAAGGCGTCTTCCGAGGGCGCCCTTTGGGTGAGTCAGGGCAAAATCACGGTGCGTGAACCGCTTTTCCTGCATGAGGGTGATAGCCAGGGCGTCTCCCATGGCAAGCATCGCCGTGGTGGAGGTCGTCGGTGCAAGGTCAAAAGGGCAGGCCTCCTGTTCAATGCCGGTATCGAGCACGATATCCGCATTCTGGGAGAGATATGATCGCAGGTTGCCGGTCATGGCGATGATGGTGACTCCCATTCTTCGCAGTGCCGGGATGATGAAGTTCAGCTCGTCGGTTGTTCCGCTTTTCGAGAGGCAGATGACCACGTCGCCTTCCGATACGATGCCGAGGTCGCCATGTGCGGCGTCAGCCGGGTGCAGAAACAGTGCGGTTGTTCCGGTGGAAGCCATGGTGGCGGCTATTTTCTGGGCTATGATGCCCGATTTCCCCATGCCGGAGATGATTATTTTACCCGTGCAATTGTTCATGACATTCACAGCCTGATCAAAACCGGCATCAAGCCGTTCAGCTATCCTGCAGAGTTCCGCTGCTTCCTGTTTGAGAATTGCCTTTCCCGTGGCGGTCAGGTTTCGGGGTTCGCTTTTTCTGTCCATACGGTGCCCGGTCGAACGTTTTTTTGTTTGATATCAAGGAATAATAGTGTTTTTATAGAAGGGAATATCAGCTAAATTAACAAGCACAAGAGCATCTTTTTCCACAGTATAAAACCTTGGTCATGAGCTGGGTTGTGCTTTTCATCTTTTCCCTCGCTTTTTTTTTCGTGCTCATGTTTCTGCTTTCCCGGTTTGTCGGGTACATGAAAAAGGAGCAGAACATAGAAATAGAATCGCTCAGGGACACCCTTATCGACAAGGATAATCCCGTTGGCCTTTCAGGCGAGGAACTGCAGAAACTCAAAGACCAGCAGGCAGAGGCGCAGCGTCATCTCCGGGAAGTCATCGCAAAGATTCCTGTTGTGCAGAAAGACGGCCGTTTTCAGATTGACCAGGATGAAATCCAGAGAAGAAAGGCTGCTGAACCGATGAACGGCAGTTCCGGGGGAGATGCCGGGAAAGATATGCCCAGCAAGTCATAGCGCTCCCGTTCATGTTCGCAAAGTTAAAGCTTCTTGCCAAAGATACGGTTATTTACGGTGCCAGCACCATCATAGCCCGGAGTCTCAACTACCTTCTTGTTCCCCTTTACGCCAACAGGCTTTCGACGTTCGATAACGGCGTGCAGACGCTTGTGTATGCCAATATTGCCCTGGCCAATGTGCTCTTTTCCTACGGTCTTGAAACATCCTATCTGAAATCGGCATCCGATACCATTCATCAGTCGGGCGATGCGAGAAACTATTTTTCCACGGCTTTTTTCAGCCTGGTTGTCACTTCGACACTTTTTGCCGCGATCATGGTGTTCTTTTCCGGTGATATTGCCGCCCTTATCGGTCTTACCCCGAAAGAGGGAGCGTTCATCAATTATGCAGCGGCCATTCTCTGGATTGACACGCTTCTGGTGATTCCTTTTGCCGAGCTGCGCCTGAAACGCCAGGCCCTGCGGTTTGCAGCCGCGAGAATCCTTGGAGTTGTCGCCGTGGTCGTGAGTGCGGTCGTTCTGTTGATCCCTTTTCATGCGGGGCTTCCCGGCGCCTTTCTCGCCAATATCATCGGTTCTCTGGTCAGCCTTGTTGCCCTTCTGCCGCTTTTCAGGGATCTGAAGCTGTTCTTCTCGTTTGCCAGTCTCTGGGAGATGCTGCGGATCGGTCTTCCCTATGTTCCTACCGGCATAGCCGGTTTGCTGATCCATCTGGTTGATCGCAACCTGCTTATCAGAATCTCCGCTTCCGATATCGAGAGGATTTACGGTAAAGGGTACCTGGCTTCAGATATTGTGGGTATATACGGGCGTGTTGCAGCATTCGGCATCATCCTGCAACTGCTCATACAGGTATTCCGGTTCGCATGGCAGCCATTCTTCCTGCAGCATGCCAGCGATCCGGATGCCAAGAGGCTGTTTCGTTATGTCCTGAGCATTTCAACGTTTGTGACAATGTTTGCCGCACTTGCCGCAACCTTTTTCGTGCCGGACCTTGTCATGCACCATTATGGCGGCCGTTTTTATCTTCTGCCCCCGAAGTACTGGATCGGTCTTTCCGTGCTGCCGTGGATTTTCCTGAGCTATGTTTTCGATATGGTTTCGACCAACCTTTCATCCGGCATGCTTGTCACGGGCAGTACCCGGTATCTTCCGGTGGTCACCTTTTCGGGTGCTGCCGTAACGGCACTGTGCTGCTGGTTTTTCATTCCGCAGAGCGGCATGGAGGGTGCGGCATATGCAATTGTTGCCGGAACCGTTGCCATGTGCCTGGTGATGGCCTACTTCTCGCTGAAGGTTTTTCCCAACCATTACGACTGGACAAAGCTTTTCATCCTGCTGTTTGCCGGCATTGCTTTTGTTCCGTTGCAGGAGCAGGTAACGGTGCGTTTTGACGGCATGTTGCCATCGCTCGTATCGAGGGTTTTTCTGCTGCTGGTCTACGCAGTCGCAGCAGGACTGCTGTTCAGGGATGAGAGCGCTCTTGCGTTCGAGAAAATCCGTCGCAGGGTTACACGCAGGTGATCACGCCGGCGGTTCGGGACTCCGGTTCACGGTCATGAGATCCGCGCACCTTCCGCGCTCAGCGCTCCATGCGGATGATGTTGACTTCCCGAATCTCGCCCGGTGGTTCCGGAACCCGTTCCTTTCCGGTGCGGATTTTGCGGGTCGCGATCTGCTCAAGCATTTTCCGGAGTGAGTCCCGCTGGGCAGGGGTGCAGACGAGGGCAAGCTCATGGAAATGCGTCGCCAGTTCCTTTTCCATCGAAGTCTGCAGGGTTCCGATGCTTCCGGCAATCGATACGATTTTCGACGTATCGGGTTTTTCCTTTACCGACTCGGCAATCAGCTCTTTTTTCAGTTTTGCCATGGCCTGAAGGTCCGGCATGACTTTTCTGAAATGCGCGTTCCGGATTTCCCGGAACCTGACGCTCTGCTCTTCTGAAAGTGACAGTGGTCCACTGAGGTAAAAATGCCGGCTGTACTGACGGGTTATCCGCACGGGACGCAGTCCGGGATTATGGATGTTCTGTTGCCACAGGATACCGAGCAGCGTCACGTTAAGTACGACCAGTATGACCAGGATGACGGTAACGAAACGTTTTGATGTGAGAAAATCCATGATTGCTTTGACGTTCAGATCCGGCTGCTGGCCGGTGTTGATGGTGTACGGTTACGGTTCTGCCTCATTCCCTGCAGGGAAAAACAGTTTTTTCCCTGCAGCGTTTTCCGTGGTCATGGTTACAGCATCATTCTGCCGTGTTTTGCTCCAGGCCTGTTCTGCATGAAGGTTTTCATTTTTTCAATCTGGCCAGGAGTCAGCACCGAGGCAATCTGGTGAAGGTGTGTGCTCTCTTTCCTTGCCAGTTCAGCGTGCGTTCTGCCTATCTGCTCGGAAAGCAGGCCGATTTTCTTGCTGTCAGGATTTTTTTTCAGCGATTCATCGCGTATTTCCTGACGGAGAGTCATGAGCTGCCGGCGATCGCCAGAGATAGCCATAAAGTTGCTTTTGCGAATGAGTTGCAGCTTTTGTTGCTGACTCTCGCTCAGCCCGAGCGTCTTTTCCATGCTTGCCGGGCGGCACCGGGGAGAACCGGTTGCCTGTTTTCCCGCAAAGGCGGACCGCTCTTCCGGCCTCATCGCGGCAACTCTTTGCTGCCATTCCGTCCGGTAGGCGTTCCGTTCTTCCGTGGTGGCATTCTGCATGCTTCCCCTCATCCGGGCAAGTTCATCGTTGCTGTAGCGGCTGTAGTCGGCAGCAGAAGCCGGAGCGGCTGCGGCAAGCATAACAGCGGTCATCATCATCATTACCTGCTTTTTCATCGGTGTATCGTTTTATCAGTCATTATCGGTTACTGCACGTCAACAAATTCAATGCAAAAAGCCATCAGGTCACGGTTTGTTCTGTTCCTGCCCGGCTGCTTTTCCGGTTTCCCGGTTACTGCCGGTATCAGTCGCATCGACATAGTACGCCAGCTCCTCTCCTGAATAATCCTCGGTGAGCTGTTCCATCGTTTCACCGGCATCAGCCAGAGACAGCGTCTCTCCGGCAGTGAAAAAGAGCGTTGCCGAAGTGATGTTGATTGCCAGCAGAATTGCGGCAAAAGCAAATTTCACCTTGATTCCCTCAGGAAATCCTGTGGCTGCCGACCAGAACGGCCGGTTTCCGGACGTTTCAATCCTCTGCATCAGGTGAACCCTGAAAAGGGGAGACGCCTGAAGCTTCGGCAGATCGTCGAGGACCGCAATGGTTCTCCGGATCTCGTTTTCTCTATGCTCATCTGGTCTTTTCATGGTCGTTTCCTTTTTCATGTTTTTTGACGACAGCTGTCGAAAAAACTTGCACCGGATGATGGTCTGGCTTTCTGTCAGGTGCTTGCATAGTATCGTGCCAGTTTGTCATGCAGGTTTTTTTTTGCACGGTGAATCAGCGACTCGACTGCCGATACGGATGTTCCAAGGATATCGGCGATGTCACTGTTGCTGTAGCCATCCTGCTTGCTGAGCAGGAATGCGGTTTTCTGGTTGTCAGGCAAGGTGTTCAGCGCTTGCTGAAGCATGGCGGTCCGTTCTTTCCCCGCCAGCGCCTGCTCCGGATTGTCACCGGGAGATGACGGAAGCTCTTCGGCCGGGTCGTCGATACCGATGATTCTTCTGAGCGATGAAAAACGTTTTTTCCTTTTCACTCGCCGCAGGTGATCAAGCGATTTGGTGACCGCAATCCGGTATATCCATGTCGAGAGCTTTGACTCTTCCCTGAAATTCTGCAGTGACCGGTGCACTTCCACAAAAACGTCCTGGGCGAGATCCTCGGCATCCTCCCGGTTCATGACGAACCGGTAACAGGTATTCAGCACCATATCCTGATGTTCGGCAACAAGAGCCCTGAAAAGCTCTTCACTCGATGTGACACGGTTCTTCTCCAAGCTTCTGCTCTTTGTCTCTCCCGTTACTATCATTTGTCCGGTGACTTCCATGCACGCATGCCTTTCTGCAGACCCGTCCGGGGGATGTGTTCAATCAGGACTGTTTTCTGCAGCGTTTGACGTCGTTTTCCGGTTATTCCTGCTGTTTTTCAGTAATAACTGATTTCTTTTCAGCCAAGAGAGGCGGCAAAATCAAGGACCCGGTCCACTTTCTCGAGTGAGTCCGCTTCACAGTACAGGCGCAGCACAGGTTCTGTGCCCGAGGCGCGGATCAGCAGCCAGCCGCCCTCGAAATGATATTTGCAGCCATCGAGACCGCTGAATTTCAGCACCTTGCAGCCCGCAATCGACTGGAGGTCGCCGGTTGCAGCCTTTGTGATGATTGCCTGTTTTCTGGCTTCGCTGACATGCAGGTCATGACGCTTGTAACAGAAAAACCCGTATTCGTCGTAGAGTTCCTGCACCAGTTCCGAAAGACTTTTCTGTTTCCGGGTCATGATTTCAAGGATCAGAAGGCCGATATAGACTCCGTCCCTTTCAGGCAGGAATGCGGTAATGCCGATCCCTCCCGACTCTTCTCCTCCTATCAGGATATCCCTGGTGGCCATGAGCTGGCTGACATACTTGAACCCGACCGGAAGTTCATGCATGACAAGGTTATGCTTCAGGCATATCCGATCGATAATGTCGGTCAGGGCGAAGGTTTTTGCGATTTCGCCCCGCTGTCCGCGATCCTCGACCAGGTATTTGAGAATGAGCGCGAACAGTTTGTGGGAATCCACGAAATTGCCATGTTCGTCGAGCATGCCGACCCTGTCGGCATCACCGTCGTTGATGATGGCAACGTCGGTTTCAACCTCACGGAAAAACTCGATGAACTCTCCGATGTACTGCGGCATGGGCTCGGGGTTGATGCCTCCGAATCCGGGATTCTGGGTGCAGTGGTAACAGTTCACCATGGATTCGTCGAACAGGCTGGTGATAATGTCCTGGCCGGCTCCGTACATGGCATTATGGGCGATCTTGATGCGCGAGTCGCGGATAAGCTGCAGATCGACGTTTGCCTTGAGATGGTTCAGGTAGAATGCCTTCAGGTCGGCATATTCGATAAGCTTCCGGTCGGGTTCCACCGGGGTCGCAGGGTCGATCTCCGGCAGATACCCTTCGATTTCGGCTATTGCTTCAGGGTGGGCAGGCCCACCGTACGATGCCTTGACCTTGAAGCCGTTATAGACTGGAGGATTGTGGGAAGCGGTGATGACGATGCCGCCGGCAAGCTGCTTCGCCCTGGTAAAGAGCGATACCGCAGGGGTCGAGACAAAACTTCCCGAAAGGTACACCCTGATGCCCTGTGAGGAGAGCACTTCCGCAGTGAATTCAGCAAACTCCCTGGACATGAAGCGGGTATCATATCCCACACAGACACCTTTGGCTTTTTCAGGGCGGGTCAGTATATACCTGGCGGTAGCCAGGGCGGCAAGCTTGAGGTTGTCAAAGGTATAGTCCTTTGCGATAATCGCACGCCATCCGTCAGTACCGAATTTGACTTGCATTCTTTTCTGTTTTTGATATTATGAATGGGATTTGAAAAGGCGTATGACGTTGTTTTACAAAGCTGTAAAATACAGTTTCCCGTTCGTTCATCCAATTATCAGCTGTTTCAGATGCCGAGGAAACTTTTTGTTCTTGCCGGAGAGGTTTCCGGGGATATGCACGCGGCCGGAGTGGTCGGGGAACTGCTGCGCCGGAAGCCCGATGTAAGGATTTTCGGCATCGGGGGAGAGCAGCTCCGGGCGCTGGGAGCGGAACTTGCCTACGATACCCGCCAGATGAGCATCATGGGTTTTGCCGATGTGCTGCGCCATGCGGGTTTTCTCAGAAAGGTTATCATTGCCCTGAAGGCGCTGGTGCGTGATGAAAAACCCGATGCTGCACTGCTTGTGGACTATCCGGGCATGAACCTCCTGATGGCCCGTTTTCTGCACGATCTTGGTATTCCGGTTATTTACTATATCGCTCCCCAGGTCTGGGCATGGAAGGAGGGGCGGGTCAGGAAGATACGGGAGACCGTCGACCGCCTGCTGGTGATTTTCGACTTCGAGGTTGATTTCTATCGCCGTCACGGGGTCAAGGCCGAGTTTGTCGGACATCCGGTTATCGAGGAACTGCGGCACGAGGTTTTTTCTCCGGCCCCGTCATTCCTGCAGCAGCACGGCATTGACGAGGGAGCGACGCTGATAGGGCTTCTTCCCGGCAGCCGGCGGCAGGAAATAACCATGCTGCTTCCGGAGATGCTTCGGGCAGCCGGTCTGCTCGGCAAGCGGCACAATGCGGTTTTTCTGCTCGGCAGGGCGCCAAGGCTCGATTATCGATGGCAGGACTACATGACGGAACCCGAGGGCATCCGCGTCGTCGAGTGCCGGGGCTATGAGGTGATGCAGTACAGCAGCCTGGCGCTTGTCACCTCGGGGACCGCCACACTTGAAGCGCTTTGTTTCGGTCGTCCCATGATTGTTGTCTACCGTACGGGCTGGCTGAATTACCAGATCGGAAAAAGGCTCGTGAAACTGCGGAGCATTTCTCTCGCCAACATTGTCGCCAGGGGGCTCGGTTCGGCAGAACGGGTGGTTCCCGAGCTTATCCAGCATGAAGCATGTGCCGAGCGTATGGCCGAAGCGGTGCTCGAGCTGCTTGAAAATCCTGAAAAAGCACAGGTGATGCGTGCCGAACTGCTTGCTGCGAGGCAGAAACTTGCCAGCAACGCTCCTTCAGAAGCCGTTTCAACCGTTATCGAACAGTATCTGCACTAAGCCTCGTATGCAACAGTTCGTCGAGCTCCTTTCGGCCAATCCCCTGGTGTTTGCGTTTGCCGTTGTCGCAGCAGTCATGATCCTGTTCTCGTTTTTCAGGAGCTTTTTCCGGTTTGTGATGGTCATCGCTGCCGCACTGGTGCTCTATGCGGCATTGCTCCATGTCAGCGGGGGGGATCCATCCGAAACCTTCCGCCAGGTCCAGAATACCGTTGTCAGGTCGGTTGAACATCTTGCAGCGATGCTGTCTCCGCTGTTCGATCTGCTGAAATTCCGGAAAAAATGAGACCAGGCCAGGCATCTCCTAACGGCCCCGCAGGGGCGTGCTGAGTGCTCCCGTTGGGCATGAGTCTGCCAGTTTTCGGTAATCCGGAGCCACTGCTGTCCCGTTTTCCTCGAGCGTTCTCACGCATATGCCGCAGTCAACGCATTTTTCACGTTCCAGAAGGATGTCCGGCGTTGCCGCAATGCTGTATTCCCGGGGTTCCTGCTGAGGGTAGGTATAGTCGGGAAGGTATAGGTCGGCAAGCTTCCTGAGCCGGCAGGTCTCGACGGCTTTGCAGCGGCATTGCAGGCACCGTGATGCTTCCCCCTGTGCTTCCGATGGGCCGAAGCCGGTAACCACCTCCATGAATCCGGAAGTTCTCGCTTCAGGAGCAATCTCGGGTACCGGAATGCGGCCGGTAGCTGTCGCACGGGCATAGAATGCCGGCGGGGCCTGGTCTCTCGGCCCGTAAGAAGAGTTGAATGCCGGTTGTTCCGTTTCTGGCGGTTTGCCCTGAAGATAGCAGTCGATGTGGTATGCCGCGCGTTTTCCCTGTTCAACTGCCCGTATGGCTGTATCTGCGCCGGAAACACAATCGCCTCCCGCAAAAATTCCTTCGATGCCGCATGCAAGCGTCTGCGGGTCAACGCCGATCGTTCCGTCAGGATTAATCGGGACTCCCTGAAGAGCTTCTTCCGGGCAGTCGACCTGCTGTCCTGTGGCGGCGATCACCGTATCGGCCTCAAGCGTGAATTCCGAACCGGCAACGGGCAGGGGTTTTCTTCTTCCGCTACTGTCCGGTTCCCCCGGTTGCATGACGATGGCTTTCACGGTTGCGGTTTTGCCGCAGACCTCGACGGAAACCGGGGCGGCAAGCTCTCGCAGCAGAACGCCTTCAGCGAGCGCTTCCCCGATTTCACCATGATTTGCTGGCATTTCCTGCCGTGTCCTGCGGTACAGGATGGTAACCTGTTCGGCTCCGAGCCGAAGCGCCGTCCGGGATGCGTCGATCGCCGTATTGCCTCCGCCTATGACCAGCACCCGGTTTCCCGGATGGGGGGCTTGTCCGCAGGCGGCTGCATGCAGGAAGGCAATGCCGCTCGTTACACAGGAAGCATCTTCTCCCGGGATGCCCATCAGTGAGGCTTTCGAGGCGCCAAGGGCAAGGAATACCGCATCGTATTCCTCTTTCAGCGTTTGCGCACTCATGTCCTTGCCGAGAACGGTGTTCATGCGGAATTCCGCACCCATAAGACGCAGCGGCTCCAGTTCCCTGTCGATCACGTCTTCCGGAAGGCGGAACCTCGGGATGCCGTAACGCATCATGCCGCCCGGCTCGGTATTGGCATCGAATATCGTGACATCGTGGCCGAGTGCGAGCAGGTAATATGCCGCGGTCAACCCTGCCGGTCCGGCGCCTACCACGGCGATACGCTTTCCGGTTGTTCCGGGTATTTCAGGGATAAAGCGCTCGTCACTTTCCATGTCGCGGTCGGCGGCATAGCGTTTGAGGGCGCAGATCGAAACGGGGTCATCCACGCCGTGACGCCGGCATTCGTCTTCGCACGGTGCGGGGCATATCCTGCCGAGAATTCCTGGCAAGGGAATGGTCTCCTTGATGATCCGGAGAGCCAGTCCGTCGTCACGCGTCGCAATTCCTGCAATGAACCCAGGGATGTTGCACCCTGCCGGGCAGGAACGTTCACACGGTCCCATGCAGTCTCCGCAGTGTTGCTCAATGATGCGTTCGAGGCTCTGTCGACGCATGCCGTGCAGTTCGGGGTTTTCGGTTTCGATCACCATGCCGTCCGAGACGACGGTGCTGCATGCCGGAACAAAGCGGTTTTTCCCCTTGATCTCCACGATGCACATCCAGCAGGATCCCGTCGATTCAAGCGTCCTGTCGAAGCAGAGGGTCGGTATGGTTATGCCTGCCGAAAGGGCGGCCTGGAGTATCGACACGTCTTGGGATGTCTTGACGGATCTTCCGTTTATGGTAAGCGTCAGTTCATTCATGTTCGGTAACACTGTTCAGGAGCGTGTGTGCCGCTCAGTGGTTGAAACGTCGGTCAATGAATCCGGCAACCTTCTCGAGCAGCCACATCGGGGTTGAGGTCGCTCCGCAGATGCCGACGCTTTCAACCGGTCTTCCGTCCTGCTCGGCAAACCAGGAATCCTGCAGCTCTTCGACATCCTCGATGAAGTAACTGCGGGGATTTGCCGCCCGACATATGCCGTAGAGCACCTGGCCGTTCGAGCTTTTCCTGCCAGCGACAAAGATGATGCAGCTGTTTGCCAGAGCGAAATCGTGAAGTTTCCGGTTGCGGCTCGATACCTGCCGGCAGATCGTGTCCTTGAAGACATGTCCGGGCATGGCGCCAGCTCCCGTGATTGCGGCGGTGATATCGATATCCCTGATAGCGGTCCATGGAGCCGGGCCGGCGTCGTCCGCTCTGCTGAACAGCGCTTCGATGTTTGCCTTCAGTTCGTAAAAGCCGGGCACATCCATGGTGGTCTGCGAGATCAGTGCCGACTTTTTTCGTACATCGAGCATTGCCAGCTCTTCAGGGTCCGACAGGTCGGCATGTTTGATGATGACAGCGCTGTTTCCGCAGTGGCCGTTGATACCGACGACTTCAGGATGGGCGCGTTTTCCGTAAATGATGATCTGGTAGCCGAGCTGATGGAGCAGCCGTGCCGTCCGCTGCAGTTTCGAGACGACCGGACAGGTGGTGTCGGTAATATCGAGGTTGTTCTGCTTCGCAATGCTGTAGGTATCAGGCGGTTCTCCGTGCGCCCTGATGAGCACGCTCGAGTCCCGGAGGGACTTGAAGGCGTTTTCGTCGATGGTGGTGAGGCCGAGGTTTTCAAGACGCTTCACTTCCACTTCATTATGGACGACGTCGCCGAGGGAGAACAGTTTTTCACGGGCGGCGAGTTTTTCCTCCGCTACGTGGATGGTTCCCTGCACTCCGATACAGAATCCGGAAGAAGTCCTGTCAAGGTTTATTTTCACGTTGATAACGGTAACACAATCAAGGGTAAACTACTACTAGTCAAAAGTAATATCCCGTTGCGTGAACTCAAAAAATACCACGAATGCCGGATTGCGGGATGTTCCGTACCCGGGAAGGTTTTTTCAGACATCGATCAGTTCAACATCGGGCATGTCCGAATCCATGAACAGCCGGTAAAGCGAGCCGAATTTCTGGGGAAGATCACTGACGAGAAGGTGGGGTCTGTTAGCTTCGCCCGTAGGGTGCAGCATCCCTGCTTCAGCAAGCAGTTCCCTGGCCTTTCGGGCAACTGCTTCCGCTGAATCGATGATACGGATGCCCGGTCCCACGGTCAGTTCGATCATGCTGCGAAGGATCGGATAGTGGGTACAGCCGAGGACAAGCGTGTCGATTTCCTGCCCGTTGAATTCACTGAGGTATTCTTTCGCGATAAGCCGTGTTGCGGGATGATCGGTGAACCCCTCTTCAGCAAGCGGGACGAAGAGCGGGCACGCCTTCGAATGCACCTCGATATCGGGATCGATCTCGTTGATGGCGCAAGCATAAGCGTTCGAACAGACCGTAGCCTGCGTGCCGATTACGCCGATGCGTTTCGTCCCGCTGACGTTCACCGCAAGCTCTGCTCCGGCTTCAAGCACGCCAAGGACCGGGATGTTGCTACAGCTTTTGTGGACGACGTCAAGCGCGAGGGCTGATACGGTGTTGCATGCAACGATAATCATTTTCGGCTGGTACCGCATCAGGATAGCAGTGTCTTCCTGCGCGTATTTGCGGATGGTGACCTGCGATTTCGAACCGTAGGGGACCCGGGCGGTATCGCCGAAATAGATAATGCGTTCGGAAGGCAGGATAGCCTGTATCGCCCTGACAACGGTCAGGCCGCCGACGCCCGAATCAAAAATGCCTATCGGGCTTTCGGGAGTGGTTTTGTGATGGAGCACCTGCAGAGTAAGAGCTGTTAAAGGTTACACGTTGAACCTGAAGAGCATGACATCGCCATCCCTGACGATGTAGTCCCGTCCTTCCGAGCGAAGTTTTCCCGCCTCCTTGACTTTCTGTTCGGAGCCGAGCTCGATGAGATCCCGGTATGACATGACTTCTGCCCTGATGAAGCCTTTCTCGAAATCCGAATGGATAGCACCTGCAGCTTCGGGAGCCGTCGCTCCCTTGCAGATGGTCCAGGCATGCACCTCTTTCTCTCCTGCGGTAAAGTAGGTCTGCAGGCCGAGAAGGTCATAGGCTGTCCTGATCAGCCGGTCGAGACCCGACATCGCCAGGCCGAGGCTTTCAAGGAACTCCGGACGTTCATCCTCGGGCAGTTCAGCTATTTCCGCTTCGGTTTTCGCGCTGATGACGAGCATTTTCGATCCTGACTGTCCAGCTATTTCCGCAACCCGTTCCGTGTAGGCATTGCCGGCGGGCAAATCGGTTTCAGCGACATTTGCCGCATAGAGAATCGGTTTGGTAGAGAGCAGGAAAAACTGCCTGGAAAGCACCTGTTCTTCTTCCGTCCTGATGACCGACCGGGCAGGGATACCTTCCGAAAGTCCGGCAATGATGCGTTCAGCCAGATCGACCTGCTGCAGCAGCTCTTTTTCCTTTCGGGCATTCTTCCGGAGTTTCTCGATGCGGCGTTCCATGCTGTCGAGGTCGGCCAGCATCAGTTCCGTTTCTATGGTGGCTATGTCGTCGGCAGGGTCGATTTTGCCTTCGACATGGATGATGTTGCTGTCGTCGAAGCAGCGGACGACATGAACGATCGCGTCAACTTCCCTGATATGCGAAAGAAACTGGTTTCCGAGGCCTTCGCCCTTGCTGGCGCCCCTGACCAGCCCGGCAATATCGACAATCTCCAGTGTGGCAGGGACCAGGGTCGGGGTTTTGACGATGTCGGCAATCTGCTGCATCCGCTCGTCGGGCACCAGTACCGTGCCGACATTGGGTTCTATGGTGCAGAAGGGGTAGTTTGCCGCTTCGGCCTGCTTGGCGGTGATGGCATTGAACAAGGTGGATTTTCCGACGTTCGGCAACCCGACAATCCCGCAGCGGAGAGACATGGCGATAGACAATGAAAGAGAGATTTGCAAAAGCGTACCCTTGCGGGCACAGGTTGTTAACATGTAATCATTAAGTTTGGAAAAAGCAAATTTATTTTATAAAATTACAGGCTAAGTCAAAATGCTTGTGAAAGACATAAAAGGGAACAGACGCATTATCATTGCCATAGACGGACCGGCGGCTTCCGGCAAGAGCACAACCGCCAGGAAAGTTGCCGAACGGCTTGGTTACACGTACATAGACACTGGGGCAATGTTCCGCTCCGTGACCCTGAAGGTTCTCGATCTCGGCCTGATCGATGCCGTGCGTATTTCCCCCGAATCCATTGCACCGGTACTGCAGGACCTTTCGGTCACTTTTCGTGACGAACGGGTTTTTCTCGATGGCCGTGATGTTACCGCCGCCATAAGGGAGAATCGTGTCAGCCGCGAAGTCAGCTTTGTCAGTTCGCTGGCGCCGGTCCGCGACTGTCTTCTCCGGATACAGCAGGAGATGGGACGTCACAGGGGTGTCGTCATGGATGGCCGGGATATCGGTACCGTCGTGTTTCCCGATGCTGAAGTGAAGGTGTTTCTTGTCGCCGATGCCCGCGAACGGGCAAAAAGGCGTTATGCCGAACTTGTCGCCAAAGGCGCATCAGGCAGCGGGTTGCCGGATATCGGAGCACTCGAGCAGGAGATTCTTGAAAGGGACCGTGCGGATGCAGGGCGGGCTCTGGCTCCTCTCGTGAAGCATCCCGATGCTGTTGAAATCGATACGTCGCTGCTGAGTATCGAAGAGCAGGTCAGTATGGTCTGCAGGATTGCAGAGGAGAAACTCGAACATGTCTGAGCAGGTTATCTGTTGACCTGCACGAGCGCTGAATCTTCTTTTTGTTTCATTAACCTAAAACCGGGTGCTGAAATCTCTCGCGGCACCGAGGGTAAATCACAAGAGAGGAAGGAAAACATTAATGGCAGAAACACTAACGCTGGAGAAAAAGGTCCAGGAACGGCCTGCAAGAAAAAAGGTCAAGGTATTTGCTCACTATGAGCCGTCGGCACTTGCCGAAATGGAAAAGCTCTATACGAGCACGCTCAGTGAAATTACCGAAGATGAAATCGTCAAGGGACGTATCGTCTCGATTTCAAACAAGGATGTGACCATCGACGTCGGCTTCAAGTCCGAGGGTATCGTTTCACTGCTCGAGTTCCGCGATGACGATGAAGTCAAGGTCGGTGACGAAGTGGAGGTCTACCTCGAGAATATCGAGGACAAGATGGGTCAGCTCATTCTTTCCAAGAAGAAAGCAGACGTCCTGAGAATCTGGGACAAGATCTACGATTCAATCGAGAACGACACCATCATCAACGGCAAGATCATCAACCGCGTCAAAGGCGGCATGACCGTCTCCCTCTCTGGTGTTGAAGCATTCCTTCCCGGTTCGCAGATCGATGTCAAGCCTGTGCGCGATTTCGATGCCCTCGTGGGACAGACCATGGATTTCAGGGTCGTCAAGATCAATCCCGTAACGCAGAATATCGTCGTCAGCCACAAGGTCATTCTCGAGGAGGAGTATGCCGCTCGCCGCGAGGAGATGCTCGCCAATATCAAGGTGGGCATGGTTCTGGAAGGTACGGTCAAGAATATCACCGATTTCGGTATTTTCGTCGATCTCGGAGGTCTCGACGGACTTGTGCACATCACCGACATCACCTGGGGCAGAATCAATCATCCTTCGGAAGTTGTCGAGCTTGATCAGCCGATCAAGGTTGTTGTGGTGGGCTTCGACGAGAACACCAAGCGTGTCTCTCTCGGCATGAAACAGCTCGAATCGCATCCGTGGGAAAATATCGAGCTCAAGTATCCTGTCGGATCCAAGGCAAACGGCCGTGTGGTTTCCATAACCGATTACGGCGCATTTGTGGAGATCGAAAAGGGTATCGAGGGGCTTGTCCATATTTCCGAGATGAGCTGGACGCAGCATATCAAGCACCCGGGCCAGTTTGTCACCCTCGGTCAGGAAGTCGAGTGTGTCATCCTCAATATCGACAAGGAACATACCAAGCTTTCGCTCTCCATGAAGCGGGTGAACGAGGATCCCTGGATTGCGCTTTCCGAGAAGTATACCGAAGGGTCCCTGCACAAGGGAACCGTGAGCAACATCACCGATTTCGGCGTTTTCGTCGAGCTTGAACCAGGTGTTGACGGTCTGGTGCACATTTCCGATCTGTCCTGGACCAAGAAGATCCGCCATCCGAGCGAACTGGTGAAGAAAAACCAGGAGCTCGAGGTCAAGGTGCTGAAGTTCGATGTCAATGCACGCCGTATCGCGCTCGGCCACAAGCAGATCAATCCCGATCCCTGGGATGAGTTCGAGCAGAAGTATGCCGTCGGTGCGGAAACGCCCGGGAACATCTCGCAGATCATCGAGAAAGGCGTTATCGTCATTCTTCCCGGCGATGTGGACGGTTTCGTTCCGGGCTCGCATTTGCTGCAGGGCGGCGTCAAGGATATCCACTCATCCTTCGCTGTAGGAAACGAGCTGCCGTTGCGCGTGATCGAGTTCGACAAGGAGAACAAGCGGATCATTCTCTCGGCTCTCGAGTATTTCAAGGACAAGAGCAAGGAGGAGATCGAAGCCTATCTCCAGGCGCATCCCAACGAGAAAAAAGAGATCGAGGATGCCACCGCAGAGCTGGAGCCCCAGCCGAAAGGCGGCAAGTAATGACCTTCCGGGCATCCATAAAGTCAGCAAAAAACCCTTCCATTGTGGAAGGGTTTTTTGTTGACGGAAACACAAGCGTGTGACAGGAAACAAGGTTCCGGTTCACCCCGTTTTCTTGCGGCCACCTTTTTTATTCAGTAGCCGTAGCTTTTCAGGAAGCTCTGCTTTTTTCTCCAGTCAGGCCTGACTTTTATAAAGAGCTCGAGAAACACCGGCCTGTCGAGCAGTTTCTCGATATCGATGCGGGCAGCCTGTCCAAGTTTTTTCAGTGCACTGCCACGATTTCCGATCATGATCTGTTTCTGGGTATCCCGT
>Ga0233420_10000418_pt1 | contig 18433 bp, 20 predicted proteins | sample Watercolumn_Mata_4_FD_183009 | JGI IMG/M metagenome (GOLD analysis project Ga0233420, IMG submission 183009) | Freshwater microbial communities from Lake Matano, South Sulawesi, Indonesia - Watercolumn_Matano_2014_102_MG | ecosystem: Environmental > Aquatic > Freshwater > Lake | place...
CACAAACATTTCCTCTCGAACAATCGGCGTCACGTGTGCAACTTGTAACCTGACAAGCGTTATCACAATTGGCGGAAGTGTAAGTTCCGTTGGTATCATCTCTCACGCAAGACGTCCCGCTGCATTTATATTTAGCCGTTGTAGTTTGACAAGCGTTATCACAATTGGTGGAAGTGTAAGTTCCGTTGGTATCATCTCTCACGCAAGACGCGCCACTACATTTATATTTAGCCTGCGGCGTAGCACTTACTGTCACCGTCATGCTGGCATTTGGCCCAGCGCAAGTGTAGCGTGGCGGACCGTCAACATAAGCGGCGTCTCCCCGGCATTCAGCTATCCCGTCGTTCCAGGCCCTACAATAGAGAAAGTAGGTTCCGGTGGTTGTTGGGGTCCAAGAGATGGAACCAGTACCAGAGTTACCATCCACTACTCCAGTTTCCTTACTATCTACATAGTTTTGCGACGATCCCCAAGGAGGCACCAAAGGAGCAGGGTTCTTGGTGGCATCAGCAATATCTATTCTTCCCTTGCTGTTGGCAACTTGAGAATAAAATCTGGCAGTGTAGGTCCCTGCTTGACCCACAGTTAACCTTGGGGGGCCGGAGAGATTGGAACAGTTGGGAACCACATTTGCGGCTTGGCAAGTCCCGTTTTGACAAGTCCCTCCGGAACACGCTGTCCCGTTAGTTAGATTACTCAAAACACAGGCGTGATTGGAAACGGTGTATTGTTGGCATGTTGGGGCCGTCCCACAAGTTACCGCCGCGCAACTGTTATTTACGCATCTTTGCGTTGGTGAACAATTGTTATCATTCCCCGCGCAACCGCTCCCCCCACCGCCACCGGAAATAACCGTATAACTTACGGTTTTAGAACAACTAGCGTCATTGTTAAAAGTCCCCGTGTAACTTCCCGCCGCTGCCGCCGTACAATTCCATACCCACCGGCAATTTGTTTCTGGATGAAAACTATCACAATCCGCCTCGGTAAGAGTGCAACTACTGGCTCCACCGCCAGCATTAAATTGCACATTGTTGTAACTTTTATTGGCCGAAGAAAAACGGAAAGTAATTGCTCCACCGGCAGAAACCGTTGACGGGCTGGCTGATGAATCAATCGTAGAGCACCCGCCCCCGCCACCAGCTACCAAAGTAAAGTTTGTCGTAGAATTTGCGCTACCACAACCGCAAGTCACAGTAAAAACTCCCGTTCCTGTATAGGGCGTGGCGCTAATTTCTCCATACACGCTAGTTGCTCTCGTATAATTAAAGGAGTCTTTTATGTAAATGGCGGCATTTCCTACAATCCTCACATCTCCATTGTTATTCCAAAGACAACCGGCTCGAACAGACGACCCAGCATTATAAGTAGCGTTCTCTTCCCATACGCCCCCATTACTTCGAGTCCTCGAAAGAGGGGCACTGCTTCCAAGATCAGAACAGGAATAAGTGCTATTTATTGCCCTCGGCCTTTCCAAAACTGTCCGCAAATTGGAAATGCGAAAAACCGTTGCCCCCAAAACCACCACCGCCACAACCAGAGCTCCGCCTCCCAAAGCAAGAGTTATTTTTTTTCTAGTATCAAGAAAATTCCAGTCAACCATACTCCTTGTTTAGAATTAAGAATTAAGTAGTAAGTAGTAAGCAAGAACAAATTGCTTAATTCTTAATTCTCACTACTTACTACTCCCTATGTCCTGCGCGAACACGATCTAACTAAACCATTAACTAGTTTGCTTACCAAAACTGACTGCTTTGCAACTTCATCAAAATTCTCCTTAGACAAATAGCCAAGGTCCCGAGCCAGCAAAAAATAGTTCTGTGTTTCTGTTAACGATCCCAATGCCATAGTAAAAAACTGTTTTTTATCTGGAAATGTCCGGCGGGAAAATCCTTCAGCAATGTTTGCCGCCACAGAGACAACCGCTCTTCGCAACTGTGAAGTAAGCGCAAAAAGTTCTTCTTTGGGAAAATTTCTTGTAATTTGATATACCATAATTGTCAATTTGTGTGCTTCTTTCCAAGCAATCAAGTCTGTAAATGACTCAATTTTTGTTGTCATTGTGTGTTTTTGCTTAATTCTTACTACTTACTACTCACTACTTTCCCACGCTTTGTCCATAAAACTTCGTAAAACACTGAAAATCCAAAATATTCACTTGACTTGTCCCCGTATCTTTCTTGCAATCAAAACATTTGGCCGCCGCATTGGGATTGCCCTGACATTTGGTTGGGTCCGTGGTGGTTCCCACCGCTTGCGAAGGAATGGCACTCTGCGGCTTACTTACTCCCCGCACCACCAGAAACGCTAAAACCCCCAGAGAGGCTAGTAAAAACAGGCCAGTGATAATGTATAAAAATTTAGTACTTCTCATACGAGAATTAAGTAGTAAGAATTAAGAATTAAGCAATTTGTTCATTGCTTACTACTTACTACTTACTACTTACTACTCAATTCAAGCATCTAAACTTTAAAAACAATCCCGCCCCCAAAAGGGTGATCCCGCCGAAAATTGCCATCAAAGTATTTTCCACCACCCCAGAAACATACGGCGGATAAGTCATCACGGTCGTGGTGGGAGTGGTGCCGGAAGTAGCAATAGAATAAGATCCGCCAGAAGTGGTCGTTAGCAAGTTGGTCGGGCCGGAAGAAGCCGCCACTAACGAAGTGCCGGTGGTTAAAGTGGGGTCAAAAACAAAAGTTACCGCGGCCGTACCGGCGGCAATAGTCCGAAAAGTAATGGTGGCCAAAGTCCCGCGAGTGGTGGTACCCGTAGCCCCTAAACTTCCGGAATCATAACGAATTTCTCCCTTGGTTGGGTCCGTGGTGGAAATCCCAATCGTATTAGTTAACGGATCCATGGAAAACATAGCTCCCTTGGCCACGGAAACCGCGGTTAACTTCGCGTTGTCAAAATCCACAATCGCCGAAGCCGCAGAGATGCTGTCTGACGCCGGATCCACAATAATATCCACGGTAAAAGTAGCCCCCAAAGCGTAACTGCCCGTAGCTGGAGACAAAGACATGGTCGCGGCCCACACGGGCGAAGAAGAATTAAGAATTAAGAATAAAGTATTAAGCGCCACAAAAACCAAAAACGAAAAGATAGTTTTTTTAATCAAGTTCATACATTGCTTAATTCTTACTACTTACTACTTAATTCTATTTAAAAACATAACTAGCGTTTTCTACGCTCCCCAGCACATCCCGTGCCGTTTTAGTTTCCGCTAAATTGGTGTCCGTGGTAGAGCCCGGCGTAAACACAAAGGTAAAATCTACCGTTCCTGGTTTTAACGGCGTAAATTTAAAGGTCCCCACCACCCCGGTGACCGGTTTGGAGGTAAAAGTTAAGGCTCCTAATTTTATTTGTCCGGAAACATTATCAATAGAATTGACCATATACTGTTCAAACAAATTCGCCGTCGTCACCTTCCCCACCACTTGGGCCATTTTGGGGTCAAAATTAATAATAATGCCCACCCCGTCTAAAGATTTTTCGCCAGAACTTACAATAATTCCCACCGGGTAACTTGTTCCAGCCGCAAAACTGTAATCTCCCGTGGCCGGAGACAGAGAAAGCGAGCCCGTTTCCTGCGCCGCTTTCGTGCTCATATTTTGCGAAGGAGAAACCAAAGTGTTTTTAGAAGTCACGGTCAGAACACCAATAGCCAAAGAAAGGACCAAAACCAAAAAACCAGAGGCTAGAGGCAAATAAGACAGCGGACTTTTCATATATAATAGTTATATGCTTTTTTTTGCCATCATGTCAATAACATTTGTTGTCATTCTGGAGCCCGAAGGGCGATAGAATCTTTTTGGATCCTATCGGTCGCTTTGCTCCCTCCAGGACGACCCAGTTTTGCGAAGCTGGGTCACTTTCCACATAAACAACCTCGCTTTACTTTTGGCCTGCGCGTCTAAAACAAAAGACAGGGCCGCGTCTAAAATTTTGCGGTCCACCGTTTTGGCTAAACGAATGTAAAGAGACTTGTGTGAGGGATCTTCTAATTTTTCCGAAAGATAAATCCCGTATTTTTGAAATTCACGGGACAAATATTTGTCTTCATTATTTGTCAAATCCACTTTAGCTAGAACTTTTCCTAGTTTTTGCATGCTCTCTCAAACATCCAATGATCAACGACCAATGATCAATGAAGTTTTTAATGTTCAAATTTTAAAAATTGACCATTTGAAACTTGGCCATTCATTGGTTATTGGATGTTGAACATTGGTACTTTTGTGCAAATCTTTGGCTATTTCCCCAAACACTCTTTCCAAAATCTCTAACTCCTCTTTCGTAAAATCTTGCAGAACATATTCCTCCCCCGCCATTCTTGCATTCTTGCCTTCTTGCATTCTTGCATTCCTATTGTCAATCCCTATTCTAACCCTCCAAAACTCTCCCGTCCCCAACGCTTCCTCAACAGACTTAACTCCGTTGTGCACCTTCGGCCCCACCCCAAACTGGATTTTGTATTTTCCCAACGGAATATCTAGATCGTCATGGGCCACATAAAGAGCGGTTAGCGAATAGCGGTTAGCAGTTAGAATTTCTTTAACAAATTTTCCCGAGTCATTCATGAAACTTTGGGAAATTAGAATTTGGAATTTATTTAGAAATTGGAGTTCCGAAGGAGCGCGTAGCCAATTAGAAATTAGAAATTGCGCGCACCGCGCCCCCGCATTATGCCGGTTATTTTTATATTTTTCCCCCGGATTTCCTAAACCAATTAGTAATTTCATAAAACCCTCCCCCATCTCGTCTCTACAAATTTTTCTTCCATTTTCACACTTTCTTAATTTTATTAATATTGCTAACTTAATTTTATTAATGTTACTAATAATCTTTAACTAACTAAAAATATTTTCTTTAAAACATACCACCTTGACGATCGTCATGCAAGTATGTATTAGCAAGAACTTGCCAAACATTCGCTCGTGTTCATTTTGCCAAACGGGGGCTTGACAAAAAAAGCAGAGAGAGAGAATAAGCCAAATGCCAACGCTTACGCCCGGCAAATTAGAAACAGCCTGCAGGAAAGTTGCTGATGTGTTGTCTCCTGAAAAAGTAGATCAATTGAAACAAATGCAGGCTTATATGGCAGAGGCCGACCCCGAAGATGTTTTGGGGTTGCATGGTGACAAACTTATGACGCTTCAAATTTTTGCGAAAGACAAAAGCATGGATGCTTTAAGAAGCGTTGTCCAAGCAATGAAGGCAGACAGAAATACTTCGTTTAACGATCTTCTTGAAGTTTTTAGATCAAAACCTAAATAGCAATCGGCCGTTTTCCACCATTTCGGCCGATTCGCGCTTTAAACGACCCAAAAACCCCACTTCTTCAGCGGGGCTTTTTTTAGTTTTTATCTACTAGTGACTAGTGACGAATGATGAGTGACAAGTCACTTCTTTGGCGCGATCATTTTAAGGGCTTTTTCGGCCCACTCGCCAAGAACTGGCAAGACCACTTTTTGGCCTTGACAAAAAGTTGTGGTAGGAATTACACTTAAAATACATGGAAAACATCCTTACTCTGGTCGTCCCTTTTCTTCTTTCTTTCATTTTTATGTTTATCCCCTTGCTTCTTGTTTTCTCTATGATTTTTTGGGTCGTTGCCCTCATAGATATTGCCCGTCGTGACTTCAAAAATCCTAATGATAAAATTGTTTGGATTCTAATTGTCATTTTCACCCATTTTATTGGGGCATTGATTTACTGGCTTGCCATCAAACCTAAAGAGTCAAGTTCCCCAAGTTCTTTCGGCCTCACAGATATGATCGCGGCATCTTTATTGCTAGTTTCTCCTTTTTTCTGGATAGCCGGCGTCGTAGGAATAATTATTATGTGGGCCAAAACTAAGTGGTCAAAAACAATTAAGATTGTGGTCAGTATTGTCTTTGCTCTCTTGTCTTTGATTTTATTGTCTTTTGGGGCATTATTATTTTTGCTCGCCTCCCAATCACCAGCCAAAGAAATGGCCCCGGCTAAAATCTCAGTCGAGGCCCCTCAAATCTATTAGATTAGGATTTTATTTCTTCTTCGAAGCGATCGCTTCTAAAACCTTTTTTGCTAAATCTCCCAAAATTGGCAACTCCGTCTTTTTCTCTTGATAAGAAAAAACGGCCAACACAATTTGTAAAACAAAAGCGGCCGGTAAAACAAACGGAAACCAAAAAAACACCATGCCAATTAAAGTTATTAGTAAAGCTTGCGCCGCATCAAATCTCACTTGAGCGTTCTTTTCAATTATTAAAAAAATAATAGCCGCTACCCATCCAATACACGGGACATAACATAAAGTTGATTCTACTTTTGGATCTAAATTTGATTTCATATTTTCACCCCCCTTAGAAACTCTTAACGAGCTTCGCGAGTTTTAGAGTTTCTTAGGCCTCGCCGAACTTCGCCCGAAGGCGAGGAAGGCGGGCTTATTCCTCTAGGGATAAGTTTCTCACATTTGGCAACGCTTTGCCAACTATTCCCCCCAGCTCGCCATAAACCCCGCCGGTTTGTTCCATCAATGTCCGAATGGATTTTTCCTGCCGCGCCCATTTGGCGCTAAACCATTTCTTTTCCCTTTCCCCGTCTTCTAAAATTTGCTGGTAAGCGTCCATCATGGCCCCCACTCGCTGGGCAAATTGAGGGCTGGTAACATATTTAAATAATTCGTCTTTATCCTCTTTTGAAGCCTCCGCCGCTTGGCGAATCCCTGTGGCTTGAACTAAATGATAACGAAGCACCCAACACAATTCTATCGCTGTTTCTAAATTGGTCACCCAAACCCCCGCGTGATACCCAAACCGCCGAACTCTTTCTGGCAAAACAGAAGACACAATCACCGCTAAATCTGCTTTCGCTTCCCGCTGATCTTCTTTTAATTTGGCCACCCATCCCTCACTCCACGCTTTGGTTTGTTTGGATTCCCAAAGAATAAATCCGCTCTCGCGCCCGTTTTTAGCCACCACTTTTTGCAAGGCGTCCCCGCCCCGGATCCCTTTACCCACGGGCAAAATTTCGTCTTGAGGAAATTCTTTTTTAAGCAAATCTTCCAAAATTAATTCTTGTACTTCGCCTTGGGTTTGTTGGGAACCTTGCTCTAACTTTCGGCGCAGTTCGTCATTAGCAGCAATTGAATCCGCCAACCGTTTCTCATATTCCGCAATTTTTAGCCGGGATTCTTCTTCTGCCCTTTTTTTTGCTTCTTCAGCAATCCTTTTTTCCTCCTGGGCTAATTTTTTCGCGTTATCTAATTCTTTTTGCTCACCGGCCCGTTGCAACTCTCGTAAGCTTTTATTCAGTTCCAAAAATTGCTCCTGCAATTCTTTATTCTTGCTTCTTAATTCTTGATTCTCATTGTTTTTATCTTTTATCGAAAGCTCCATTTCCCGCCTTATTTTCTCCTCGGCTTTTTCCTGCGCGCGCAGTTCGTATTCATGAGACAACGCCTCTGTCAAGGCAAATTCTTTTTGGCAATGGGGGCAAGTGATGTTTGTCTGATTATTCATAATTTAACCTAACTTATGCTATAGCATAAAGTAGGTTATTTTCGCAAATTAACCATTCTCAAAATCTCATTTAGCGAAGTAGCATCTTCTGGTTTTTTATCTGTTCGCCAATAGTCTAAACGGGGAAAGCGCAACGCGTATCCAGCGGTGTGCATCGGGCTTTTAGTTATTTGGTCGGCCCGAAAAACCCCAACCAGTTTTGGTTTAACCCAAACATCACAATTCATTAGTTTATTGACCTCGTAATTGGCCGGTTTTTGACTAACCGCTAACTGCTTACCGCTAACCGCTAGTGTCCGCCATTCTTCATCCGTTAACCCAGTCCCCACCTTACTAATAGTCTTAAACGAGTTGTTTTTTTGATCATAAACCCCAATTAGAAACGCCCCCACGCCAAATTTATTTCTCTTACCCTGCCCAAAATCATAGCCCATCACCACGGCGTCAATTGTATCCGCCAAACTTCCGGTGTAGGAATTTTTTAACTTTATCCAATTCCAACCTCTGGCCCCTGCTTGATAAATTCCATCTAATTTTTTGGCCATTATCCCCTCCAACCCTTGTTTAATGTTTTCCTCAAAAATTTTCTTTAATTCTTCCGGGGTTTTAACTATGGTCATTCTGGTGAGGGCGAAGCCCGAAGCCAGAATCGTCCCCTTCCTGTCACCCTGGAGGCCGAAGGCCGATAGGGTCTCTTTTGGAGATTCTATCGCCGCACTTCGTGTGGCTCCAGAATGACCAAGAACTTTTTCTAATATTTTTCTTCTTTCAATATACGATTCATTTAGCAAACTCTTCCCATTCAAATAAAGCACATCAAAACAAATTAGTTTTATGGGGACGCTTTGGCTAAACAAATCCACTTGGTGTTTTCTTTTTCTGGTGACCGTTTCCTGAAAAGGCAAATACTTCCCGGTTTTAGGATCATAGCCAATGGCTTCCCCATCTAAAATTATTTCCTCCACCCCTGACAATTCTTGCTTCGCGGCCTTAACCAGATCGGGGTACATTCTAGTTACATTTTCCAATCCTCTGCTAAAGAGTTGAATTATGAATCTTGAATTATGAATTATGCTCTTTTCGTCTTTTGCATAATTCTTACTACTTAATTCATAATTCTTTTTGAAGTGTAATTGTGTCCTTAGCCCATCAATCTTTGGTTCCACTGCGCATTGCCCATTCATTTTTTCTAAAATCCCCGCCGCATCCGGTAGTCTCTCCGCCCGCATGGAAAGGATCGGCGTCCCCACTTTTGGCTCAATTTTTTCGGCCCCACTAACCCCTAACCGCTTTACGCTAACCGCTAATGTGCCAAGGTCCGGCCGCACATTGTACGCCGCTTCAAATTTATCTTTTAATTTTTTACTCCCACACACCATCCAACTTAAACCCTCAAGAACCGTCATGTCCGAAAACCCCAGCCGCATTTTATCCACCGGAATTCTGGCTAAATATCTGGCGGATAAGGGGTCAGAATTTTTTAGCAAATCTGCCAGTAAACTAACTTTTTTCTCCACCGACCCTTCGCCACTCGTCCTGGCAATTTCAAACAGTTTATTAAAAACCTCTTCTACCGTCATCTTTGCATAATTCTTAATTCCTGCCTGCCGGCAGGCATGGCCTGATTCTTGATTCTTTGAAAGCTCTTGGGCCACAACCCCTAAATCCCCTGTCTTTTTATAATCAGCCGTAACTTTCTCAATAGAAGTTTTATATGCCTGCCCAAAAGCTTTCAAAACCGTTTGCTCTGCCATCTGAAACTCCACCGGTTCATACAGCGGGGCTACTCGCCCTTGAGTTAAATAAACTATTTTGTCTATTTCGCCTGCCTCGGCTTCTGAAAGAAGACGGGCCAGTATTTCCACCATGGAATTCCTCGACGCCGTGGCTTCCAGTTTTTGAAAATATTCTGATAGTTTTGAAAAATACATATACACCCAATCAAATTTTATTCTTTTTCCCTTAATTTATAATATTGCTTTCGTTTAGCCTCTATTTCCTCCTCAACTTGGTGGCACCTATCTCTTATGCTGTTTAAGGAACAGTTAAACTGAAAAACGACGGTTCTGCACACGCCGCCAATTTCCGTGTCCACCTCTATTTTTAAATTAACCATTCGTCTAGCATCTCCCAATTCATCAACAAAAATCCTCTTTGTTTTTGAATGATATTCATATTCTCTAATTTCCGGAAAATCTTGTAGGATGCCCCCCCCCACAAGCCTCGCAAAAGCTTCTCCAATCCCGCCAGAGTTAAGTCCGTCTTCTCCCTCCCCAAAACTTTGCCACATTCTATATTTCTGTGACAGATTTTCTATAAACGCCTCGCTTCGCCGCAAAAAATTCTTTGCCTTTTGTGTTTTCAGCGCCAATAACCCTTCCAAATCCAAAAGCAGGCTTCTTTCGCTTCCTAGTGAATCTATTTCCCGTCCTTTATTCTCTGATGGGGAAAGATATTCAATTTGCGACCTGTCAACCATATCCTTTAATTGTCAACTTTAAAATAACTGTTTTTATTTCCTAAATATTCCCTTCTTCTTTTTGCCAAATTCTCATTATATCCCCCTTCAATTTTATGTTTTTGTTCCACGGCGTCAATTTGCCGGTCCATCAAATAGGCATTTCTGATTAAAATATCCACCAAATAATTTACTACTCCTTCTATTCCCTCTCGTCCCCCTAGTCCGTCTTGTCCTTCCGAGATCCCCAAAACCCGAAGAACAGGAGGAACCGAAGGGTTGGAAGGGCTAGAAGGACTTTCAAAAACTAACCGCAATTTTGCCAACCGCGGGTCGTTTTTGCTCCATTTTGGCAAATTTAAAAGCCGCAAAATATCTTCAAAATCCTCTAAGGCTTCCATCCCTGAAGATCTGGCCACATCATAAAGTTTTAATTTTGCGGATAAACTTCTTTCCGCCGACCCTTCCACAATATTTTGTTTGTGCGATCTTAGAGCTTGTTTTATTTGATCCCTCTGCCTGTGATCTTCTGAATCCCACCCCAAATCAAACGCCACCTGCGCCAATTTATAAGTCAGCAGTTGTTTATATCCCTGTGCCATCTTTCTACCAATCCTTCTTGTCCTTCTATCCCTTCTAGTCCTTCTAATTTTTCATTTCGTAACGGGCCGCCTTTGTTTTTCCTCTTTTTTTAATAATTTTTTTGCCCATCAAATCTTTTAAATCCCGCAAAACGGTGTCCTCTGAAACCATGGGTAAAATATCTCTAAATTGTTGGTTAGAAAGATAGCCCACGTTTTCAATCCATTCTACCAACTTTATTTGCCGTTCGTTTAAGAAAATTTGTTGGCCGGCTTTGGCTTTTAATTTTAGATCTAAAGACAAGTGTTGGACTTTTTCTTTGACTTTATTAAATTCTATCGCTACCCCTTCCACAAAATATTCTAACCAGCTGGTTAAATCATGATCTGCGTTTTGGTCGGCGGTTTTAATGGCAAAATAATACCCGGCCACATTTTTGTCATAATATTCTTCCAAAGAAAAAAGCCGGCGGATATCAAAGCCTTCGGCCAGCATAATTAAAGTAGCTAAGGCCCGGGAAACGCGCCCGTTGCCTTCGGTAAAAGGGTGGATATTGACAATGGCGTAATGGGTAATGCCGGCTTTAATAATAGGATGAAAATCTTTGGTTCCCGGGTCATTTAGCCAATCAAAAAAATCTTCCATTTGGTAGGCCACTTCTATCGCAGGAACCGGCCGGTGGACAATTTCCCCGGTCAAAACGTCCCGCAACACCACGGCCACCTGCCTATATTTCCCTATTTCATTTTCCGGAACAATCCCCGCCACTGCCAATTTATGGAGTTGTTTAAGAGTTTCTTCTGTATAAATCTTTCTGCTTTCTGCTTTTTGCTTTATACTTTGCTCTAAATACTCCAAAACTTTCCTATAATTTATAACCTCTTTTATATCTCTTTCCCTGGCAACAACCTCCCTTCCTTCCATCACTTTTTTAACTTCTTCTAAATTTAATTCGTTGCCTTCTACATGAGTGCCATAATGCACCGCCCGAAGTTTGGCATCCTCTTTAAATTTTGCCTCCCAAGCTGGAAGGAGAGCCGCCCCGGCAATGACAGCTTTGGCCCCTTCAATCAGGCCAATATCTCGCAAAAGTTTTGGAGAGATGGTAAATTTAGGAGTGTACACGCCACCATATTACCTCATTTTTCCCGCAAAATATACTAGTTCTTGCAACTATCCTATAGTTAGGGTATAATTAGTCATGGCTACTTCTTCTCAAAGCGTAGAAAGATTTCTAGATGAGGAGGTTTATGATGCTTTTCCCATCAATCCGCCCTACCCTGGTATGGAAACCGGGAGGAACGGCTTGCGACAAAAAAGAGGGCTAACGAGAGCCCTGCGCCCCACCTGACAGCCGCCTTCGCTTTCGTTATCCTGACTCTGTGTGCCGGAGGGGTGTTCCTTCCAGAAAAAGCCGTAGAAGCCGTAAACTTTCTTGACCAAAACCCTGGGAGCGACCTGATTTTACTAGGAACAATAGGGGGAACTGTCATATTTGCCCTGCTCGCTGGCTCCCGAAGGATCAAGCCGCACTAGTTCCTTTCCTTTTGTGGATATTTCGTGCCACACCCTTTTCTTTGGCCAAGCCGAAGGAAAAGCCCGTTTTTGCTTGCAAAAGTTCGGATTATCATGATATAAACTATCTGTGCAAGTTTTGTTGTTGTTTTGTGGGGTAGTTGCCCCGTGGGTCTTTATTTTACCCTGTTATCTTCTCACTAAAAGAACTCCTAATTTTAACATTCAAAACATGCAACTTAGTCTATTAGGAGGAGAGAGAGAGAGACGAGCCGGATGTTTCATTGCGCGGTAGTAGGGTTTTCTATCCTTGAAATTCTTTTCCTCCTCTTACTTGTTTACACTTACAAATTAACCCAACAGCCCCATATTATTATTCCCCTCTTTATTCCCATGTTAGAGTTTCTGTTTATCCCTATCTTTACCACTAAACGGTTTCCGCACGTTCATTATCTTATGGCCGCAATCGGCTTTTCTCTAACTTTCATTTTCTCTTTAAACTTCGCATTTTATCAGTTTTTATTTTCTCCTGTAGTGGCAATTTTAAATGGCTCATTGACTCTTGTTGTCTTATTCTTATTTCTGTGGCAGTTTCTAAAAACTAGAACAGTGTACGCCCTTTGGGAATACATTTACTTCTTCGCCGTTTTTGTTTGGAATATGTTCAATGCTCTGCCAATCACGGCAGGTTTAAAAGTGTAAAATCTTTCAAGCGGGCTTTCTCCACCAAATGCAAATCCGTGGTCGTCATGATGGTTTGTTGTTTAGGAATGACTTCTAAAATTTTACGTCTATTTTGGTGATCCAATTCCGAAAAAATATCATCCAAAAGCAACACCGGTTTTTCTCCCGTTACTTTTTCTACATAGGCCAACTCGCCTAACTTAATATCAAACACGGCTAGCCTTTGCTCGCCTCTGGAACCATAATGTTTAACGTCTCTTTGTTTCTTGGAATTTGTCTCTTGTATCTTTACAAAGAAATCATCCCTATGTGGCCCCACCAGTGTGGTTGCCGCCGCCATTTCTTCCGCCGCATATTTTTCCAACCTTTCCGTAGAAATGATAGAGTGTTCATATTCAATCCCCAACCCCCCTTGTCTCGCCGGCAGGCGGACCAAACTCCCTAAAAATCCTAAGTATTCCCGTCTCCTTTCGTGAATAATCTTCCCATTAGCAATTAATAAATTATCCCAATACTCTAACTGCTCTACTCTAACCGCTAACCGCTTCTCTCGAATTTGCCACAGCAACCTGTTTCTTTGCCGTAACGCCTTTTCATAAATGCGAACCGCCACCCGGTAATCCTTAAAAATTTGGGTTAAAACTAAATCTAAATACTTTCGTCTAATTGAAGGAGAGTCTGTGATAATTTCAATGTCTTGCGGGCAAAATAACACGGCGCGAAACTGGCCTACAAAATCCTGTTGTCTTTTCCCCACCCCGTTAACTTTATAAATTTTTCTAAAAAAACTTCTGCCGTCCCAAATTATTTCTAAATCATTTTCCTTCATCGTCCCTCTAATTTGACCAATTTGACTAATTTGACCAATGACCTCATCTTCTTTTTCCGCTCTAAAACTCTTTCCAATCGCTAACCCATAAACCGCCTCCAAAATATTGGTTTTCCCGCTCGCATTTGGCCCAACAATCAAAGTTGTCTGGGGACTAAATTCAAAAACTTTTTTAGGATAATTGCGAAAGTTTTGTAAAATTAATTTCCTAATCTCCATCCCGCTCTCCATCCCGCAATTGTAACACTTCCCCAAAACGGTACCTTACTGACGCATATGCGTGAATAAGAAGCCTTCTCGTTATCCGTCCATTGTAGCGTCAAACTTGACTTTTTAGGAAGAGAGAGAAAATAAGCCAATGAAAGAAGTTCTTCGAGGAACCGTTGCAAGTGCCGGTGCGGAGGAAGGATTTAGGAGATTTTTGTTTTTCGAGATACTCCGTATAATAGGGGGGGGGTAGGTTTCGTGAGGCTATTAATATAATAAAAAAGTTTCATGTGCCAATAAGCGGGTTGCGCCAACTATCAAAAGAAAAATCTTAGATCCTAACTTTGGCATTTAGGGCAAAAAAATGTCCCCCTCCCCCCAATAGTTGACCGCACAATTTTGTGGTGGCACCGCAGGCAGTCACTCCCCGCTTTTTGATAAACAACCGTGTGATTTTGCATTTCCCCCGCTTTGCCAAAAGCATCCACATACGCTTCATCCCCCGCGCTTGACCCGTGATATTTAATCCCCATTTCCAAAACTTCTTTAATTGATTTGTGTAACTGAGTTACTTGGTTATTGGTTAATTCGCGGCCTCGTTTCATAGGTGAAATCCCCGCGTACCACAAGGCCTCATTAGCATAAATATTCCCAATACCGGCAATCTTTTTTTGTTCCAATAAAAGTAATTTTATTGGTCTCCCCCAATTCTCGCAAATCTTTGCCAAGTATTCTGGGGTAAATTCCGGGCTTAATGCTTCTATTCCTAATTCATAATTCATAATTCTTAATTCGTCTTCCGTCGCCACCCGTACCCACCCAAATTGGCGCATGTCATTAAAGAACAATTTTGATCCGTCATTAAAAGTAAAAACTACATGCGTCGTTTTCCCTGGTAGCGTTGTTCCCGCAAAGGGAATTGGATCAGGAAAGGTGATTAATGTTTCTTCGCTCTTTCTGCTTTCTGCTTTCTCATTTCTACTTTCTCCATATATTAGTTGTCCCGTCATCTTCAGATGCACCACTAAATTCTTGTCATTGTCTAGCTTAATAATAATCATCTTCGCTCTTCGGCGAATATCAAGAATTTTAGAACCCAAAACTTGTTCTTTTTGGCCAATAAAACTTTTGGCTAAACGAACATCTATCCCGCTAATAGTTTTGCCTACTAAAGACTCTTTTAATTGATTAACAATGGTGGTAACTTCAGGTAATTCTGGCATTAATTTTTAACAAAACCAATTTCGTGCCTCCAGCTTCGCAAGGCGTCCCCTTGCGAACGGGAGATTTAAAATACTACAGGTAAATCATTGTTTTTCCCACCAAGCTTTTTATTTTTTTAACAAACTCTTCTTTGGAAAACTTCTGGGCATGGGCTTGCAAAACCTTTTTATCAAATTTTATTTTTTGAATTTTCCCGATCGCTTCTATCAAACTTTCCACACTATATTCTTCAAAAAAGACTCCTGTTTTTCCGTCAATCACCGTCTCCAAATACCCCCCACCTTTAAAAGCAATTACTGGCGTCCCACAAGCCATGGCCTCCACCGGCGTTATCCCAAAATCTTCATCTTGTGCCAAAGCCAAAAACGCTTTAGCCTCAACCATCAGTTTAAACTTCTCTTTCTCGGTTACCGGCCCCAAAAATTCAATGTTGTCCGCTTTTAATTTTTCTAAATCTTGGCTTAAAAATTTCAGGCCCGCAAATTCTCCGGCAATTTTTAGCGGCACTCCCAATCTTTTCGCCGTTTTCATAGCCAAATCGATCCCCTTCATCCCCACAATCCGCGAAACTATCAAATAATAATTTCCCTTGCCAGCTTCAAGAGGGGTGGTCTCTTGAAGGTAAACAGGGGGATAAACAACGACCGAGTCTTTCCCATAAAATTTTTTAATTCTTCCGGCCACATTTCTAGAATTGGCAATAAACTGGTCCACCCGTTGCGCCCCCAACCAGTCATACAATCTTAAAAAATGGGCCACTAAATAGCCATAAATTTTAACCGGTAAATATCTTTGCCATTCGGCTTGAGTTTCAAACCCATACAAAAATCTTGACGGCGTGTGACAATAACAAGCTACCCTCACACCCCGCAAGTGCCCCAAAACCCCCATTGGTTTAGTCAAATACCCACTGCTGGACAAAATCACCAAATCATAGCCACTAAAATCAAAACTTTCCCAAATTAAAGGAATTAAAAACCGCAACGGGCTATGGAGGTTGCCGTACTTTAAAATAAAATTTGCCCACGAAGGGATAACTTTGGCGTCGGCAAACGCGCGGGCGGCAGTACTGCCGGGGGTTACAAACGCCGTATAAATTGGCGCTTCTGGGTACATCTCGTGCAAAGCCATAAGCACTCTCTCCGCCCCCCCAAATTCTTTTATGTAATCATGAACCAAGGCAATTTTCATTTAACTGTATTATAATCCATATTCATGCTTTCGCGTTCATTTTTTTTAACTGGTTTGTTTGTGATCGTTGCGGCCCTTGGCGGCAGTGAATTGTTTCTAGAATCTCAAGCTCGCGAACTTTTAACTATGGCCAGCCCCATCCCCAGCGCTTTTTGGAAAAGAGCTGAAAATAAAGAGGGGTCAAATTTTTTTGACTGGTGCGAACAAGAATGGCCCGGGAGAAAAACTATTTGTGTTCGAACGAACTTACTCGCCTTACCATTTGATCGGCAAGTGGATGTTTTGTATGAAGATTCCCTTCTATCGCTTCGCGTAAAACAAAATTATCGTTAAATCAACCCCAACTGCCTTGGCTCGCCGGAGTCCGCGACGGAGGCGGCTTCGTTCTTATCCTCGCTTTTGACTTTTGAATTGGAATTTTGACCTTTGAATTTTAAATTTTGAATTCTGTCAGCAAGACTCCTAAACCCCAACTTCTCCCTCATATATTTAGCCCCCGCCTCCCAGTCAATCTCTGCAACGGCAACTTTATCTAACTGCAACTTTACCCCCGGCACGCCTGCAACAATCGTGGCTAATTTTTTAGAAAGTCCCGCATCCTCGACCCCTTCGGCTAATTTCAGTTTAAGTTTAAGTTGCAGTTCGTCCAAGTGTTTATATAAATTTTCTAAATTTCCAAATTTGGCAATCAAATCTTGGGCCGTTTTTGGCCCAATGCCTCGCACGCCCGGGTAATTATCTGAAGAGTCACCTTTTAAAGCTTTAACATCCACCCACTGCGCCGGCTCCACCCCAAATTCTTGTTTGACTAATTCTCTGGTATAGATTTTTGTTTGCCCAAAACCTTTAACCGGAACCAGAACTTTTACTTGATCATTAACTAATTGGAGCAAATCCCGATCGCCGGTAACAATAATTACTTCCAGACCGTCAGACATTTCAGAAAACTCAGATTTCTGACCGGTCAGAGTTTCAGATTTATCAGATTTATCAGATTTTTCTGATTTTCTGATTTTCTGAGTTCTCCGAATTTTCTGAAGACCAACGGCTTGTTTAGCAATGGTGCCTATGATGTCATCCGCTTCATAACCAGATAATTGATAATGGGAAATATTTAACTTGTCTAAAAGTTCGTGAGCCAAGGGAAACTGGTCAATCAAATTAGAAGAAACTTCCGGCCGTTTTTCCTGATATTGGGTCCAAATTTTTTGACGAAACACCGGCCCGGGCATGTCAAAAGCCACCGCCAAATGGGTGGGCTTAAGTTCCTCAAGTAACCGTAGTAACATAGAAACGAACCCGTAAACGGCGTTGGTTTGCACCCCTTCTTTATTCGTCAAGGGCGGCAGGGCATGATACGCCCGGTGCAAAATAGCGTGAGCGTCTATTAAGACCAATTCCATAATTTCAAATTTCTAATTCCTAATGTCTAACAAAATACTCAATTCCGAATTTCAAAATTTTTCAGACGAGATTTTTTGATTATGGCGGTAAATATCAGATTTAGTTCGTGGGCCTCTTTCCAAAGTTCTCTTGATCTTTCTGTAAAATCTGGCTCGGCACAAGCAATCATTCTTAACCAGTGCTTTGTTTCTTTTGACTCTTTTTTGCTAATTCCCATTTTGTGTTCAAAATCTTTTCTGGTTTCGGCACAATCAGCTTCACAATAATTTGACCCAACACTTGTCCCCGCTCTAACCAACTGGTCAATCAGGGGCAAGGTGACAATGTTTCTGGGAAGACTTTTAGCAAATTTAATTATTTGCTCACCAAATTTTGCCGTCCGTTCCTCCAAGTCAAATTTGGCATTTGTCATTTGGATTTTTATTAGAAATTAGACATTAGGAATTTGGCATTAAGTTTGCCTTCTTGTGTCCTACAATTTCTTCAAACTGTTCTGCTTCCAAGGTTTCGGTTTCCAGAAGTTTGACCACAATTTTGTCTAAGGTTTTGCGGTGTTTTTTGATAAGTTTTAAGGCCAAGGTGTACCCTTCATCAATCAATTTTTTAACCGCTTCGTCAATTTTGGCCGCCATGTCATCAGACAATTTTTGCGGCTCTAAATAAGTCCGGCCACCAATCATTTGGGCTTCGGACGAAAAATTAATGGGGCCAAGCGGGCTCATGCCAAACTCCATGACCATATCCCGAGCAATTGCAGTGGCTTGAGCAATGTCAGACGAAGCCCCCGTGGTCATCTCTTTAAAAATTAAATTATCGGCGGCTCGCCCACCTAA
>Ga0233420_10000419_pt1 | contig 18423 bp, 23 predicted proteins | sample Watercolumn_Mata_4_FD_183009 | JGI IMG/M metagenome (GOLD analysis project Ga0233420, IMG submission 183009) | Freshwater microbial communities from Lake Matano, South Sulawesi, Indonesia - Watercolumn_Matano_2014_102_MG | ecosystem: Environmental > Aquatic > Freshwater > Lake | place...
TCCGTAAAGATCAGTGGTGTTGCCCACCAGTTTAGCACTATAGAAGGGGTTCGTGAGGATGTGGTGCACATAATTTTGGCATTAAAAAAGACTAGAGTCGTTTTTCTTGGCGACGAACCAGAAAAATTGGTCTTGTCAGTTAAAGGAGCAAGAATGGTTACCGCTGGTGATTTTGAATTGCCGGCCGGTGTAAGTATTACCAATCCAGAGTTACCAATTGCTGAGTTGGTTGATAAATCAGCCAGACTTGAGATTGAGGCAATTGTTGAATCTGGATATGGTTATCGCCCGGCAGAAGATATGTCCAGTAATGTTGTCGGTGTTATTCCAGTTGACGCAACCTTTACTCCGGTTGTAAGGGTTAATTACTCAGTTGAAGCAGCTCGCGTTGGTCGTGTGACTAACTTTGATAAATTGATCTTGGAAGTGACCACTGATGGAACCATTTCTGCCGAAAATGCTCTCGTATCTGCGGCAGACACCCTGGTTGAATATTTTGCTGTGGTTGTGAACCCCCAAGCATCAGGGAGTCAATCTAGTTCTGCGAGCCAGACAAAAATCAGTGGAGCAGGTTCAAATATTACTATCGAAGAATTGGATTTGCCCACTCGTATTGCTAACGCGTTACAAAAAGCCGGTTTTGACACTGTAGCTAGCCTCTTGTCTGTACCCAAGGCCGAACTTGCAAAAATAAAGAATTTAGGCAGCAAGTCAGTGACAGTCATAGAGGCTGCATTGGCTGAGAAAAATCTGCAGTTGTCTTAAAACAACATGCCTCACAACGTATTTGGGACCAAATTGAATAGGGATACCAATCAGCGCCAAGCATTGCTAAAGGGCCTGGTGAGTGCGCTTATTAGATCTGAATCTATCGAAACTACCGAGGCTAAAGCCAAAGCGGTAAAAGGTTTGGTGGAAAAACTAACCACTAAGGCAATTACTGGTAAGTTACACGATATTAGACAAATTGAAGAAGTTATCGTGGATAAGGAGCTAATTGGAAAACTGGTTCACACTATTGTTCCCAAGCTTGCCTCCAGAAAAGGTGGGTATTTAAGATTAACAAAAACCGGGATCAGAGCCGGAGATAATGCTTCTTTGGTGAGAATGGAATTTGTATACAAAAAAGCATGAAGACTTTTAATCCAACCTCCAGTACTGTAATTCGGAAGTGGCAGGTTGTTGACGCGCAAAATAATTCAGTTGGTCGAGTGGCGACTAAAGTAGCCGAGTGGTTAATGGGTAAACATAAGCCGGAATTCGCAAGGCACGTGGACTGTGGTGATCATGTAGTGGTTATCAATATGGGCCTAGCAAAATTTACCGGTAAAAAAGAAGAACAAAAACTCTACGCTAAACACAGTGGGTATCCTGGGGGAATGCACAAAACTACAGTTGCTCAACAAAAAATTAAGGATTCTTCACAAATAATGATACACGCCGTTTCTGGTATGTTACCCAAAAATAAACTTCGTGATTTAATGTTAAAAAGGTTGCACATTTATGCAACCGACCAGCATCCATATGGCCAGCACTTCAAGTAAACTAGTAGCCAAAGAAATTGGACGCCGGAAAACGGCTGTTGCTTCTGTGCATTTACACACTGGTGAGGGTGAGTCAAGTGTAAACGGAAAACCGTTGGGTGTGTATTTTTCTGGTGCGGCTGCAAAAATTGCTTTGACAAAACCATTTTTGGTTACGGAAACCGAGGGAAAGTATTGGATTTCGGTCAAGGTTTTGGGTGGGGGTGCGAACTCACAACAAGACGCTGTTGTTTTGGGCATCGCCAAAGCTTTGACGAAAGTGAAACCTTCTTTAAAGACATCGCTGAGAGCGGCGGGCCTTTTAACCCGTGATTCCCGAGAAAGGCAAAGAAGAATGGTGGGTACAGGTGGCAAAGCCCGTCGCCAAAAACAATCCCCAAAGAGGTAATATATTATTAATGAAAAGGTTGGGAGTGGTGACTTTTTTAGTGGCGGCTCTTTTGGGAAGTAATCTGGTTTTTTCTTCAGAAAAAGTTTTCAAAGTGATTGATGGCGATACTTTTATTTTGGATGGCAACAAACAGGCAGTCAGGCTTTTTGGCGTTGATGCCCCAGAACTTGCCAACTGTTATGGTCACGAGAGTTATCTCCACCTAAGTGAATTATTAAAAAGCAAACGAGTTCAACTTAGAGAGCCAGTGGTCGACAAATTTAGGAGAATCGTGGCTTTGGTTTATGTGGACGGCAAGTCAATTAATGAGAGTATGATCAGAGATGGATTTGCCACTTACAGAAGTGAGCCAGGCAGCGAGCAACAAGTCATGAAGGCTGCCAATGAGTATATTAGGACCAACAAAATTGGCATCTATTCAGAAAAATGTGTTGACGAAAAACCTCCGGATCCCAAATGCGTCATCAAGGGTAATCATGATTTAGATCGAGATGAATTTTTGTATTTGACCCCCAAATGTCCATATTATTCTCAAGTAACAATTCGTCGTTTCCAAGGTGATCGTTGGTTTTGTAGCGAATCAGAGGCTAAGGCTGCAGGTTTCAAGATTTCTCCGGCCTGCGCCATTGGCATTGCCCATTAATGAGATAATAGTTCCACCTCGGGGGTGGAACAATACACCGATCTTGCAAGTTGGGAAAATTTTGTTTAACATATAGTCGTGTCTGTTTCACAATCAATTACAGGTGAGATTTTGCTTAAATTCCAGTCGTTACGGGATGAGATTGTGGTAATGCAAGATCAGATTAAAGCATTACAAGAAAATTTTAATAAATTAAATACTCAGATGACTAAGTTTTACGATCTTATTGACGGAGTGATGGGGGATTTCAAGAAATTTGATGAAGAACAAACTTTGTTGTCTGGTCGGGTAAGTGATCACACAGATAGACTAGAAAAAATTGAAGAAAAGGTGTTTGGAACCGCATAGCTTGCAAATTATAAAATAAGATAAAATAAATTAATGGCTTGGGGGTTGCTGGTAATTTCCTCGCTACTGGCTTTCAGTTCGACAAGTTTTGTCTTTGCCAACTATCCGGTTATTATCTCTTCGGTCTTGTCGATTATTGCCAATGCTTTTGAATCAAAAAATATTAAGAAATTCTTGTTGCTTTACGCTGTGGCATATATAGTGGGAACACTGGCTGAGGCAGCGGGATTGAAATATGGTTTATCTATTCCCTTCTTATTTCTGTTCTTGTCAGAAGGGTGTTTAAAATCAAGCTTGTAGATCGCAACAACTTCGGTCTAGTTAGCCTATCGATACTAACTATTTATTTAATTATTAAGTTTAAATTTTAGTCGAAACTTACAGAAAAATTCGAACCTATTTTAAAAATGCATCGTCGTAGCTTCGACTTGGCGGTCTCACCTCCGCTATTTTTTGCGCGCACAATTTTGCGATTGCTCTGCAATCGCTCTATACTTCAATTTCTAACTCTTTTGAAATAATCGCTTTTCCTCCAACTTTAACTTCATCTATTCTATCATCAGGAAATTCAATTGGAAGCAGTTTTTATGGGCTCTTGTAAAACAAATTCTAAATTATTTTTTGGAAATAAATCTTTGGGATAGATCTCGATAAATTTTAGTCGATGGGCTTTACTAATTTTTTAACTTCAATTCTCTGAGTTGATCGTATCTTTTGTGTTGACCGTAAAGCCCGAAAAATTCAATCCAATAGTCTCCGATCATGAAATCAACCGTAAGATGTCTTTTCCCGGGATATAAAATGCTTCGTTCATGTTTTATTTTTCTTTTAAATAACCAATCGTCAATAATTTTTTCAGCTAAAGAGTCGCAATGGTGACCATCATTAGCCAAATGGTGATCTGCGAACATAACTGGGTTTGGTTTCAAACCAGCCATTTTTACCGCTTTATTCCAAGTGCCAAATCGGGATCTAAAAGCATGATAATTACCGACTTCATTTTTAAATGGGACCCGCCCCTCTTTTTGGAAAAATTCGCTAATTTTATTAAGGAGTTTGTTTTTAGGGATTGTGGCAGCTTTGTTTTTGCATTCAAGTGAACAAAATTTCTTACGCGACTTGAATGGTTTTGAGCAGAATGCACAGATTTTGGTGACACCATGTTCGCGGGGATATTTTTTATTATTTACTATTGCTGCGCATCTTCTTGAGCAATAGGCAACTTTGAATCGTCTAAACTCACTAAGTTTTCGTTTTATTGAAATATTACAATCGTTTCTATGGCATTTAATTTCGATTTGTAAATTTTTTGTCAAACTTTGACATCTTTTAGAACAGTATGTGTTCCAGTTTTTCTTATTGGACTCGTTGATTCGGTGTAAAGAACGCTCGACATTTTTTCCACATTGTATACATGGAACCAAAATGGGGTCCATGTTTATATTCAATTCCAAATTATATCCGAAGTCAATATCCCATAGTATGTCGGAGAGACAGGAGTCGCACCTGCCACTTCTCGCACCCCATGCGAGCGTTCTACTGCTGAACTACTCTCCGTTGCCTTGTATTTTACCTCAGTCAAGGCTACAATAACATCTATGTTCAAAGTTTTTTCTGAAACTTGGGTAGCTATGCGTGATTTTGGATATGGAAATCAAATCTTGAGATTTGAATGGAAAAAGGTATTTGGCCATTGGTTTTTGGCCTTTGTCTGGGTTTTTATTTTTTGGACGATTGGGGCCATTTCGGTCTGGACTTATTTTGCCCCACAAATAAAAGGGTTGCTAGTTAAAAACTTTCCCGATTTGACAATTGAGTTAAAACAAAAACAGATGTCTATAGTTCCTGTAACACCTTTGGTTTATGGAGATTCGCAAAATATACTGGTTATTGATTCCAGTGCCTCGGCTTCGATTTTAGATAAATACAAATTGGCAGTGTTGGTGGGAAGAGATTCCATTTGGTATAAAAATGAGGAAAAGGTGTTAAAGATTGATTATCCGGGACGTGATTTTACTCTAAGTAAAACATTACTACTAAACTGGATCAGTGAAAATAAAATAAAGATTTGGTGTGGAGGAGTATTGTTGATAACCTTGTTTACCCTGTTGTCGACATCTTCATTGGCTGTATCGCAGGTAATCGGATTGTTTGTTTGGACTTTTGTATTTTGGCTTGGAAGTAAATTTTTACACAAAAAGCTTAACTATTTTGACACCTTGAAGATCTGTTTGTATGCGTCTGTTCCTGGAATATTTATCAATGGTTTTGGTTTGGGAAACTCGGGCCCTTTGGGGATGATTTTACCTTTAATTCTTTTTGCTTGGTACTCGGGAATTTGGATTTATAAACTCCCCGATAACGAATAATTGCTTCTTGCGTTTTCCTCATAAAGATATATATTTGGGTTTGTTATGGCAGCAAGCGGTGATCAGAAACTTCAAGCGATCAAAATTGCTATGGAGCAGATAGAAAAACAGTTTGGCAAGGGATCAATTATGAAATTGGGTGACAGAGGGGAGAAAAATACCGTGGAAGTTATTTCTACCGGATCAATTGCTTTGGATGTGGCTTTGGGAATTGGTGGATTTCCTCGGGGACGTATTATTGAAATTTATGGGCCCGAAGCATCTGGAAAGACAACTGTCGCTTTGCACTGTGTTGCCGAAGCACAAAAGGCTGGAGGGCAAGCGGCTTTTATTGATGCTGAGCACGCTCTGGATCCGGCCAGGGCTGCGGCTATTGGTGTAAACTTGGATAATTTGTATATTTCTCAGCCAGACACCGGCGAACAGGCTTTGGAAATTGTGGAAACTCTAATTCGCTCAGGAGCTTTTGATGTCATTGTTATTGATTCGGTGGCAGCTTTAGTTCCACGAGCGGAAATTGAAGGCGAGATGGGGGATTCAGTTATGGGGATGCAAGCCAGGCTGATGTCTCAGGCTTTGCGAAAAATCACTGGGGCTATTTCTAAATCCCAAACGGTCGTCGTCTTTACTAATCAACTACGTATGAAGATTGGGGTGATGTTTGGCAATCCGGAAACTACTCCGGGTGGAATGGCCCTAAAATTTTATTCGTCAATCAGGATCGATACCAGAAAGATCGAAACTTTAAAGGATGGAGATACTCCAATTGGTTCAAGACACCGGGCTCGAATTGTCAAAAACAAGGTCGCTCCTCCTTTTAGTGTGGCCGAGTACGACATCTTAAACAGTGGGGGTATCAGTAAAGCTGCGGGGTTGATTGATGTTGGTTTGGAGTTGGGAATTCTTACCAAAAAGGGTGCATTTATTTACCACAACGATGTCATTTTAGCTCAAGGCAGAGAAGCAGCCCGTTTGGTGCTTACCGAGAATGTTAAACTAGCAAAGCAAGTAGAAGATGCTATTTGGAAAATAGTTAAAGATGGTAAAAAACAGCTTCCGAAACAAATCGGGGAAATCGAGTCTGAATAGGGCTTTTCATTTTTTGTCTTTTCGTTGTCGATCGGAGAGGGAGATGCGGGATTTCTTAACTAAAAACAAACTTGAAGTGGAAAACACTCTTTTTCGATTAAAAGAACTGGATCTAATAAATGACACAAAGTTTGCTAGAGAGTTTGTAAACCGCAGTAAAGGAAAAAAGTTGTTAAAAACGGAGCTCAAAAGAAAAGGCATTGCAGATGAAATAATCAATAATCAGTTGTCAACGGTCGATGAGGTTGAATTGGCGGAAAAATTTTTGAATAAAAAGAAAAACCTGAGAGATTCTGAACAGGTTAAAAGGTTGCTTTATTCCAGAGGGTTTTCTTGGGACACAATTGAGAAAACAGTCAGAAAAAGATATAATTAGCTTCATGTCTGACCCCAGAGACGAATATTTGAAGAAGCTAGAAAAGGTGGCCTCCTTAACTCGTGATCAAGCCAAAGTTGCTCTACTCGAAGAGGTGGAGAAAGATTTGGCGGATGAGTTGTCTCGGAGAATTCAACAAGCCCAAGAGGACTACACTGCCCGAGCTTCTGAAATAGCTCGGGACATTATTGTCGAGTCCATGATTCACGGCGCCACTTCTTATACCGCTGAATATTCGGTGTCTATTGTTAACTTGCCAAATGAAGGAGCAAAAGGGAGTATTATTGGACAAGGTGGGAGGAACATCGCCGCCTTTGAGAAGGCTACTGGAGTAGAGTTAGAAATTGACGAGGGTGCGAGCATTAGGCTTTCTTGTTTTGATTCCGTTAGACGAGAAGTTGCCAAAAGATCGCTGGAAGTGCTTATTAAGGATGGTCGTATTCACCCGGGAAGAATCGAAGAAGTCGTAAATCAAACAAAAAAAAGTATGGACTTTGTTTTAATTGAAGAAGGGAACAAAATTTGTAAAGAGTGTGGGGTCTTTAGCCTTGATCCTGAACTAGTCAAAATAATCGGCAGGTATAGATTTAGGTTTTCTTACGGGCAGAATTTAGGAATTCACACCATTGAAGAGACCAAAATTGGTGTCCAAATTGCTTCTGAGATTGGTTTAAGTGATGAGCAAGTTTATCATGTCAGACTTGGGTGTTTGTTGCATGACGTGGGAAAAGTTATTACAGAAGAAGAAGGAACTCACGTTCAATTAGGGGTTGAATTGATAAAAAAGTTTTCTATGCCCGCCCCAGTCATAGCCGCTGTCGCTGAGCATCATGAAGACAAACCGTTTTCCTCTGTCGTCTCTCGAATTGTTTGGATTGCTGATGCCATTTCTGGTTCCAGGCCGGGAGCTCGTTATGAACCCCATGAAGCCTATGTTAAAAGAATGCAGCAAATTGAAGATACCGGGAAATCTTTCAGGGGCGTAGAGAATGTGTTTGCTTTTCAAGCCGGCCGAGACGTCCGAGTTTTGGTACGTCCGGAAGCTGTTTCCGATTCCGAACTAACAGTCTTGGTGTCAAAGATAAAAGAAAAATTAGAAAAGGAAGTAACCTACGCTGGACAAATAAAAGTAACTGGGATCCGTGAAGTAAGAGCCACCGATATCACTAAGGCCAAGTAAGGCACAAAGTTGCAGAGGTGCAAAGGCGCAGAGTAAGATAAATGGGTGGACGAGAAGGGTTATCACCGCTTGTTGATTTGGCAGAAAGCTAGGGTTTTAGCAAAAGTTGTGTATGAAACAACCAAGAACCTCCCCAAATCTGAAGAATATGCATTAACTTCACAGATACGTAGAGCTGCGATTTCAATAGTATTGAATATAGCAGAAGGGCATAGGCGTCGAGAGTCGAAAAAGGAATTTTTACGTTTTTTGTTGATAGCCGATGGATCTCTTGCCGAAGTTGAAGCATGTTTAGAGTTGTGTTTGGATTTATGTTTATTAACTAAAAATGAATACGATCAAGTAGAGAACGTTCGTAAAGAATTAGCTGCAATAATTTTTCTTTGAGCCTTTGCACCTTGCGCCTTTGCGCCTTTACCTATTGACAGCAGTTTTGGACTGTAGTAATTTTCGGCTATGTATGGGAAGTATTTGAAAGGGGGTGGAGTTTTGTGACAAAGCAACAAATGTTTGACGTTTTGGCACGTAAAGCCCATTTGACTAAAAAAGGAGCTCGTGATGCGGTTGAGACTTTTTTGGACGAGGTAAGAAAAACCTTGGCTAAGGGAGAAAAAGTGGTCTTATCTGGTTTTGGCACCTTTAGAGTAACGACTGTTAATGATAAGCCGGTAATTGTTCCTTTCACCAAAGAGAGAAAAATTGTAAAACGCCATCGTGTCGCACGCTTTACTCCAGGTAAGGCCTTGAAAAAAGCTGTGAAATAAAATATCCCCCGAGAGAAACTTCCCCCGATGACCATCGGGGGAATTTGTCGTAAAATCAGATTATGAAGAAGTATTGGACTTTTTGTATGGTCGCCTGGCAACAGACGATCGCTTATAGAGGTGAGAGCATTGTCTGGTTTATTTTGGAACTTTTACCCATGATCTATCTTGTTAATCTTTGGATGTCTCTAGATAAAACAGGGAAGATGCCAGCTGAAAAAGTTGGCTGGTTGATTGTCTATCAGTTTTTGGCCTTAGGAATTGCCAGACTTACTGCCAGTCATTTTGACGATTGGGTGATTGAAAGTATCAAAGATGGATCTGTCGGCCATAATTTTTTAAAACCTTTCTCTTATCGAGGATTTCTTTTAGCAAATGAGTTTACTTGGCGGGTATCCGGATTTATTTACATGATCCCCACATTATTGTTGCTTATTCCCGTGTGGGGATTGGTGAGTAGAGTTCATTTGGAAATAAACCAGATATTTTTTGTTCTTGGCATTTTATTCCTGGCTTTTTTTCAGAGATTTTTTGTCAGTTATTTAATCACTTTGACGGCCTATTGGTTTCAAGAAGCCAAATTTATGGTGCATTTAAAATGGATGCTGGAGGGTCTTTTGGGTGGGGCATGGATTCCGGTATATTTTTATCCACTTTGGTTTCAAAGAGTTTCCTCAGTAAGCCCTTTTTATTTTTGGTATACCATACCCATCAACGGCTTATTGTCAAAAATTTCCTGGCAAGCTCAGTTGCAGCAATTATTTTTGGCCTTTCTTTGGGTGATAATTTTGTGGTTTGTGGCTAATAAAGTCGAAAAAGCTGCTATGTCAAAGTTTTCGGCCGTTGGTGGATAATTCTATGATAAAAAGTCTGAAAATAATCTTTAAGTATTTACAACTGTCTTGGATGCAAGGCATGGAGTATCGGACAAACTTTATTGTTTGGACTTTGGTTGACGTTGGATGGACGGCTATTGATTTAGTCTTTTTTCAGGCTTTGATCTCGAATATTAAGATGATTGGCAACTGGAATTTAGCCCAGGCCCTGATCGTAATTGGAACTTTTCGATTGTTGGTTTTTCCTGTCTGGGGTTGGATGTTTGCCAGTTTTAACACTTTGCCTAAACAAATCTCCGAAGGAAAACTCGAGATGATGATTATCAAACCCGTTGACAGTCAATTTATGGTGTCCGTTCGTCAATTTTCTTTTTCGGTCTTGCCTTCTTTGATTGGGGGAACGATCTTTCTCTTGTTAGGAGTTAGGGAATTAGGTTACGTACCGTCGTTTCTTAATTTTATTTTTTTTCTTGGATTGCTGATTGTTTCAGTAGCGTTAATGTACGGAATTTACTTTATCTCAATAGCTTTGGCTTTGTTTACAGAACGCCTGAACAATATTGCCCACGTGTTTGTGGCTCTGTATGACGCTTCTCGTTTTCCCAAAGAAATCTACGGCATAATTTTGCAAAGAATTTTAACGACCATCTTGCCTGTAGCTCTGTTTATAGTTGTGCCTTCTGAGGTTTTGTTCCGGCCGGCCAACTGGATGTCTTGGTTGTGGTTTTTGATATTAGCCGTTGCCTTTAATGTTCTGGCTCGTAAAATTTGGTTATCAGGTTTAAGGCGATATTCGTCCGCTAGTTCATAAGCTATAATTAACCCATGTCAGTTATTTCGGTTAAAAATCTTAAAAAATATTATAAGGTTCATCAAAAGGAGCCAGGGCTTTTAGGATCAATAAAATCCTTGTTTAATCGTAAATATTATGATGTCAAAGCCGTCGATGGAGTAAACTTTGAAATTGGCGAAGGGGAACTAGTAGGTTTTATTGGTCCAAACGGAGCTGGTAAAACTACCACCCTAAAAGTTTTGTCTGGTCTTCTCTATCCCACTTCTGGGGATGTCTCTGTTTTGGGTTATACCCCCTGGGACAGAAAACCCGTTTTTCAAAAGCAGTTTTCATTAGTTATGGGTCAAAAAAATCAATTGTGGTGGGATCTACCGGCCATCGAATCGTTTATTTTAAACAAAGAGATTTATGAAGTTTCCAACGATAAATATGAGGCAACTTTAAATGAATTGGTCGATCTCTTGGATGTTAAAGAGGTGCTCAAAGTCCAAGTAAGAAAACTCTCTTTGGGACAAAGAATGAAAATGGAGCTTATCGCGGCTCTTATTCATAACCCAAAGATTTTATTTTTGGATGAACCTACTATTGGACTTGACGTGGTGATGCAAAAAAAGATGCGTGATTTTATTAAGGAATACAATCGGCGTTATAACGCCACAATAGTTTTAACTTCTCACTACATGGACGATGTTAAAGAGTTGTGTAAAAGGGTGATTATTATCGATAAAGGAAAAGTACTTTTTGACGGAGCTTTGGATGAAATAATTAAGAAATTTGCTAATCATAAGTTGCTAACTGTGGTATTTAGTAAGGAAGTTTCGGAAAAAGAATTGAAAAAGATAGGTGAGATTAAAGAATTCGAAATGCCGAGGGCGACTATTTCAGTTTTACGCGACAAAGTCTCGTCTTCAGCGTCCAGATTGTTGGAGAGTTTTCCTGTTGCCGATTTAAACATAGAAGAACCCAAAATTGAGGACATTATTCGAGAGGTGTTCACGGGTCGTGACTTTGCATGAAAAAATATTTGACAATCTTTGGGTTGTCTTTTCAAAACGAATTTACTTACCGTTTGAACTTTATTCTTTGGCGTTTTCGCAACGTCCTGCGCATCCTCATGACCTATTTTCTCTGGAATATGGTCTACACCCAAAACAATATGGTCTTTGGTTTTAGTAAAGAACAAATGATGACCTATGTGTTTATGGTTTTGGTGTTTATGTCCTTTGTGGTGGCTGCCCCCTCAATTGAAAATATTGGCAGTGAAATTTCCAATGGGGATTTGAGTAACTTTTTAGTTAAACCGATAAACTATCTTTATTATTGGTTGGTGCGCGATTGGGCAAGTAAACTTTTGAACACCCTGTTTGTTGTTTTAGAGATTGGTCTTCTTTGGTTAGTATTTAAACCCCAATTTGTTTTGCCCCCCAATTTATTAATAGGTGTCATTAGCATTTTGGTTTTGATTTTGGCGGCTTTGCTTTACTATTTATTTACAAAATTGGCCGTTTTTACGGCCTTTTGGGCTCCAGAAAATACTTGGGGGATGATGTTTTTAATTTTAGTAATGCTTGAAGTCTTATCGGGAGCGACCTTCCCTTTAGATGTTTTGCCATCAAACTTGTTTAATTTTTTACAATTCACCCCCTTTCCCTATCTAGTTTATTTTCCGGTCGCTATCTGGATTGGAAAATTTGATTTGGTTTTTGCCCTGAGGATTCTTGTTCAATCATTGATTTGGGTAGGAATATTATATGTTTTGGTAATTAAGCTTTGGCACAAAGGTCTGAAAGAGTATTCAGCTGTTGGAAAATGATATGAAAGAATTAAAAATAATAAAAATATATTTTACAAATGCTTTACAACAGAGTTTAGCCAGCCCCATAGTTTTTTGGATGCTTTTTGTAAGCAAGCTTTTGCGTTATGGCTTATTTTTATTTTTCATATATCTAACGACTGTGCAAATAAAATCACTAGGTGGTTATAGCCCGATTCAAATGCTAGTTTTTTTATTTATGTTTTAACGTGGTTGATACGCTTGGGCAGATGTTATTTAGAGAGGTTTATCGTTTTCGGCCTCTAATTATCTCTGGCGGATTCGATATGGTTTTGGTTAAACCCCTAAGTCCTTTGATAAGAGTTTTGTTGGGAGGTCCAGATTTAATCGACATGGGAATACTATTTATTTGTATAGCTGCGTTGGCTTTCATTCATGCCCTTAATTTGCATTTTATACTTCTGGCCATAAATTCGATTTTAATTTCAGCTGCATTTCATATTTTAGTTTTAACTTTGGGGGTACTGACAACTTCAGTGGATCATTTGATCATGGTTTACCGAGACATGACGAGCCTGGTCAGAGTTCCGGTTGATTTTTATACTCAACCGCTACGTTTTGTTATTACTTTCGTCGTTCCGCTGGGGATTATGTATACGTTTCCTGCCAAAGCTCTGATGGGACTTTTAAATATTCAGACCATAGTTTTGTCCTTTATTGGTGGGGTGGTAGCTTTGCTTTTTGCGATCAAGATTTGGAACATCTCTCTTAAGCATTATCAAAGCGCCAGCAGCTAACATGGACACTGTCTTAGTTGTTTGTGGTCCAACGGCAACCGGCAAAACCCAACTGGCATTGCGACTGGCCCAAGAGTTTAATGGAGAATTGATTTCGGCTGACTCTCAACAAGTATATTTGGGTCGGGATTTGGAAACAGGCAAGGATAAAGATACTTTAGGTGACACCAAGATCTGGTTAATGGATATTTTAGAAGAAACAAATGACTTTAGTGTTTCTCTTTGGAGAAAATTGGCCCGCGAAGCGATTAAAGATATATTATCGCGCAATAAATTACCGATTGTTGTCGGTGGATCTGGTTTGTACATCAGAGCTTTGGTGGAGAACCTGCCAAATGTCGACGTTCCTCAAAATCCTCAATTGCGACAAAACAATAAATCTGCTCAAGAGTTATTTAATGACTTAAAGGAGATTGATCACGTTCGAGCTGAGGCTCTAAATAATTCCGATCGTCATAATCCCAGGAGATTGGTTCGTGCCATCGAAATAGCTCTAGCTCCTAACTCCTATATGCTAACTCCTGGGTATAAATATATCCAGATTGGGCTTATTGCACCAAAAGAATTTTTGATAAACAAAATAAAACAAAGAGTAAAAGACCGAGGGTTAGGTGAAGAGTATGTTGACAAAGAGGTTGAAATTATGAAAAAACAAATAACTTGGTTTAAAAAACAGGCAAATATTAATTGGTACGATGTTTCACTGACGAGAATAGATGCTATAATTAAATCGTGCCGAAAAAGATTGAGATTTCCCATCGAACGATAATCTTTGTTGCCGTTTTTTGCGGCTTGCTCTGGGTTGGATACCAGATCAAAGACATATTATTTATGCTGCTGGTAGCAGTAATGATTATGTCGGCACTCAATCCCGTGGTTGATGCTTTGGAGGGAAGGAAAATTCCGAGAATCGCATCCATTTCCCTGTTGTTTATATTCCTTTGGGGAGTGATCGGAGGAATGATTGCGGGCCTGGTTCCCACTTTAATTGATCAAACTTCCAAGCTTATTACCAAAATTCCGGGGGCTTTTGAAAAAATTGAACTTTTTGGTCAAAGTCAAAGCGAAATCACCCAACAGATTCTTTCCAGAATAAGTACCCTTCCCGAGGTGCTGTTTAAAATAATTTTTGATTTTTTGGGGAATATGGTCAATGTCTTGACCACACTGGTTGTCACCTTTTATTTGTTGCTTGAAAGAAAGGATTTGGATAAATATCTTTTGAAATTTCTTGGTGAAATTGGACAAAAGAGAGTAATGGAGATTGTTAAACACGTAGAAAACAGTTTGGGGATCTGGTTTCGGGGGGAATTTATTCTCATGCTTGCCGTAGGGATCATGACTTACTTAGGACTTCTTTTTTTGGGGGTAGAAAGCGCTTTGCCGTTGGCTATTTTAGCTGGGATTTTGGAAATAGTTCCCAACATTGGTCCGATTATTTCTGCTATCCCCGCAATTTTGGTCGCTTTTACCATCAGTCCCCTTTTGGCCTTGGGGACAGCAGCTTTGTATTTTATTGTCCAATGGTTGGAAAACAATTTGCTTGTTCCGAATGTTATGAGAAGAATGGCTGGCTTGAGTCCCATCGTCGTCATCCTCGGCCTAATGATTGGTTTTCGTTTAGGTGGGACGGTTGGGGCTGTTTTAGCTGTTCCGATCATCATCGTGATCCGTACGATTTGGAATGAGTATTATAATAAGAGTTAGCCTGGAAATTTATTTGGCCGGTTCGGTGTAACACCGGACAGGAAAGTCCAGACAGCAAGTAGCAGGGTGGTTCGATGTTGAATCGGACACGCGTGAGCGCTAGTTAGAGCAACAGAGACGAGAAATGTGAAACGCCAGCCATAGGCTGGTCGGCCTTTGGCCGAGGCAATCCTCCCCGCTGCAACCTCCGACCCGAGTGGGTGCTACTACCAATACTCGGAAGATTGAGGGCATAGAAAGATGGCCAATTAAACAGAATCTGGCTTACAAATTTCCAGGCTAAAGTATATACTGGTGAGTGTATGGTTTTATCCGCTGAGGTATTTGCTAACCAATCCTCGTTTCAGGGATTAATCTCCTTGGTGTTTGGGGTCTTGGTTCTAATGTTTCCGAAGCTTTTAAATTACATCATCGCTTTTTACTTTGTTTTGACCGGTTTGTCGGCCATCCTTCCTTATTTAAAGTAACAAAACCCCGCGATTAAACGGGGTTTTGACTTTCAGTCAGAGTTTATGCAGCTCCGATTTTGTACATCCCTGTTGCACAGGTTGGACATTTGCCTTTTAAAGCCGGTTTACCATTTTTCATGGTAACCTTTTCTGCGTTGGTGCATTCCTTTGATTCTCTGCATTTAACACAATACATTTTTGCCATTCGTAGGCTCACCCCCTCTCAAAACTTATTTAATAAGTTATCTAACATTTGCCAGCCTCCGTGGTTCAAATAGTAAAATAACCCCACTTGAACAAACAAGGCTAGAATAGTCACAATGGCCGTCGTTGTCAAGTTCCTTGCCATGGTTGTGATGCTAGCATAAAATCAAATAGATGTCATTTGTGTGGTTGGTGATAGGGTTTTTAGTAATTTGGCTGTTCGTGCTTACGTGGTTGGTTCTGTCCTTGTTTAAAACCAGTAAAGCTCTTGTCAAAATCAGCAAGACTTCGGGAATAAGCTTTTGGAATCTCTATAAATTTAATCCTTTCAATAATACGGGCGGGGAGCAAAGTTTTGTGCTAACATTATTAGATGGTCATAAAAACGGCATCGTTCTTACGGTCCTTAACGGAAGAGGGATGACTCGGTTTTATGCTAAAAAAATTGAAAATGGCACGTCGGAACAGCTATTATCTGACGAAGAAAAACAATGTATAAAAAACAGCTTGTAATTTATATCATTGGCGGGTTGTCGCTCTTTGTGTTTTCAGTTGGTGCTTCTTATCTTGTTTCGTCTCTTATGACGAGAAAGGTGATTAATAATACAACCGTTGTTAAACCAGGTTCTCCTGTTGCCAAAAAAAGTGCTCGCCCGACCGTCGACCCCAGTTTGCCAAAGACAGAAGCTTGTCCATTGAATGGGGCTTTATTTACTAAAGGGGAAAAAGATGCTTGGGAGACACGGAGACCTTTGGGAGTAATGATTGAAAATTCACTTGACGCTCGACCTCAATCTGGTCTTACGACTGCGGATATCGTTTACGAAGCCGTTGTTGAGGGGGGAATTACTCGTTTTATGGCCATGTTTTATTGTGATGCTGCCACCGCCGGCAACTTAATGTTAGCACCGGTTCGTTCTGCCAGAATTCATTTTGTGAATTTGATTTCAGAATATGATGGGCTTTACAACCATGTCGGCGGAGCCGGAAACTGCGATGACCCAAACGTTGACGAAAGAGCCAAAGCTCTGTGTGTTATAAGGACGACCAATATTAAAGATCTTGATCAATTTAGAGAAGATGGGGCAGGGGCTTTTAAAGTTTGTCACCGTGTGGCCAATAGATTGGGCGACAAGGAGGTCGCTTATGAACATACCATGGCCTGTTTTCTCGATGAATTGTATAAAGCTGGGGCCAAACAAAACTGGACAAATGTTGACGCCAAAGGAGTTTCCTGGACAAAAAGGTTTGTACCTTGGAGTTTTAGGGACGCATCTAAAAAAACTACTAGCCCTGATACAGCAAGAGCCATTTCATACATGTTTTGGGAGTCAAACCGAGACTTTAATTCCAATTACGATGTCCGTTGGGATTATCAACCACAAACAAACACTTACCGAAGGAGTAATGGGGGGACCGTTGCCACCGATCTAAATAATGATGCCCCAATTGAAGTTTCGGATGTGATTGTTCAGTTTGCTCGGGAGACCGATGTGGCAGATAAAGACCGTCATATTGTCTACGATGTTGTCGGCAAAGGAACAGCGATTGTGTATATGGACGGGGTCTCGTTACCAGCTACTTGGTCAAAACTAAGCCGGACCTCAAGAACAACTTTTAAAGATTTGACTGGTCAGGAAATTAAATTTGCTCCCGGAAAAATGTGGATTTCTATTCTCCCCATTGGTAACAAAATAGTGGTCGAATAAAAGTCGTTGAAATTTTGTGTTCAATGTTGTATCTTTGGAATGGATGTTGGCAGATATTGTTGTCAGTAAAACGAGAATCAAGCTGTTGGAGCTTTTTCTGTCTGATGTCACCTCGATGTATCACGTGCGCGATTTGGTGCGCCAGACGCATGAAGAAATAAATGCCGTCAGGAGAGAGCTGGCCCGAATGGAGGAAGCAGGGATGGTCAAAAAAGAGCCTCGGGGCAACAGGCTTTATTATTGGTTTCGAAAAGATTACATTTATTTTGCCGATTTAGTGTCAATGGTGGCCAAATCTACTGGCTTGGGTGGAGCTATCAACAAAAACCGATCCAAATTAGGCAACATTCAGATTGTGATGATTTCTGGTCGGTTTGCCCGGCATGAGCCCAGAAAAAAAGCAGACGAAGTTGACGTTTTGGTTGTGGGAGACATTTCGATGCACGAACTGGCAGCTTTGGTTAAAGCTGAAGAAAGCAAAAGGGAACAACCGATCAATTACACTCCCATGACCATGGATGAATTAAGATTTAGACGTTCGCGGAGGGACCCATTTTTACAATCGATTTTAATGGGAGAAAGAATAATAATAATAGGTAATGAGGAGGATCTGGTAGGATGAAATTTCGTTTAGGCCTTATTGCCGCTGTGGTGGTCATCGCTGTTTTTGTGAATATTCCCCTGCAATTTCGTTCCAAAGTTCGCTGGCCTTTAGCCGACGGCTTTTTAACTCAGTCTTGGCCGGTCCCCCTAGGACTTGATCTACAGGGAGGAGTACATCTTTCTTATCAGGCAGAAACTGGTAAATTAACCGCCGAAGAACAGAAAGTGGCTGTCGAATCGGTACGTTCTAATATCGAGAGACGGGTCAACTTGTTTGGGGCGACGGAACCTATTATCCAAACCGCAAAAGTGGGAGACCAATGGAGATTGATTGTGGAACTACCTGGAGTAAGCGATGTCAACAAGGCTATAAGTATTATTGGGGCGACAGCCAAACTTGATTTCCGTGAAGGTTATCAGGCCACTCCGGGGGCACAGACCCAATTTATCCCCACCGACTTAACGGGGGGTGATCTCAGGTTGGCCCAGGTCAATTTTGGCGCCTCGGGTAACAAAACTTCGGGCCAACCGACCGTATCTTTACAATTTACTCCGGAAGGGGCGAAAAAATTTGCCAAAATTACCGAAAGGAGTGTCGGTAAGCCATTGGCGGTTTACTTGGATAATAACCTGATAACGGCTCCTACGGTACAGTCGATTATTTCTGATGGTAGGGCTATCATTTCAGGAAATTTTTCTTTAGCAGAGGCAAAAAATTTAGTTATTCAGCTTAACGCGGGGGCTTTACCTATTCCGATTAAAATAATTGAACAGAGAACGGTTGGGGCTACTTTGGGCAACGATTCTATTAAAAAAAGTCTTGTCGCAGGAGTAATAGGGTTTTTGA
>Ga0233420_10000421_pt1 | contig 18336 bp, 18 predicted proteins | sample Watercolumn_Mata_4_FD_183009 | JGI IMG/M metagenome (GOLD analysis project Ga0233420, IMG submission 183009) | Freshwater microbial communities from Lake Matano, South Sulawesi, Indonesia - Watercolumn_Matano_2014_102_MG | ecosystem: Environmental > Aquatic > Freshwater > Lake | place...
AAATTCCGCCGACAGCTTGTGCAGACCGGAATCGAAGTACACCAGCCCCAGCGTCAGCGCCAGCGGCAAGGTATAGGCCAGCCTCGGCACTTCGCGCACGGGTTGAAAGCGCAGCCCCGGCGCCGAGTAGCGCCAACTCCAGCGCAGAGTGTCCAGCGACAGGGCGCGCTCCGACGGCAGGAAGATCAAGAGCAGGCTGCTCCCCGTCATCAACTGGTCGAAGCCGCCGTCGAAGTCTTGCCACATCGGCGTGAAGATGACGAACACTACCCAGAACACATAGTTCACGAAAGCCGCGCGCCGCGTGTACCAGCCCAGCGCCAGGCAGGCCGCCACCGCCATCCAGACCAGCAGCAGCACATGCAGCACTGGTGACGCGCGATCCAGATACGGCACCGGGTCGAAGATCAGATGCCGAAAATGGAACAGAAACACGATCTCCTGCAGCGCAACCAGGGCGAAGCCGATGCGGAACAGGGCCAGCCCGGTGGCGGGGACCTTCCGTTGGAGTTGCGCCTGAAGCGCTAGTGTCAAGGTGGGAAGCATAATCCTGGAAACGGCGGTTGGGCTTGATGTAGGGGCGAATTCATTCGCCTACCTGCCTGCCTGCAGGCAGGTTCAGGGCGTTGCGTGCGAATGAATTCGCACCTATGATAAATCGTATCATCTTGTTTATCCTGTAGATTCCTCTCCAACTGCTTTTTCTAGGATAGTGGAATCGGGTTGGAAGCTTCCGGATGGATAGCTGCTTCGCTTCCCCTCAGAGCTTGTGAATAAACCCCCGGCCGTAGCGAGGGCGTCCCTGGGCGTGGTGGGCAAGGCGCGGGGGTGCACAAAATCGGGGAGTTCAGCAGCGCTAAACGACTCGATTTTGGGGGTCCCCGCAACGCCGCCCACCGCGTCCAGGGGCGTCCGCAGTAGGCCGGGGGTTTATTCACAAGCTCTCAGCCGAGCGCTGTGATGCCCAGGATTTTCAGGTAGCGGCGGGCGCTCACATCGGCGCGGTATTCCCTGACGGCATGTTGAAGGAATTCGGCCGGCTGCGGGTGTTTCAGGGTTCGGGTCATGGCCTCGGCCAGCGCGGCTTCGTCGCCCACCGGCACGAGCGGTCCATGCAACCCGCCCGCCAGCATCTCGGACGGACCGCTGGGGCAGTCGGTCGAGACCACGGGGATGCCCAGCGCCATGGCTTCCGTCAGCACGTTGCCGGAGCCCTCCCAGCAGGAGGACAGCACGAACAGACGGGACTTGGCCATCCAGGCAAAGGGATTGTCCACATGCCCCGGCAGCAGCACATCATCCGCCAGGCCCAGGGTTTGAACGAGTCGAGTCAGCGCGTCGCGGTCCGGGCCTTCTCCCAGGATCGCCAGACGGCAGGACCGCTCGGAGCGCAGTCGGGCAAAGGCGCGGATCAGGGTCGGGAAATCCTTCTGCCGGGTCAGCCGGCCGGCGCCGAGGATGAGTGGGGCATCGGATGACTGGAACCAGGGGTGATCGAGCGGCTCCCGGCTTTTCTCGTAGAGATCGGCGTCGATGACCGGGTTCCGGATGACCGGTAGCCGGTCCATGGGCAGGCCGGTGAGTTGGTGCGTATCCTCCGCCACGCCCTGCGATACGCAGACCACGGCGTCGATGTGCGGGTAGAACCACCGCATCGGCCAGGTGCGCCAGAAGCGCTGTAGAGTGGACCTCTCGGCCAGGGCGGCCGACAGATTGGTGTTGAGCTGGCCCACCAGCCGGTTGCGGGTCGCGCTCAGGGCGCGGGCCACGATGGCGCTGCGGATGGCGCGGTCCTTGGCCACCAGCAAGGGGGTGATCGGATGCTCCTGCAAATAGCGCATCAGCGCCGGGACAATCAGCAAGGAATGTTTGACGCCGAGGTCGATCAAGCGAAAGCGCGGATGCCGGAACTGGAGCGGGGGAGGAACCGGTGTCTTGAAAATGCCCAGCAGATCCACGGCCACGCCGGTTTCCAGCAGGGCGGGAATCAGCTTGCACATATTGCCCTCCACGCCGCCGGTGCCGGAGAACGACACCACGATACCGAGTCGAGGTGGGATATAAGCGCCGGCCCGGTTCATCGCCGGGTCCCCGGTTCGGGCAGATTCAAGGCTTGGGCGTAGGCCGTCGTGGCGTTTTCGATCTCGTAGGGCCAGGCGGCTTCCTGGAGTGTCGCCCTGGGGAGCGGGTAGCGAAGCGTCTCCAGCATGGCGGCGGCCAGCGCTTCATGATCGCCCACCGGCACCAAGGGTCCGTACCGGCCATTCCCCAGAATCTCGCGGGGACCGCTGGGGCAGTCCGTCGATACCGCGGGCACCCCCACCGCCAGCGCCTCGATCAGGGCGAAACCCAGCCCCTCCCAGAGCGAGGTGAAGGCAAACAGGCTGGCCTGGGCCAGCCAGGCATAGGGAGCGTCGACGAAGCCGGGCAGCGCGACGGCATCGGCGACGCCTAGCTCATGGGCGGTCGCCAGCAGGCGCTCGCGATCCCGCCCCCTCCCAATGATCATCAGGCGGCAGGGATATTCGGATCTGACGCGGGCAAAACCACGAATCAGTGTGACAAAATCCTTGCGGCTGCCCAGTTCGCCCAGCCCCATGACAATGGGTGGCCCACCGTCGGAAAACCAGGGATGCTCCGGCTTCGGGAAGTTGCCATCGAATACCCGGGACGGCACGATGGGACAGGGAACCACGTTGATCAGTCGGCGCGGGAGGCCGGTGTAGGCGGACATATCATCCGCCACGCCCTCCGAGGTGACGATGACATTGTCGGCGAGTCGATACAGCCAACCCATTGACAGGCGCGTCTTGAGCCGGTGGAGAAACCCGCGATGCGCCAGGTCGATGGACACGGTCGTGCCCATGCTCAGCGTCAGGTGCGTCGAGACTCCGGCCATGGCGCGCGCCAGCAGTGCGGTTTGGTTGACGCGGTCCTTGTCGCAGAACATCGAGGCGGGCCGTTCCCGGCGCAGATAGTGGGCCACCTTCCAGAGGCTGGGATAGACATGCTTCGTGCCCAGGTCGATGACGCGCACGCCATTCGGCACAGGATCCAGATTCGGCCCGTGATGGCGGACCTTCAGCAGGTCGATCCGGTAGCCCCGCCTCGCCAGCGTGGGCGCCAGATTGCGCGCCAGCCGATCGACGCCGCTGTGGCCGGAGGTGGCCAGGAAAATCGCCAGGTCTGTTGCCATTAGTTTCTGAATTTGACTTTGTTGGGATGCCGGCCGCCCTTGAAGCGGATGCGGTAGAGATCGACCAGCCGGCGCGCCACGCCGGCGGGATAGAGAATCAGCCACAGCGGATCGAATTTTACCTGCCGCCCCTGTTCGAGAAAGCCGATGCCGCAATGTAGAGAGAAGCGGATGAAGTCGATCATGCTGCGCCGGAGCTGTCGCCGGCTCAGCCAGTCGCGGTGCAGGGTCACGTCCTCACGGTAAAACAACTGGAATCCGCGCGGACTGCTCATGCGGGCGGCGAAACGGTTGGAGGTGAGTCCATCCGGCTGGTACTCCACCTGCTGGAAGACCTCGTTCACGCAGCGCAAGACGTATTCGTGCGCCATCCGCTTCCAGGTGATGGAGTCGCGCACATGCCGCTCGCCGGGAACAATGGGATAGGGATAGCACCGCAGTATCTCGGTCAGGATCGCATGCTTCTTGTCGCCGCCGATGTGGCGACGGTACTGGGTATCGAGAAAATGCGTGTCCAGCGGGCTTTCCGGATAGGGCAGGGTCAGCAGCCGTGCGCCGTCCATGCTCTGCACCAGCCCCTCGACCCCGGCGAAACGAGGCCGGTCGGCCTCGGGGATCGAATTCCAGTGATGGAGGATGCGTTCCAGGGTATTCGGGAGCAGCCGGTCATCCGAATCCAGCAGGAAAAAAAACCGCCCCCTGGCCAGTTGAACGCCCCGATTGTGGGCAACGAACTTGCCCTGGTTGGACTGCCTGAAATACGTGACGGGGAACGCCACGCGCCGTTTCCACTCCATCAACAGCCGCTCGGTATCATCCGTGGACCCGTCATCGACGATCACCACCTCGAAATCCCGGAAGGTCTGCGCTTCGATGCTGGCCAAGCCCCGCGGCAGCAGGGACACTCGGTTGTAGGTCGGGATGAAGATCGTGAAGGCGGGTGAGGAAGGGGTCACGAGATCCTGGGGAACGTGGTCATCAATCCAGTCTTATCGAATCGTTCTTGCCGGCTCTGCTGGATAGCGATCATCCGGTATATCCAGTATTTGCGCATTTCGATCCAAATTACAGTGCCGGGAAAGACGAAGGCGGCATCTTCTTGATTGGACCCTTAAATAGGCGACAATCAGCCTCTTCAAAATCGGCAAGTCATGCTAAAAGAAAAAGCGGCTATTTACGGGCCCCCTTAAGAACGGCATCGAGGACAAAACGAATAGGCATATTGTAAACCTTCCGGATCAAATCTGGCGCACGAAGAGATCATCCTAGAAACGGCAGGGGATTCCGGGCAGGCGACCGCCATTGCTAGGGCGAGACCTTTACAACATCCATGGTTTCGCCCTAATTCTCGGCGAGGATATTCATCATCGTCCGGCCTCGACTACAATGCCCGCCATTTTCGGGTCAATGTTCATCCCCCCGGCGGCATGATTTCGCTCCCGTCTTCACTTTTCCCTGATGATTCAGATGACCATGGGTCTGTTGTCTCGCCGCTTTCCGGATAGGAGGAAATTCGCCTCGGGATTACTTGCGCTGGGTGTCCATGGCTATGCCCTCTCCCTCCTGATGGGACGCGGCACATACGAGCCCGCCCTGATCATCTGCGCGGTGGCCGTGGCCCCGCGGGTTCTGGACCCCGAGGGAAGAAGCCGGTTGCGCGGTCCCTTGATCTGGGTGCTCCTGGCCGGCGTGGCTTTCCTGGTGCCGGGCATCTGGATGGCCAGTCGTCCCATCGGCGGCGATTTTCACTGGGCGCTTGCTTCCTGCCTGCTCGCCACGACCGCTATCGTGATGCTGCCACTGGGGCCGGACGCGCGTCCGAATCCCAGCACGGCAGCCGCCTTCATGATGATGGTGTTCGTGGCCTTCCACCTGGCGGGCAATGCCTGGGGAGTGCAGGAAAACAAGGTCGGCTGGGCGGGCGGCTTCAACAATATCCATTACATGGCTCTCTTTGCGGTCATGTCGATGCCCTTGCTGATCTATCTGACACTGGGCGCCGGCGGCCGTGTACGCCGGCTCCTCGCTGGAGCGCTGGCGGCGGATTTCTGGTTGTTGATGCAATCGCATTCCCGCCCGGGTTATTTGGCCCTGATCGCCACGGCCTTGGTTTTCCTGTTATTCGTTGCCCCAAGACGGCGCTGGCTGGGAGCGCTGGCCCTGCTCCTGCTGCTCTCCGGGGTCTACGCCAGCGGGCTCTTCGAATTCTCCGCCCGAATCAACGATTTTCTGACACACCTCGACCAGGAGGAGCGCGCGGTCATCTGGCGGGAGTTCCTGCGCCTGCAGGAAAACAGCACACCGGCTCAATGGCTGTTCGGTCATGGACTGGGCCAGTACTTCATGGACTATCAGGCGATTTCCAGTTTTCATGATCTGCCGCATGGCCTGAACCGCGATTTTTCATCGCCGCACAATTTTTTCCTTGAGGTCCTGTATTCCTGTGGCGTGTGGGGCCTGCTGGTATTCCTGTCGGGTTACCTGGCCTGGTTCCGGGCCGTGATCCAGGCGATTCGGGCGAATCAGATCCCGGAATGGCGCGGGCTTGGGTTGATGTTGCTCTCCGTGATGACCGCTCAACTGACCATGTGCTTTTTCACCATCCCTTTTTTCTCGCGCCACCACCTGCACCCTCTAAGCCTGATTCTGGGCGCCAGCCTCGCTTACTTGCAGCAAGGTCGCAACCATGAGTGAGATTGTCTGGCCCCCCGTCGCTCTGATCATTCCCAACTTCAACGGCGCCGCCCTTCTGCGCGGCAATCTCCCCAGCGTGCTGGCGGCCGCCGCGATCTACCCGGGTGATTGTGAAGTTATCGTGGTCGATGACGCCTCCAGCGACGACAGCGTGGCGGTGCTGGAACGCGAATTCCCCGTGGCGCGGTTGGTCAGGCATGCTGAAAACCGGGGCTTCTCGGCGGCCATTCATTCCGGCGTGGAGGCCGCCCGGGCCGAGTTCCTGATCCTGATCAACTCCGATGTCCGCCCCGATGCCGATTTCATCACGCCCCTGGTCCGGCACCTGGAAAGACCCGAGGTCTTTTCCGTAACGCCCCTGATCGTGGACGGCCAAGGGCGCGTTACGGAGGAAGCCTGGCGGTGTTACGTGATTCGGAGGGGACGTCTACGCTTGATCAAACTGTGTGGGCGGGTTCCGCCGCGCCGGGTGGAGACGGCTTTTGCCTCGGGCGGATCCATGGCCCTGCGCAAGGCCAGATTCGTCGAACTGGGCGGCTTCGCGCCCATCTTTCAGCCTTTCTACTCCGAGGACGCCGATCTGGGCCTACGGGCCTGGCGGCGTGGCTGGGTTACCCTGTTCGAGCCCGGCTGCCGGGTCGTTCACGATCATGCCGGCTCATCCATCAACACCCATGTGCCGTCATTCAGGGTCCGGCGCATCCGACGCCGCAATCAGTTCCTTTTCGAGTGGATCCATTTGCCCGCCCGGGACCTGTTCGGTCCCCTGCTGCCGGGCTATGAGCGGCAGATTCTGGGGCGTTTGTTACGACTGGATTTCGCCTATTTCGGCGGGTTGGGCGCGGCCCTTGGGCTTCTGCCGCGCGTATTCGCGCTGCGAGCGGAGATCGAGAAGACCCAGCGGCTGGGTTTCTGGGACATCATGTCCCGAGTCGAGGACTCGTTGCGGGCCATCGGGGACAACGAGGACGGTCAGCCGTGACCGCGTCCCCTCGCAGAGGTGCGGGATACCGTTGCAGCGATACGGCATCCCGATTCCGACCAGGCCGACTTCCGGCCGACTTCCGGTCGGCTTCCGCGCTCGCGGCCGGGCCTCTGCCTAGAAGCGCCGCTTACCGCCGCCGCCATCCCGCCGGCCGCCGCCGCCGAATCCGCCGCGATCCTCGCGGGGACGGGCCTCATTGACCGTCAGGCTGCGGCCGCCGATGTCCTTGCCGTGCAAGGCGTCGATGGCGGCCTGGGCTTGCGAGTCGTTGGCCATTTCCACGAAACCGAAACCCTTGGAGCGACCGGTATCGCGGTCGGTGATGATGTTGGCGGACTGTACCGTGCCGTACGGGACGAACATGCCTTCCAGCGCCGCGTTGTCGACGCTGTAGCTGAGATTGCCTACGTATAACTTCTTTGCCATATCGAATAAAGCCTCAAAGACTGAAATAAATTAAGTGGAATACCGAAACCGGGCCGATTCCCTGGACGGCGGTTCGGTGATTGGCGAAACGATGATTCGGTGGCCTGGCATCCTGGCCCGATGCGGGAATCACGAGAACCGGTCGATTCGAAAGACCGGCGCATTCCTTGGCGTGAAGGCGCCGCTCGGCGGCGCCCGACGTCCTCCGCGTTGGGTGGAGGACAGGGAGCGGGAAACCACTCATGCGTGAGCGGCTTTCTGCAAAACTGGTTGGCGCCTCTCTAGCGGCAGGGGGCATTAACGCCGGCCGCCGCGGCTCTTGGCGCGCGGGCGTTCCTCGTTGACGCGCAGACTGTTGCCTCGCAGCGAACGCCCATTCAGGCCGGCAATGGCGGCGCGGGCCTCATGGCCTTCCATTTCGATGAAGCCGAAACCCCGACACCGGCCACTGAAAATATCGCGGGCGAGTTCGTAATTGAAAATGCGGCCGTATTCCTTGAAAAGCTCGGTGAACTCCTTTTCGGTGATGTCGGCCGGCAAGTTGCCCGCGTAAAGTCTTAGCATGGTTGACCTCCATGGATACTGATGGGGAAGAAGAAAAGGGACGGCGCCCCGTCAAGCGGGCTTGGTGGCGGCTTGTCAACGACCATGCCCAAAAAGGGACCTGGCAGTCTCAGAGCTTGTGAATAAACCCCCGGCCGTAGCGAGGGCGTCCCTGGTCGTGGTGGGCAAGGCGCGGGGGTGCACAAAATCGGGGAGTCCAGCAGCGCTAAACGACTCGATTTTGGGGGTCCCCGCAACGCCGCCCAGCGCGTCCAGGGGTGCCCGCAGTAGGCCGATGGTTTATTCACAAGCTCTCAGACCACGCCACGTCGCCGCGCGCTGCCGGTTTTGCGATGGGATCGATGCTGACCGGGGCTCGCGGCGGTTGGATTGGTCTCGCGACGCAGGGTTCCATGACGGACGGGAGCGGGTTCGACCCTGCGTTGCCGGGGTTCAACGCCCTCCGGCGCCTCGCGCATGGGCAACTTGCGACCGAGCAGGCGCTCGATATCCCGCAGCTGCGTGGCTTCCTCAGCGGAAACCAGTGAAATCGCCTCCCCGCCGGCTCCGGCACGCCCGGTTCGACCAATCCGGTGGACGTAGTCCGCCGGGACGTCCGGAAGTTCAAAATTCACGACTTGGGGTAGATCCCGGATATCCAGGCCTCGCGCGGCGATGTCCGTGGCCACCAGGATCTGAATGCGATCTTCCTTGAAGTCGCTCAAGGCCCGGGTGCGGGCATTCTGGCTCTTGTTGCCATGAATGACCGCGACCTGGAAACCATCCCGCTCCATCTGCTGGGCCAGTCGGTTGGCGCCATGCTTGGTGCGGGTGAAGACCAGGGTTTGACCCCACCGGCCGGCGGTGATGAGATGCGCCAGCAGCGGCTGTTTGCAATCCCTCGAAACGCGATAAAGGCATTGCTCCACGCGATCGGCCGTGGCATTGGGAGGCGCGACCTCCACATTCAGCGGCTTGTGCAGTATGTCAGCCGCCAGCTCCCGAATCTCCTTCGAGAACGTCGCCGAGAACAGCAGGTTCCGTCGGGCCTTGGGCAACAGTGTCAGTATGCGTTTGATGTCGCGGATGAAGCCCATATCCAGCATGCGGTCGGCTTCGTCCAGCACCAGCACATCGATTTCCCGGAGCCGGGCGTGGCCCTGGGACACCAGATCGAGCAGGCGCCCCGGCGTGGCGATGAGGATGTCGATACCTCTACGCAGGGCGTCGATTTGCGGCTGCATGCCCACGCCGCCAAAGATGACGGCGGCTCGGATGGGTGTGAACCGGCCGTAGTTGCGGACGCTGTCGTTGACCTGAGCGGCCAGTTCGCGTGTCGGCGCCAGCACCAGAACTCTCGGCGCGCGGCCCGGTTGCCGGCGTTCGCCGGTCCGGTCAAGATCGAGAAGATGTTGCAACAGAGGGAGGGTGAAAGCCGCGGTCTTGCCGGTGCCGGTCTGGGCGGCGGCGAGGAGGTCGCGCCCGGCGAGCACCGCCGGGATGGCCTGCGACTGAATCGGCGTCGGCGCCGAGTAGCCTTGCTCCGCGATCGCGCGCAGCAGACACTTGTCGAGGCCCAGGGAGGAAAATGCCATAAATGATGAATCCTGGAGCGCCAGTCCGTGGGATCGTCGGTCGACGATCTGGGCGCATGGGTAGCGTGGTGAAAATCGGTGTACCCCGGGAAACGGACTTCCGAGGTTTACGCGAGGTTTGCGGGAGGAAGCGAGGCGGTTGAACGCCCGCTGGCGATCACGGGGAAGGGGGAGACCGGACGTATCCTCGAGGAGCGGTTCCCTATCGCCCCACGACAAACTGGCGACAAGCATACGCCGATTGTACCGGTCTGACCATTGTTATTTTTTCAAGGCGCGACTACCGGACGTCCCGCCCCGGGCGGAGACATCTTTGGATCGCAAAGATGCTTCGCCATCGGCTGCCCCGCAAGTGACGGGAGACATGTCTCCCGACTGACTGACGGACGGACTCCAAGTCACCGATGAGAGCTCCATCACGCGAGTAGGTAAAGCTCCCTGGCCGGGAAAGGCTGTTTTCGATTCCTTCCCGAGAGCTATGGCTTGGCCTCCGCGGGAGCGGAGGATGTTCCGGGGATCACCGGAAAGCAGAACTCCGCCTCCTGCTTGGCGTTTTTCAGCCGGTCGCGGAGCTCCTTGGATTTGGGCGGGTCGCGGAATTCGCCGCCCTTGTCACCGGGGGTGTCAAACATGTAGGTAAAGGTCAGCGCTTCGGAATAGTCCTGGAAATTCATCAGGCTGGCGATCTTGTCCACGGCGCAAACGCAGTGATACATGTTGTCCAGGTGGGTGCCGCCATGCTCCGCCATGCACTGCATGACGTACTCGACTCGAGCCTGGGTGGGAAAATCATTGACCAGCGGTTTTGCGGCCGGAGGGGCGGATTCGGCTGGGGCCTTCTTGGCGGATTTGCTCTTGGCGGCCAGTACGGGCCCGGAAGCCGTGAAGGCGAGGACGAGGGCTAGGCGCGCGAGTGTCTTTGCTGTTCTTTTCATGGTTATGATGAGAAAAATGGTGGATGATCGGGATCATAGAGCAGCTCCGGTCGAGGCTCAATTCTCGACCGCGAACAGGACAATGGCCTTGAGTTCCTCGTTCATCTTGCGGGCAAATTCGTTGAGCCGCGGATCGGCGGAATCGGTGGGCAATAGGTGTGTCGTCACGATGACCTTGCCCGCCTCCGAACGAACCGCCACGTTGCAGGGCATCCAGGCCACGCTGGCGGGTGACATTTCCAGCATGACTCGCGCCTGGCTCAGGTTGCAGAACTGAATGGTGTCGTAGTCGGGAAAGTCGATGCCCTCCCGCTCGCGAATCGCGCCGCCGATCTTGTTGTGACCCGTGATGCGGAAGTTGCGCTCGGTGATGGCGACCTCCAGCTCCGCCAGAACGTCCTGATAAGGCTTGGTCGCGGTTTCGGCGGAATAATAGGCGGGTTCTGGAGGCCCGGGTTCGCAGGCCGAAAGCCAAGCCGCGACGTAAAGCGCGAGTAGAAATCGGGTCAACTCAAGGCGTAGAGAAAGCATCGGCGATGAATTTTCAACCCGCGAGCTTACTCGAGGCCTTCGCGATTTGGACGCGGTCTTTCGTCATAGCGGTTTCGACGGCTCGGAACATGTCGCAATCGGTGCTGATTAAAGGACTCGGCAGACCTCGGGTAGAGTGCCCTCGGCCAATGATGATTGGAACTGGGTCAGTATGTCACGGTTTCACGGCAATCAGGCAGATAAAACAATGGCGCCGACGGTGCGCAACGACCATGAACGAACTCGACGACAAGCAAAAATCCGGCTTACTCTTGTCCCGTGCCGACATCACCGGCGTAGTCCTTGCCGGCGGACGCGGGCGACGCATGGGACGGGCGGATAAGGGCCTGTTGCTGTTTCGGGGCAAACCACTGGTTTGTCACGCGCTGGAAGTCCTGAACGAAATCGCCGACACTGTTTTCATCAACGCCAATCGGAATGCCGAGATCTATGCCGCGCTGGGCTATCCGGTCCTTCCCGACCCGAATGGCGACTTCGAGGGTCCATTGGCGGGCGTCCTCAGCGCCATGCGAGCCGCCGCTACCCCCTATGTGTTGACCGTGCCCTGCGATGCCCCCTTACTCGACGCCAACCTATTGTCCAGGCTAGTCGACACCAAGATGAACCGTTGCGCCGCCGTCGCCGTCGCCCATGACGGCGAGCGGCTACATCCGGTCGTCATGCTGGCGGAATCCCGGCTGGCCGACGACTTGGAGGCCTATCTCGCCGGCGGGCAGCGCAAGGTGGAGTCCTGGATTCGAGGGTTACCCTGGACCCCCGTCGATTTCAGCGATCGCCCAGGGGTCTTCATCAACATCAATACCCCGGAAGAACTGGATCGTCTTGAGGGCGGTGATCGGAACCGCGCCGGCGAGGAATCCTGAACAGCGCCCATGCCGGCTCCGGAATCCATACTGGGCCGGCATTGCTAGAATATCGGCTCACCGGTGGCTGCTTCGCATCCAGCACTGATCCGAGAAAGAACGATGGCAACAATAACACTGGATATCACCGCTCCGATCTGGGAACGCTTTTTCAGCGTTTTTCCGCTGGTGCTGATCGGTAGCCGCGATCCCGACGGTGGTTACGACCTGGCTCCCAAACATATGGCGATGCCGGTGAGCTGGCGGAATCATTTCGGTTTCGTTTGCGCGCCCCATCACCGTACCTATCAAAATATCCGCGCCAGGCAGGCGTTTACCGTCAGTTATCCGCGTCCGTCCCAAATCGTGTTGACCAGCCTGGCGGCTGACCCGAGAAGCGAGGACGACACCAAACCGGCGTTGAAAGCGTTACCGACTTTCAAGGCTACCACGGTGGACGGCGTGTTTATCCAAGAGGCGTATTTGTATCTTGAATGCCGGCTGGAACGGATCATCGACGATCTCGGCGGCAACAGCCTGATGATCGGCGAAATCGTCGCCGCGGAGGTGGATGAATCGTTCCTGCGCGTTTCCGAAGGCGACGATCAGGCCCTGATTCACTCCGCGCCGCTGCTGGCCTATCTGTATCCGGGCCGCTTCGCGAAGATCGGGCAAAGCTTCTCCTTTCCTTTTCCGAAAGGTTTCAGCCGCTGACAGGACAGCCATGGCGCACGCGGAAGGGAAACAAATACTGGCCTGGCTGCGGTCCCGTCAGGACGAGATGGTCGATTTTATCCGGCAATTGGCGAGTCTGGAGTCCCCTACCGATGTTCCAACGGCTCAACAGCCGGTTTTCGCTCTCCTGACCGAGGCCCTGCGGCAATTGCGCTACCGATCCATCAGAATACCGGGAGGGCAGTTCGGCGGACAGTTATTCGCCCGGCCCGCAGAACGCGGCAGACACAGGGCACTACAATTGCTGCTCGGGCACTGCGATACGGTTTGGCCACCGGGAACCCTGAAAACCATGCCGATCGAGACCAAGGACGGCATGCTGCACGGCCCCGGCGTTTACGACATGAAGACCGGCCTGGCGCAAATGATTTACGCACTGCGCGCCATGGCGGCATTGGAGCTGAAACCGACGCTCACTCCGGTGCTGTTTATCAACTCGGACGAAGAGCTCGGCAGCAGGGAATCCTCGCGCTATATACGCCGCCTGGCGCGGTTGGCGAATCGTTGCCTAGTCCTGGAGCCTTCGCTGGGTCCGACCGGACGCCTGAAAACCGCCCGAAAAGGGGTCGGCCGCTTCAGCGTCACGGTGCATGGCAAGGCCGCCCATGCCGGTTTAAATCCGGAAGCGGGCGCCAGCGCGATTCTGGAATTGGCGCATGTGATTCAGAAGCTGTTCGAATTAAACGATGCCGAAAAAGGCATCAGTATCAACGTCGGCACCATCGACGGCGGATTGCGCGCCAATGTCGTCGCACCGGCCAGCAACGCGGCCGTGGACGTTCGCGTACTGACCCAGCACGACGCCGACGTTATCGAGCGGATGATCCTGCATTTGCAACCGACCGTGCCGGGCGCCACGTTGGAGATTCATGGACGAATCGGGCGACCGCCGTTGGAAAAAACGCCGGCCAACCGCCGGCTTTGGGAAATCGCCGTCAAACTGGCCGCGGAGCTCGACCTGCAACTGGAGGAAGGCACCGCCGGCGGCGGTTCGGACGGCAATACGGCCAGCCTGTATACCGCCACCCTTGACGGCTTGGGCGCGGTAGGCGACGGCGCGCACGCCAGCCATGAACATATCGACCCCGGCAAACTCGCGGAAAGATGCGCGCTGCTGTGTTTGCTGCTGCTGGCCCCCGCCATGGAGTGAGCATGCAAAACCGCTATCTTTTGACGTCGGTTACCCGCATCGGCAACCTGCATCGATGCCCCTTTGAGGTCCTGGCCATTCATCGCGAACGGTGGGAGAGCGGCGATTATATCGTCGGCCGCGTACTCAATACCGCCGGTTGTCTGCGTCAAATCGAACTGCCGACCGGCCGTATGGCGGAAGTCGCCGAAGGCGACCTGGTGATCGGGGCGTTCGGACAGCGGGCCGCCACTTTGGAAGCAGTCGGCGACTGGCGAGCGATAGCGGACGATAATTGTTTCGACATGATGACCTCCGCGGGGCTATTCGGAAAAATCACCTCGCGTTCCAATTACCTGCCGGCGTTGATGCCTTTGGTCTATCAGGGACATGTCGTCACGGCCGGCGAAAAGTGCCGCATGTCCAGGTTTGTCCGGCCGGAAGGAGATACGCCATTGGGCATGCCCGTCATCCTGATAATCGGCACTTCGATGTCGGCCGGCAAGACCACCTCGGCGCGCTTGATCGTCAGGTTGCTCAAACAAGGCGGCTACCGGGTGGCGGGCGCCAAGTTGACCGGCGCCGCCCGCTATCGCGATGCATTGTCATTCAGCGATGCCGGCGCCGATCATATTTTCGATTTCGTGGACATCGGCCTGCCTTCCACGGTATGCGACCCGGACGAGTACCGTCCCTTGCTGCGGCAACTGCTGTCGCGCATCGCGGCCACCCGCGCCGACGTGCTGGTAGCCGAAGCCGGAGCGTCGCCGCTGGAGCCTTACAACGGTTCCGTCGCCATCGAGGAACTCGCCCAATGGGTGCGCTGCACGGTGCTCTGCGCATCCGATCCTTATGCCGTCGCGGGGGTCATCGCGGCCTTTGCGCGCCGGCCGGACCTCGTCGCCGGCGGCGCGGCGAACACCGCCGCGGGCGTTGCCTTGGTGGAAAAGCTGACCGGCCTCAATGCGCTGAATCTGGAAGATAACAAATCGATTCCGAAACTGCGGCAGATTCTTTCCAGGTGTCTGGGGAAAACGGTTTAGGCAGGAACCCGGACGAAGCCTTGCGCTTTCAGTGCGGGTGTGGACTCCTGTTGGTGCGTGCCGACGAGTGCTGGGTCCGTGAGCCCCGGGCTCAGGCGGTTTTCCATCCCTGGAGAGCACTCACCGGCCGCCATGAAATGCATAGCATTTAGCGAGCCAAGCCCGTTGGCGCCAGCCGTCGCGGAGCTGATCGATGTCGACCTGGAAAAAATTCAAGCCTCAATCGTGTGATTTCCCCTGTTCAGCGGGGCATAAGACACACCAGTCCCTCCGCCTGTACCGGCTCACGCGCCACAGCATTTCTTGAATTTCTTGCCGCTGCCGCAGGGACAGGGCGCGTTCTTGAGGAGCTTGCCCTGGTGGGCGATCTTGCCGTGGTAGGCAAAAGTCCCGTCCAGATAGAACCAGCGTCCGCCATGGCGTGTGAACCGGCTGACTTCGTGGAGGAGATAGGTGTCCTCGCCGAGTTCGTACCTGGCCTTGAACTCGACCACGCCGCGCTCCTCCTGTTCGCCGCCGCCGAGGGTGTTGACGATTTCCAGACTGGACCAGATGCGCTCATCCTGTTCAAAGCTGAGTTGCTTCGGGCGATTGATGGGGTCCCAGCTATCCTTGACGTAATCGGCGTCGCGCGACTGAAAGGCGGAAAAACGCGAGCGCATGAGGGCTTCGGCGGTGGGCGGAGCGGACTGCCCGGCGAGGTAGGGGCCGCAGCATTGGCCCAGGGTCAGGCCGGAGCCGCAGGGACAGGAAGTGGTGAAATCCATGATGGCGAAAAATGTCGAATGGCGAATCGGAGCGCCCAGTTTACCATTCGGCGTCGCTCCGACCGGCCGGCGTCCGTTCCCGCCCTGGCGGGCCCGCTCCGTGAACCTTACAATTCCGGCCATGGACAAGGAAGAATTTCAGGCCTGGGTACTGGCTTGGTACGACCGCCATGGACGCAAGGATCTGCCCTGGCAGATCGCGCGCGATCCTTACCGGGTCTGGGTGTCGGAAATCATGCTCCAGCAGACCCAGGTGGCGACCGTGATCCCCTATTTTCAGCGGTTCATGGGGCGATTTCCGAGTGTCGCCCACCTGGCCGCCGCCGATCTGGACGAGGTCATGGGCCTCTGGGCTGGGCTGGGCTACTACGCGCGCGCCCGCAACCTGCACCGCGCCGCCCGGCAGCTCATCGAACGCCACAACGCCAGATTCCCGAACGCCATCGCGTCGCTGACGGCGCTCCCCGGCATCGGCCGCTCGACGGCGGGCGCCATCCTCAGCCTGGGCCTCGGCCGGCGCGCGGCGATTCTGGATGGCAACGTAAAGCGGGTGCTGTGCCGCTTCGCCGGTCTGGAAGGATGGCCCGGCGAATCGGGCGCGAGTCGCAGGCTTTGGGAACTCAGCGAGACGCTCACGCCCATGGATCGGGTCGCCGATTACAATCAGGCCATGATGGATCTTGGAGCGATGGTCTGCACGCGAGGACGTCCCGCCTGCGCTGCCTGCCCGCTGGCTTCGGCCTGCGCGGCCCGCCTGGCGGGGAAAACCCTGAGTCTGCCCACGCCCAGACCCCGTCGGGCGCTGCCGATACGGCGGTGCTATTTCTTGCTGCTGCGCGATCCCGGCGGGCGGATTTGGCTGGAAACCCGCCCCCCGGCCGGCATTTGGGGGGGGCTCAAATGTTTGCCGGAATTCGATTCCCGCGCCGCGCTATCCGCCTGGTGTTTTCTGCGCCGTATCGACTGCGACGCCATGGCCGCGCTCCCGGCCCGCCGCCATACGTTTTCGCATTACCATCTCGATTACGTGACCATGATGGGTTCTGCAAACGGATTCGGCGGGGTCGCCGAAAGCAGCGGCGACTGGTTTGATCCGAAAATGGCAACCGGATTGCCGGCCCCCATCAAGATTCTGCTCACGGATTACTTCAGCGCTTCCGCGTCGTCCAAGCAGTCGGAACAAGCCCATTTTCACCCATAGTCACGGAGGTAGATCATGTCCCACATCGTCAAATGTCAGCGCACCGGCCAGGAAGCGGAAGGCCTGGACAAGCCGCCATTCCCGGGTTCCGAGGGGGAGAGGATCTTCCAGAACATCTCCCGCGCGGCCTGGCAAGAGTGGCTGAAATTGCAGACCATGCTGATCAACGAGCATCGCCTGACCCCCTTCGAGCCGGAAGCGAAGAGGTTTCTGGCGAAGGAGCGGGAGAAGTTCCTGTTCGGCGGCGCGAGCGAGATGCCGGAAGGTTATCGCCCGCCAACCTGAGCCAGGCTCACGGCGCGCGCCGACACTACTCCCGTGAGCGAGAGCGGGATTATGATTGACACATCAATTAGTTATGATCATATAATCAACGCATTCCCGGATTGAGCCACCGCTTCGAGGAGATATCGGATGAACAGCCCCGCCCGGCGCCTGGCGACCTATGAAGACCTGTTCAACCTGCCGGAACACCTGATCGGGGAAATCCTGCATGGCCAGCTCATCACCCAGCCGCGTCCCGCGCCTCGGCATGCTCGTAGCGCCTCGATCATTGGCGGCGAATTGATGTCACCCTTCGATCTGGGTCGTGGCGGTCCGGGCGGCTGGTGGATCCTGGATGAGCCCGAAGTGCACCTGGGACCGCACATCCTGGTCCCGGACCTCGCCGGCTGGCGGCGCGCGCGCATGCCGGTCTTCCCCGAGACCGCCTATTTCACCTTGGCGCCGGATTGGGTCTGCGAAGTGCTGTCGCCGGGCACGGCGCGCACCGACCGGGTGGTGAAGATGCCGATCTACGCCGCGCAAGGGGCGGCTTGGCTCTGGCTGGTCGACCCGGACCAACGCACGCTGGAGGTCTACCGGCTGCTGGAAGGCCACTGGCTGTTGGAGCTAACCGCCCTGCAGGATGACGAAGTGGCCGCCCCCCCGTTCGCCGAACATCGGTTCTCGCTGGCGGACTTGTGGGTTCCTTCAACGCAGTAGGTGATCTCAGGAACCCCAACATTGCGCGGTCGTGTTTATGCGTAGGGATTTACGTACCCACCCAACGGTCCTAATCAACATCAACGCAACCCTGGATTGAGCCACCGCTTCGAGGAGATATCGGATGAACAGCCCCGCCCGGCGCCTGGCGACCTATGAAGATCTGTTCAACCTGCCGGAACACCTGATCGGGGAAATCCTGCATGGCCAGCTCATCACCCAGCCACGTCCCGCGCCCCGGCATGCTTTTAGCGCTTCGGGGATCGGCGGGGAATTAACCAACCCTTTCCAGCGGGGGCGCGGCGGTCCGGGCGGCTGGTGGATACTGGATGAGCCCGAATTGCACCTGGGACCGCACATCCTGGTCCCGGACCTCGCCGGCTGGCGGCGCGCGCGCATGCCGGTCTTCCCCGAGACCGCCTATTTCACCTTGGCGCCGGATTGGGTCTGCGAAGTGCTATCGCCGGGCACGGCGCGCACCGACCGGGTGGTGAAGATGCCGATCTACGCCGCGCAAGGGGTGGCTTGGCTCTGGCTGGTCGACCCGGACCAAAGCACGCTGGAGGTCTACCGGCTGCTGGAAGGCCACTGGCTACTGGAACAAACCGCCCAGCAGGATGACGAAGTGGCCGCCCCGCCGTTCGCCGAACATCGGTTCTCGCTGGCGGATTTATGGGTTCCATCAGGCCATGCCGATATCGTCTCGAAC
>Ga0233420_10000424_pt1 | contig 18278 bp, 15 predicted proteins | sample Watercolumn_Mata_4_FD_183009 | JGI IMG/M metagenome (GOLD analysis project Ga0233420, IMG submission 183009) | Freshwater microbial communities from Lake Matano, South Sulawesi, Indonesia - Watercolumn_Matano_2014_102_MG | ecosystem: Environmental > Aquatic > Freshwater > Lake | place...
TCCCGAATTCAAAGCGAAGTGCCCCGACGACAAAAAATTCCAAATCGTCCAATCGCTCGTAGACCATTTCACAAAACTCTATGACTGCATAACGATCGACTGCGTCCGAATAGAATTCGACGAAATCTCCTGGGGAGCTGTCCGCGCCTCTAACACAAGCCCAAATCTCACTCTGAGATTTGAAGCGGACACCGAAGAAAAACTTCAAAAAATCCAAAAAATCATGGTCGACGAACTCAAAAAATACCCAGAAGTTGACCTAAGCTGGTACAAATAAATTCCCCATTCAACCAAGCTTCACTCTTGATTTTTTTCTCTTTTCAAGTATATAGAAACCTAAACTTCAATCAACTTACGCTAACAAAAACACCCAATAAAATGAGCACATACATAGGCAGATTCGGCGAAGAAACCCACACTTCCATGGATTCTACTCCAGAACAATCATGTGATACCCCGACAGACCAAACAACTGGAATTAAAGCATTTTTCCGAAACGGAAGAACAATCTGCACATTCTCAACTTCTGAAAGAAACGGGAGAACTGTTGACGTAATTGGTGAAACACAAGTGGCAAGCTACGAAATACTACAAACGGAAAATCCTTTAAAAGAAATCCTCGTAGTCACTTTATGCGCTTGCAGAGCCGATAAAAGACAAACAAAAAGATACTTTCTTATATACTGGGATAGTAACAGAATAGAAGAATATGAGCTTTTCAATATAGAAGCCCCTATAGAACGCCGTCAAAACCACCTCTCCCCAATAAGACGCTGTGTAGAAAAAGCTATAATAGCCCTTCTTGAAAAATTGAGATCAAATTCTCCTAGGTCAACAAAATCCCCGCAATCGGCATCCCTTCCATCAAATAGAAATACTAATCCTCCGGCACCACACACACCGTAGCGCCATCCTTCTCTACCATAATCCCATCAATCCCGACATCACTCTTACAATTTTTCAAAGGTTTATCCCAACTTGCAAATTTACACTTCGGATAGCCTGAACATCCCCAAAAAACCTTTCCACCACGACGCGTCCTCTTTTCAACCAAATCATTTTTCCCACATTTCGGACATTTAACTCCGGTGTTATTGCTCACACCATCCAAAGAAACGATATTCTTGCATTTCGGATATCCGGTGCACCCTAGGAAATACCCATAGCGTCCCTTGCGAACAGTCATCTCTTTTCCACACTTCTCGCAAATTTTCCCGGAATGTTCTTTTTTTAATTGTTCCAATTTTTCATCAACAGGTTTTACCAAACCACCGCCAACCAAACCAGTACCGGAAGCGCCACCACCCGTACCACCGCTACCAGCCGCCCCACCAGAACTGACACCATTATTCAAAGGCTTCGTATTTTTACACTCGGGATAGTTACTGCAAGCCAAAAACTTCCCATAGCGCCCAAGTTTAATAATCATCGGACTCCCACATTTTTCACAAACCTCATCTGTCTTTTCGTTAACAATATCCGACTTTTGCAAAGTCTTCATTTTCTCCTCCAAATTAGCATGGAAAGGCCCATAAAAAGCCTTTATCACAGGCACCCACTGCTTTTCTCCCTCCGCAATTTTATCAAGATCCTCCTCCATCCCTGCCGTAAATTTATAATCAACTATCTCCGCAAAATTCGCCACCAACAAATCAGTCACAACCTCTCCAACATCCGACGGAATCAAGTACTTTCCATCTTTTTTCACATATCCTCTTTGCTGAACAGTTGAAATCGTAGGCGCATAAGTTGACGGACGTCCAATTCCCTCAGACTCAAGTTTCTTCACAAGCGAAGCTTCCGTATATCTGGCAGGTGGTTTCGTAAAATGCTGAAGAGCATTTAATGAAAGATTTTCAACGCTTTCTCCTTCAGTCAAACCCGGCAACACATTACTTTCCTGCTCACGACCATGAGAATCTTCCCCTTGCGCTTGCGAATTACCCCCCTCGCTCTCACTTTTCGCACCAACACCACCAATCACCACCCCACCAAAACCTCCATTTTCCATTTCATCTTCATCCAAATCCTCCATGTAAACTTTAATAAACCCTGGAAATGCAATGGTCTCACCTTTCGCACGGAATACCAAACCACTTAAATTATCGTTTGTAGAAGCCCCTTCCCTAAAAGGCACAACCTCCACATTCACCTGGTCCAAAATCGCCTCAGCCATCTGACACGCGATCGTCCTCTTCCAAATTAATTCATAAAGTCTAGCCAAATCTTTTTCCAAAACTCCGGTGACTTCGGAAGGCTTTATAGACAAATCAACAGGCCTTATGGCTTCGTGAGCCTCTTGCGCGCCTTTTTTACTTTTATAATATCGCGGCAATGCCAAAGCGTATTCAGCACCAAAATCATTTGAAATAATTTCTCGCGCCTGCGTCAAAGCAATCTGCGACAAATTCACAGAATCCGTTCTCATGTAAGTAATCAAACCGTGTTCGCCGTGACCGATATCAACGCCCTCATAAAGTTTCTGCGCAAGCATCATCGTCTTTTTCACAGAAAATCCGAGCTTTCGTGAAGCTTCCTGCTGCAAAGTCGACGTTGTAAACGGCGCAGAAGGATTCCTCTTAACTTCCTTTTGCTCAACGGTTCCGATTTTATACGAAGCACCCTGCAAAGCCGTCAAAACAGCATCGGCATCATCTTTTACACGTAACTTTTCATTACTCGCATTCTTCTCAAGCACCGCGGAAAATTTTCTTCGACCAAACTCATCTGCTTCCATCTTTGCAAAATCTCCTTTGATTTTCCAAAACTCTTCCGGTTTGAAAGCGCGAATTTCCCGCTCCCTTTCAACAACCAATCTCACGGCAACGCTTTGCACGCGCCCCGCGGACAACCCACGCCCAACCTTCTTCCACAATAACGGCGATAACTCGTACCCCACCAATCTATCCAAAACTCTTCGCGCCTGCTGAGCATCCACAAGCCGCAAATCTATATCGCGCGGATTCATCACAGCATCCTCGATCGCCTTTTTTGTAATCTCATGAAACACAATTCTTTTTACAGGATTCTCTGCCGGATCGATCTTCAGAGCCGACAACAAATGCCAGCCAATAGCCTCCCCTTCACGGTCCTCATCAGTCGCCAGCCATACGGTCGTATCGGATTTTATCTGATCCTTCAGCGCCTTCACCGTCTTTTTTTTATCAGCGGAAACAATATAAGAAGGCTCGAAATCATGCTCAACATCAATCCCTATTTTTGATTTTGGCAAATCACGCACATGGCCCATAGAGGCCAAAACCTTATAAGAACTGCCTAAAAACCTCGATATTGTCTTAGCTTTCGCCGGTGATTCCACGATAACTAAATTCTTTGCCATACCGTCACTTTGTATATTATAAGATGGAATTCGTCAAAGCTTTTTTATATCAAACATACAAAATCACCCTATCACAAGCCTTTTTTTTATTACTTTCTCTTGCATTAAAGTTATAGGCTCATATAATGCGTTTTGCATCCTTAAATGCAAAAATAAATTTTTTAACCCACGTACACATGACTAAGCAAGATTTAGTCGCAGGCGCAGCTCAAAAAGCATGCGTCACAAAAAAAGCTGCTCAGGACGTTCTTGATGCAGTATTGGAGATGATTACAAAGTCTCTAAAGAAAGGTGAAAACGTAACAGTAACTGGATTCGGAACATTCCGAGTATCAAAGAGATCAGCTAGAAAAGGCGTAAACCCAAGGAATCCAAAACAGACTATCAAGATCCCAGCAATGAAACTTCCAGCTTTCAAAGCAGGCAAGACATTGAAAGAAGCTGTTAGATAGGCGCAAAGAGGACGAAGTCCTAATTTGCGCTCTGTATTCCGCATTTGCATCCTGTTTTTGTCCCTGCATTCCGCATTCGCATTTGCATTCGCACCCTGTATTTGCATCTGCATTTGCGTCCAGCATTGCATTTTGACTACTTCAAAAACCGCACACTTCCAAAAGACCTGTGCGGTTTTTTTATAAATTCTCAGCCAAACATTCTTCCTGCGCAATCCGATCCAAAACCGCTTTCACAGCAAGATCCTCTTTTTTCATCCCCTTAGATTTACGATCGGCAATCACACGCAGTTTTTTCTGCAACTTGGCAACTTTCGCCCTAAGAGCCAGAGCTTTTTTCTGCTTTCCACCAAGTTTGGTTTCCTTGCCATAAAGACCTCCGTAAAGAGTCGTTCTATCTTTGTTGGACAACCCCGTCAAAGCTTCCGCAGCCTTCATGAGCTTCAGCATATTTTCACTGAAATACTGCAAAGATTTTGTGTACGCTCTCGACACTTTATTCCTGCTTAAAACCTCTTTCAAAACCAACGAATTATCCCGAAAAAGTTTAACCTCTTGAATAAAAGCTTCTATATCGGTCTTTGAAGTAGTTTCATTAAATTCCAAAAAATGAGCATAATAATTCGCTGAAATCATCTCGGGATTTTCAACAAGCAAGCGCTGCAAAAAATTCGAAACCGGCCTTTCCGCAGACAAAGCCATTACATCTTTCCCTTCGACAAGATCATGCGCAAATTTAAGCCTTGCATTCAACCCCTTGCCCAAAGTTTTTGCCTGTTGCTCACGCTTCTCCACAGCTTCTTTTCTTTTTTTCGCATCAGCAAATTGAAAAAGCTTACCCATGTCAGGTTGGGATTTGGCTTTAGAACCTTCCCCACCGCGGCCTTCTGTATCATTGCCAAAAGCCCCCTGCACACCTTTCCCACAGTCGGCTGCTTTCCCACCCGAACCATCCGCACCAAGACTTTTAGCCATTTCATAAACCTTCGCCGCTTCTCCTGCTTTATCAAAAATTCCCATAATAAATTAGTTAAATTCTAATAGGATATTATACCATAAAAACACAGAAACAGCCAGTGCCAACCGGTTGATTTTTAGTAACAGGTTAAATATTTTCTCAACCGGTTGATTTAACCGGTTAGCTAAAAACTCCAGGTTCAAAATCTTTCAACCGGTTAACTCCACCTTACGTCGATCCGGCCATAAATACACGTAATCAAATTTTTCAGTTAATTCCTAAGGAGCGCCATCAATTTCATCAGCAAACCCTGCTATTTGAACTGCTGTTCTCTCAACATCGGCACTAACCACCTCTACCCCACCTCTGCCTACCGCCTCTGCGACATTTGCCCCCCTCTCTACACTTTCCCTTTGTACCTTACCTCTAATTTTCCCTTCTCCCACAAAACGCCTCAATGCAGAAGCTGACATGTAATCAGAATAAGTGCCACCATGGCAAGATCCTATCGTAACCGTAAATCCATCGGTATGCTCAACAGATCTTCGCACAGTTATAACATCTCCAGGAAAAAATTGTGTCGTTCTTCTGGAAGTTACTCCTTGAACAACAAATCCTTCCATAACCTCAAAACTATCACCCACACCAACTTTTGTCGCTCTGCTTTCCAGGCCATCACCGGGATTATTAATACCCATAATACATTTGTTAAAAAATATTTGGAGCCAATTATAACTTGCATTTCGACCATGTCAAATCTAGTTTGCAAATTCATCTCAAAACAGGTAAATTACCCGCCGTAAATAAACACCGTAACCACTTACACATACACTGCGTATCCCGTATGAAACAAGAATTGGAAAAAATTAAAGCCCAAGCGCTTGAAGAACTGAAAAAAGTTAAAACTTTGGATAATCTCAGAGATCTTGAAGTTAAATATCTCGGCCGAAAAGGCGAACTCACAAATCTACTGCGAGGGATCAAAGATCTCCCGGCAAATGAGAAACCGGAAGCCGGCCAACTTCTAAATCAAACAAAAATCGCACTCGAGGAAGAATTCAAAAAAGTACAAGATGAACTTGAAAACGCTGATCTCAAAAAGAATCTTTCAAAAGAATTTTTTGACATAACATTCCCCGGAATAAACAAAGAAATCGGAACAATTCATGTGCTTTACGCGCTTCAGGAAGAGGTCGAGAAAATTTTCGGACAAATGGGATTTGCAATCGCGGACGGTCCGGAAATCGAAAGTGAATACTACAATTTTGAAGGATTGAACATCCCGAAAGACCACCCCGCGCGCGACATGCAAGATACATTCTTCATTAAAGACAAATTCGATCCGAAACACAGCAATCTCGTCCTCCGCACGCACACTTCTCCCGTACAAGTCCGCACAATGGAACTCTACGGTGCACCAGTCAGAGTAATCATCCCCGGCCGAGTATTCCGCAATGAAGCGACAGACGCATCTCACGAACACACATTCAACCAAATTGAAGGCCTACTAATCGATAAACACATCTCGATCGCAAATTTGAAAGGCACAATGATCGAATTTTTGACGCGTCTTTTCAAAAAAGAAGTCAAAGTGCGATTTCGACCGGGATATTTTCCGTTTGTTGAACCGGGTATGGAACTTGATTTCTCATGTTTGCTCTGCGACGGAAAAGGTTGCCGCGTCTGCAAACATTCCGGCTGGACCGAATTCATGGGCTCGGGCATGGTCCACGAAAATGTTTTGAAAGCCGGCGGAATCGATCCAAAAGAATACCAGGGTTGGGCCTTCGGATTCGGACTGGAACGTTTGGCAATGATGAAATACAGCATTAATGACATCCGTTTATTCAACAGCGGAGACCTAAGATTTATCAGACAATTTAAATAAAAGTACAACCAATTAAATCATGTACGTATCCCTAAATTGGCTAAAAGAATTCGTTAACATCCCGAAAAATATCACTCCAAAAGAGCTGGCCAATACCCTTACCCTGAAAACAGCCGAAGTAGAAAGCGTAAATGTAGGCGGCAAAGGGCTTGAGGGAGTGGTAATCGGAGAGCTATTGGAAATTAGAAAGCATCCTCAAGCCGACAAACTTAACGTGTCAAAAGTTGATATTGGCAAAGGCAAACCAATCCAAGTTATCTTTGGAGCGATGGTGGAAATGAAAGTCGGATACCGCGTCCCCGTCGCAATCGCGCCAACAACCCTCCCAACCGGCATGGAGATTCTCAAGCGCTCCCTCCGCGGAGAGCTTTCAGAAGGGATGCTCTGCCTCGACCAAGAACTCGGTTTTAAAGACGAAGGAGTTTCGATTCAATTCTTTCCAAAAACAGTTAAGCCCGGTACACCGCTATGCGAAGCCCTAAATCTCAATGATACAATTATAGAAATCGACAATAAAGCGCTCACTCATCGTCCGGATCTTTGGGGAATATACGGCATTGCACGAGATATTTCTGCAATCTACAAAACACCATTCAAAGAATTGAATCCAAAGCCAAAAATCCCCACAAAAGGCGAGCAAATAAAAGTTGATATTCACAATTACGAGCTATGCCCGCGCTACACGGGAGTTATTATTAAAAACATTAAAGTTCAACCTTCTCCGGAGTGGATGCAAAAACATCTGCAATCGGTCGGCCACAAATGCTACAACAATATCGTCGACGTAACTAACTATATTTCTGCAGAGCTCGGCCAGCCACTGCACGCATTTGATCGCCACCTCATCCACAGCGACAAAATAATCGTCAGAACGGCAAATAAAGGAGAAACTATCAAAACTCTCGACGGAAAAGTTCAGCAACTGAAGGAAGAAATGCTTCTCATTTCCGATGAGAAAAAAGCGGTCGCGATCGCAGGAGTTATGGGAGGAGAAAATTCCGAAATCCAAAATGACACAACTGAAATAATCATCGAATCGGCGACTTTCAACGGAGCAAATGTGAGAAGAACCTCCACGGCCCTGGGACTGCGAACGGAAGCCGTCCAAAGATTTGAAAAACAACTCGATCCGCACCTTTCACTTTTCGCGATGGGAAGAGCGATCGAATTAATATTACAGGTGAGCCCAGGAGCCTACGTCGCAGGTCCGATCACAGACAATCATAAATTCGATTCGAAACCACGTGTCGTAGAACTCTCGGTCAAAAGAGCTCAATCAAAAATTGGCATAGACATCAGTAAAGCTGAAATAGTAGACATTTTAAAACGACTTTTCTTTAAAGTTACAGAAGTTAAAAAATCCACGACAGCCAACTCAATCCTAAAAATAGAAGTTCCGTCTTTCCGCGCACAAAAAGACATCAGCACCGAAGACGACATCATTGAAGAGATCGCCAGGATCTACGGCTACGACAAAATCCCCGCGGTCCTTCCGACCCTCCCGACAAACCTTCCGCGACCAAACGAAGAGCGATCAACCAAACACAACGCAAGGAAATTCCTGAGTTTAGGGCTAGGATTCGACGAAATAATGACCTATTCGTTCTATTCAAAAGACGACCTAACAAAATCCGGTCTCGAAGAAAGCAACCACATAAAAATTCTGAACTTCCTATCGGAAGACCAGACCCACATGAGAGTTTCTCTCACCCCAAACCTGCTCAAAAAAATCGACCTGAATTCGAAATACCTAGATGACTTCAAGCTGTTCGAAATCGGTCGAACATACAAAGACACGGGCAAATATTTCCCATTGGAAGAGAAATGGATAGCAGGAGCTATTGTGACAAAAGACAAAAAAGCTGGAGATAAAACCTTCTACGAAGCCAAAGGAGCAGTCGATCAACTGCTGAAATATTTAAAAATTCCTTTCTACAAATTGGCGAAATGCTCCCACGCCTCATACGCTCATCCGGTCAAATCAACGGAAATCCTCTCGACAAAAGGAGAAACATTGGGAAGAATTTTCATTCTCCACCCAGTAGTCCAAAAAAACTTTGAACTTCAAAAATTGACATGCGCGCTCTTCGAACTCAACCTCACACTTCTGGTAAAATCAGAAAAACGGATCCCTAAATTCAAAGAACTGCCGAAATTTCCACTAATTGAAATCGACATTTCAGTTGTAGTAGACGAAACATTGGAAATCGCAGAAATTGAAAATGAAATTCTTAAAGCCGACAAACAGCTTATAAAAGCCGTGAAACTCTTCGACTTCTACAAGGGCGAAAACATCGAAAAAGGTAAAAAATCTGTCGCCTTCAAAGTTACGCTCGCATCCGACGAAAGAACACTGACGGACGGAGACATGAAAGAAGTCCAGGAAAAAATCTTCGACAATTTAAAATCAATTGGCGGAACAATTAGAGGAACATAGAAAAACATAAACTTTAAATATGAAAAATTATTCTGAAATAATTGAACGCCTGCGAAATCACATCCCAGGCCACGAAGAACACCTCGGCAAGAGGATAGGATTTTGGGTACTAACAATTGCAATCGGACTCTTTTTATTCTCAACGATAGCCCTTACGGCTCTGATAGGAATTGTTTCAATCGGCCTCCCAGACGTTTCAACTCTCGAAAATCTTTCCGCGGCGCAGTCAACAGAAATCTACGACCGAGACGGAGCTCTTTTGTACACAATTCACGGCGAGGAAAACCGCGAATATGTCCCTTTAAGCAAAATTTCCAAGTATCTGAGCAACGCGACGGTCGCAATCGAAGACGAAAGATTCTATGAACATAGTGGGTTTGACCTCACCGGCATAGCAGCGGCAGTCTTTTATGAAATCACAGGCATTGGCAATCCGCGCGGCGGCTCAACAATCACACAGCAATACATAAAAAACGCCTTCCTCTCGTCAGAAAGATCATATGTAAGAAAACTGAAAGAATTGATTTTGGCAATCAGACTCGAACGCAAATATGACAAAGATAAAATTCTGGAATTATATTTAAACCGCATACCATACGGCAATAACGCATACGGCATTCAAAAAGCCTCGGAAATTTATTTCAACAAAAACGCCAGCGATCTTGCGCTCGCAGAATCAGTTATTCTCGCATCTCTCCCGCAAGCACCATCAAGATACAATCCGTTCGGCAACAATCGTTATTCTCACCTATTAAAAGAATTTACTGAAGAGGAATTGTTTTTGAGAAAAATTGAGAAAGAATCAGACCTGCAACAAGACGAATACGTCCGCGGATGCCTCGGCCAATATGTAAACATTTCGCCAACCAAGAAAATCTACATTCAAGGACGCAGCGACATAGTTCTCGCGAAAATGGCACAGCTTGGATACATAACAACGGACGAACACCAAAAAGCAGTCAATGATCTTCAAAAAATAACATTCAACAATTACCGCGAAGTTATCAAATATCCACACTTCGTCCTCTACGTAAAACAGCTTCTGGAAGACAAATATGGCAAAGACGTCGTGGAAACCGGAGGACTCAAGGTCTACACAACAATTGACCCAAAACTTCAAGACTACGCAGAAAAAATAGCTTCTGAAAAAGGCGAAGCAAATGAAAAAACTTTCGCCGCAAATAACGTGGCAATCATGGTGGTTAACCCTAAAACCGGCGAAATCTTATCAATGGTCGGGAGTCGCGACTACTACAACGAAACAATCGACGGAAATGTGAATGTAGTCACTCGTCCGCGTCAGCCGGGATCCGCTTTCAAACCCATAGTTTATGCTCAAGCCTTCTATAACGGCTACGGACCAGGGAGCGTAATCTACGACGTTCCGATTCAGTTTGGCTCAGATTATCCTCAAAATTTTGACGGAAAATACTGGGGTCAAATGACAATTCGAAAAGCCCTCGGCCAATCGAGAAACCTCCCGGCAATTCAAGCTTATTTCTTGGCGGGAAGCCAGGACTACATAATAGATTTGGCGGAAAAAATGGGCATTCATGCGCTAAATAAAGCGCACAGCTACGGCTACCCGCTCTCACTTGGAGCCGGCGAAATACCAATGATGGAAATGGTTGACGCGTACTCGGTTTTAGCCAACACAGGCAAAAAACCGGAATTAATAACGATATCAAAGGTCGTAAATTCAAACGGAGATGTCATCGAAGAACATAAAGAAACACCAATGGAAGAAGTCCTAGACCCGCAAATCGCATTTCTGATAAATGACATTCTCTCTGACGACTCTGTGAAAATCGGAAATTATTTGAGATTTGACAACCACACTGTAGCAACAAAAACCGGGACTTCAACAAAAGAAAATAAAAAGAAAGCAGCGGGAACCGTCTACGCTATGGACGCATGGGTTTTCGGATACACTCCATCATTCGTAGTCAGTGTTTGGTGCGGAAATACAGACGGCTCATCAATGAATCAGTACGGAAACGGATACGACGAAGCCGGCCCGATTTTTAAAGCAGTTATGTCAAAAGCCTTGGAAGGCAAACAGGACGAACCATTCGAAGAACCAAAAGGAATCCAGCACGTAGCCATTTCTACCGCTTCAGGATTACTTCCAGGCGCTAACACTCCTCCGCAATTTATCAGAAACGAAGTTTTCGCCAGCTTCGCCGTTCCGACAAAAATTGATAACAGTTTCAATAAAGTTCAGCTTGATAAGATTTCAGGCAAACTCGCTACGGAGTACACTCCGAAAGACGCCATCGAAGAAGTGCTTTTTATAAATCATACGACAGACGTCCCTTATGAAAATTGGGCAAATGCAATAAATAATTGGTACAAAACACATGACCCCGAAATCCCGGCAGATTATTATCTGACTCCAGGCCTTCGAATCGCATCGGGATTCCCTCCAACAGAATACGATGACATTCACACAGCGGCTACGGTAGCGCAAAAACCAGAGATAACAATCAAGTCTCCGACACAAAACTCGCAACTTCCCGAAGGCAACTTTACAGTTGAAATCGACTACAAATCAGGCAACCCGATCGACCACGTCGAATACTACATCGACGACCAATTAAAATACACTATCAACACAATCCCCTATTCAGGCGCCTTAAAAATCACGAAATTCATGAAACCGGGCTCAAAACACCTTATTACCGCAAAAATCATCGACTCTCTCGGCTACAGTGCCTCATCAGTCGTTGAGGTAAAAGTAGGGAACGAGTAAATAAGCAAAAAACACAAAATTCCAGTAGTCCCAACCTTATTCACACTTGAAAAAAGTGCTAAATTGATGTATAATACTACGATGAAATACCCTCGAGAAAAACTGGAAAAACTGCAAGAGAGATGGACAACCACAAAAGGCAAACGTCTTGTAAAAAAAATCAAAGAAACAAGATGCTACCTGAGTCCGGTGCTTTTCAAAAAAGTTGTCCAGAATTTCCCATACATTAATGACGAAGAAGTTACAGACAGCATAGACCTGCGCGGAATCAACCTCTCAGGCTTTGACTTCAGAATCCCCGTACTGGAAGACGAATCAGGGTTCGAAGAAGAAATGGCTATTCTTTCACTCATCCATTTCGAAGGCGCAATATTAAAACACGCATCTTTCCAAGATGGGAAAATTCACGATTGTTTCTTTGAAAACGCAGATCTCTCTCACGCAAATTTCAAAAACGCATCGATTAACAAATGTCTGCTACAAGAAGCAGAATTGACAGGCGCCTTGCTCGCCAACGCAAATTTCATTAACTGCAATTTCACAAACTCTCGCCTGCGAGACACAAACTTAAGTACCGTTTTAGTTGACCAGGCGACCATTTTCAACAAGAAAATAATTGATGAAAAGGAAGGAAATTTTCATGCTGCCGGAGTGGAATACAAACAAATCAAAGAAATGTACAAAAATTCCAGCCTGCATTCGCAAGCCGATTATTATCACTATAGAGGAATGGTCTGTAGACGCAGAGCAATGAAATGGTACAACCCCGTGAGATGGGTTAGTTTTGTATTTGGCGATTTGACATGCAAGTACGGCACATCTATCGCAAGAATCGCATTGTGGATGATAGCCATCATCTTCGGCTCCGCATTTGTATTCTACACACTTCAAAATATTAAATACTACGACACCCCGGTCACACTCTCATTCCTCGATAGCTTATACTTCAGCCTAATCACATACACAACCGTAGGCTACGGCGACCTCCACGCCATCGGCGACCTAAGAATCCTCGCCGGCATCGAAGCCATCATCGGCATCATTATCACTTCGCTTTTCACAGTCATCGTAGCAAGAAAAATTATTAGAGATTAAAAATAATACAATGAGAACAGATCCTCAATTTGAAATTCTTGGGCTCGAAATTGCAGCAGCCGACACTCCGGAATTACAGGATCGAGTAATAAAAAAAGTCAGAAAGGCTTTAAGAAAAACCAGGTTTTCACTAGGACAAATATTAGACGACTTAGGACTCGAAAGAAACGGAAAACAACCAAAAAACAAGCACTGACATTAGAACTGCAGTCCTAGCCGCTCTCAATAATAAATTCAAACCATTTGCCCCAAAAAGCCCAATAGACAAATTTGATCCGTTATCCGAAAGATGGCCGCAAGCAAGTATTGTATACGTCCCAACCACGGGAAACGGCCCAAAAGCACCAGGCCCGGGACCATCTTTTGACAGAAACATGGAAATCACGCATAGGCCGACATTGGCAGCTCAGGTACTTTTGGAAATGGGTATAGAACTAAAACGAGAAAATTTTTCGGAAGGACAAACTATCAGAGAAGACACAATGCGAACAGAAAATTACAAAAGGATAGTGATCCCATCCTTAAATAAAACAATCTTAGTTTGTGATCCAATAGGAAACGCTACGTTTGTCATACATACCGCAGAAGATCCTGACAGATATAGCGCAATGAAAAAAGAAGAATTAATGGAGCTGGCAAGAGTAGGCAAAGTAACCTTTTTACAATGGCCAAAAGGATCGAAAGACAAAGCAGACAAAGAAACGAAATGGAAAAATACTTTAAGGACAATCCTTGAAACGACTCCTCCCCAGACTACGGAGGAAGAATCCGTCACCATTCAAATGGATGAAAAATATTTCGCCACAGTAAACGTCCAAAGAGATTTGCTTATCTTCGCCGCAGAAAACGGTGAGGAAGGCCATCCGGAAAATCTAGCAGACCACAAACACAGAACAGCCCGCATAAACGGCCAGAGAATGCTTCTTCGGACCTACTGCCAAATAGCAGGAAAAGCTCTGGGAATAGTAAGAACAACGCGGGAAGCCGATAAAAAAGATAAATACCATGAAATATGGGACCACTTACTGATCAAAGGAGGATTTGAGTTAAAAGAAAAATACCCTCCGATGAATAAAGATTACTTTTCCAATAAAAACAACCTTAGGCACGATTTACTGGCATATGCAAACGCACTCACGCTATTAAACCCCGCCGAAGAACAAAAAACACCAAGAGATTTGTCCACCAAAAACATGAGAACATTGGAAGTCGAGTGCAACAACGGAGAAGTAGTAAACGGACTGACATATATTTCCAGAGCTGGGGTAAGCCTGAGAGATATAAAAAGAGAGAAAGCGCAAAATATAACAGGATTTGTTTTAAGAGAGTTAGTGGTTAGAGGAGGATTTTAAACCATTTCCAGCCTATTAACTTTATAGTCCCAGGATTATAATAGGTTTATGGATCAGAAAATTAAAAGTTTATTGGACTCACTCGACTACACCCGCTCTGAATTTTGGAACATTTCAAAAGAAACAGGTCTTTTTCTGAATAAACTTATCCGCGCAACGCCAAGTATCAAAACTATTCTCGAAATCGGTACAAGCAACGGTGTCAGCGCAATTTACATGGCCGAAGCTTTAAAAGCTAAAAAGGAAGAGCTGCTCGAAATCAAATCAAAGAATTTTTTGCCGAAAAACATTCCCCTATCCAAGGAAACTATCGCGGTAAAATCCAGAGTAAGCCAAAAACCCAACTCCAAAAAAACCTTTCACCTCTACACAATCGAATCGCACAAAAAACTCCGCTACAAACTCGCAACCGAAAACTTCAAAAAAGCCGGCTTAACCCAATACATCACCCAAATCCTCGGCCACGCCCCCGAAGTAATCCCAAAAAACCCAAAATATTTTGATCTTATTTTCCTCGACGCCACAAAATACGAGCACACAGACTACCTCAAAGCCATTCTCCCCCGCACCTATTTTAACTCGCGCACCAGCAAAGGCTCAATCATCATCACCGACAACGCGATCTCCCACAAAAAAAAGCTCAAACCATATTTCAAAGAAGTAAAAAAATTAAAAAAATTCAAAACACACTTAATCAAAATCAGCTCAGGACTGCTTGTAAGCGAGAGAGTAGAGTAACCGCCTAAATACATTTCAACCAACATCAGGCCCCTCCATCTCCATCTCCCCTTACAAAATGTAACCTCCTACTCCTTGGAACAATCTTAAGCCCACGCCTCGGCCCATCTTTCCTGGCCGCAACGCCTTCCTTTCTCTCGCCATCAACACCAACTGCACCACCAACACCAGATGTGCCACCAACACCAGGCCCCCCACCAGCTGCAAGCCCTCAAAAGCAATCTGGCCGTCCTGGAGAGACGCGGATTGGCAATCATATCACGGCTCCTATTACGAGACTCACCCCCCACCTCGTTACCAGACTCACTACCTGCCTCGTTACCCAACCCGTCACCAACCTCATCACCTACTCCATCTTCCAAACATCTCTGAAAATCTCCCCATTTAGCATAAGGAATTCTCCCCATTTCACATCTCGCCCCCCAGACAAGATATTGCATCAGCCTATCGGCTTCAGTTCTAACACCAGGGCTAAGAGCCGTATCTGTTATAATCGATTCACTCATACAAAATAACGAATCAAAATTTAGGAGGCGATTCTAAAAGCTTTCTCGAAAGAAATCAACTAAAAAAATAAGACTTTCACAACAAAATTTCCCTTAAATTTTTCCTCGAAGACAATTCGGGTTTTTCATCACTGTAACCGACAATTAAAATTGAAGTAGGTTTTAATGAAGCGCTTTTCAAACCTAAAGAGCTCAATCCATCGCTCGACGACCCGGTACATAATTTTTTAACCTCATCATCATCAAAAGCTCCCATCCAAAGCGTCTGTAGCCCCAAATCCGTCGCAGCCAGCTGCGCATAAGCACACGCAAGCGTAGCATCCTGAACGGGAAACAAATTTAAACTTTTCTCCCCATATTTGGAATCATTTGGCACCGCAAAAAACACAAAAATAGCCCCGCACCCTTTTATTCTGTCATACTGGCCGGTAATCTCCCCCAATCTCTCCGCAAATCCCTCATCCCCTACTGAAACCTTCACTTTGTATGCCTCGAGATGCCTGGCCGTCGGAGCATGTCTCATCCCAATTAAAATCTTATCAATCTGCTCCTGCGTCACAGATTTGCCATTGTAACTCCTGACTGAAACCCTGTTTTTTAAAACTTGCTCAAATTCCATGCCAAAATTCTAACTTAAAAAATATAGTATTTCACTATATTTTGCACAAGAAAGCATAGACAAACCTCCTCTTTTAAAGGTAGAATCGCGCATGTTTATTTAACCAAACTTATGAGCCAACCTAATTCACCAGGTACTCCCGCAGGACAATCAGAAACCCCAGATGGTGAAACTCTAGATGATAAACTTTCGAAAAATCCTACACCCGAAAAAATACGAACCATATATCCGGATCCAGGCTACGATGATCGAGAGAGAGCAGTAACAAACAGAATCCACGACAAAATCGTTCAAGCCGCGACAAAACCACGTAGCCCCTGATTAATTAAGGATTTCTTTCGTCTTCTTCTATGTAATTTTTCATTTAAAATTCATTAAAAAATCTCTAACCTTCCCTATCGCCTGCCCCCTATGGCTGATTTTATTTTTATCAGCAGTGGAAAGTGCAGCATAAACTTTATCATACCCATCTGGCAAAAATACAGATGACAAAGGGAGCCCCGGCAAAAGCTCGGCACCAATTTCATGCGTAATTTCCCCATAAGTTTCTCCTTCAAAACATTTTTCAATCAATTCCCCGTCTAAATTCCCAATCAAACATGCATTGCAAACAAATTTGGCACCACGATCAGAATCTCCGGGAGCCAACGAACCCATCCTTTTCATAAAATATTCGAGCCATTTTTTATCCGTCGCATTCTCTCCGGCACCCCATCTACGTGTCTGTACCCCCATCTCTCCGGCTAATGCATCAACATAAATCCCCGAATCTTCCCCGATTACGAAGTCAAAACTTTGGGGAATTTTTCTTTCGCCACCAGAATTACCTCTTACCTCCCTGGAACCACTCCAATCGCCATCAGAACCGCTCCCATCACCCATCAAAACTTCACCAGTCAAAACTCTCTCAAAATAATATTTTGCTTTCTTCCTCGCATTTTCTTCATGCGTCACCCCATCTTCAACAAAATCCGAATCCTCAACTTTCAAATCACCCAGAAACCCAAGCTCAACCCCCTCCCCATCCTTCAACGAAACATCCCTTAAAACACCGGCAATCTCATTAAACTTCCCTCTGTTTTTCGTAGCAATTAAAATTTTCATGAAAAAATTATAACACACCATTTATCAACCTAATTGCCCAACCATCGTACTCAAAAGCTACATCAAATCAATCTTATAATACTCAAACGTACTCTTTATCGCTCAATAAAAGAGCTTAAAACTTGCCGCATATTCTCCAAAACGGCATCAGTCCGCCCTCTAACACCTCCATTAAACCAAGCCATTTTTTTAGCAACAGCTTTGAAAACCTCGCCAGGCAAATCATCGCCATCCCTAAAAATCTCCCTAGATCTCTCAGGTAAATCTCTAACAAAAACAATCAAAGCTACACGAACCATCGCACGAACAGCAACCGCTACCTCCTCAACCAACTTAGCATTCAAAGCCTCGGGAGTAAGCTGAGCAAGTTCTCTAACCGCCCCAAGCTGCCCCCCAATATCAAGCTTTAAAGCAACCCCCAAGTCATCAGGCATTTTTGTATCGCTACCTTTTGTCATAATTGCATTTATTAAATTGCCAAAAAACAAAATTAACCACTTTTCCTCTCTCTCACAAATTGAATCTCTGCAAGATATCGCTTCAATATCGTAGCAGCGCGAGAATCCTCTTCCGGCTTCAACAAATCCTGTTTTTCTTGCAACTTTTCAATAATCTCTCTGATTTGATTTTCATCAAAATGATATCTAATCAATCCTACCGCCAAAAGACAAGCAACATCAGAAGAAGGATCAACGCACCCCATTAACATGTCAAAAATCACCTTGCCGCGTACGGAATCAATCGATCTGAGTTTATAAGCATTACAGCTTTCCGCCCCATCGTCCGCCCCATCTCTGATCAATTTACGAGTCAACATATGTCCAAAACCGGAACCATCCCCGGCTCTATCCAAAAGATCAGCGAAATCATCAGCATGCAAACTTTTTTCAGCAATTCCCAAAATCAATTCAGTCTCAACCTTGGAACCACGCGCAGCTATCTTCAAAGCTTCCTTCATTCTTCCAACATCCGATCGGGAAGTAATATCTTCCGCCAAGTCCTGCCCGATATCGCTATTATGATCCACAAAAGCAAGC
>Ga0233420_10000425_pt1 | contig 18255 bp, 10 predicted proteins | sample Watercolumn_Mata_4_FD_183009 | JGI IMG/M metagenome (GOLD analysis project Ga0233420, IMG submission 183009) | Freshwater microbial communities from Lake Matano, South Sulawesi, Indonesia - Watercolumn_Matano_2014_102_MG | ecosystem: Environmental > Aquatic > Freshwater > Lake | place...
TCGAGCTCCGCCGTTTCATGCGGCCGCTGGCGGCTTGCGTCCCGCGCACGGCCCTCTTCGTCAATCGAGCGATCGAGGATTCTCCGCAGAGAGATCTCTGCAACATCCGCATGTCCGGAAAGGATGCTTCCGATGGCGACCATGCTCTGATCACGCACCCACTCAAAGTTGTACTGCCAGATACCGGCATCCATCTTTCCCGATCTCGCTACCGCAGCGCGCAATCCTGAAAGAGAGGCGTTATACAAATGGTTCAATGTCGTATTGTCCGCCTCAAAGGAGTGGCGCGCACTCCAGAATTTCTTGGTCTCCCTCATCACCGCGTCCAATCCCTTCTTCTCAAACTTCGCCCGCGGAAGATTGAGCGTCAGCACGACCGTTGAGGATTTCTTTCCGCCGGCCGGAATCTGCCCAAACTGGATATTCAGGTGCCTGTCGCCTGCTGTTGCCTGACCAAGGCAGAACATCTCCAGCGATTCGTATCCTGAGCAGGAGAGCGTGGCGCGCTGCCGATCGACATGATACTCGTCGAACAACATGAGGTTGGGGTACAGAAGAATGATGCCGGTCGGATTGAGCGGACGAGCTGTTGGATTCTCAATGGTTACTGTTCTCAACAAGACCGGGTCGTTACTCGGACACACCAACTCTTCCCGGACATTACACTCCCCGGCTTTCCATTCAAGAACCACTGTTGGCACGCGATCCGGGTATTCCCACCGAACCGTCGATGTGCCAGGCTCCGGTCCATATCCTTTGCCGTCAATGGTTACTGTAAATCGGGTGTTTTGCAGCCCCCGCTCCGGGTGAAACAGGTATGTGCTCATCTTGCGGGCAAAGTGCTCCGGAGACATCACCAACATGCCGCAGTGCGTACCCGACTCCGGCTTTGGCGCTGTCTGAATTCCCACAAGAATCTGACCGTTACCCAGGATGTTGTATTCAAGGCCCGGATTGTTCGATCTGAAGTCGTGGTGTACCTTCTGCTCGTTGACTGGCGGCACGTCCTGTGGCCCCCCGATGGACGGGCGAAGCGTTGCCGCCACCGCACCTGCGCTCATGTATTTCAGGAAATTTCTTCGTTCGAGACTCATAGACGAACTCCTTCATTGATGTATGCATCCTCAAGGTAACGTTTCAGCGTTTCAACGTTCTGTTTCGACTTTTCGATGAGCGGCAAACAATGCGTTTCAATCGTCACATGCTTCACGAGCTGATCGCGTACGAGAGCTCGCATCTGGCCTTTCCACTCCACGGCCCCTTCGCCGACAGGCACGCACTGTATCAAGGAACCCTGTTTCGTATCCTTCACATGAACATTTGCGATGTACTGTTTGACAGCTTCATAGCCAGTAGGATACGGTGTTTCCGCCGTACCGTAGCCATTGCACGGATCCCAGTTTGCACGCAGGCCAGGTGAACCCACTGCCGCAATGAGTTTTGCGGTGTTGCTTCCAGAGTCGCACCAGAACCCAGGCTCGTTTTCAATGGCCAGTGTAACACCCACCGCTGTAGCTCTCTCTGCTGCACGGCGCATGAGGTCAACCGCTTTCTGAAAACCCTCCGCCCGCTCACCCTGATACCGTTGAAACCCAAACACAATGACAATAGATGCTCCGAATTCTTGTGCCATTTCCAGCGTCCGTGGAAGCACCGTTGTCACTTCCTCCTCCAGTTTCACCGTCTCATTCAGTGGATATTTGAAGATGCCCGGCGACAGGGCAGAAATTCGCAACCCCTCGTTCTGTACTACCCTTTGGATCTCCTGAAGCTCGCTCCTGTCGACGAGCGGAACCCGACCGCTCTTCACAACCCTCAGTTCGAAGATTGAGATGCCCCACGACTGCGCGTGGTGCGCTGCTTCGCGAAAGTCGGTTGACACTTCATCACTTACAATACCAAGATCAATACGGTTCATGGCTGTGGATTCCTCACGAGGATGACGCTGTGCACGGCCTTGCCATGCGCGGCCCATCTGTGGATGGCGTTCTCGAATCAGCTGGCTGCCCGGGACCGTTCGTAACCGATCTCGCGAGAGATGAGCTCTGCCTCACGTTTGAGAACACCGATTAAGGTTTCAGCGAGTTTTTTGTCTTTACTGCTGCGGACAGATGGAATCGCTGTCATCAGCGATGCGACAACGTTGCCCGTGTGGTCCCAGATGGGAACAGCAACGGCACAAAGGTCTGCTTTGTATTCTCCGTCGACGATGGAGTATCCCAAGTCCCTGACTTCCCGCAGGCGTTTTTTGAGCTTCGCCGTGCTCGTAATCGTGGTTGCGGTGAATCGCCGGAGTCCATGGCGGGCAATCATCGCGTCGACGGATGTCTCTGGAATACCCGCCGCCAACACAAGGCCCGTGGCAGTACAATGGAAGGGAGACCGATGGCCGAGCCTTGTGACCATTTTCCAGATCTCGGGAGTGTCGACATGATCAACAAGAATCACTTCATCATGATCAAGAAGTGCCAGGTAGAAGCTCTCACGGGTTTCGTGGGCAAGGTTCATCAGGTGTGGATGTGCGACCGTCTTGAGGTCAATGCGCGCTAACGCAGCGCTCCCCCAGCCAAGGAGTCTCATTCCGAGTGTGAAGATCTTACGTTCCTGGTCTTCCACAATTATTGAGTGCTGCAGAAGCGTGCGGAGGATCCGGAAGAGCGTACTCTTCGGTACCTTGGTCTGAGAAGCAAGTTGTGCGAGGGAAAGTCCGTGTGGCGACGCGGAGAGAAGCTCAAGAACCCTGATTGCACGGTCGACGGCAGGAACCGTGTAGTTGAGTGCCATAGGGTCTCATTTTGCTAATTGAATGGTGTTTAATTAACGCATGAACTATGATAAGGGAATAACAATCTGATGTCAAGGGACGTGCAGTGAAACGAAGCCTAGGAACGATGAACCCAGATGCGGTGGAATTGACGGTTCTCGTAAATGAGAAGCGGCGGAGCGTGCCCCGCCTACCCCGTTGCCGCAGCAACTTCCACGAGTGTGTACGGGCCTTTGGGAATTACAGCAATGGTAGCAGCAGGACCGAATTTCCGCAGTCCCTGCTCAACAGCAGCTTCGACGCTTGGCGCAGACTGAACGAAGAGTTTCTCTTTGTGCTCGGTCGGTATTCCGCGCGCGACAACAACCACCTGGCCGCGGCGCACAGCCTTCAGACATTCTTGCAGTTGCCACTGATCGATCTCGACGGGGTGTTCATGAATCCACCTGTCAAACTCTGCCGGATCGCCGAACCGCGTCGCCATCGCGGTGAATCGATCACTCCCCATCCCCTCGGCACACTCAGCGGCGAGAATCAACATCCCGCCCTTCTTCAGAATTGGCAGGGCACCGGTCATCCCCTTGATCGCCTGGTAGTATGTGAGGTCCAGGGGAAAACCCGCGCATGTCGTCACAACAATATCTGCAGGCTCCTTCACGACCGCCCGAACCGATTGCCGAACACTTGCTACTCCCGCGGCGTGCGCCTTCTGCGGATCTCCCGCAAATACACCTGTGATCTTTCGTTCTGCGTCTAGCGCAACGTCAAGCATGAAATCATGACCCGCCATCCTCGAGATTTCCACCAGTTCATCATGAAGCGGATTTTCATCGATCATCCCTTCACGACATCGCTCATCGTCCAACATCCTGGGACTGTGGAGACTTTTAATCGTTTCCGCCCCCGCACATCCGATAGCAACGACTTTGCGCCCACCGGAGAAGCCTGCCATCAGGTGGGGTTCAATGAAGCCAACGGAGATTTTCAGCTCGGCCTCCACATACCTCTTGTCAATATAGACCGGCGTGCCTCGTCTCGTCTCACCCAGGTACCGCTGCTCTTCGAGAACAGCAGCATGATGATCCACGACGGCATATGTGTCCGCAATCGCCCGTCCTACGATCAGATCCAGCTCTTCCGGAGTGCTGGGTCGGTGTAACCCGGTAGCAATCAGGATCGTGATATTCTTCCCGGGTATTCCGCGCTCCTCCAGTATCTTCAACACCGGCGGCAGGAGCAGTTTGTTCGGCACCGGTCTCGTGATATCACAAATGACGATACATGCGGACGTTGCTTTGGGAGCGATTTCTCTCAGGGGTGACGAGCCGATCGGATTCCAGAGAGCGCTCTCGATTGCACGGGTTGCGTCCTCCAACGGTTTCGAAGCATTAAAGGTAAGAACACCAATGAGATTGTTCTCCGGAATTTCTACGTCAAGCCCATCCCTGCCATACGAAAGATAAATGTTCATACTTACTCACCCGCGCGTTGTGCATACTGTTCAGCGCTTCGTATTTCAGATTTCTTCCCGAAATACCACATTGCCACGCCGAAGAGTATCATGATCGTAATCATGATGCCAAGGATCACCGCCTCACCACTGGCGACGTCCGTGAGGAAGATCAGACTCATCAGCCCGCCCATGACGATTGTTGTTCCACCGACCAGCGGAAATGTGGAGATCTGCTTTCTTCCCGCGCCAAAAACTTCCTTTGCCACATCCACCGGCGTATCGATCTTCTTGAAGAACTCCGCAACCACCTGGCGTTGTTCGTCTGTCTCACCCGCGAACAGCCTTGCGAATCCAAAAAGGCTTGTGCCAAGGAGCAAAACACATGCATAGATCATACCCTCCTGCAACGCCGGGCTGAGACCAAGAGGATTGTCAACGATGGTCCGCGAGAACAAGAAAGCCATCCCAACCATCACGGTAACACACACTCCTGCAAGAAGCCCCTTGTTTGTCTTGTACATACGGCCCAGCCATGCAGAACCAACGAAGATCCCGGTTGACATGACGAACTCGAGATACACCTGAGGACCGATTTCCCACCCGCACAAGTAGCGCGCCGCAAAACCTACGATCAGCCCCCAAACGATCGAGCTGACGGCTCCCCATTTCGGCACTCGCCGGAAGAGCAGCCCAAACGCCGTCGGAACGACGACCGGGATATTTAGAAGAGTGAAGAACGCCTGCATCAGATTGAAGATTCCGAACTGGCTATTCACAAACACGACCGCCATGACCGTGACAAAGAGACCGAGTCCGACCGAGAAAAGTCTTCCGACCTTCAGAAGGTCTGTGTCGGAGGATCCCGGTTTGATCCATCCCTGGTAGATATCGCGGGAAAGAATCGAAGAAACCATATTGTACACCGAGCTAAGGGTGCTCATGGTTGCCGCCAGCATGGCTGCAAGGAAGACGCCAATCAGACCATTCGGTAGGAGCTTCAGGCAAAGTGCAATGAACACGAGATCTTGCGGATTCTGGCCAACATACGGCTGGAAGAATTCCACCTGCGACAGGTCGGGCCAGATAACTTTGGCCACAAGGGGTGGCACACCGAACACAAATGGTACCGTCAGGAACAGTGCACCCGCAAGTTTGCCCACGCGCTTTGCGTCCTTTTCATCTTTCACGCTGTAGAATCGCTGCGCTGCCCCGGCTGCCGTGCCCAAATACATGATAATGAGAATAGAAATGAGCCAATGTTCCGTGTACCGCACACCGTTATAGAAGTGGTCAAACGACAGCGTGGGGAGCGCATCGATCAGATTCGCTGGTCCGCCAACAAGTCCGAGAGCAAGCGGCATGACGATAAACGTGATACTGAGAAGAATAACACCCTGAACGACATCAGTAATAGATACAGCCCACAATCCGCCCATAAACGTATAGAGCAAGATGACAACTCCCGTTACAAGCGTAACCATGGTAATATCCAGTCCCATGACCGGCGCGAGCAACTTACACGTCGCAGCAAGTTGAACCCCGGCCGAAAGCGTAAAATTCGTTGCGATCACAACGCTGAGAAACTGCTGCGTCGTAAAATTGAATCTTGTGTTTGTATATTCGACAGGGGAGATCGACCGGGTTCGGCGCCACTTTGCTGCTGTGAGTTGCGAGCCGAAGAAATATGCAACCGACCAGGTTCCAAAATACAGAATCGCAAACCACCCGGTGGAATATGCGAACCCCGCGGCTCCCGTAAATGTCCACGCACTGAAGTTCGCCATGTAGAGCGTCATCCCCGACACCCACCACGGAATCATACTTCCACCTGCGAAATATTCCTTCCCGCCTTTGTTGATCCTCATGAAGTACAATCCTATCCCCAGCATAAAAAGAAAATACGCCCCGACAACGATATAGTCGAAAATGTTCACTGCTTTCATCGGCCTGGATCCTCCTGTGTTGATTACCTCCGGTCTGTCAACTGATGCAGCTACTTTGCCTCACCCTCTTTTCCACGAATCTCTGATTTCTTTCCAAGATACCACATTGCCGCCCCGAAAAAAATCATAAACGAAATCAACACTCCGACAATCGTCTGTTCCTCAGACCGCAGATCGGTAAGAAAGATCAGGCTCAGAAGTGCACCCATCACAATCATCGTCCCGCCAACGAGAGGGAATGCCGAGATCTGAATCTTTCCAGCACCAAATACTTCCTTTTCAACATCAACCGGTGTGTCGATTTTCTTGAAGAACTCCGCGACGATTGTCCGGTCTTTGTCGCTGTCAATCGAGAAGAGGCGTGCAAACATGAAGAGGCTCACGCCAAACGCACCGGCAACAGCCCACGAAAGCGCAATGACGAGTTCCGTTTTCTCAACAATCATTGTGTTCGCAAACAAAATGCCTGTTCCGAGTGAAACCAAGAGACTAATGAGTGCCAAGAGAGACTTGTTCGTTTTGTAGAGATTTCCCGTCCAGAATGACGTCGCAAAAATCCCGAACGTCATGAGAAATGAAAGATACACCTGGGGGCCAATGTTCCATCCCAGCAAATAGCGGCCGGCGACTCCAGCCAGCAGTCCCCATGCAATTCCGCCAACGGCAGACCATTTCGGGACTCTCCGGAAAATCAAGCCAAAGCAGAGCGGCACCGTCACCGGTATGTTGAAAAGTGTGAAGAATGCCTGCATCATGTTGAAAATGCCGAACTGGCTGCTGATGAAGACCACCGCGAGGGTGGTCACAATGAAGCCAATCACCACCGACGCTGTCTTGCCGATCCGAAGAAGTTCTTCATCCTTCGTGGAGGGTCGGAAGAGCCCCTGCACCATATCACGCGCAACGATCGACGACACCATGTTATACACATAGCTAAGTGTACTCATCGTCGCGGCGAGCATTGCCGCAATGAATACGCCGATCAGTCCGTTTGGAAGAAACTTCACACACATCGCAAGATACACCAAATCCTGGGGATTACTGCCGAGATACGGCTGAAAGAACTCCACCTGTGAAAGATCTGGCCAAAGGACTTTTGCGGCAAGCGGCGGAATGCCAAACGTCAGAGGTCCGGCAAGACCAAGGACAGCAGCAAGCCACGCCACCTTGATTGCAGATTTCTCATCTTTGACGGAGTAGAAGCGTTGGCCGGAACCCGCGGCGAATCCGATTGTGGAAATCAGAAGTATCGAGATCAACCAATGTACATCGTAGGTGACACCGTTATATGTGTGTTCCAGCGTGAGCGGCGGAAGCGATGAAAAGAGTTTGTCAAACCCGCCGACGACCGAAATACTCATCGGCGCAACGATAAACGTTGTCGCCAACAGAATTACTCCCTGCACAACATCGGTGATCGATACCGCCCAGATGCCGCCGAGAAATGTGTACACGAGTATCACAATACCAGTTACGATGGTAACGGTGATGATATCGATCCCCATTACGGGAGACAAGAGTTTTGCCGTCGCGGCGAGCTGAACGCCGGCGCTCAGCGTAAAATTAATCGCAATGACCCAGCTGAGAAATTGCTGAGTGCTGACATTGTACCGTGCGTGCGTGTACTCAACCGGTGAGATGGAGCGCGTGCGCCGCCATCGTTTTGCCGTGAGGAAGGAGCCAAGAAAATAGGAGATGGAGCCGAGCGAGAACCAGATCAGCATGAATGTGCCGGTGCTGTAGGTGAATCCCGCGGCTCCTGAAAATGTCCATGCCGTGAAGTTCGCCATGTAGAGAGTCATTCCTGATGCCCACCACGGAATCATGTTCCCGCCGGCAAAATACTCCTTCGCCCCCTTGTTGAACCGCATGAAGTAGAGCCCGATGGCGAGCATAAAGACAAAATACGCCAGGACAACAATGATGTCGAAAATGTTAACCGCTTTCATATTCTCCCTGATCTTCCGTTCCGAAGAACTGTGAATTCAGTTTCCCAGAGCCGCCAGTCGCATGATCGACTCCTGAGTGGCTTGGGCCCGGTCTAATTCTCCCACGATGGTTCCATCCCGCATAACGTACAGCCGATCTGCCAGTGCAAGGACTTCCGGTAACTCAGAAGAGATCAGCAGAACCGATACGCCCGCATCCGCAAGTTCCCGAATGAGGGTGTGGATCTCTTCCTTTGCAGCGACATCGATTCCGCGTGTCGGCTCGTCGAGAAGAAGAACCGATGGCCTCAACCACAGCCATTTTGCCAACACCACCTTTTGTTGATTTCCGCCGCTCAGCGTTGAGACGTCAGCGTCTTCAGAAGAACTCTTGATCGAGAGCTGCCTCGTGCTCTCCCGGGCAAGCTCCCTCTCCGCTCCCCCACGCACAAACCCCAGTCTTGACAGGAGCCGCAATCCTGGCAATGAAATGTTGTGCATCAGCGATTGAATCGAAATGAGTCCCTCGCTCTTCCTGTCCTCTGGTATGAATGCAATACCAAGCCGGATTGCATCCCGTGGCGATCGGATCTGTACGGCAACATTGTCAACCTCGATCTTCCCGGCTGCAATGCGATTCAACCCGAAGAGTGCCTTCGCGACTTCGCTCCTCCCCGAACCGACAAGTCCCGCCAGCGCAACGATTTCCCCTTTGCCCACAGAGAAGGACACATCTGTTACCTGCACAGGTGATTCATGAACGCACAATCCCCGCACTGCAAGACGAATATCTGCGGGTGCTGCACGGTGTGCTGCTTCCGGTCGTTTCTTGATTTCTCTTCCCACCATCATCGCAATCATTTTGTCTTCGCTGCTTCCTTCCACTTCTATCGTGTCGATGTACTCACCGTCACGCAACACCGTGGCGCGGTGACACAAATGGAAGATCTCTTTGAGACGGTGAGAAACATAGATGATTGTCAGGCCGCCGGCGTTTAGTTTCCTGAGAAGATTGAACAGAATATCAGATTCGTGCTCCGTGATCGATGCGGTGGGCTCATCAAGAATCAGGATCTTCGATGAGAACGCCAGCGCTCTGGCAATTTGCACCAACTGAATCTCCGCCGGGCTGAGATCCAGTAACCGCGCGGTCGGGTGGATCGCCAGCTCGAGATGCGATAAGATTTCCGCAGTCTTCGCGTGGAGTGACGGATAATCGACAATGCCAAACCCCCTGCTTGGCTCGTGGCCAAGAAAGATGTTTTCAGCAACCGTCATGTGAAGCGCAAGCTGTGGTTCCTGGTAGACGGTGCTGATTCCCTCACGTTGAGCATCGACCGGCGTACGAAAGCGCTTTTCCGTTTCACCTATCCAACAGCGCCCTTCATCCGGTGACAACACGCCGGAGAGAATTCTCATCAGGGTGGACTTGCCGGCCCCGTTTTCACCGAGAACCGCATGGATCTCTCCCTGTCGCACGGAGAAACTCACTCCGTTCAACGCAATGGTCCCGCCGAAGCGCTTTGTTATATGCTCGAAGCGGACAATATGCGGCCCGCTCGTCATGTCCTTGCAAGCATGTTGTCCAGTGATGCACGCCAGAGTTGATACGCCGAAAGGGTTTCATCGCGATCTGCGTCGGGCTCGACGCGCCGCAGACAGGCAAGACCCTTAAACGCTTCTTTCACGGAAGGAATGAGTCCGGCTCCTACTGCGGCCCCCCGAGCTGCACCCTGAGCCCCGTCGGTATTATAGAGTTCAATCGTTACGCCGGCCACCGACGCCAGCGTTTTGCAGAACACGGGGCTCAAGAACATGTTCGCCTCTCCGGCGCGCAAGACACGCGGCTGTATGGCAATTGATTGCATGATCTCGATCCCGTACTTGAACGAGAAGGCAACACCTTCCTGCACCGCACGCAGTACGTGCGCTTTCGAGTGAACATTGAAATTGAGGTGTTCAACAACAGCTCCACAATCACGGTCTCCGAGCATTCTCTCTGCGCCGTTCCCGAAGGGAAGAATCGTAAGACTTTTGGATCCCACCGGGGCCTGCGCAGCAAACTCGTTCATTTCGTCATACGTCAGGCCGGAACCGCCCACAAGTTTTCGAATCCAGCTGTTTGATATTCCTGTGCCATTGATACACAGAAGAATTCCGACCCGCGGCTTCTCAGGAGAGTGGTTCACATGGGCAAACGCATTAATGCGCGACGCAGGATCACAATTGAATGTTCCGCTTACCGCATAGACGACGCCGGAGGTCCCGGCTGTTGCCGCAATCTCTCCCGGCTCAAGCACGTTGAGGGACAATGCATTGTTCGGTTGGTCCCCTGCACGATAGGAAACGGGAATGCCTGCTTTCAATCCGAGTTCTTGCGCCGCTGAGGCCGTTAGATGACCCTGAAGCCCCATCGTCGGCACGACATCCGCCAACAGCTCCGGCTGCAACTGGTATTCTTTCAGAAGACGGGCGGCAGTGGTGTGACCCGGAAAATTCCAGAGGATGCCATCGGAGAGTCCGGAGACCGTTGTCTTAAACTCGCCCGTCATCCGTAGTGCTGCGTAGTCGCCAGGCAAGAGCGCTTTATGGACTTTTGCGTACACGGCCGGCTCGTTCTCTCTCACCCATTTCAGCTTCGAAGCGGTGAAGTTGCCCGGTGAGTTCAACATTTCCCGCAGACACGTCGCCTCCCCGATCCTCGTAAACGCCGCACGGCCAATCTCGGTCGCCCGGCTGTCGCACCAGATGATCGAGGGTCGCAGCGGCCTGCCGTCGCAATCAACAATGACGAGGCCGTGCATCTGGTACGAGATTCCAACGGCTTTGATGTCGAGAAGCGAGATCTTGGTACGGGAGGCAAGCATTTTCGTCACGCCAAGAAGCGCCTCCCACCAGGTGGCCGGGTCCTGTTCCGCCCAACCAGGAACAGGCGAGTGAATTGTCATCTCATGGTCCGGGTACGACGCGCATGCGAGAACAACTCCCTTGTCAACGTCGACAATTGCTCCTTTCACAAAGGAGCTGCCAATATCGTAACCGATCGCAATCATGGTGATACTCCTTGGACGTATCAGTACACCTTGTCGATCAACCCGCAACGTTGAATTCTATCATCGTTGTCTTCTTCAACGGATAGGAAATGGAGATTGCTCCATCTTTGACTTCCACTGATTTGCCGTTAACAATTGCAGAGGTTCCCGCTTTGGATCGTTGTATGTGAACCGATACATGGGCTCGTCGCACAGTATGTGTTGAGCGGATGTTGTCGAGTCCGCGAATGAGATGAGGGCGTACAACCAATCTGTCAAGCTCCGGTCGCAGCCCAACAATTTGATGAATGTACAGTGCCATGATTTCGTACCAAATCCATCCAACAATCCCCACGGGCGGCGCAGGCGGCGTAATGCTTGGGCCCAAATGCTCAAACCATGATCCTGATTTTCCTGTTGGCAGATTTGTCAGCCAGTGGAGTACTCGCCAGACTCTATCGTCGTTGCCTGCCTCGGCGTGAGCACGAGCAACCATTACTGAGTTGAATGGCCATGGGGACGGTGGATCGGGCTCGCTGTGCGTGTTGTAGCGTGAGTACCCCCCGCCCTCCCACTGCTGACCCCAAAGTGTATCAACCCACTCAAGCGTCTTGAGCGCGAGATCGCTGCGGGGGTCAATCATACCATAGATAATCGGAAACGCCACGACAGTGTCAGGATCCAGCGCGGGATGTTCATCGGTCGCCAAAGGAGAGCCGGGAGGCATCGCACTCCGATTGGGCGGAACGCTCAACTTCTGCCACTCCCCGTTTCTCCTTCTGCGTTTGATGAGACGGCCGTCCTCGATCATCCTGAAGGTGGGATCGGAAAGGAATGATTCCTTCATTTCCCGCGAGGTTTGTCTCCATCTCCGCGCTGTGGCGCGATCATTCAGCAGGTCTGCAATCTCCGCTCCCTTCTCCAAGCCCAAGATTATCCAGAACTGATAGGCCATCTCGAAGCCATCTTCAATTCCAAACGTGTCACTCCGCTCCCAGAATTCCCTTTTGTTATGCACCATTCTTGCACGCTTGTCAAAGAAGACCTCCTGAAGCGGAAAATCGCCGCAGAGTTTGACCTTGTCCCAGTACTTCCTCACCAGGGCGACATCACCGGTCCAGCAAAGATATTCCCAGACACTGTGCACCAGGCTGCCGTTTTGATTCAGCTCCGTGTAGTCATAGCCAAACCATCGGCTTGATTCAATCGTCCTGCCGTCAAAGCCGATCGCATTCCTGAGGTTGTTTTCAACAAGGAGTCGGGCTTCGTCGACAAACCCCGACCGCAGAAAACCAACGGCGGCCCAGAGATGGTCGATCACCCATTCCATGCAGTACTCCCACACTCCGGCATCCATACGGGCGTTGTTGCCCATGACCGACCGGAGGCTCGTTTTCGATACCTTCCAGAGATCATCGAACTCCTTGTTGCCCGTTTCCAGTTTTCCCTTGGAGCTCCAATAGCTGACGGTGTTCTTCCAGAGAGTCTCAAAGGTCTTTGTCTTGAAAATCTTTTCTCCATCGTTCAGTGAATAGACATAGGTCGCTTGCTTCGATGTGGCCGGCAGAATCGTCCCAAGATCAACCCGCACGTCGTAGCGTCCGGCAACCGTCACCTCTTTCTCGAGTGCGAACAATTTCATCTTCGCCAAACCACGGGCAAACGCCGCTTTCTCCTTCTCGTCCACAAAAATCTGATCGAAAAGACCAAAGTTTGCATAGAGAGAAAGTCCCACGCGTACCCGAAGCGGTCGGACCGATGCGTTCTTTACCACCACTCTTCGGAAGAGCACCGATCCTTCACTTGGAGCAAAGAACTCTTCTTCGATCTCACAATCGCCTGCCCTCCAGCGGTGTGAGACCATTGGAACGTGTTCAACATATTTCCAATCCAGCGCAACAAGATTCTCCGGCGTTACAGAGTACCCCTTGACTCCGTAGTACATCCCGCCCTCTTTGGCCCGGTTCGCGTCCTCTTCTTCTATCGTGACGCCAAGGCGCGTGTTCGTAAGCCCGCGCTCGGGGTGATACAGATAGGTGCTCCACTTTCTGCTGAAGAGTCCCGGATTCATGAATGTGAATCCAAAGAATGTCCCACTATTCTCTTTCGGACAGTGCTGCACGACGCCCGTGATATCGCCATTCCCAAAGAAGAAGTACGCAACGCCCGGAAGACATGTGATAAAATCCGGATGCATCCGCTGCAGGGTGTCGAGATCCGTCGGGACCTGTGAGACCGGCAACGCTCTCTCCTTTGCCGAAGCTTCTCCAAAATGGATCCCTGTGCCAAGCAGCGCACTGGCGGCTGCGGGGGCTTTCAGAAATTCGCGTCTTTTCATGATGTGGTGCTCCTATCGATAGCGCAGCTCGACGACAGCCTTCTTCTTCACCTCAATATCTGCGTCAACATATGGGCTGTCTTCGACCTTGTTGTTGACAAACTGCTTCTTTTTGCCATTGACGAGCAGGCTTGTTGCTTTTGAGCCGGCAGGAAGAAGGAGATGCAGGTGGGTTGTCGCTGTTCCATGCAATTCCAGCTCTATGGTATTCGCAGCGTCGTTGTGACCAAACGAATACTCAAACGATGCGCCCGAAGCGCCATACGCAAGACAGGCGTGGCTCTCTTGCTCTCCCGTCACGACCCAGCGGGGAGAGAGCCTCACCTTCTGAAAGAGTTTGTGTTCATCAACAACCCCGGCGAGACCCTCAAGAAGTGCGTACAGCATTGCTGATGAACCCCACCCATCGGTCGGTGATGCGTCGGGGCTTGTGCTCGTTTCGACAGAGGATTTTCGGCCATCGGGGAAATACCACAGGTATGTTTCACCATCTGCCGTAAGGGTTTCATACTTCAGCAGCTGCTCAAGTCCATAGGACTCAAATCCGTGCTCGAACGCTGCTCGTGCGAGCTCCCCCCCAACGAGCGGAAGGATTCCGCCATTGCAGTACGCACCGGCAACGAGCTTGTCGTCACCGAACGCACCATCCGGCATGGGCGGATCGATGCTGAACCAATCCGCAAACGCACCAAGCGACGTTCCCCGTTTCTGATACTCCCTGAGGATGCTCACAGCCATTGCGTGCGTCGGCAGACCGCGGTTGATATCCATCGGATTACTGAGGCTTAGTTGCTCACTTTCGTCGACCCCATCAATCTTGACCGGAACAAGGTGAACGTGATGCGTATAAAATCGTCCATTGAAACATCGCTTGTTAGCGCGGCGACGAAATGCTTCTGCCGTACGCATCCACGATTGAGCCGTTCGCTTGTTTCCAAGCTGCTCATGGAGAATACCCATCTGCCGGAAGGATTCATAATACCCCGACAGGTCTCCGTGCATCAATCCCCAGTAGGTGTCGTCCGTGACTTGAAAATTGAGCCATGAGTGGCGTCCGGCTGTGTAGTCGAAATCCCACGTGTCAATCGTGTACGGCCTCTTCACCAGTTTCGTCCTTTTATCCCAACGCCACTCGTCCGTCATGACGTACTGCAATGCCTTCTCCATCGAGGGGAGCAGCTTCTTCACCCACCTGTCGTCTCCTGTCGCCTGCCAGGCAAGATAGACCGCCTTGATGAAACGGTATTCGACATCAGCTTCTACCGGAACGCGCACGTACTTCGCCCAGTTTTCTTTCTCGCACGGCACTTTCTCGGGGGTCATCGTGAAGTAGTCAAAAATCCATCCGCGGGCCGACTGCACTTCCGCGAAGTGATCGACGAGGCTCTTCATGTCCTTTTCCCAATATCGGAACCCGCGCATCATGTCCGAATAGTCGCGTATCCACAGGCTCGGCGTGTCGGGTGTACGGTACCCCCGGACATGCGACCCCATCATGGAGTATTCCGTCACATCATTCTTCAGAAATCCCTGAATCCGCGGGGTGAGCGCATCAAGTTGTGGATGCCCAGATTGAAGAAGGGTCTCGGTCATATGTGTTCCGTAGGTACAATCATGCGGGCGTGCCGATGAACGTTCGCGGCACACCAAAGGCTGTGCTTGCCTTCCGGACTGCTTCCAGATTTTCAAGCGGTGACGCCGGCACGACATTGAATCCATCGCCCAGAACAACTCCCCCGCGGGGCCCCAGGTGCTCGAGGATATTTGTTGTCTCAGCTTCAACATCGTGTCGCGTACCCTGAAACAACGTGAGCGGATCGATGTTCCCATGGAGGATCACTTTTCCGTTCAGGTACCCCATTTCCTCGGGACGATTCGCGGAACCGTATCCCGTCAATGTCGTGATGCGCAGATCGTCCAGCAGCGCCTCGTGGAGATGCACATTTCTTCCGCAGAGATGCATCACGCGACCGTTATGCAGGTTGTTCCCGAACATTTTGAACAGCTGCCGGCCGACGGGAACACAGAATTCGCGATACTGTTCCAGCGAGATGACCTGAGCAGAGTCATCAGAATACACCAGTCCGTCGTTCAGAAGCCGGTCCGAGACCTTCCGGTACTCTGTCTCAACTTCAATGTACCGATCCGTTATCTTCTGAAGGAATGCCTTGCATATCTCCGGTGCATCCAGAAGCCAGATATAGAACTCCGCTCCCGCGAGATCAACAGCCGCCATGAACGGGCTATCTCCATTGATGCCAAGCATGACCTGAACGGGAATACGCTCCCCGTTGAGCCGTACCTCCACATCCTCCACGAGCCGCTTCATCTCGTAGTACCATCCCAACCGTTTTCCCCACAGGGTAGCTCGCCAATCGGGGAGTTCATAGCCAATGAGCTCGTCCAGCGTGTGAATCGTCTGAACCGCTTGGGGTGTTTCATTCTCAAGCCAGCGGACTTCGCATCCGATGCCGTCCGAGTTGGTTACATTCTGAAAGTCCGGCGACACCGTCAGCACGGGCGCTGTGAAGAAATCGTCCGGAATGTGCTCGAGACGCCATTTCAGGTTCTCGAGCTGGTGAATGAGTTGTGTTTTCGGATCCGAAAAGTATTCTGCGAACGTGATACCCCGCTCATGAAGAAGATACCGGGTTTCAATGCCGAGCAGGACAGGTGCTCGGTCGATCCACGCAAACCGGAATGCCGCCTCAAGCCTCCGTCGACTCTTTTCTATCTCGCTAATCGAGTATTTGATATCAACCGTGTGTAGCACAGTCTTTCATTTTCTTCTTAGAACCCATCTCAAAATAGGAGATAAGAATCACGCCAAGTCCCGCTCTTGGATTCCGCTCATGAGCGGGATTCAGAGAGCGGAACCGCCAAGCCGCAAAGAATCAGAAATTTTGGAAAGACTTTGCGTCTTTGCGTCTTCGCGCCTTTGCGTGAGGATTTTTGAGATGACTTCTAGTCAAAACTCAAAACCTGAAACTTCGAACTTGAGACTCAACTTCTTCTTACCTCATCCTCCACATGAACGTCGGATCAATCGCGGGTTCATCGTCTTTGTGCTTCTCCATAAGTTCAATCTTCCGCTCTAGATGCTCACCAAAGTGTTCATCGTAGATGTGAAGGCTCTCCTTCAATCTCGACACCGGCATCCAATCCGTCGTGCTCTCGCTCCACAACGACAAGAGGATTCGGGTATTTGCCAACTCGCGTTCAACCATTGATCGACAGAGTGCCCGATAGTGTTGCTTGTCGCTCTCCGAAGCGGCTTCTACATATCCATGTACCGCTTCAGTCCATGCAACGGTGTTTCTCATGGTTGTAAAGTAACAATGCGCCGCCGTGAGCCTGTCGCGCAGGTCGAGAAATACTTGCACTTCCCGTTGCGTCAAATCGTTCGCGGCGAGCTGCATCTCGATGTTCGCAAGAGCGCGGACAAGGGGTGGCAAGACGCTGTGATCAATTGTTGCCTTCCTCCGTGCTGCTTCTCCGACGCTCAGGAAATTCCACAGCATGTCATTGTTCAGGTCGATCCTGGCCGGATTATTGAACGTCGCGAGGAGATACTCCTCATAGTATGCGCGGTCGCTTTCCGGGATAGCATCGATGTTTGGCACGAACGGACGTACCCAGAGCCGAAACCATGGAAATGCAAACGTACTGTAGGGAATGTCGTTTGGATATGCTTGCACTGCAAGATCGGAGTCATTCCAACAATCCACAAGAACCCGGACACGTTCCCCGCTCACCCAGCGAGATGCGGCTTCGTGAAGTATGCTCTCCACATCCACGTCCGCCGAGAACTGAAACGCCTTCAGTACTTCGCCATTGACATCGTATGGAGCAAGCGAACGGGGCGTGATGCTCACGAGCGCGTGGCGGATTCCGGCATCGGATGCTTTCCGAAGCTGCTCGTACACAAAGCGCGGATACGGCAGCCCAAGAACATTGTTCCCGCCAAGGTCCAGTTTGTTGTGGACGTGCGCCCCTGCCTGCAGCAACATCGAGCGTTCTTCCAGACTCTCTGAGCCCTCAAACGACCCGAATGCCCCGGCATCAAGACCGTCTCCCAACTCTGGAGCAATGTGCTTTCGCTCGGCATAAAACGGACCAAGGTCACAAATGACACGAAAATCCGGATTAACGGTTCTCGCCTCATCGCGCAGCAGCCGAAAGTATGTCACCACGTTTTCCGCTGCCTTTCGTGCAATCTCATCATCGCTCTTCCACTCACGAATGAGGTAGGGCCCGCCATTGCGACCAGCATACAGCGATGTGACAAACTCGAATCCCGCCCCGCTATCGTTTGTCCAGATATGAATGAATCCCAGTTCGGGAATCTCATTGAGCAGCCTTCGCACAAGTATTCTGTAGTGCTCTTGCACAGCTGGGTGCGACATGGCGAGCGTATAGCGTGGAAGAAAACTCTCACGAGGGTGGTCAACCCGGGCCCCGCGAAGGAATGGATACCGTTTCCAGAATTGTTCCGGCATCGATCGCGGCGAGTTGATGTGCAGTCCCGGCACAAGGCCGTGCTTCACCGCGAGGGCGGCATTTGCTTTCAGAAACGCCAGATTGTCGGACAGGTATTCCCGCGGATAGATTCCGTCAATGAGGGGGCTTGACACGAACTGGTCAAGGTCAGGACTGTAGTCATAGAACCATGAGTACACGTCTCCCGGCGGGCCCTTCTCGAACGGCCGCTCGACGCCCAGTCCGTTTACGGTGACATGAGTGAACCCCTGGTCCGCGAGCTGTTCGACATACGATTCCCTGTCGAAATGCCTAGCG
>Ga0233420_10000426_pt1 | contig 18254 bp, 12 predicted proteins | sample Watercolumn_Mata_4_FD_183009 | JGI IMG/M metagenome (GOLD analysis project Ga0233420, IMG submission 183009) | Freshwater microbial communities from Lake Matano, South Sulawesi, Indonesia - Watercolumn_Matano_2014_102_MG | ecosystem: Environmental > Aquatic > Freshwater > Lake | place...
GTTGTAACTTGCTTCATGGTCTGGAACTCCTTTTGAATACGGCTGATATCAATTGTTTGCTCACTTTTAATATCGCCCTTTCTCAAGTGTTTTCAGACCTTTTTTATTTTTAACCGGACACTACTGAGCGGCGCTCATGAACGGTGTGATTTCTCCTGAAGCCTATCGTATCCCGGAAGGCCGGAAGCCCGATCTGCTGAAACTTCCGACGCTCGAACCACCCATCTATTCCTCGAAAAAGGAGTATCGCGAGGTGCTCCAGCAGCATGTCGAACAGCTCAGCCAGCTCCAGCAGGTCCACTATGCCGACAACCGCTATGCGGTGCTTCTTGTTTTCCAGGCCATGGACGCAGCCGGCAAGGACAGCGTGATCCGGCACGTCATGTCGGGCGTCAACCCTCAGGGGTGCCAGGTTTACAGCTTCAAGCACCCTTCGGCGCAGGAACTCGATCACGACTTTCTCTGGCGGACCACCTGCTGTCTGCCCGAGCGCGGACGTATCGGCATTTTCAACCGCTCCTACTACGAGGAGGTGCTCATCGTGCGCGTGCATCCTGAAATCCTGTACCGGCAGGGTATTCCCGAGGCGAACCTGAAAAACGGCGACGTATGGAAGGAACGTTACCGTTCGATCAACGAGCTCGAGCGCCATCTTCACCGAAACGGGACCCGGATCCTGAAGTTTTTCCTGCATCTTTCGCGCGATGAGCAGCGCAAGCGCTTTCTGGAGAGGATCGACAAGCCTGAGAAGAACTGGAAGTTCAGCAAGGCCGATGTGGGGGAACGGGAGTTCTGGCAGGACTACATGAACGCCTACGAGGCATGCATAGAAGCCACCAGCACCGGGCACGCGCCATGGTATGTGGTTCCCGCAGATGACAAGAAAAACACGCGGCTGGTGGTCTCCCGCATTATTCTCGACACATTCCGGGGGCTTGACCTGAAATTCCCCGAGGCGGACGGGGAGCGCCGCAAGGAGCTGCAGGAGTGCCGCTGCATCCTTTCTGCCGAGGGGTAGCTTCGCGTGATTCCGGTTTCGTGATGCTGTAACCAGAATAACCATCCGACGATGAATGCACGAAAAGAACGGGACTCGCTGGGAGAGGTGGTCCTGCCTGCGGGAAAGTACTGGGGTGCACAGACGCAGCGCTCGATCATGAATTTTCCGATTGGCCCTCCGGCCTCGATGCCGCACGAGGTGATCAGGGCGATCGGCTTCGTGAAAAAAGCGGCGGCAATCGCCAACTGCGAGCTGGGTCTGCTTTCTCCCGAGAAGATGAACGCCATCGCCCTGGTGTGCGACGAGATTATCGAGGGGGAACTGTTCGACCATTTTCCCCTCGTTATCTGGCAGACCGGTTCCGGTACCCATACCAACATGAACGTGAACGAGGTGATCGCAAACCGTTCCAGGGTTCTTGCCGGAAAGGGTGCGGGGCGGCTCCACCCGAACGACGAGGTGAACATGTCGCAGTCCTCGAACGACGTCTTTCCCTCTGCCATGCATATGGCAGCCTATGACGCGCTGTGCCGTTCAACTCTTCCCGGCCTGCGTGAACTGCATGAGGTCCTCGCCGGAAAAGCCGCGGAGTTCGCTTCTATCGTCAAGGCCGGCCGCACGCACCTCATGGATGCAGCTCCGCTTACGCTCGGGCAGGTATTTTCCGCCTACGCCGAACAGCTTTCGGCAGGTCTCGACTCACTGGAGCGTTCGATGCCGAAGCTTGCCATGCTCGCCCTCGGGGGCACCGCGGTGGGAACCGGTCTGAACGCGCCCCTGGGGTTCGCCTCGAAGGCTGCGGCCATCATCGCCTCCCTGACGGGACACCCTTTTGTAACGGCGCCCAACAAGTTCGCCGCGATTGCATCCCATGACGCCCTCGTTGGGGCGCACGGGACACTGAAACAGCTTGCCGTTAGCCTCATGAAGATCGCGAACGACATCAGGCTCCTTGCATCCGGGCCGCGTTGCGGCATCGGCGAGTTGCTGTTGCCGGCAAACGAGCCCGGTTCGTCGATCATGCCGGGAAAGGTGAACCCGACGCAGGCCGAGGCGCTTGCCATGGTTTGTGCGCAGGTCATGGGCAACGATGTCACGGTTACGGTTGCCGGAGCCGGGGGTGCGCTGGAGCTGAACACCTGCAAGCCCGTGCTGATCAGCGCCTTTCTCCAGTCTGCCGAACTGCTCGGCGACGCATGCCGGTCGTTTTCCCGCAGATGCATCGGGGGGCTGCAGCCCGACAGGGAGGTCATCAGCACTCTCCTGGCCGGCAATCTCATGCTTGTAACCGCACTCAACCCGCATATCGGTTACGACAGGGCTGCGGAAATCGTGCGCAAGGCGCTGCAGGAAAAGCTTCCCTTGCGGGAGGCTGCCGTGATGAGCGGGTATGTCAGCGCCGCCGAGTTCGATGCCTGGGTGGATCCTGCCGCCATGACAGGATGTGAGGGCGAGGACGGGAGAAAAATGTAAAGAAGTGCAGAAATCTCCTGTTTTTCTGAACAAAATGACTTCGGATATTGTTCTTTTAAGCTGTAGGAAGTGTGGTTATTGTTCTTTAGTGGTTTTCTCCGTTAGGCCTGCCCTTCGAATCGAGTAGAAGGGCAGGTTTTTCTTGTGCATGACACGACGTTTGTGTATTTTTGCGTGATCCCCCATAGATCAAGTTTTTTTTGTCTATCCGTATGGATGCCGGTTTACCGGTATTTCCTTTTCGGAATTGTGGATAACCTGCCGGGTCCGGCTGGTTGCGGCCTGTTGTGATGGGTAGGGGAATCTGTGTCAAAAATGTGCCTGTCGTGTTCTGTTTTTCTGTAACTGATTATTTTGCAATAAAATAAATTTCTTTTTCCGGTTTCTGGCATGACGCTGGATTTCGTTGTCTTGCTGCTTTTTCCTTCGGTGTTGCCGGTGTTGGAGAAATGTGGATAACCTGTTGGCAACCTTTTTCCGTTACGCTGGCAGCGGTGTTGTTTTTTCTGGTGAGGGCTATGAAGAACGATAAAAGTTCTATATTTGCCCTCGGATCGGCGGGGCGGCAGGTCTGCACCCGTCTTTTTTTTTCATCGTTTTTTTCCAGTTTATTTATGATCGAACTCGCGGCAGGGGAGCTCGAGCGGCGTGCCGGCCGGATACGGCTCGTGATTTCGGACAACGACGGGGTTTTTACCGATAACGGCGTCTACTACGGTGAATCCGGAGAGGTCATGAAACGGTACTCCATCCGGGACGGCATGGGGGTCGAGCGGTTGCGGGAGCACGGCGTCGAAACGGCAATCATGACCGGGGAGCGGTCTCCCAGCATTGCCAGGCGAGCCGAAAAGCTGCAGATGCGCCATCTCTATCTCGGTGTGAAGGACAAGCTCTCGAAATTGCAGGCAGTTCTCGACGAAACCGGACTGCGACTCCATGAACTGGCCTATATCGGCGACGACGTCAATGACCTCGGCATTATCAGGGCCGTGGCCGAGGAGGGCATAACGGCGTGTCCGCGAGACGCCATGCTTTTTGTCGAGCCATTTGTGCATTACCGCTGCAGGACGAACGGAGGTCACGGGGCCTTCAGGGATTTCGCCGAATGGCTGATCGCCTTGCGCACCGGGGCATCGCAACCCGGCTGAAGCTCGTGCATCGTCATCGGGCCATTGATCATTCTTCACAAATTTCCAGAAATATTCCATGGCTGAAGTAAAAATCGGAAACAGATATGTCGGCGACGGTCTCCCGGTCTTTGTCATTGCTGAAATAGGCATCAACCATAACGGATCGCTCGATGTCGCCAAAAAACTTGTCGAAGGTGCCGCCAGTGCCGGATGTGACGCGGTGAAGTTCCAGAAGCGCACTCCCGAGCTGTGTGTGCCTGCGGATCAGCGCGATATCGAGCGCGATACGCCATGGGGCCGCATGCGGTATATTGACTACCGCTACAAGGTGGAGTTCGGGCGCCCCGAGTACGAGGAAATCGACGCTTTCTGCAGGGAGAAGGGAATTTTCTGGTTCGCTTCGTGCTGGGACGAGGAAGCGGTCGATTTCATGGAGCTGTTCGATCCCCCCTGCTACAAGGCGGCATCTGCTTCGCTGACCGATCTTCTGCTCCTGAAAAAGACAAAATCCACCGGGCGTCCGCTCATCATTTCCACTGGCATGTCGACCATGGATGAGGTCGATCAGGCAGTCCTGGAACTCGGACACGACAGGCTGCTCATCGCCCATACCAACTCGACCTATCCCTGCCCGGTCGAAGAGCTCAACCTTCGCATGATTCAGACCCTGAAAGGCGGCTATCCGGATGTTCCCGTCGGTTATTCAGGCCATGAGGTGGGGCTTTCCACCACCTGGGCTGCGGTTGCGCTCGGGGCGACCTTCATCGAGCGGCATGTGACGCTCGACCGGGCCATGTGGGGATCGGACCAGGCAGCTTCGGTGGAGATATCCGGCCTGCACCGGCTCGTTTCCAACATCCGGGACATTGAAAAGGCGATGGGAGACGGCGTCAAGCATCTCTACGAGGGTGAAATCGCCGCCCGCAGGAAACTGCGCCGGGTCAGGTAACATCTCGCACAGGAGCGTTTGTTATATTTGCTCTCCTCCCTTAAATTTACCCCTCGGTTACCTGGCGGCCTTCGCCGCCGCATTCGTGTTCTGTTTCATTCCGGCATCCGGAGTGATTTTTCAACTGACAACCCAGCACCAGAAAAGACAATACCATGAGCGGCAACAACGGTTCAACGGTTCAGGAGTTCGAGTACAAGGCGGAAATGAAGCAACTTCTGGATCTCATCGTCCATTCCCTGTATACCCATCCCGAGATCTTCCTGCGGGAACTCATTTCCAATGCTTCCGACGCGCTCTCGAAGGTTCGCTTCAACGCCCTGACCGATCAGGAACTGCTGGAAGGCGATACCGATCTCGGCGTCAGGATACGTATCGATCAGAAGGAGATGACCTTCGTGATCGAGGACAACGGCATCGGCATGAGCGAGGAAGAGCTGATTGCCAATCTCGGCACGGTTGCCAGATCCGGCACGCTTGGTTTCATGCAGGCGCTCAAGGAGCAGCAGAAAAAGCTTGACGGAAACCTGATCGGCCAGTTCGGGGTGGGTTTCTACTCGGTGTTCATGGTGACCGATGAAGTCACGGTCGAGACCCGCAGTGCGAAGCCCGGCTCGCAGGGTTACCGCTGGCGTTCCTCGGGCCAGGGAACCTACACCATCGAGCGCATCGAAAAGGAGGGGCGAGGCACGACAATATCCTTCAGGCTCAGGGAGGAGTCGAAAGAGTTTGCCGAAGAGTACCGCGTCGAGCACATCATCAGGAAGTACTCCAATTTCGTTGACTTTCCCATCATGCTCGGCGGAAAGCAGATCAACAGCATGACGGCTCTCTGGCAGCGTCCGAAAAGCGAACTGAAGGACGAGGAGGTCAATGAATTCTACAAGTTCATCTCGAACGATTACCAGGAGCCGCTCGACTACCTGCATGTGTCCGTCGAAGGCATGGTGAGCTTCAAGGCCCTGCTTTTCCTGCCGAAGGAGGCGCCGGCAGAGCTGCTCTACCGCCAGAGCGAACTTGAAAACCGGGGCCCCCAGCTCTACGTCAGGAAGGTGATGATCCAGCACGAATGCCGCGACCTTCTGCCGGAGTATCTTCGCTTCATCGGCGGCGTGGTCGATACCGAGGACCTTTCGCTCAACGTGTCGAGGGAAATTGTGCAGTCCAGCCCGGTGATGGCGAAAATCCGCCAGATTCTCACCGGCAAGATTCTCGGCTGGTTCGAGTCTCTGGCCAGGGAGCAGCCGGAGAAGTTCCGCACCTTCTACAAGGCGTTCGGCCAGATCGTGAAGATCGGCCTGAACACCGATTTCACCAACCGTGACAAGCTGATCGAACTGCTTCGCTTCGAAAGCACCAGAACCGCCGAAGGGGAGTATGTCACGCTGCGGGAGTATGTCGGACGGATGGCAGAAGGACAGAACGAAATCTATTTCCATTCCGGGAGCAGCCGCAGCCAGCTGCTGGCGCATCCGAACCTCGAGTATTTCCAGCAGAAGGACATCGAGGTGCTGCTGCTCAGCGATCCTGTCGATGTGTTCGTGTTCCCCTCGATACACGAGTACGAGAAAAAACCTCTGAAATCCATCGAAAAAGCCGATATTGACTTTTCACGCGAGAACAGGGCGGGCAGCGAGCCGCTTCCCGACAACCTGCTCCAGCCGGTTCTCGGGCTCTTCAGGGAAATCCTCGGAGATCGGGTGGAGGACGTTGTCGAGTCGCACCGGCTGGTCAGCTCCCCGGTGACGCTCGTGAGCGGAAAGGACGCTCTCGACAGCCAGATGGAACGGATGATGAAGATGATGCATGCGGACATGCCTGCAGGCAAGAAAATTCTCGAGGTCAATACCTCCCATCCCATCATCAGGAACCTCTCAGGCATGTACATTGCCAATGCCTCCAATCCGCTCCTGAAGACCGTCGTCGAGCAGCTTTATGACGGTGCGTTGCTGCACGAGGGGGGGCTCGATTCGACAACCGAATTCCTGGCGCGCATGAACAGGCTGATCGAGGCGGCAACCATGCAGCGCTGAAGGGGTTCCGGAATCTTCAACAACTTTTTAACCGTAGAATGGTGAAACAGAGCGGGAATTTCGATGCGAGGGAGGTGGCAGTTTTCCAGAAAAACGAGATCACCGAGCATTACATCTACAAGCATCTCTCCGGCAAGGTGAGCGGGGTGAAGAACCGGCGTATTCTCAGCCAGATCGCCGATGACGAGATGCGGCACTACAACGTCTGGAAAACCTATACCCGCCGCGATATCGCACCGAGCCGCTTCAGGGTGTGGTTCTACACCTTCATCAGCATGGTGTTCGGCTTCACCTTCGGCATCAAGCTCATGGAGAAAGGCGAAAAAAGCGCGCATGACGTGTATAACCGGATTCCCGGGGCCTTCAAGGAGATCAACGGCATTATCCGCGACGAGGAGGAGCACGAACAGGCGCTCATGACCCTGCTCGACGAAGAGCGGCTGAAGTACACCGGTTCGATTGTGCTCGGCCTGAACGATGCGCTTGTCGAACTGATGGGTGTGCTTGCCGGCCTGACCTTCGCGCTGCAGAATACCTCCCTGGTGGCCTTGACTGCCTCGATCACCGGTTTCGCCGCCGCGCTTTCCATGGCTTCGTCGGAATACCTCTCGACCAAATCGGAGCCGGGCGGAGGCAGGAGCCCCGTGAAAGCCGCAATCTACACCGGGATCGCCTATCTCCTGACGGTTCTCGTGCTGGTTACCCCGTATCTGCTTTTCAGTGATCTCTATATCTGTCTTGCCATCGCATTTCTTGCGGCAGTCTGCATTATCGGCTTCTTCAATTTCTACATTGCAGTGGCAAAGGACGTGCCGTTCAAGAGCAGGTTCTTCGAGATGATCGGTCTCAGCTTCACCGTTGCCGCCCTGAGTTTCGCCGCAGGGTACGCCATCCGCTTCGCTTTCGGTATCGAGGTGTAGTATTTCCGCTGGCGCCTGAAGGATGTTCAGGGCGGCAGCGCACGCAACTGACGCTTGCTGCCCTGCGGGTTTTCCTTTCAGTGATCCCGCTTCCGGATGGCTTCGATGATCGTGCCGTGATCCACCTCGAGGCTGGTGTCGATATCGAGCGTCACCCCGCGCTCTTCTTCCCCCGGGGGTTCCTGTTTCGTCAATTGTCCCAGCAGCACGGTTTCGTCGGCTTCAGACGGATCCAGGTTTTTCCGGAAACGATTCCTCACCCGTTCGAGCAAAGCTGTTTGGCCGGCATGGAAGTGCAGGATCGTGAACGGGCAGCAATGCTCTTCGGCAAGTTTCCTGAACTGCCGGCGCAGGCTTTTGTCGAGGAACGTCGCGTCCACGATCACCGGATAGCCTTCCTCAAGACAGATGGCGGCAATGGCGGCAAGCCGTCCGTAGGTCTTTTCCGTGAGCTCCGGCTTGTAGATATCCATGTTGCGGTTTCTGCTGCTTTCGTGTGCGCCGATGCCGCAAAGCCGCTTGCGTTCGATATCGGAGCGGATATGGAATGCCTGAAGGTCCGGAGCGATCCGGGCGGAATGGGTGCTTTTTCCGCTGCCTGAGACGCCGCAGGTAATGACAAGGTGTCCTTTCGTGCGCAGGGTGTAGCTGAAGGCCTGCCGGACATAGGAGAGGTGTTCCTGGAGAATGGCATGCCGCTGTTCCGTCCTGTTTTCCTGCCCGTAACGGATAGCGGTCACCTTGGCGCGGACCATTGCCCGGTAAAGGCTGTAGAATCGCACGAATCGTATGCCTTCGTAGTCGCCGGTAACGGCGAGGTAGCCGCTGAGAAAGCGCCAGGCAAGTTCCGGGTGTCCGCTGTGTTCGAGGTCCATGAAAAGGAATGCGATATCGCTGGTCACGTCGATCATGTAAAGGGCCGGGCTGAACTCGATGCAGTCGAATATCATCACCTGTCCGTCCTGCCAGACCATGTTGCCGGTATGCATGTCTCCGTGACAGTGCCGCACAAATCCCCCGGCCTTCCGGTCGAGGAAACCCGGAGAGAGCCTCCGGTGCTCGTGCTCCGCCCATGCCTTGAGCCGTTCAAGCATGTGGTGTTCCGGATTGCCGCTCACCAGTTCTTCGGTGTGCCTGAAATTCTCCAGAAGCGGCAGGACAAGCTTTTCAGGAAGCCCGTATTCCGATTCCGGATCCGCTGCCGGTATGCTGTGGTGAAAAGCCGCGACGGTTTTGATGATGCTCTCGATATGTGCCCTGCTCAGGCGGTTCGCGGCAAGAAGCCGGTCAAGTTCCCGGGATCGGTCGAATTGCTTCATCCGGACCGCGTAGTCGACGACGGATCCGCTGCCACCTATCCTGAGCATGCCGTCCTGACAGGTGACCGGCACCACATCGAGGTAGAGTCCGGGGCACAGCCTCCGGTTCAGTCGAACTTCCTCGTTGCAGAAAAGCGCTCTTTTCTCCAGGGTGGAAAAGTCAAGGAATCCGAGGTTTACGGGTTTCTTGACCTTGTAGGCATACCTTCCGGTCAGGAAAATCCATGAAATGTGGGTTTCCACCACCCGGATGGTTGCCGTGTCGTGCGGGTAGGCTTCCTGCCTGGAAAGCGCCTCCCGGATGTCAGGTGCCTGCATGACCGCGATCGCTGCTTTTTTTCCTTTCCTGTGTCTTTTATCAGCAATATAACAGCATGGATCGAGGTTTCGCGTTCCATTTCCGGGATGCCCTGCTGTGCCGGAACGACGAGGTCCGTTCATCGTCGTTCATAAGGTCGGGAATCGATGTTTTCAGCAAAAAAAGTTTTAAATTAAAAGTCTCAGAAGCAGTAGCCCCGTTTCTCCTGTTGCCTGTCAGCAGGTCACTCTTTCAGTATCCATCTTTCCGGAATTTCCCTGCCTGGCGGGTTTCTCCAGCGGCTCGGGCCGGACGGCAGGATACTCGGCAGGGTTTGCCCGCATGGGTGATACCCGTTTCAGGTTCCCGTTCGTCAAATCGTCGGGCGTTAAAAAAACCGGTACGCAGTGAACTTCCGTCCGGACAAGTTTAGTAACCGTTTTTCTCTTTCATTGTCATGATGCAATTCAGGGAATCAGTGCTTTCGCTTATCACCGAAACGTCAGCGAACCTGCCAGGGGATGTGCGCGCTGCCATCGCAGAAGCCATCGAGAGGGAGGACCCGGTATCCCAGGCCGGACTTGCCATGTCGGCCATTTCGGTCAATATCGACATGGCCGTTGACAACGTTTCGCCTATCTGCCAGGATACCGGCATGCCGACTTTCTTCATCCATTCGCCAAGGGGTGCAGACCAGCTTCTCATGAAACGCGAAATCCAGGAAGCCGTTGCCGAGGCGACACGGACCGGAAAGCTCCGCCCGAACGCCGTCGATGCCGTGAGCGGCAGGAATTCGGGGAACAATCTCGGTTCCCATATGCCGGTCATCCATTTCGAACCATGGGAGCGGGATGAGATCGAGGTCCGGCTGATGCTCAAGGGGGGCGGCTGTGAAAACAAGAATATCCAGTACTCCCTGCCTGCAGAGATTCCCGGTCTCGGCAAGGCTGCCAGGGACCTTGAGGGTGTCCGCAAGTGCCTGCTTCATGCCGTCTTTCAGGCGCAGGGGCAGGGATGCAGTCCAGGCTTCATCGGCGTGGGCATCGGCGGTGACCGGACGAGTGGTTACGAGCTGGCGAAGAAGCAGCTTTTCCGGAGGGTTGACGACCGCAATGACGATCCCGGGCTCGATGCCCTCGAATGCGAGATTCTTGAAAAAGCCAACGCTCTCGAGATTGGCCCGATGGGATTCGGGGGCAAAACCACCCTGCTGGGCTGCAAGATCGGTGTCTCGCACAGGGTTCCTGCAAGCTTCTTTGTTTCCGTTGCCTATAACTGCTGGGCTTACCGCAGGCTGGGCGTCCTGCTCGATGCATCTACCGGAGCCATTCTCGAGTGGCAGTACCGGGACGCCGGTGAAATACGACGCATGGCGAAGGGAGAGGGTATTCCCCTGACGGGGCGTGAAGTCGTCCTGCAGGCTCCGGTCAGCGAGGAGGATGTCCGCAGGCTTCGCGTCGGCGACATCGTCATCATCAACGGCGCCATGCATACCGGAAGGGATGCTTTCCATCACCATGTCATGCACCACGATCTGCCCGAAGGCATCGAAACAGAGGGAGGCATCCTGTACCACTGCGGACCAGTGGTGCTGAAAAACGGGGATGGCAGCTTCCGCGTGACTGCCGCAGGGCCGACCACCTCGATCCGGGAGGAGCCATACCAGGCCGACGTCATCAAAAAGCTCGGACTCAGGGCGGTTATCGGCAAGGGAGGCATGGGTCCGAAAACCCTGCAGGGCCTCAGGGAGCAGGGCGCGGTCTATCTCAACGCCATCGGCGGCGCTGCGCAATATTACGGGCGCTGCATCCATACGGTGACCGGCGTCGATTTTCTCGAGGAGATGGGTGTTCCGGAAGCCATGTGGCATTTCGAGGTAACCGGGTTTCCGGCAATCGTGACCATGGATGCGCACGGCAACAGCCTTCACCAGCAGGTCGAGGATGATTCCATGAAGGTTCTCGAGTCATACCGGGAAGCGTGACCCATGCTGCCGGAGCATCGCATCACCAACATTCAACAACAACCGCCAATTAACGGAAAGGAAGAACGATAGACATGAAGAAAATAAAGTTTATGGATGTGTCCTTTCGTGACGGCTTCCAGTCATGCTACGGGGCAAGGGTAAAGACGGAGGATTTTCTGCCCGTTCTCCAGGCCGCTGTTCACGCAGGCACCGACAATTTCGAGATCGGTGGCGGCGCTCGGTTCCAGAGCCTCTATTTCTACTGCGAGGAGGATGCATTCGAGATGATGGACAAGGCTCGCGAGATTGTGGGGCCGGAGATCAATCTGCAGACGCTTTCCAGGGGGGCAAATGTCGTCGGGCTCGTCTCGCAGTCACGCGATATCATCGATCTCCATGCGCGTCTTTTCAGAAAGCACGGCATTTCCACGATCCGGAACTTCGATGCGCTCATGGATGTGCGCAACCTGGCCTACTCTGGCCGGTGCATTCATAACGCCGGTCTCCGCCACCAGGTGGTGATTGCGCTGATGGGCCTGCCTCCAGGCCTGCAGGAGACCTATTGCCATACGCCGCAGTTCTATCTCGACAAGCTCCGCGAGATCATCGAGGCCGATATCCCGTTCGACAGCATCGCGTTCAAGGACGCTTCGGGAACCACAACGCCCAGGGTCGTTTTCGAAACCATCAAGGGGGCAAGAAACATGGTCCCGGCGGCAATGGAAATCGAATTCCACACGCACGATACGGCGGGCCTTGGCGTTTCCTGCAACTTTGCCGCCATCGAGGCGGGTGCCGACATCATCGACCTTTCCATGGCGCCGGTCAGCGGCGGCACTGCCGAGGTCGATATCCTCACGATGTGGCACCGGCTCAGAGGTACTGACTATACGCTCGATATCGACAACGAGAAGTACCTCGAGGTCGAGGCGCTCTTCACCCGCATGATGGACAAGTACTACATGCCTCCCGAAGCAAAGGAAACCAATCCCCTCATTCCCTTTTCGCCCATGCCGGGCGGAGCGCTGACCGCCAATACCCAGATGATGCGCGACAGCAACACCCTCCACCTTTTTCCGGAAGTCATAAAAAACATGCGGGAAGTGGTTGCCAAGGGCGGGTTCGGATCTTCGGTCACTCCGGTTTCGCAGTTCTATTTCCAGCAGGCGTTTGCCAATACGGTCCAGGGCCCGTGGAAGAAAATCACCGAGGGATACGGGAAAATGGTGCTGGGCTATTTCGGGACCACTCCCGCAGAACCGGACCCCGAAGTGGTGCGTCTTGCTTCCGGGCAGCTTGGACTCGACCCCACAACGGAGGACGTGCACGATATCAACGACCGCAATCCGGAACTCGGCATCGCGTACAACCGGGGACTGCTTGAAAAAGCCGGACTTCCGGTTACCGACGAGAATATCTTCATTTCCGCTACCTGCGGCTCCAAGGGCATCGCGTTTCTCAACGGCGAGTCCACGTCGGGAATCCGCTACAAGGCCGATGTTGATGTTGAAATAGCCGCCAAGCCCAAGGCCGAGGTTGTTGCAGCCTACCATGAGGTGCACAAGCATGACCTGCACAAGGAGGACGTCAACAAGAGGCTGGCGGAACTGTTTGCCGGATCAACTGAAAAGGCTTCAGGATCCTCTGCTTTTTCGGTCAAAACCGTGTCGCTTGCCGGCAATCTGACGGTTTCCATCAACGGCACGCCCTTCACCCTGAATTTTGCGGAAGGTTCCTCGCTCAACCAGGCGGCAGTTCCTGCTGCTGCCGGTTCTCCTGCCCCCGCCCAGCCGGATGCGGCTTCCGGCACTCCCGTGTACGCCCCGATGCCCGGAAATGTCATGGTGATATCGGTCAAGCCTGGTGAAAAGGTCAATGAAGGCGATGAACTTGCGGTCATTGAAGCCATGAAGATGGAAACACCCGTCAAGTCGCCCTGTTCGGGCACCGTTGCCGCTGTCAGGTTTTCGCAGGGAAGCGCGATCGGTACGGAGGATGTGCTGATGAGTATCGTCTGAGGCCCAGTTCCGCTTTTTGTCAGGAAAAAGGCCTCTCGTGGTACGGGAGGCCTTTTTCCTTGCTTGTTTCGGTGTTTTTCCGGGAGCCTTTCAGCTTTTCAGGATGATCTCGCATCCGGGGTGGAGTTCGATGAACCGTTCGATCTCGATATCGGGAATCTGGCCGGCAGACAGTTCGAGTTTTTCAAGGTATCCGAGATGCATGAGCGGTTCGATGGAGCGAACCGGCGTATAGGAAATGTCGATCTCCTCGATCTCCCCGAGGCCGGCGAGCGGTTCAAGCGAGGTGACATGGGTTCTCGATATGCTGAGTTCTCTCAGCGAGCGCATGTTCCGAAGCGGTTCGAGGCTATCGATGCCGGTTTTGCTGCACCGGAGGTATTCCAGGTTTTCAAGATGTCCTATCGGCGACAGATCCTCGATTCTGGTATTGTTGATGCCCAGTTCGATGAGGTTTTCAAGACTGCCCAGTGCCTCGATCGAAGTGATTTCCGTTTTGTAGCAACTGAGCTTTTCAAGGTTCACCAGGGATTTCAGCGGCGAGAAGTCGGCAATGGAGGTTTCCGAACAGTACAGCTCTTCGAGGTTGACAAGCTCCTGCAACGGTTCGATCGAGGTTACCGGTGTGCTCGATATCCAGAGCAGTTTCAGGTTCTTGAGCTTTCTGAGTGGTTCGAGCGACACGATATCGCAGTCGAATGCATAGAGCCGCTGCAACTGCAGCAGTTCGGCAAGCGGTTCGAGATTTTCCACCGGCGACTCGTCGCAGCGGAGTTGCTGGAGATGATCGAGCACGCGAACAGGCAGGAGATCATGTACCCGGCGGTTATCGCAGCGCAGATGGGTTGTTGCGAAAAAATCAAGCAGTTCTCCCTCGCCGGGATCCCTGACCAGCTTCAGGGTGCTCTTGACCACCTCTTTCCAGTCCGAGCTGAGGCACTGCCACCATTTCCTGCGCATGGCGATGTCCTCGACGAGGGCCGTTCTCGTACAGGTCGCCAGGAAGGCCGCTTCCTCCGGAGTGCAGTACAGATGGCGGCTTCCCGTTGCTTTTACGATGCATCCGCCATCCTCCCCCGGATTTGTTCCGCTTACACCAAGATTCTCGGTGATACAGCGCGTATACCACTCCGCTTTTTTTTCTTCGATGTTCCTGCGGTGAATCTCCTGACTCTGCTCGTCCAGGGTGGTGATATCCTCGAGTATGTCATTGCCGCACCGGGGACAGACCGCGCTATCGCAGGTGAGTGGAAAGCCGCATATCGGACAATTGTTGTAAGTGTTCTGCTCCAAGATTGACAGCGCTGTTAGGTTGACGAAGGGAACAGTGATGAACTCATGTTTACAGTATAAGAAAAAAAGCGTTAGGGTAACATAACCTCTGCTCTTCATTTGTGCCTCCTTTTTGAAGAGAACTTTGCGAATCAAACTTATTGCGTCATCCGGCTGTTCCCATAAAAAAGTACCCTTATCCTTCTCCAGCGGAGGCTGATCATGAACCGAAGTGAATCCGGCGGATTCCCGGGCTTCCTGTTTCCGGAAGGCATTGTTTCCGGGTGTTCCGAAGAGGAGTGGCTCATCCGGCGCAAGGGGTTTCGCAGAAAAGCCGGGGACATCCAGCTGAACGAATCGATTTTAACGATCGGCAACGGCTATCTCAACATTCGAGGCAGCCTTGAGGAACTGCCGCCGGGCCATGCCGGAGGGATGTATCTTGCCGGCATTTACGACCGGTCGGAAGCCGATGTCGAGGAACTGGTCAGATGTCCCATGTGGACCGACGTGTCGGTCTGGAGCGAGGGAGAGAAGTTTTGCCTATCGACCTGCCGCCCGCTGTTTCACCAGCAGGTGCTCGACATGAAGACCGGCATCCTCTACCGGTCAACAATCATGAAAAACCCCGCAGGCAGGATTCTTGCAATCGACAGTGCAAGGCTTGCCTGCATGCACAACATGCATCTCGGCTACATGCAGTTCCGCGTAACGCCGAAAAACTTTTCCGGTTCCCTGCGCGTCTTCAGCGGTCTGAACGGGGAGGTCTGCAACCGGGGTTTCTTTCCCGAAGAGCGGCTCAAGCATCTGCAGCTTGAAAAGATCGAGCGGGGCAGAAACTTCATGTATCTGGAGATGAAGACCAGGCAGCGCGGCATACGGATCGCGGAAGCTGCGTCCTGGAAAATGGTGTGGCCGGAATCCCGTCTTGTTCATCCGGAGCCAAGAATTTACGGTGAAAAATTTACCAGCGAGACAACCCTCGATGTCAGGAAAGGGGAATCGTACGTCTTTGAAAAACTTGCGGTGGTGTTCACAAGCCGGGAAATTGCGGCGGAAAACATGTTCAGGCGTTCGATATGCGAGCTGAAGTCCTATGTGCGCACCGGTGCAACGGCGCATATCCGGGACCACCTCGATGCATGGCATGCGAAGTGGCGGCAGGCCGACGTCGTGATCGAGGGTGACCCGGAGGCCCGGAAGGCATTGCGCTACAACATTTACCAGTTGCTCATCAACGCACCTCCGGTGCCCGGCAGCATCGGCGCGAAATTTCTCAGTTCGGAAGGTTATCTCGGCCATGTCTTCTGGGATACGGAAATTTTCATTCTTCCCTTCTATGTCTACAATTTTCCCGAAGCAGCCCGCAACATGCTGCTTTACCGTTACGCGACGCTTCCGGGGGCGATGGCGAATGCCGCCCGTGACGGGTATCGGGGAGCCAAATATGCCTGGGAGTCTGCTACGACCGGCGAGGACGTGACGCCGCGTTTTGCCTCGAAACTCGAACGCACCATCCGCCTGATCTACACGGGCAGGGAGGAGGACCATATCGTTTCCGATGTCATCTACGCCGTCGAGAAATATTTCCGCGTGACCGGTGATGAGGAGTTCCTTTTCAGCTGCGGTCTGGAGATGGTGTTCCAGACCGCCAGGTTCTGGGCCAGCAGGGTTGTCTTCCGCAACGGCCACTATGCAATCCTTCGGGTGATCGGTCCGGACGAGTTCCATGAACATGTTGACAACAACGCCTATACGAACTATATCGTGAAATGGCATCTCCGGCTTGCCGCCATGCTTTTTGCGTACATGAAAAAACGCCACGGGGAGCGGCTTTCGGGGCTCTGCCGCCGGATGGAACTCGACGACGAAGAGGTTGCTGCATGGCTTTCGGTGAGCAGGAAGCTGCTCTTTTCCATTGATCCGGAAACCCTCCTTGTCGAGCAGTTCGACGGTTATTTCCGCCTCAGGGACTATGTGATTGAAGGTTTCGACCGCAAGGATCATCCGCTTCTTCCCAGAGGGGTAACCTACAGGAACATTGCGGCAACCCGCCTGATCAAACAGGCGGATGTCCTGATGATGATGCACCTGTTTCCCCATGCGTTCAGCGACGAGGTCAAGCGGGTCAATTACGATTTCTATGAAAGGCGCACCGCCCACAAATCATCCTTGAGCCACTGCACGCATGCCATGATGGGACTTGCTGTCGGAAAGCGTTCGAAGGCATACCACTACTTCATGAAGACCGCACTGTTCGATCTCGAAAACCTGCACGGCAACACCCGCATGGGTATTCATGCTGCGGCGGTGGGAGGAGCATGGCAGACTGCAGTGTACGGTTTCGGGGGGTTTTCGATCAAGTCTGACAGGCTCATCCTGAAGCCGTGGCTGCCGAAGAAATGGAGCAGGCTTACGTTTTCTGTCCGGTGGCGGGATCGCACCATCCAGCTCTCGATTGGTCACGGGAGCCTTTCGATCCTCATTCGGGCGCCATACGACGCCGGGATTCCGGTGAGTCTTTACCGCAAGACATACAAGATACGCACAAACCGGAAGCGGGTGCTGCATTACGCTGTTCCGTAGGGGTTCTGACCGCAGACGGGCACGCACCATGCTGCCGGCTTGGTTTACAATGGTTCATGCAGGAGGAATCGATGAAAAAACTCAGGATTGCACAGATCGCACCGCTCATCGAACGGGTGCCGCCGAAAAAGTACGGGGGAACCGAACGGGTGGTGTATTACCTGACCGAGGGCCTGCTCGCCAAAGGCCACGAGGTCACTCTTTTCGCTTCCGGCGATTCCCGAACCGGCGCCAGGCTGGTTTCGCCGGTCAGGGAGAGTCTCCGTCTGGGCAGGAAAGTGCATTCACCGATGTTTGTTTCCATGATGATGCTTGGAACGCTGTTCGAGAAAATGGTCCATGAATTCGATATCATTCATTCCCATATCGAATATCTTACCCTTCCCTATGCAAGCCGTTCTCCGGTTCCGGTCGTGCTGACCATGCACGGCCGGCTCGATATCGGCGATTACCGGGATCTGCTCCGCAGGTACGGCGACCTCTTCTACGTTTCCATCAGTGATGCCCAGCGGCGCCCGGTGCCGGATATCAACTGGGTGAAAACCGTCTATCACGGCTATCCCGCCACCTGCTTCGAGTACAATGAGGTTCCGGAAAACTACTTTCTCTATCTCGGACGGTTTTCGGAGGAGAAAAAGCCCGAAATGGCCATCATGCTGGCAAGAGCCTGCCATATCCCGTTGAAGATCGCCGCGAAAATCGATCCTTCTGAAAAAGGGTATTTCGAGAAAAAAATACGTCCGCTGCTTGGCGATCCCCTCGTGGAATATGTCGGCGAAGTCGATGACGCCCGGAAAAAGATCCTGCTGAAAAACGCCAGGGCCCTGCTCAACCCCATCGACTGGCCAGAACCCTTCGGGCTGGTCATGATCGAGTCGCTTGCTTCCGGAACACCGGTTATCGTCAGGAACTGCGGTTCGGCTCCGGAGGTGGTGACGCACGGCAAAACCGGATTTGTCTGCCAGAGCAAACTCGATTTTGTCCATGCAATCCGTTCGGTCGATACCATTTCGCGAAAAGCCTGCCGGGATGAGTTCCTTCGACGCTTTACCGTCGATACGATGGTCGACTGCTACGAGGAGGTTTATTACGGGATTCTCGAAAATCTCCGGACCCGGCAATTCTTTTTCCCCGGGGAAAAAGCCGGTTGAGCGTGTTATTCGTGGTGAAAGAGCCGAAAAAATCGTACTATTTCCGGCAAGGCTGCAGGGGGGGCCGGCAGCCTGAACATTCACCCCTCAGACGCTCTTATGGAATTCGTTCATCTCCATGTCCATACCCACTACTCCA
>Ga0233420_10000435_pt1 | contig 17962 bp, 12 predicted proteins | sample Watercolumn_Mata_4_FD_183009 | JGI IMG/M metagenome (GOLD analysis project Ga0233420, IMG submission 183009) | Freshwater microbial communities from Lake Matano, South Sulawesi, Indonesia - Watercolumn_Matano_2014_102_MG | ecosystem: Environmental > Aquatic > Freshwater > Lake | place...
GAATATCGATGCCCTCCTGCCGAGAAATTCGCCGTAATTGGCCGCGTCGGGATCTGACTGGTCACCGAGGATAGCCAGCATGCCGCCGTTCTGGAGCAGTCGCAACCCGTGCCTGAGCGACTGGCTCTGATCGACCACGCTATTGCCCATCATGGTGCGGTACTCGTTGATCTGCTGGTCGATCGGCTGGTTGTGAAGACGCTTGACGATAATGGTGATGGGATGAACCAGAAGCCCGAAAGCCATTGCCATGAGCTCCCAGTTACCGTAATGCGCTGAAACGATAACCGCGCCTGACTGCCGGTCACGAGTCCTGTGCAGGAACTCGGAACCATCGATATCGACCAGAGCAGCGGCATCTTCGCGGCTCCTGACAAGAGGCAGCCGCAGCACCTCGAACAGCGTGGACGCCAGGTTCCGGTAGACATCCCTGGCAATGCGTCGGATTTCAGCGGCTGATTTGTCAGGAAAAGTCAGCCTGAGATTGCCGTAGACCAAAGCGCGTCGGAGGCCGATAACCCGGTGCATGAAATCCCCGATCAGGAACGCGAGACGGCGAGTCTGGCGGGAAGAGAGTTTCCGCACCAGAATCCCGAAAAAGTTTATCGCACCGAACGTTGCCGCCTGAACAGCCTGTTTTGTAACATGCCCCAACCGGATCCTGAACTCTCTTGCATTCAACGTGCATGCCCCTCCCCGAACATGTGCCTGATAATCATACTGAAATAGTGAACAACCCCGCCTGGACCGGTCATTACCGGGCAGACGGATCACTTGTGCGAACAGCTCCGGGCGAAACGGCAAAAAAAAACACCGCAGCCGGAACCATCACTGGACAAGCAGCCTATCAGAAAGTACGAAACCGTTGCAAAGAAGAAAACCGCAAGTTTTTCAGGGCATGCACGAGTGACTAATAGCATTATATTTATTATTTATACTGAGTGGCCCCGAAACATGAAGTCCCGAAAGGACTGCCAATGGCATCCAAACTGTTCACACATACCGAGACCCTCCTGAAGGTGCGCCAGTGGCAAGCGCAGGGAAAGCAGGTGGTTTTCACGAACGGATGTTTCGATATCCTGCATGCCGGACATGTGCAGTACCTCGCCGCAGCCCGCTCGATTGGCGATGCGCTGGTGATAGGCCTGAACAGTGACGCTTCGGTCAGAAGCATCAAAGGTCCGCTCCGCCCTGTCTGCAACGAACTCGACCGCGCCGCCGTGCTCTCGGCGCTGGAAGTTGTCGATGCCGTGACGCTTTTCGATGAGGATACTCCGGAGCAACTGATCGGCATGGTGCTTCCCGATATTCTGGTCAAGGGCGCCGACTGGCCGGTCGAACGGATTGCCGGAGCACAAGCCGTGCTTGCAAACGGCGGCAGCGTCCGGAACGTGCCGCTCCTCGATGCCCGATCGACAACCGGGATCATCGAAACCATTCTCCAACGATACGCAGGCGTTGCTGGCCGTGGAAAAGATTAAGCACTCCATCCTCCTGCTCCTGACGGCATTCTCCGGAGTCATTCTGGTCCTGTCGGTCATTGCCGCTGTCGTGCTGAACAGCGGCATGCTGGACCATTTTGCACGACAGCAGATAACCGCGCTTTTCAACGAACAGTACCTTGGCAGGCTCGAGATACGGGAAGTCCACCTGAATTTTCCTAACCGTGTGGTGCTGGTTGGAACGGAAATTTTCGAACCTGGAGCCGGAAAGCCTGCCCTGTCAGCGCGGAAGATCACATCGCGGTTCAATTTCCTCATGCTGCTCCAGCCTGAAATCAGGAGACTTTCGTTCAGAAAAATCGGCGCGGAGCAGTTTCAGGCTACCGTCATCGAACGGGAAAACGGAAAACGCAATATCGATGTCATTTTCACGGAACACCGGCCTGATTCAAGCAGGACGCCCCTCGAAAGCTTTTTCTGCAAAAAACTCACCCTGAGGGATGCAAACGTTTCCTGGATCAAAACATCGTCGAAAAACGGGGTGCAACGGTCTTACCGTGCCGGAAAAATCAACCTGAAGATCAGCGCCCTGAGAATCAAGGAGAACCTTTTCAGCGGCGTCCTCGAAGAAGGCAGCTTTGTCCTGCCATCGCACGGATTCAGCCTGACGGAAGGGTCCGGCAAATTCCATTTCTCGACAAGCAGGGCCGAACTGCTGGCACTGAAGGCAAAAAGCGGAAGAAGCAATGCCGAACTTTCGGTTTCGCTCGACGATTTCAATATTTTCGCGCCGGGTGACCTGCGCAGCATTTTCAGGCGGATTACCGCAAGCCGGTCTTTCGTCAATATCAACGCGCTGAACCTGCATACCCGTGACCTGAAGGTATTCTATCCTGAACTCCGTCTGCCTGACGGACTGTACCGGATACGGGGCAATGCCAAAGCCGATGACGGATCCCTTCAGGTTCTCGATTCACGGATTGCAAGGGGAAAAAGCAGCATTTCCCTGAAGGGGGAACTGCACCATCTCGACAACCGGGAACGGCTCACCTTCAGGATCGCCTGCGACAGTTCGACCGTCGAGCAGGACTTCCTGAAACTTCTGATCACTGAAAATCCTTACGGGAAGATTGCCGAACAACTCGGAGCCGTCACGTTTTTCGGAACAGCAGAAGGCTCCCTGAAGCAGGCCAAAGCCGATCTGACTGTCCTGACCGGAATCGGAAAGAGCACTCTCAAGGCGGAGGCAAGGGGGCGCATTGAACAGCAGACAGCATGGAAAGGCTCGTTTACGTTCGATGATCTTGAAGCATACCGCATTGTGGAAGCCGCAGGCAGAAAAAGCGGGAAAAACCTCATCCGCTGCTCGGGCAACTTCGACGGCATCAGTAACGGCATGAAGCGTCTCGAAAAACTTGCCCTCTCGGCCGAACTGAAGAATTCGTTCTGGGCAAGGCAGGAAATCAGCAACGGCACCCTCACGCTGGATTACAACGGCAAACTCCTCAAGACCGCTGTCTCGCTGCAGAACAATGCAGAACGTTTCGAGGCATCCGGTACGATCGACTGGAACAATCCTGTCCCCCGTTACCGGGCTGATGGGCTGATAAAAAAGATCAACCTCGCCAAAGCCCTTGATTCCGGCGATTTCACCACCGATCTGAACGGGACGTTCGCCCTTACCAGTGACGGATTCGATCCCCGGTCACTCAATGCCGGAGTTGCCGTTCGGTTCGAGCCGTCATCGATCAACCAGTTCCGTCTCCGGGACAAATCGGAACTTGCCGTTGCTGTTGCACAGCGTGAAGCATCCTCGCAGGTAACGGTCAAAAGCGATTTCCTCGACGCATCCATCAGCGGGAACTATTCCCTGAAACAGCTGATGGGCGCCCTGCAGCTTGCCGGTTACGGCATCACCAACGAAATCAGAACCAGGAGTCTCTGGAACAGCGCCTTGCCGGCTATGGAAAACCCTGCTGCCCCTGAACCGGACAAGCCGTTCAAGGTCACGTACCGTATCGATGTGCGCGACATAGCGCCACTTGTCCTTGTGCTTCCTGTCCGGGATATCGAGCTTCAGGGAAGCGTTGCCGGCGAATTGTCCTACCGGAGCGGCTTCTGCACGATCTCCTCGCTGATGGATATCACGTCATTTTCGAGCCGCTCCGGTCCGAAACTCGGCAATCTCAACGGCACCGCAACCATCGACTGCAGCAGGAAAGGAATAGCGAAGGCGATCATGCAGGGAAAAGCCGCGACCCTCACGGTTGCGGAAATACAATCGGGAAACCTTCTCTTCGATGCCGCATACGAGCCCGGCCAGCTTTCGGCAACACTGGACGGGGACCTCCCGGAACAGGCATGGAAAATCAGATCCGCCTTTACAGCAAGGCACAGCAAGGGAACCTACGATCTCACCCTCAACAGGTTTTCGGCAGGCAACAGCGCCGGAAGCTGGCAGACGCCTTCCGGTTCGCACATCCTTATCGGCAGTTCATCGGCGACATTCAACCATCTGGCCGTGTCGAAAGGCAACCAGGAGCTTATTCTTGACGGCCTGCTGAGCGGCACGAAGCCAGGCACATTCGAGTGCACGCTCTCGAATGTCGATCTTGGCGGATTCGGCAGAAAATCGCCAGCAGGAACCCAGCCGATCCTTGCTGGAACCCTGAACGGCAAACTTACCGTCAGCGGTGCGCCGGGAAGAAAAACAAGCACCCTGAACCTTGCCGGCAGAAACGTCCGCTATGAAAAGCTTCTGCTGGGAAACATGCAGTGCAACGCCCGCCACAGCGGCAGCCGTCTGGGTTTCGAGTTCAGGAGTTCGGCAAGCATGTCCCAGGGCCAGACATCGTCGATTCCGGTCAATACCATTGAAGGCAGCGGCTCGGTGCCGCTCATGCTGAGCTACTTCCCCGTGCAGTTCAGGGTTCCCGAGCAGCAGTCCGTGAACGCATCGTTCCGTTCGGACAACCTTTCTGCAAGGTTCATCGAATACGTGCTGCCTTTCTTCGAAAATGCCGAAGGCATCATCCCGACCACTCTTACCGTATCGGGCAGAACCCCAAAGCCGGACATCTACCTGAACAGCCGTCTCAGGGATACCCGTATCACGGTGGAACCCACCCAGGTCGCCTATACGCTGAACGGAGAGGTAGCGGTCAACCCTCGTCAGGTCGAGCTGAAAGATATCTCGGTCAGTGACCAGCAGAAAGGATCCGGACATGTCAGCGGCATCATCCGCCTGGTGCAGCTTGAACCGAAGACCCTTTCACTCGAGGCCAGATGCTCGAAACTGATGCTTTTCAACAAAAGAGACCGGAAGGATGAAACCTCTTTCGGCACCATTACCGGCTCGACGCGCAATATCAGGCTGCACGGCGACCTGTCGGCCCCGGTTGCCGAAGGCGAAATGCAGATCGATAACGCTGATTTCTCGCTGTACAGAACAGGCGCAAACGAGAGCGCAAAATATGTCGGCGCTGAAAAATTCATTGAATTCGTACCCCGAAACCCGATCGGAAACAAGGCAAACGGCGGACAGGATGAAGCCGGCTGGAAACCGGCGGAATTCTACTATTCGCTGATCGATATCCTCCAGATCAGGGATCTCAAGCTCAGCAGTGTCGAACCGCTGAAATATACGGTGATCTTCGACCGGCTCCGGGGCGAGGAACTTGAAACATCAATCGGCAACCTCTACCTGATCGTCAACAAAAGCAACCAGCGTTACCGGCTGTATGGAGCCGTCAACATCACCGATGGCAAGTACCGGTTCTCCAACACCAATTTCGATCTGGAAAACGGAGGAAAAATCACCTGGAACAATGCGGAAATCCGGGAAGGCCGGATGGACAACCTGTACGGCACGAAATACCTGAGCGTCACGAACGTCCAGACCGGTGAACGGGACAATGTCCGTCTGCTGCTTGCCATAACCGGAACACTGAACGAACCCCGGGTCGGAATGGGCTACTATCTCAACGAGAAGATGCAGCCGTATGCATCGCAGAGCATGATCGGAGGCCAGCCGAGCCAGATCGATCCCAATGCGGAAATCAACGTGCTCTCGATGCTGCTTTCCAAGCAGTGGTATGCGCCTCCCGGCAGTACCGGCCAGTACGGCAATATCGCCGTATCGAGCGCCGGCCTTTCAACCGGAGCCGGCCTGGTCTCTTCACAGCTTTCCCGCATCGTGCAGAACATTGCCGGGGTGGAAAGTTTCAATGTCAATGTGGGTGTCGACAAGAAAGGCGCGCTCAGCGGTCTGGATCTCTATTTTGCGGTGAACATTCCCGGCACCAAGGGCAAGATGCGCTTTGTCGGCACCGGCAGCAGCCCCGACATCAGGGACAAGGCGCTCTTCAACTACTACGGAACATCCCAGAAAATCGAATACCGGGTAACCCCGAAGGTGTACCTTGAAGCTTACCGTTCATATGGCCAGCTGACCGGTGAAGCGGCGAACTCCAACCTGCAGAAACCGTCCGAAACCTGGGGAGCAAGTGTTTCCTATCGCGAGCGTTTCCATACCTGGGACCAGTTCTGGAAACGCATCGTCCCTTCATCTGAGGAGAAGAAATAAGTTGTTATACTTTTATACATTATTCCTTATTCTTCTGTAACGAACGAAGCACTGACTTGAAAGGAAAAAGAATCATCCTCGGCATCTCGGGAGGTATCGCCGCCTATAAAACACCCCAGATTGTTCGTCTGCTGAAAAAAGCAGGCGCGGAAGTCCGGGTGGCGCTTACCGCTTCAGGAAGCCGTTTTGTCAGCGAACTCTCTCTGGCGACCGTTTCAGGTGAAGCGGTTCTGTGCGAGATGTTTCCTCCTGCAGGCATCCCGGAAACCGACTTTACCCGGCACATTTCTCTTGGCGAATGGGCTGACGCCATCGTGATCGCACCCGCAACGGCAAACACCCTTGCACGGCTGGCAGCCGGCATGTGCGATGACATGCTCTCGGCCTGCTTCATTACCCTCCGGCCTGAAAAACCGGTACTGATCTTTCCCGCCATGGATGGCCAGATGTACCGGTCCGCCTCGGTGCAGCGCAACATTGCCACTCTTGCAGCCGGGGGATGCATCATCATCGAGCCTGAAAGCGGCGATCTTGCCTCGGGGCAGTGTGGAACCGGAAGAATGCCTGAACCCGACGTTATTTTCGGGCACATCCGGAACGCGCTGCAGAAGCAGGTGGCCGGTTCCCTGCTCAACGGAAAAATGGTGGTCGTTACCGCAGGTCCGACAAGGGAGAACATCGACGGCGTCCGGTTCATCTCGAACTATTCGTCGGGAAAAATGGGCTTCGCCCTGGCCGAGGCGGCAAGGTCCCGTGGCGCGGCGGTAACGCTGATCACCGGACCGGTCAACCTTGAAACTCCTGCAGGAGTGGAACGTCTTGACGTTGAAAACGCTTGTCAGATGTATGAGGTGGCACAACGGTTTTACGGCTCCTGTGCGGTGTTCATCGCTGCGGCTGCCGTCGCTGACTACCGGCCGGAAAAGGCGCACGAAGGCAAGCTGAAAAAAAACAGTCCGGCAATGGAGCTGAAGCTGGTCAGAAATCCCGATATCCTTGCAGGATTCGGCCAGCAGAAAAAAACCGGCCAACTGGCTGTCGGGTTTGCCCTGGAAACCGCAGACGGGCTTGAACAGGCGCACCGAAAGCTGGATGAAAAAAATCTTGATCTTGTGGCCTTTAATACCTTTGACGGGAAAACATCGTGTTTCGGGGTCGAAACCAACGTGCTTACCCTGATCGACCGGAACCACAAGGAAATCGCCCTGCCCCTCATGCCGAAAAAAGAAGCTGCAGACAGGCTTCTCGACCATATCGAACAGTTGATGGATCCCCAAACAGAACGGTAGTCATGCAAGGCCTGTTATTTGAAGAGGGCGAACTGGAACCTCGCGCTTCCACGACAACAAAGCCCTTGTACCGCGATCTGTCAGAGCTGTATGAGCGCTCGCGTGGGTGTACGCAATGCAGGCTGGCCTCGACCCGGACCAGGTTCGTGTTCGGTGAGGGAAACCCTCAGGCCCGCCTCGTGGTGATCGGAGAGGCCCCGGGAGCAGACGAAGATGCCCAGGGACGCCCTTTTGTGGGACGCTCCGGACAGTTGCTCGATAAAATCCTGCTGGCTGTGGGATTCCGGCGTGAGGAGGTCTTTATCTGCAACATTCTCAAGTGCCGGCCTCCCCAGAACAGGAACCCGCTCCAGGACGAGATCGAACACTGTCTTCCCTGGCTTGCAGCCCAGCTCGAGCTGATCAATCCGGACATGCTGCTGCTGCTCGGGAGGGTTGCTGCAAATACGCTGCTCGACAACACCCTTTCGATGGGAGCGATGAGAGGAAAAGTCATGCGCTGGAACCATTTCGACTGCGTGGTTACCTATCACCCGGCAGCCCTGCTGAGAAACCCGAACTGGAAAAGGGGATGCTGGGAGGATGTCCAGATGATGCGCCGTCATTACGATGCCTTGCAGCATATGAAGAACAATCCGTGAACATGGCAAGAACGTCAGGAAAACCAAAAGCCGAAGCTGTCGATTTCAGCAAGGATATCGATTTCAGTCGCGAAAGCAGGGTTCCTCCCTGCTCGACAGAGATCGAGCAGGAGGTGCTGGCGTGCATCCTGCTTGAGGAGGAGCCGTTCGAACAGGTGATCCAGATTTTCGGCGAAAACGGAGCCGAGGTGTTTTACGAGCGGCGGCATCAGATCATTTTCACCGCCATGATGCAGCTTTACCATAAACGGCAGGCCATCGACCTCATTACGGTCAGCGAAGAGCTGCTGAGAATGAACGAACTGGAGCCCGTCGGGGGAAGACATTACCTTGCAGAACTTTCCGGAAAGGTGATCAGTGCGGCGAACGTTGAATATTACGCCCGTCTGGCAAAGGAAAAATACCTTTACCGGAGGATGATATCGATATCGGCCAAGATATCCTCTGCCGCATACAGTTCGTCGATGGATATTTTCGACCTTGTCGAGCACGCTTCCCAGCAGTTTTTCAACATCTCCCAGGCCGGCATCAAAAAGAAGGCATCGCCCATCAAGGAGCTCGTCAAGAACGGCATCCGCATTCTTGAAAACCTGCGCGCATCCCAATCCTCGATTACCGGCGTGGGGTCGGGGTTTTCGGAACTCGACCAGCTTACGGCAGGCTTCCAGCCCTCCGACATGATCATTATCGCAGCAAGGCCTTCAGCCGGAAAAACCGCTTTCTCCCTGGCGCTGGCAAGGAATGCCGCAGTGGACTTCAACACGCCCGTGCTGTTTTTCAGCCTTGAGATGGCCGAGGTCCAGCTTGCCATCAGGCTGATGTGCGCCGAGGCCTATGTTGAATCCCAACTGGTGCGAACCGGACGGATCACCCCTGAAATGATGGGCAGAATCATCAACAGCATGGACAAGCTGAACGATGCAAAACTGTTTATCGATGACACGCCGGGCATTTCCATCATGGAACTCTCGGCAAAAACCCGCCGCATGAAGCAGGAACACAATATCGGCATGGTTGTCGTGGACTATCTGCAGCTGGTGACTCCGGTCAGGGACGGAAAATCCAACCGTGAGCAGGAGATCGCCCAGATATCACGCTCTCTCAAGGCGCTGGCCAAGGAACTCAACATTCCGGTTATCGCTCTTGCCCAGCTGAACCGCTCGGTGGAACAGCGCTCCGGAGACAGGCGACCCCAGTTGAGCGACCTCAGGGAATCCGGATCGATCGAGCAGGATGCCGACGTGGTGATGTTCCTCTCTCGTCCGGAAATGTATGGAAAGGACACGTTCGAAGACGGCTCATCGACAAAAAACATCGTGGAAATCGTTATCGGCAAACAGAGAAACGGCCCCATAGGCGATATCCGGCTGCTTTTCATGAAAAATTACGGGCGGTTCCAGTCAACTGCCAATGTCTATATTTCGGGCGGACAGCATGAAGGAGCTGAAGCCGAGTTCCCTCATGGGCTGCCTGAACCTCCGGAATCGCGAAGCATCCCTTCGGCCACCTTTATCAATCAGGACGATGCACCTTTTTAAACTTGGAGTATGAGTGAAAACATGAAGTCGAAAACCGGCTCTGGTTCCCTGCCGGAAAAAGGATGGAAGAAAGGCCCCTCCCCCACACCCGGAATACCCCAGGAGGACACCTTCCGGGGAATCGGCGCATCCAGAGGCATCGCCATAGGCATCACCTACTCCTTTGAAAAAGAGAAGTTCGAGCATGAAGTGAAAACGCTTGAACCGGATGATATCGATGAAGAGGTCGAACGGTTTTTCGGCGCATTGCACCGTTCGGAAAAGGAGCTGAAAAAAATCGAGCGGGTCACCACACGAAAACTCGGCAAAGGGTATGCAAACCTCTTCGAAGCCCAGATCATGCTGCTGCACGATCCGGTGCTCACCGAAGCCATCGTTGAACGCATCCGCAAAGAGCGCAAAGCTGCCGCGCTGGTGATCGATGAGGAGTTCGGCCATTATCTCGAACAGTTCATCAATTCCGAAGACCAGTTCTTTCAGGAACGCGCCTGTGATTTGCGGGACATCAAGGAACGCATCATCAGAAACCTGCATATCAGAAAGCTGCATTCATGGATACCCGAAGGCACCGTCGTGGTTTCAGAGCACCTTTCTCCTGCCGATGTCATTCTGCTGAGCCGCAGCAATGTGAAGGGATTCGTCACCGATACCGGAGGCAAGACCTCGCACATCTCGCTGATCTGCAAATCGATGAACATTCCCATGGTCGTGGGGCTCGGCAATTTTTCCCAGTTCGTGAAGACGGGAAACACGATCATTGTGGACGGTTCAACCGGCACGGTCGTGATCAACCCGGCAAAAAAAACCACGGCCCGCTATCAGAAAAAGCAGGAAGAGGAACTCCGCTTCGAGGCGGACGCCTCCCGTACGGCCGATCAGCCGGCATTCACGCGCTGCGGGATAAGAATAGCATTCTATTCCAATATTGATTTCAAGGAGGAACTGGAAGGAATCAAGGCCGCAGGCTCTGAAGGGGTAGGCCTTTTCAGAACGGAAAACCTGTTTATCGACGGCACCAAGGTGCCGAGGGAATCGGCACAGCTCAACTACTACAGGGAAATGGCGGAAACACTCGCACCGATGCCCCTGGTGATCAGGCTGTTCGATATCGGTGGAGACAAGCTGCTCTACTCTCCGGTCAGGGAACAAAACCCCAATCTCGGATGGCGAGGCATCAGAATTCTCATCGATGTTCCGGAAATCCTCGAAAACCAGCTCCGGGCCGTCCTGCGCGCAAACACGACCGGCAATATCCATATCCTGCTGCCCATGATCACCTCCATCGAGGAGATACGCTTCATCACCTCCACGCTCGAACGGCTTTGCAGCGAAATCTCCGCGGAAAGCGGGCACGTGTGCGAAAAGCCTTTCGTGGGAGCAATGATCGAGGTTCCTGCAGCAGTCGAGATCATCGACGAGATAACCTCCTGTGTCGACTTCATCAGCATCGGAACCAACGACCTTACCCAGTACACCCTGGCCGTTGACCGCAACAACGTGATCGTTCAGGATCTGTTCGACAAGTTTCATCCGGCGATTCTCCGGCAGGTCCATCGTGTCATTGCTTCGGCCCAGAAAAACCGCTGCTCCGCCTCGATCTGCGGCGACATGGGGTCCGACCCCATTGCGCTTCCGTTTCTTCTCGGCTGCGGGCTGAGAAAATTCAGCGTCGTCAGCGCAGACATCCCGAAACTCAAAAAAACGGTATCGGCATTCTCGCTTGCAGAGATGGAGGCGCTTGCCGCTGAATGCCTGCGGCTTGATTCCACTGAAAAAATAAAAGGCCGCCTGGAAAATTTCCTGGCGGCCAGATGAACGGCGTTCTTTCGCTGCCGATTACGGACGAAGATCCTCTATTTTGGCATTCTGGCGAAGGGTCGCGAAGTACTCGGCAAAGAACTGCTCCTGCTTGGCGCGGACAAGATTTGGCAGCACGCTTTTTCTCGCCTCTTTCAGATCAAGATCCTTCGGCATGACCCGTTTGTCGAGCATGGCCAGGGCATAACCGCTCATGGTTTTCACCGGACGGGACAACACACCTGCTTTCATGCCTGAAATCGCCTCGACAAGCGGACGATCGACGCCGTAACCGGGGATGTAACCGTCGGTCCAGCGGATATCACCAGCTTTCACGATACTGAACGCCTTGTTGCCTGCAGCAATCGATTCAAGCGAGGCTCCGGGTTTTGCGGCAAGCGCAGCAAGCATCTTCTCAAGCGCGTTTTCCTTCTTTTCGCGAACCAGTTCGGCAGTAATCCGCTTCTTCAGATCATTGTCAAGCAGCCGGTATCCGGTATCGTTCTTCCCGGTCAGGCGCATCACGAAAAAACCCTTGTCGGTTTCGATCACATCGGAAAGATCCCCCTCGGATGCCTTGAAGGCAAATACCGGAATCTTGTCATTGAACCCTATCGAAGGAATGAGTGAACGGCGGGCAAAATCCCCGGTCTTTTCGATACGGAGCTTTTCAGCAGCCGCACTCTTGTCGAAGCCCTTCTCTTTGGCCTGCATCTGAAATGCCGTGGCAAGGCGTCTCGCACTGTCAACCGTCTCGGTCGAGGGCCTGATCAGCCTTGCAACCTCTGAGCAGACCAGGGCTCCCTGGTCTGAACCGGTCACCTTGATAATATGCAGACCGTATTTGGTCTGAACCGGTCTGGTGAGGGATCCGGGACGTGAGCTGAAAACCGCTTCGGAAAATTCCGGAACAACGCTTTTCCTGCTGAACCATCCGATATCGCCCCCGCGGGCTGCCGAACCGGGATCCTGCGAGTATTGCCTGGCCAGCGTTTCGAACGGCACCCCTTCCTGGAGCTTCTTGTAGATCGCCACCATGCGGGCACGCACATTGGCGACATCCTCGGGGCTGGACGGATTGAAACGGAGCAGGATATGCGATGCCCGTGCGACCGGCTCGCCGGTCGTGACCTTCTTGACTTTCAGCATGCGGTAATAGCCGTTGTCGGCAACCGGCCCGATCACGGCACCCGGCTGTGCATTGGCTGGATTGAAGACAACCGCACCTGCTGCGGGAGAAAAATTCGCCCTGTTGTACTGGGCGTTGACGCCGGAAGGCCTGTCACTCTGCACCTTGACGTAATCGCTGTCGTTCTGGGTCGCACTGAACTCGGAACGCATGGCTTCAAGCTCGCCACGGACGGCGCTGCTGTCTTTCGATGAGGGAACAAGCGGAAAAAACACAAAATCCGCGCTCCTTGAAGGAGCCTGCTTGAGCAGCTCCTTGTGGTTTTCGTAATACTTCTGGACTTCATCGGGCTTGACCGGAAACTTGCTGTCGGGACCGGCAAAATCAAGCGGAACCGGAATAAAGGCAGCGGAGAACAGGGTGTACTCTCGCCTGATAACCGCGTCAAGCTCCCTGTCGGTGACATGCACCATGGTCTGCAGCGTGCGGATAAGCTTGTTCACTTTCAGCTCGCGTCGGACGATATCCTCGACCTGGAGCCACATTTCCTTGTTTTTGGAATCGCGCCGGGCCGCATCGAGTCTCTGGCGGTCGATCGTTCCGGTAACCGGATTGACAAAATTCTGACGGATGATAAGGGGAGGATTGTCACTGTCAAGAGCAGCGACAATCTCGCCGTCCTGGACGGCAATGCCGAATTTCTCGAACTGCTCCTCGAGCAGTGTCTGGTCGACGGCAATCTTCCATGCCTGTTCCTGAAGCCCCAGTTCGACTTCGGAGGTTATTTCCGCGCCGGGATTGGTCCGGCGAAAATTTTCGGAAAACTCCTTGTAAATCTCATCATAACGGGCAGCCGATATCTCCTTGCCGTTGACCTTTCCGGCAAGGTTTCCCCGCTTGCCGGAAAATCCGGAGAAGTTCATTCCCCATTCGAAAACAATCAGAGCGAGAAATGCGGCAAGAAGAGCATAGAGAATAATATGCGTTTTATCCCGTAAGCTGGACATGACAGCCATAACACCTCATCCCTTGAAATAGTATTGAAAAAAAATCACAGACCGTCTGCAACCATTCAAACTGCCGCGAACCGTTCGGACTGCAAATTAACAGAGAAGCTTTTCAATTCCAACCTTCTCGGCCAATCAGCGGAACAAAAGCGAAATGATGGAAAAGCTCCTTGTCATACCGGTCACCGGATTTCCGGTAAACGGTCATCTGCTGAAAGCCCTGTTCGCCGACAGGAATGACCAGGCACCCCTTATCGGCAAGTTGCCGGAGAAGGTGTTCCGGACAATGCGGCGCTGCGGCCGTCACGATTATTCCGTCAAACGGGGCTTCGTCCTCCCAGCCCAGGGAGCCGTCACCGAGCAGGCAGGAAACGGAAAAGCCGAGCGTCCTGAACCGCTCAAGCGCACGTTCATACAGCAGAGGAATGCGCTCGACGGAATAGACCCGGTATCCGAGAGTATCGAGCAGTGCAGCCTGATAGCCTGAACCCGTCCCGACCTCGAGTACCTTCGCAGGAGGAGGACAGCGTTCCAGAAGCAGTGTGGTCATGTAGGCAACCGTATAGGGCTGCGAGATGGTCTGGCCGCAACCTATGGGGTAGGCCGAGTCCTCGTAGGCATACGGTGAGCGTTCATCGTCGAAAAAAAAGTGCCGTTCGACCATGCCCATTGCCTCGAGCACCCGTTCATTGCCGATGCCCTTCCGGCGAAGTTCGAGCACCATCTCCCTGCGCCTTTCTGCAAAAAACCTGTCCGGATTGTTCATCGGAAAATGCTCCACCTGGGATGTTATCTTTGTGACCGGAATAACCTACATTGCCCGACCGGCAACAATAGTCACAGCGCAAAAAACCAGAGAAACCATGAACGGCGAACACATCACCCTTTCCTGCGGCACCGGGAAGCAAGGCTCATACCTGCTGTTCATCAGGCTCGACAAGCCCCTTCAGCTGACTTTCGGCCATTTTCTCAAAGGCAGGCCGCTGTTTCTGGAGGCAGGAAGCTACCTTTACGCAGGTTCGGCTCTCGGAAAGCAAGCCGGAGGTTACCCGCTTGCCCGCCGGCTGCTGCGCCACACGGCAAGAACCGGCAGGAAAAAACCGCACGCGATCCGAAAAATCCTGCTGTCGGTGCTGCGGGAAAAGGGACTTGCCCCCGAAAGGCTGCTGAAGCCTGCTGAAAAGAAACTGCACTGGCATATCGACTATCTGCTCGACCGGCCGGAAGCAGCGCTTGTCCACATCCTGATCATACAAAGCCCCGAAAAACTCGAACCGGCGCTGGCGCGATTTATCGAAACCGCTCCCGAAACGTCGATTCCCGCCAAAAGGCTCGGCGCACAGGATACGAAAGCCGGCACGCATCTCCTCTCCTGCTCCGATCCAGCAGCCCTGCTCGGTCGGCTACGCGCGGAGCTGCCGCATTTGGTCACTGAGACCGCATCTCATGCAGACTGACGTCCCAGAATCGCCTCGACAAATTTTTCGCGGTCGAAAAGCTGCAGATCGTCGATTTTCTCCCCGACCCCGATATACTTTACCGGAAGCTTCAGCTCCCGTGAAATGGAGAGCACAATACCGCCTTTTGCCGTGCCGTCGAGCTTGGTCAGCACCAGTCCCGTGACGTTGACGAATTTCGTAAACTCCCGAGCCTGCTGCACCGCGTTCTGACCGGTCGTGCCGTCGAGCACAAGCAGCACTTCGTGCGGCGCTGTGGGGACTTTCTTGCGGGCCACCCTCATGATCTTGGCAAGTTCCTCCATGAGATGGCTCTTGTTGTGCAGACGACCGGCTGTATCGACAATCACGACATCGGCATTGCGGGCCACGGCAGCACTGACCGCATCATAGACCACCGAAGCCGGATCGGCACCCTGCCCCTGGCCGATAAGCGGAACCCCTGCCCGGTCGGACCATATTTTCAGCTGTTCGTAAGCCGCTGCCCTGAAGGTATCGGCTGCGGCAATCATGACCTTTTTGCCTGCCCGGTCATAGTTATGGGCGAGCTTGGCGACGCTGGTTGTCTTGCCTGCACCGTTCACCCCGACCACGAGAATCACATAGGGACGTTCCGGAAGCGGGGCTTCGAAATCAAGGGGACGGGTGCTGTCGGTTTCGAGAAGCATATGCTTGATCTCATCCATCAGCATCCGGTTCAGTTCGGTTTCCGAACGGAATGTCTCGGTTTTGGCGCGTTCGGTTATCGCATCGACGATGCCGAGCGTGGTTTCAACGCCGACATCGGCAGCCACAAGAACGGTTTCAAGCTCCTCGAGAAACTCTTCGTCGATCTCGGTTTTCCCCTGCGTCATGACGGAGATCTTCTCGCGAAGCGTCTCCCTTGTCTTGCTCAGCCCTTCTTTAAGGCGCGAGAGCTTGAAATTATCGAAAAAACCCATGGTAAGCGGAAAATTGGCTATGTTTACGGACGAAGGGGCCGGGAGAGCCGGCAAACCCGCTTGAAGGGGCCTCTAAAACGTGTCATGAGCGGCCCGCGTGCAAGGGGGCTGGAGCGCAGAAACCGGAATCCCGAAAGCTTTCGGGATGAGGATTTCGAGCACCACCCAATGCAGCGATCGGACAGCGCAACAAGTTTGCAGCGGTGCCCGGAATGTTAATGTACATAAATATATGCCATACAAAGCTATTTCGGATATCGGCGAATTCGGGCTGATCAATCGTCTCTCGAAGCTTGTCGAGCCGACACTTGCCGAAACACCGGAACTCCTGAAAGGAATAGGGGATGACTGTGCGGTTTTCCGGCTTTCGGATCAGACGCTCCAGGTTGCGACAACCGACCTGCTTGCCGAACAGGTGCATTTCGACCTGCTGACGACACCGCTCGGCCATCTCGGCAGCAAATGCATCAGCGTCAACGTTTCGGACATCTGCGCCATGAACGCACTGCCGGATTACGCTCTGGTTTCCCTTGCCGTTCCCCCCTCCTTTTCAGTCGATATGATCGAGGAGATCTATACCGGCATGAGCCGCGCCGCTTCCGGCTATGGCCTTGCCATAGCCGGCGGCGACACCTCTGCGTCACGTTCCGGCCTGGTCATCACGGTTTCCATGACCGGACGGACGACGCCCGACAGGCTGTGCATGCGCAGCGGAGCCCGGCCTGGAGACCTGCTCTGCGTCACCGGTACGCTGGGTGGGGCTGCCGCTGGGCTGAAGGTGCTCGTGCGTGAAAAAAACATCATGATCGAGCACCTCGCCAGCAATGAACCTTACAGCAGGAGCCTCATGGCCAACCTCGAGGAGTACACCGAGGCGATCCGGCACCAGCTTCTGCCCGAAGCAAGGCTCGACACCGTGAGGTTTTTCCATGAAGCGGGCATCACGCCGACGGCAATGATCGACGTGTCGGACGGTGTCAGTTCCGACCTGCAGCATCTGTGCAACTGCTCCGGAACCGGAGCATCGATCCATGAAAACAGGGTCCCCATCAACCCGCAGGCCAGGGAAATAGCCGATGAACTGCAGGAAGACGTCATTATCTGGGCGCTTTCGGGAGGTGAAGATTATGAACTGCTCTTTACGCTGCCGAAAGAGCAGGCGGACCGGATCGGGGACAGACGGGACATTTCGGTTATCGGTGAAGTAACGAAAAAGGAGCAGGGGATTCTGCTTACCGACATCTACGGCATGACGGTCAGCCTCGCCGACCTCGGAGGCTACGACCATTTCAGGAGATGACGCGGAACATCCCGGCCAAATAGCGGTCCGATTGTTTTGTTAGAAACAGTGAAGATCGTAAATTGACTTCCCCGATGCCGAAGTGGCGGAACTGGTAGACGCCCGGGACTTAAAATCCCGTGTTCAGCAATGGACGTGCGGGTTCGATCCCCGCCTTCGGCACCAAACCCTTCAGCGCTCATCCGGCCCAGCAACCGCATTGCCCGCGACATCTCCTGCAAATTAAAAGTACCGCTCCACCCTAACAATAACAACCATGTCCGGCTTTCTGCCGGCTTTAGCCAGATCGTCAGGCAACTTTTTATATTTTTTGTCCCAGTGTCCGATATAGTGGACTTCTTTGAATGTTGCATTAAAATACTTCCGTAAAGATGCAGAGAATGAGTCGCCGACAACCCAAATATACTTGTCTGATAGCGGATTCTGGTTTCTTACAATAGAAGCTGCACCAAATGATGTTTTTTCCTGATCCGGAATTTCTGTTTCTGTCCACACTGGCTTATTGTCCCAAATAACATCCCAGTTATCCTCTGCATGCAGTGGAAATTCTTTTAGTTTAGCAATAACGATAAGGTCGCCACTGTGGGGAGAACCATGTTGGAATTTTACTTGCGGAACGGGCAAGTCAAAAAGCTTTGAAAAACCGGCGTAGGCCAAGAAAGCCCCTTTGTCATTCCAGTGAGTATCTGTCATCCAATACAGAATTCCTTCGCTTTATGTCAATAGAGATGTCGCTTTTTTTTGAAAAAATTGATCACTTTTCGTCCGGGTTCAGCACCACTTCCCGGTGAATCTCCCATGTTCTTGTCGGCCTTGATCCCCAGCGTTCCGGATGT
>Ga0233420_10000436_pt1 | contig 17961 bp, 17 predicted proteins | sample Watercolumn_Mata_4_FD_183009 | JGI IMG/M metagenome (GOLD analysis project Ga0233420, IMG submission 183009) | Freshwater microbial communities from Lake Matano, South Sulawesi, Indonesia - Watercolumn_Matano_2014_102_MG | ecosystem: Environmental > Aquatic > Freshwater > Lake | place...
TTAGAGGAAAAGCTGATAAAAAGCAGGATCAGGAAGAGCTTCTAATAGAGATAAAAAACTTCTTTAATTTTTACAAAAAAGACCTATCAAAGAGCATAAAATCAGGAAAAGGAGTTATCTTCCTCTCTTTCCAAGATATAGCATCATTCTCTCCAGGACTAGCTGAAAAAATTCTGGAATCTCCTGAAGAGATGCTCTCTATAATAGAGCTAGGTATAGAAGAATCAGGCTTAATAAAAAATCCAAGAGTCAGGCTTCTGGATTTGCCAGATATTCACAAAGTCAAGATAAGAAATATCAGAGCTCGCCATCTTAATCAGCTAATATGCATAGAGGGATTAGTAAGACAAGCCTCAGATGTCAGGCCCCAAGTTGTAAATGCTAAATTTGAATGTCCTTCATGCGGTACAGTAATTTCTGTTCTTCAGATTGAAAAAAAATTCAGAGAACCTTCCAGATGCTCTTGTGGAAGAAAAGGTGCTTTCAGATTAATCAGCAAGGATATGGTTGATGCTCAGAGACTTGTTATAGAAGAAGCTCCTGAAACTCTTGAAGGAGGAGAGCAGCCAAGAAGAATTTCTGTCTTTCTAAAAGAAGATTTAGTAGAGCCAAAAATGGAGGAAAAAACAACCCCTGGAAGCAAAGTAAAAATAATTGGAATCTTAAAAGAAGTCCCTGTCCCAATGATGACTGGAGCAATTTCTACTAGATTTGATCTTGCAATAGAATCCAATAACATCATCCCTCTAGAAGAAACTTTTGAGGAATTAGATATAACAGAAGAGGATGAAAGACAGATAAAAGAACTTGCAGCAGATCCAGAAATACTAAAAAAACTCTCCTCATCAATTGCTCCGTCTATTTACGGATATGACGAGATTAAGACTTCTCTTGTACTAATGCTGTTTGGAGGAGTTAAAAAAACAAAATCAGACGGAAATAAAACAAGAGGAGACATTCATATTCTTTTAATAGGAGATCCAGGAGTTGCAAAATCCCAAACACTAAAATTTATCTCAGATATTGCTCCAAGAGGAAGATATGTCGTAGGCAAGGCAGCTTCAGGAGCAGGAATAACTGCAACTGTTGTAAAAGACGAATTTCTAAGAGGTTGGGCTCTGGAAGCAGGAGCAATTGTCCTCTCAAATCACGGAATTCTCTGCTTAGATGAGATAGAAAAAATGGACGAGCAGGACAGAAGCGCAATGCATGAGGCAATGGAGCAGCAATCTGTCACAATAAGCAAGGCAAATGTTCAAGCCTCTTTAAGAGCAGAAACCTCTGTTCTAGCAGCAGGCAATCCAAAATTTGGACGCTTTGATCCATATCAGCCAGTTGCCTCGCAGATAGATATTCCTCCAACTTTAATAAACAGATTTGATGTAATCTTCACACTAAGAGATCTTCCAGATAGAGAAAAAGATACAGCAATTGCCTCTCATGTTTTAATGGAGCATAAACAGGAAGGCAAGAAAGCAATAATAGAAAGAATTTTGCTTAGAAAATATATTGCATATTCAAAGCAAAATGTCAGCCCAGAACTAACAACAGAAGCAGTTGAAGAAATTAAAAAATTCTATGTAGATTTGAGAAATACTCCTGTCTCCTCAGATGATATGCAGAAACCAATTCCAATCTCTGCAAGACAGCTAGAAGCTCTAATAAGATTATCAGAAGCATGTGCAAAAGCTCATCTTTCTAAAAAAGTAAAAAAAGAGCATGCAAAGCGAGCAATAGACTTAATGAAGTTCTATCTAACTCAAGTTGGATATGATTATGAAACAAAAACCTTTGACATAGACAAAATAGTTACAGGAATTCCAACTTCTCAAAGAAACAGGCTGATTATAGTAAGAGAGTCTATCTCAAGACTAGAATCAAAAATAGGTAAGATGATTCCAATAGAAGAGTTGGAAAAAGACTTGGAAGGCAAGCTTTCAAAAGAAGAAATTCAAGATATCCTAGACAAATTAGCTATTTCTGGAGATGTCTTTCATCCTAAAAAAGGTTTTGTTCAAAAAACCTCTTCTTAAAATGAATATAAAAGAGATGCAAAAAAGAGCAGCAATCATAATTGAAGAGCATAACAAGAATCATAATTTACAGCACAACAAAGATACTGTCTTTCATCATCTAGTCGAAGAGGTAGGAGAGCTGGCAAGAGAGATACACAATGAAAAAAATCCCTGGAGAGCTGAATTTAATAAAGATAAACTTGCAGAAGAGCTGATAGATACTCTTTTTCAGATACTAACTCTTGCAGACGACTATAATATTAATATTGAAGAAGCCTTTAATAAAAAAATAGCAAAACTAAGAGAAAGATATCAGCTAGGAGAGGAGAAGAGGATAGAAAGAGAGTTTGTCTCTACTGTTTATATTGTAAAAGACGGAAAAGTTCTGCTTAACAAGAATAACAAGCTGAAAAAATTTATCCCTGTTGGAGGCCATATAGAAGAAAATGAAACTCCAGAAGAAGCAGCAGTAAGAGAAGCCAGGGAAGAAACAGGCTTTGAGATTCAGATATTAAATCCAAGAATTACTAATCATATTATCTCAACAGAGCAAAGAAAAGAGATAAAACAGAATCTTGGCATAGGCTTAGATATAATAAAAGAGAATCATCAGCACATAAATCTCTTTTATATAGGAAAAATAATCTCAGGAACTCAGAAAGATTTTTCAGATGATGGAGCAGAACTAAGATGGTTTTCAAAAGAAGAGCTAGAAAGCGAGGAAGTAATGAAGAATTCAAAGTTTGAAGCTTTAGAAGCTATCAAATTAGCACAACAATATTTATAAAGAAAATTAAAAGTCTAATAAAATAACAATGCCTGAACAAATAAAAAGAAATGTTGCTTACAAACTTAGAATTGGAGACTTATCAAGAGCAAAGCAAGTTGTAGAAAATGAGAGACTTGGTTTTCTAGACTTAGATGGCAAGAAGATAATAAGAGTAAATATAGTTGCAAACATTATTGAAAAATATGAATCAGAAGGAGAAAGCAAATATCTCTCTCTAACAATAGATGATGCCTCTGGACAAATTAGACTAAAAGCTTTTGGCGATGATGTTGCAAGATTTTCATCAATAAATCAGGGAGATACAATACTAGTAATAGGAACAGTTAGAAGTTATAACAATGAGCTTTACATTGCTCCAGAGATCATAAAAAGCTATGATCCTCGCTATTTGCTAGTAAGAAAGCTGGAGTTAGAAGCTAGTGCTCCAAAGACTATAGACAAACAGGAAATAAAAGAGATAAAAGATAAGCTTCTCGAGATGATAAAGGCAGAAGAAGAAGGCATTGATGCAGAACATCTAATTATGAATATACAATCTCCTCCAGAAACTATAAATCAGGAACTTCACAAGCTTCTAGAAGAGGGCATTATTTATGAGCCTCGCCCTGGAAAATTTAGGTATTTGGGATAAAGAATTTATCCCAGCTAATCAGCCCATTTGGGATAAAGAATTTATCCCAGCTAATCAGCCTATTTGGGATAAAGAATCAACTCGCTAATTGTGAAGTATAATTAATATTCTGCATAAATCTTAATCCTGCTCTAAAAATCAAGCTAATCTTTTCCAAAATCAGAATCAGAAGGAGGAAGAGGCTTAAAACCAGGAGCAGGTCTATAAAACAAAGGATTTGAAGGCTTGGTTGTTTTTGCAGGTCCTGACTCTTTCTTCCTGTCTCTTAATATAATAACAACTATGACTATTACTAGTATAACAATTGGAACTGTTATTCCTATAACAATCCACCAGAAAGCACTGCTTGTCTCCTCTTCAGTACAATTTCCATTCTCACAACTTCCACTAGCACAAGTTCCACAGCTTCCTCCGCATCCATTGCTTCCACATGTTTTTCCTGTACAATTTGCCTTGCAAGCAACACACTGTCCTGTTGAGTTGCAAGTTCCACTAGCACAAGTTCCACAGCTTCCTCCGCATCCATTGCTTCCACAAACTTTTCCAGTACAATTAGCAACACAGCTTGAATTTAGAGCACAGCTTCCTGTTGAATTACAATAGCTTCCTGCTGCACAAGTTTGAACAATACACTTTCCTCCGCATCCATTAGCAGCTCCGCATGTCTTTCCAGTACAATTTATAGTACATCCATCATCTCCAGAGTCATCCCCAGAACCACAATCCTCTCTGCAAGCATCATCACTGCATTTGTCTAATCCAGAACCACAATCAGTTGTTATATTAATCAGAGCAGAATTCCCTTCATTTCCAGCAGCATCATAGCAAGCAAGCTTGACTTCATACTCTCTTGCTCTGCTATAAGAGGCATTAATTTCATTTATAACTCCTTTTGTAATACTACTAGCTGTCGCCTTTGTATTCCCATTTGAGATAATCCTGCATTCATCAATGGCATTAGTGTCTGTAACATTAAATCTAAAGGGAATGTCATCATTAACTGTAAATTCATCATCATTTTTTATATTTGTTAAATTCACCCACGGAGCAGTAAGATCTATGACAAAAGTAGATGATGAAGAATTCACATTTCCAGAAGTATCATTTGCCCAGGCTTTAAGAGTATGAGCTCCTTCTGAAAGAGTTATATTTGTAGTTTGTGTATAAGTCTTATTTGCAGTCTCATTATTCCACCAGATACTATTTAAGTTGTTATCAGCAGCACTTATATTCACAATTATAAAAGTGCTATTATAGGAATTACTATTTGCAGGAGAAATCCAAGAGATAGTTGGAACAATTAAATCACTCTCAGAACACACTCCATTAGAACATCCATCCCCGCAGCCATAAAGAACAGACTCCTTAATATTCCCATTACAAAAATACTCAGTCAGTGTTGTACTATTATAACAGCTATCTGCATAAATTGTAGGATCTCCTGCAACAGTCACATTTCCCTTAACATGATAATTCAATCCACTATCAGTATCAAGACAGGGGATAGAAGTATCTATCTTAAAAGTTACAGCTGTTGAATTCTTATTTCCAGCAGAATCATTTGCATAAGCTCTAAAAGTATATTGCCCATCTGCCAAATTTAGATTTACACTAGAAGAATAAGTCTTATTAGTTGTTCCTGCTGTTCCATTATACCACCATACACTTGCAGCATCTGCACTTGCTGCAATTATCACAGAAACAGAATTTGTATTGTATGTATCATTTACAGGAGAGGTAAAGCTGACAGAAGGAGGAGTTGTGTCTGTAGCAGAGGTATTAACTCTAAATGAAACAGATGTTGAGTTTTTATTTCCTGCATAGTCTTGCGCATAAGCAATAAAATTATAATTTCCATCAGGAAGAGTCAAGCTTACAGGGCCTGTATAAGTCTTATTAGTTGTTCCTGCTGTTCCATTATACCAAGAGATAGATGTAGCATCTGAATTATTTGTTATGTTAACTAATACACTTGAAGAAGTATATTCATGCTGCTTAATAGGCGAGATAAAAGCCACATAAGGAGGAGTTATGTCTGTTACAGAATTATACTCTGCTAGAACTTCTGAATCTGATAATGAATAGCTGTAATATTTAATTTCATCTAAATATCCCCAGTAATTTCCGTAATTTCCAATCTGAGCTATTGTACTAGCTCCAATAGTAGAATCTTTAAGAACTCCCAGATGAACATTTTTCGTACTCTGCATTCCATCTCTAACCTTAACTCCGTTAATATACAAGCTAGGCTTATTATTTTTATATACCACAACAACATGAGTCCACTTATTTAACAAATTATCCATCGGAGCACTCCAGGTTAAAAGAGGAGGCAGATAATTTGTTGTATGTTCATAAACACTAACTCCATTTGTTCCAACAGAAACTCCTGCTCCTGCAGCATTTGCATTTGGCCAAAATGAATCCCCAACAGCTGCACCAAGAGCATATCTCTGCCCTCCGCCAGCAATTCCCTGCTGTCCTGATGTAGCCTCTGCATTTAGTGTTATAGTTGTTATAGGATAAGCCCAAAAACCCATTGTAAAATTGCTAACTATGTCAAAAAGATTTAGTGTTGCATTGCTCTGAACAACATAATCATTAACTCCATCAAAACCAAAAGCATTCCCTTTTACTCCAGAAACTCGTACTGCCCCATAATTTGTTCCATTATAGCCATTTCCACTAGTATCATAAGTTATATTTCCAGAAGTTTCATCAAAACTATAATACCAGACAGTTTTGCAATCCTTACTGCAGCTACTAGGATTTTCGCCAATGCTCGCATCACAATGTCCGTCTCCACATGCTAAATTCTTATAATCATTAAGTACTTCTGTACTAGTCAAAGTCCTTCCGTAAATCCTAACTTCATCTATCTTTCCTGTAAAAAATCTCTGACCACCCTCACTATACCCTCCAATTGAAGAAACTTTAGCCGGCCGATAAGGCGAGCCAGAACTATCAGAATATTCTTTAATTCCATCAATATAAAAATTAGGATATCCTCTATCATCAACAACAAAAGCAACATGATGCCAGCCCGCCCCAATTGGCTTTGCACTAGAAATCCATCTAGCACATTCATATATTCCAACTATATAATTTCCAAGATTTTCTAAATCACTCCAACCAACCCCAAATCCATATCCATCTCCAGGCCCACACCCTCCTGCACTCTCTCCTATTTTTATAAATGCGCCATGATTAGAAAGTGTTGGAATATTAACCCACATCATAATACTAAGATTTGCAGGAGCACTAGTTATCAATGAAAGATTAACATAATTGCTTCCATTAAAGTATAATGCACTGTTATTCATTCCATTTGTCCAGGCTGCTCCCCCAATAATCTGCCCATTTCGATTATTTCCACTGGCATCACTAGCAGTGCTTCCAGAGTTTTCATCAAAATTATATTTTGCTATCAAGCTGGAATTATAATACTCGCAGCAATATGTCTGATCCAATCTTGGAGGATTCTCGCCATTATAATTGCCTCCGCACATAACTTCATTGCTATCACAGCTCGCATTTCCATAAGTTCCACTTCCATCAAGCAGTCTCTTTGAACTAAGATAAACAAACATATTTGTCTTGCAGCAATATAAACTTCTAATTGCTGTTCCAAAATTAGCATCATTTATTGCACCGCAGACAACCTCATCAGCATTACACAATAAATCTGCATTTCCACTATCACTGCTTATAACTCTTCTATTAGATTGATTAGCAGTTACATCATCACTTGCACACCATAACTTATCTATTCTATTTCCAGCACTTGGGCTATTCACACTTCCAACAGCAATATGATTACTATTACAAAAAAACTCATTATTTGGAGCAGCCCCATCTATCATATAAGCAACACCTCTTGCAGGACTAGGCAAGATTTCTTTTGGAAGCAAAGAAATAACTATAAAAGCAATTAAAAGAAGTGCCAATACTGCGATAAGCACATATAAATACAACTTGCTCTTTTTTTTCTCAACTTCTACAACCCTTTTTTTAACTTGCTTTCTCATCTTTCTCTAATACATCATCTATATTTATAAACCTTTTTCTATCTTTTCCTCTTGATTTAGTAATAATTTTATTTTGTCTTTTTGTTCAACCGGGCTATAATAATAGTTATGCCAACTGCAGGAATAAGCAATCCCAAAAATATCAACATTAAAAGACTTCTAGATTCCGGATTGCTAAAACTGCCAGCAACTACATTTCCGCTTATGCTAGTCTCGCCAGGAAGAAAAACAAAAAACAAAAAAAGCCCGATAAATATCTCAAATAAAACTAAAAGACTTAAATCAAAAATACCTGCCTTCTTTTTCATCTCAGTATACAATTCCCTCCTTTTCTCTCTGAGCCTTATCTCTTCTTGCCAGCACTATAATGATAGTAATAATTATTCCAGTTATAGGAATAAGTATTCCTAGCAAGATTAAAGTTAGACTTTTCTTTTGCTATGGCTGCTCTACACAAGTTCCACTTTTGCAATTTCCAGAAGAGCAGCTTCCACAGCTTCCTCCGCACCCATCATCTCCGCACTGTTTATTTTCACAATTTGACTGGCAGCTTGTATTAACTGTGCAGCTGCCTTTATCACAATACTGATTTGATGCACAATTTCCACAGCTTCCTGAACATCCATCACTCCCACACCTCTTATTTTCACAGCTTGGAACACAACTTAAATTAACAACACAACTTCCTGTTGAATTACAATAGCTTCCTGCTGCACAAGTTTGAACAATACACTTTCCTCCGCATCCATTAGCAGCCCCACAGCTCTTTCCAGAACAATTTACAAAACATCCATCATCTCCTCCGCCTCCAGAATCATCTCCGGCATTATAACAAGAAGCAATATCAGGCCCACAGTTACTATCACAAGCCAAGCTTCCTGAATTAAATCCAAAATCAGAACATGTTTTTGTTATATTATTCAAATCACACCCCTCTCCAGAATCTACAATTCCATTTCCACAGCTGTTTGAAAGATACTCATTAAAGATATCTGATTCATTTAAACTTACTCTCCAAATCTTAACTTCATCTATACTTCCATTAAAACATCTTTTATCGCTAGCAGAAGTCCAGTTGCAGTTATAGCTTCCAATTAGAAGAGAAAGATTATTTGTCAATAATGAACCAGAGCCGTATTGATTTAAGCCATCTAATTTTCCATTAACATAAACTCTTCCTTCTGTTCCATTATGAGTATAAGCAAGATAATTCCATCTTCCAATTGAAAGGGCATTATTTGAAGACCAAGTATAATTAGCATTTCCAACAGAATAGGCAACCTTAATATTATTTGACTGATTTGGCCTAAGAGATGCATCGCTCTCGTTAAGTATAACCCTCATAATATGCCATGTTGATTTTGACATAACATCTTTTAAAGGAATTTCAGGCTTAATCCACATAGAAATTGTTATTGCATTAGAAATAGCCAGGGAGCTGTAATTCGAGACATTTATATAATCAGCCTCTCCATCAAGATTTAATGCCCCATTTTTTACTCCAGAAACAAAAGTCGGATTTCCATATATAGTTCCATTATTCCCATAGCTTGAACTATCATAAGTAGTATTTCCAGAATTCTCATCAAGCTTGAGATATAAAACTAAGTCTCGAGAAATATTATAACATTGTGTTATATTGTATCCAGAACAATCTTCCAAGCAGCTTATATTTCCTCCAGTATATCCTAGTCCTGCACAATCAGTCTGCAAAGTTTCATTATCACATAGCTCTCCGGATTCTATAATATTATTTCCGCACGTATTAGATGTATATTCCTGCATAATTTCATCATTGTTTAAAGCTCTATTCCAGATTTTAACTTCATCTATTGTTCCGTTGAAATAATATCCTCCGGCTAATGGGGCATAGTGCCAGGCCCCAATTCTAAACAAGTTATTTGTAATTGTTGTGTCTCTGTAACTTGCATTTCCCTCGTTTAATCCATCAATATAAAGTTTTGCAATATTATTTGATTTATCATTCACAATTGTGAAATAGTGCCAATTTGCATTTGGATATCCAACAGAAAAGTTATTTATCGCTCCATCTCCTTTATTCCAGTTTATTTTTCCGCCATAAAAGAATAAATTCGGTCCAGAATCTTCAGGAATATTATTATCTGCATTTAATGAAAATGGAATTGATAAATCATAATCAGCACTTTTAACCCAGCCAGCAAGAGTTATAGTATCGCTGATATTAAACCCACTTATGTTAACATAATCATCAACTCCATCAAAACTTAATCCAGAGTTTCTTATTCCAGCAGTCCATGAAGCTCCATAGATAGTTCCATTATCGCCAAACATAGAATCTCTTGCAACACTCCCAGAATTCTCATCAAAGTTCCAGTATCCTAAAAAAGTATCTGCTTCATAAAGACTTTTTATCTCTTCTGCAGTTAAAGCCCGATTCCAGATTTTAACTTCATCTATGCTTCCATTAAAATAAGCATTGTCCTGATAGTTATATCTTCCAATATCCAAATCAACCGGAATGCCGTCAAATTTAGTAAACCCCCCGGCACTATCAACCAATACTCCATCCACATAAAGTTTAACCTCGCCAGTAACATTATCCCAACTCCCGGCAACATAATGCCACACATTAGTCAAAATGCTAGTATTCAGAACAGCATGCGCCTGCCCCGGAATAGATGTTGAATTTTTATGAACTGCTAAGTATAAACTCCCACTAGGAACTAAATAAAAAGAAAATCCGTCATGATTATAATTTGACCACTTCAAGCTACTCACCATTACAACATTACCAACTGAGGGAATAGCTTTCATCCAGAAAGCAACGGTCTGCTCATTGCTAAGAATTTGTCTTGGTACACTCAAATAATCATCAACTCCATCAAAACTTAATCCAGAGTTTCTAATTCCAGATTTCCAACTAGTCCCGCCTAAAAGAGTTCCGTTATTTCCGAGTCCAGAGCTATCATAAGCAGTGCTTCCTGAATTTTCATCAAAAGCTAAATCTAAAACTTTATTTGGAGCAGGCGCAGGAAGAATCTGCTTCTGAAAAATTTCTTCAGGAAGCAGAGATATTATAATAAATGCCAATCCAAGAATTATTAATAATACGGCAAGAATTATTAATAATATATCTTTTTTTCTATTTTTAATTCTAAGAGTATTCCTCATTTTTTATTAATCCCAGGAGAACTGGCTTCCAATCTCTCTTACACCTCCCGCTTGCACTGTTTTGTATTTCTTTAATTTTACCTCTTTCTTTTTCTCTGTCTTTTCTTCAGGAATATTTTCTACTATCTCAGCTTCAGCAACTGCCTTCCTACTTTTTCCAGAAACATTCTCAAAATTCTGGACTCTAGCAATATCCTTCTCTATGCTGCTTACACCTTTTGCCTTAAGCTTTTCTAGTTTAGCTCTCTCTTCTTCTAGCTTTCTCCTCTCTTCTGCTAATTTCTGAAATTGTTCCTCAAAACTCTTTCTTTCAACTTTTCTCTTCATCTCTGCTTCTAATTCAGTCTTCTTCTGCTCCCTAATTCTACTTCTTTCTTCTTTTATCGCACTTTTCTCTTTTTCTTTTAATCTCTTCTCCTCTTCTATCTTTCTTGCCTCCTCTTCTTCTCTTCTTCTAGTTTCCTCTGCTCTTTTCTTTAATATTTCCTGTCTGTTGGCTTCTAAAGCCTTGGGAGGTTCAGCTGCTTTCTGCTCAACCTCTCCCTTTCTTATTCCTGCTAATCTTAATCTCTCTGCCTCCTCTTCTCTTCTCAAGGCAGCTAATTTCTTCATTCCCTCTTCTAAAAGCTTCCTCTTCTCTTCCTCTGCTTTTCTTCTTGCCTCCTCTTCTTCTCTTCTTCTAGTTTCCTCTGCTTTTCTTCTCTCTTCCTCTAATTTTTTCTGAGCTTCCTCTCTCTTCTTTCTCTCCTGCTCCTGTCTTATTCTCTCTTCCTCTTGTTTTCTTCTCTGCTCCTCTATCTTGCCAAGTATTGCTGCTCTTCTAGCTTCATCCTCCTGCTTTTTCCTCTGCTCCTCTTCTACTCTTTTTCTTTTTTCCTCAAAAGCTTTTCTCTCCTGTTCTAATTTAAGTTTTATCTCTTCAAGTTTCTTCATCTCCTCCTGCTCTTTTCTTCTTGCCTCCTCTTCCTCTTGTTTTCTTCTGAATTCTTCTTCTCTTAGTTTTCTCTCCTGCACTCTTCTTCTTGCCCCCTCTTCTATCTTTCTTCTCTCTTCCTCTATTCTTCTTAATGAAGCAATCTCTCTCTGCTCCTTTTCTCTCTCCGGATTCTGTCTCTCTGTCTCTCGCTCAATTCTCTTTCTCTCCTCTTCTACCCTCTTAGCTTCTGCTGCCTCTCTCTCTTTCCTCATCTCCTCTTCTATTCTTTTTGTTGCTTCTAATCTTCTTCGCACATTAAGAATCTCTTGCTCAACATTAGACAATTCCTTGAAATCTCTCTCCTTGTTCAAGATTTTATTTGTAGTCTCTTCAACTTTCATAGCTTGCTCAACCTTAGCTTCTGCCTCTCTTCTCTTTTGCTCAACTTGCTGAGCGACTATCTGAGAATAAACACTCTCACTTGTAACATGTTTCTTTCCAACTTTTAAAGCTAGCAAAATAATAAATATAAAAACAACCCAGAGCAGAGATGAGATTATAACAATCATCTTATACCTCCCTAATAAATCAAGAATGCTATTTTTTGCATTATTCAAAATAAGCATAATTCCTGTTTTATTCTGATTATTAGAAGGATTCTCAAAAGAGAAGTTAGAAAGATTTCTTATTGTCTTAAATGTGAAATCTGCACTATCCACTCCTGATAAATCCAAAGTTATTGTTAAATCATCATTGCCATCGCTGTTTAGATCAAATCTCTTCTCCTCACTTACATTAAACAGCAAATTTTCCTGGCTAAAGCTAAAATTAGCCTCTGCATTAGTCGAAGTTGAACTTACAAGAGCAAACAAATAAGTCTGATCAGCAAATCCAAATCTAACTCTATCTCCAATATTCATCGCTTTTCTCATTCCCTGCTCTAACTGAGAAGAAGATATAGCTTGCGTAACTTCCTCTGCCCTTATTGTTATCACATAAAATAAGCAGACAAAAGTAATAATGGCAGCTAATAGAATCAAATTCTTTTTATTCTTTGCAATATAGTTTATCAATTTCATTTTTCCTCTTTTTTAATTATCCAAACATTTATGTTTCCAATTTTATAACCATCAAGCCTGCCTTTAATTTGAAGTCTTAAACAATGATTGATAACAGTATGCCAAGAAAGTTTTGCCTTTATCGCAAGCTCTCTTGTAGAAATAGGTCTAGGTTCACTATTTAGCAGATCTAAAATCTTTGTATCTATACCTTTCTGCCTCTTTTCTTTTTCCATTTTTATATTTAATGTACTCTGGTTCTTTCTGTGAAAGAACTGGAGCTTTATAAATATTACTAATCAATGAATAGAACTAACATTTATAAAAAACATTTATTATTAATGTTAATTACTAACATTCGCACTTAATAATATGGAAGCTTTATAAATGCTCTTCTTTTAGAAAAATTATGGAATATGAAAAACTACTAGAAGAAGCATACAAGAAGATAAAGCCAATAGAAAGCAAGGAAAGATTTGAAGTTCCAAAAGCAACAGGCTTATTTGAAGGGAATAAAACAATAATCTCAAACTTCCTGCAAATATCTTCATATATAAGAAGACAGCCAGAGCACTTTGCTAAATTTCTATTAAAAGAACTTGCCACTTCTGGAAGCATAGAAGGAGATAGACTTGTACTTCAGACTAAAATCCCAAGTCTAAGAATAAATGAGAAGATTGCTTCATACATAGATGAATTTGTTATATGCAAGGAGTGCAAGAAGCCAGACACTACTTTGGAAAAGCAGGGTAACTTTAATTTTATGCACTGTATGGCTTGCGGAGCAAAGAAATCTGTAAGGATTTAGAAAGATTTAAAATTAACAGATTAGATCTTATTCTATGAGAATTATACTAGCATCACAATCTGAATTTAGAAAGAAAGCATTAGAGATACTAGGATTAAAATATGAAGTAAAGCCAAGCAATATAGATGAAAAATCAATAAGAGATTCCAATCCTGTTGAATTGGCAAGAAAACTTGCAGAAGCAAAAGCTTTGGAAGTTGCAAAAACAGAAGAAGATTCTATTATAATTGCAAGCGATTTATTTGTAACATTTAATTCCAAGATATATGAGAAGCCTATAAGCGAGGAAGAAGCATTCGAAATGTTAAAATCTTTCTCAGGCAATATTCTAGATATCCTTACAGGAGTTGCAGTGTACAATACTAAAACCGGAAAGCTGTTATCCGCAGTATCTGCAAGCAAGTTAAGATTCAGGAATCTTACAGATTTCGAAATTAAGGATTATATTAAAAGATATCCTGTTTTAAAATGTGCAGCAGCATTTGAATCAGATGGGGCAAGCAGGTTTGGAGAAACGATAAGTGGGGATTATCCTGCTCATTACGGAATTCCGCTAAAACAATTAATTCTATTTTTAAGGGAGAATCATATAGAAGTTTAACCCCTTTCTAGTTTATATCAGAAAAAGATATCTTTAAAAATCTCAAAAATACTTCTTATTTTTGACGAGTTAAAAAACAAGAAGGTTTTTAAACCTCTTGTTTTTTAGTTTAATTAGCAAAACTAACTCAAAGGAGGACAAAAATGGTACAAGGATATTGTGTTAAGTGCAAAGGCAAAGTTGAAATGAAAGACGCAAAAGAAACAAAGACTAAGAGGGGCACAACAATGGCAAAAGGAAAATGCCCTAAGTGCGGAACAACTGTCTGCTGCATGCTAGGCAAAAAGTAATAAGTTTATTTAATTTATTTTGTATTTATATTATTACTTATAAAAAGAAAAGATCGCTTTTTCTATTAATCAAGAAAGAAAATCCATAATCTTTAAATATACATATCCTATTTTACAACCATGCAAATAAAAATTCACGAGTCATATAGACTTGTAGCAGCAATATGCGATACAGAGCTTTTAGGAAAATGTTTCTGGGAGGGTAAGAGAATTCTTGATGTTACAGAAAGTTTCTATAAAGGAGATGAAAAATCTTCAGATGAAGCAAGAGATATTATGAAAGATTTACAAAAAGAAGACGCCACTTTTAATATTGTTGGAGAAAAAGCAATTCAAACAGCATTAGAAGCAGGAATAATTGATAAAGAAGGAGTTCTAATGATCAAGGGAATTCCATTTGCTCTTGGCTTATTGTAAAAGGGATTATTTTTATTTATTAATGAGATATATAGGTTTATATAGCCCAAGGAATAAACATACTTATGGCAGATGATTTCGGAAATGAAGAAGAAACTAATAATTTTAATAATGCGAATCCTGGATTTACAAGAGTAAGGCTTCCAAGACAGAATGAAATTCTCGGCATTATTGAACAAAGAGTTGGAGGAATAAGAATGTTAGTTAGATGTGCAGATGGCAAAACAAGAAACTGCAGAGTAGCAGGCAGATTAAAAAAGAAACTCTGGCTAAGAGAAGGAGATGTTGTTCTTATAGAATTATGGGAGTTTGATAAAGATAGAGGAGACATAATCTTCAAATATACTCCATCAGCAGTATCCTGGCTTAAAAACAAGGGATATCTGAAAAACATGGAAAGCGAGTTTTGACATCTGACAAAATGGACTTATCAATGAAACAACTTCAAGACTTAATCTTGCAACAGGCAAAAGAAAAAGGCTTTGGAGTTCTTCCAGAAGAAATAAGTGTAGCAGAAAAAATTGCTTTAATCCACTCTGAAATCTCAGAAGCATTTGAAGCTTACAGAAAAAAGAATATAGATGATAGACATGGTTTTAAAGAAGAACTAGGAGATGCTATCCAAAGAATTCTTCATCTAGCAGGAATATTTAATATGGACTTAGAAAAAGAAATTATAAAAAAGCTTGATCTAAATAAAGATCGAAAGTGGAACTGGGAAGAAATGAATGAAAAGCACTCTTAATAAGTCTTAAAAACTCTTTTTCTTTATATAATCCATGAAAACCCTACAGATAGAGAATATAAGCAGAATTCTAATCAATAAGAAGGAATTAGAAACAAAGCTAAAAGTAGAGCTTGATTTAAAAGCCAATAATCTTGTTATAAAAGGAGACAGCCTAGATGAGTATATAGCAGAGAGAGTAATACAAGCCATAGAACTAGGATTTTCTACAAAAACTGCCCTAATCCTTCTTGATGAAGACTATATGTTAGAAACTATAAGCATAAAAGATTTAAGCAAGAAAAATCCAAGAGTGATAAGAGCAAGAATTATAGGTACAAAAAGGAAAACATTAGACACTATAGAAGAAATCTCAAATTGCGACATTGTTTTGCATGATAATACCATTGGAGTTATAGGCCATTCAGATGATATAAAAGGAGCAATGCAAGCTTTAATGAATCTAGTTAAAGGAACAAAACCTGCTAATGTTTATTCTTATTTAGAAAAGCTGAATGCGAGAAAGCTTCCTTTTGTTTTAAGCCTTAAAAAGAAAAAAACAAAAGAAGAATAACTTTAAAAAACCCTTATTTCTTCCCTATTATAAGTCCCCATAGCTCAGCAGGTAGAGCAACTGACTGTTAATCAGTTGGTCAGAGGTTCGAGTCCTCTTGGGGACGTTGTTTATATTTAAAAAGAGAAGATGATATTTATCCCGGTAATCGCTGCATTCTTGCAGGCAGGATCTGTAACTCTAGATAAAATTATCCTAAATCTCAAGAAGACAGATTATAAAACTTATATTGGGGCTTCTTTCCCCATGATTCTTTTAATAAATATTATTGCTTTTCTAATTTTCAAGCCTGCTTTAAATGCAGAAATGCTTTCTTTTAAGATTATTTCTCTAGTAGTAATCTCTTCTATTTTATCAATAATAGGAAATTTTCTATTTTATAGAGCACTACAGCACGACTGCTTATCTGAAATGGAGACTATAGCCTTATTCTCAAACATCCCACTAATAGTCTTCACTTCAATATTCTTTATTTCAGAAAGAAATCCAATGATAATCGCACTAGCCTTAGTCTCCTCTTTATTTATAGTTTGGAGTCACTGGAATCATAAAAAATTCCAGATTTCCAAGCTGACAATGGCCTTCTTGATTTTTATTCTGCTTCTCTCACCTTTTAGAGGAATTATTGCAAAACACCTTCTTTCTGTTCTAGATTCAATCTCTTTAAATCTATTTGTAAGTATTCTCCCAGCTGTTTTCTTCTTTTTTTATTATTTCAAAAACATGGAAAAAGCTTCTGGAAGAGCCTGGCTCTTGCTTTTAGCAACAAATATCTTATCTTCAATCACCTGGATTTTATACTATTTTAGCTATCAAAAAATAGGTATAGTCCACACAGTACTAATATTCTCTCTCCAGCCACTTCTAGTTTACTTCTCCTCTATTTTTATACTAAAAGAAAAAATCCACTGGAAAAAATTCCTTGCTTTCCTTATTGTCCTAGTTTGTATAGCTTTATCTCAGATTTTATAAAAATGTAAGATTTTTATACCTCTCTTTCTTGTTTATATCATGGAGTTGAATAAAGCAATAAAATCTAGGCATAGTTGCAGAAGCTTTAAAGAGAAAAAAAAGCCAAGCTGGGAAGATGTTGTCCTTGCAATAGATGCTGCTAATTATGCTCCTCTAGCAGGAAATATCTCAACTTTGAGATATATTGTTGTAGAAGATGAAGCCAATATTAAAAAATTAGCAAATGCCTGTCAGCAGAGGTTTATTCAAGATGTGAGATATCTAGTTGTTGTCTGCTCAGATAACTCTCAGATAAAAAAAGTTTATGGCGAGAGAGCAGATAAATATTCAAAACAGCAAGCAGGAGCTGCTATTCAGAATTTCCTTCTTGAGATTGAAAATCTTGGCCTAGCTTCGTGCTGGGTTGGAGCATTTGAAGATTCTGAAGTTCGTTTTATTCTGGGAATTTCAGATGATATAGAAATAGAAGCAATTCTCCCAATAGGCTATGAAATGGGAAGCTATAAGAAAAGAAAACTGCCAAATTTAGACAACTATCTCTTCTTTGACAAGTGGAAGATGCGATTTAAAGGCGGAAAATACGATACAGAAGTTGAATAAAGTTATTTTTAATTCTTAAAAAAGACTAAAATTTTCCATACTTCTTCCAAGCATAATAAAAAAAATGGAGGCAAGTTGCCTTGCCCCCAAGAACAAAGAGACTAAGGGAAAATATGATATACTATTACTTGTATACCCTAATTCCTAATTCATTGATTTCTGAATGAGCAGATGGCGCTTCATAAGCAGGCTTTCCAAGTATATATGGGCTTTTGACTCCAGTCATGATAGTAATAACTCTAACTCTGCCCTGGAATTCTTTATTAATTCTAGCTCCAATAATAACTTGTGCTTCCTGGCTTAAATTCTCAGCAACCATACTACCAATTGTGCTGAACTCTTCTAACTTCATGTCAGGGCCTCATGTTACATGAATCAAAGCTC
>Ga0233420_10000437_pt1 | contig 17960 bp, 31 predicted proteins | sample Watercolumn_Mata_4_FD_183009 | JGI IMG/M metagenome (GOLD analysis project Ga0233420, IMG submission 183009) | Freshwater microbial communities from Lake Matano, South Sulawesi, Indonesia - Watercolumn_Matano_2014_102_MG | ecosystem: Environmental > Aquatic > Freshwater > Lake | place...
CCAGACCAGCCGAACTAACGGTGATGGAATAGTAATTTGAAATGTCATAACCTAAACGTAACTGCTCGGTGGTCTTTATGCCGTGAATAAGGGCAGAAGGAGAAGTTGTCCCGATGCCGACGTTGCCAGAACTTCCCTGAAGAACAAATTGGGGGGTTGGAGGATTACCCGCAGCTCCAGATAAAACAAAATCGGCAATAGCAACCGAAGGATGCAAATACAACGAACCCGCTACTCCAGTATAGACACTTGACATACGAAGATTCCATTGATTTGCCTGTCCCACGCTAGTTCTTGCCAGACTTAAAATGTAATTAGCAGATTCTCCACCCGATATATGTAAATTGGCTCCTGGTCCCGTCGTCCCGATGCCGACGTTGCCATCTGCTCTGACATATAACCTGCTTGTCCCTCCTGACCGCACATCTAAAGCATAAGCATCAGAAGCCGCTCTGGTAGTGTTGATGTAGAGCCCGTGAGCAGAAGCCGCATTTTGCAGATTGAGTATTTGAGCGGCTAACGCTGTTGTTCCTGAAGGAACTTGAACATCTAATTTTGCCCCCGGCCCCGTCGTCCCGATGCCGATGTTGCCCGCATGATACATTGTCCCACCAAGAGAGTAAATAGAATAGTTACTTGTGGCTCCACTTATTGCTCCAAGGTAAATCCCATAATTGGTCGTTCCTGTTCCGTTTTGTGCGTCAACTAAAACCCCGTAATTAGTTGCAGCTGTATGCATTGTTCTGACACGAAGACCGTATTGTAAAGTAATTGTAGTGGTGCCAAGGTTATTCAAATATCCAACATCCAACCAAGATACTGTCCCTATCGTATTTACACTGCTTGCTCTCGCTATACCTTGAATTATTGCACCATAGACAGATGTATTAGTACCCGCATTTGTTGCCTGCCAGTCCAAAAATGCTTGAAAGCCAAGAGCTGTCTTTACTGTTTTACCTGTTGTGATATTAAACAGCACCCTGTTATCTGTCCCCATAAAAGTATCAAATCCAGAAACGTAATTCACATTATAAGGAGCATTTACTACAACCGCAGAAAATATACCTTTGTACCTGTTGTCAGCAGTTTGGTCTGCTGTACCAGTAAAGGTAAGAAGGTTATACAAGCCATACCCATAGGCAGATTGATTGGCTGTGTTTGACAGATTTATCTTTGCGGTCGTATCTGGAAATGTCCCAATGCCGACGTTGCCCGCTGTTGTTATCGTCAACAAGTCCCCAGTGCCTAAATTATTCCAGTTGCCACCTGCGGCAATCTTAAACTTGTTCGCATCGCTACTATCAACACCCGTATTCCAAATAATTGCATCCTGAATCCTGTAAGAAGTTAGAGCATCATACGCATCATTGTCTGCTACATCAATAATGGAATTTACTGTTGCACTACTTGAGTTGAGGTGCAAAAGCCCCAATGGCCCCGTCGTCCCAATGCCGACTCTTGCATTAGTCGTATCAATATTCAAAACATTAGTCGTTCCATCTGCTTTGTTGAATTGAATGGCGGTAGTGGAATCGGCCAAGGGGTAAATCTTGGGGGTTTTGAGATAGTTTGTAGCGGCAACAGAAGGGAAAGTGAACGTGCCAGTGGTAACTTGGGGAGCAGTCTGGTCGAGTTTGAGGTAACGGGTGTCTAATGTTGCTACCCCGACAAAATGCCTAGTCCTATTCATACCGCTATATACCTCACCACTTGGGAAGCACTGCCACTAATAACATAAACGGAAGCTAAATTGTCAATATCAACAGTGACACTTTCCCCAGCCAATAATTCAAATCCATTAGCGGTAGTTACCCCTGATGCACCCACATAAACAGCTACAGTATTAGTTGATAATGCCTTAACAGTTACCGAATGAATTGCTTGAGAACTGGCTATAGCCTCAGCCGCAAGTGTCGGACAAGTTTTAGTACCATGGTAAACAGTAGATAATGGGGCAATCTCAATATCACCGCTAACACTGGTATTAGTCAATACTCTACCCGTAACAGGATCAACTAAAACGCTTCGTGTCTCCCTGTTGGCGTCATTAGTTTCTCCTTGTATTACGGGTTGCCAATTGTCGTCACGTTTGGCATTTATGTTAGCCATTTTCTAATTTATTTACTAAATTTTTAAACTCCTTAAAAGCCGCTGATAAAGTTTTTTCCTTATCAGCTACCCTTATTTCTCTTTTGGTTAAGTCCTTCTCTCTTTCGTCTAGAATATCAGAAATTTGTTTAAGCTCATTTAGATTCGTTGGCATAAAGAGCTTTTAGGTGAGCTAAGGCTTTTTTCTTTGAAATACTTTTGCCTTTGGACTCACCTGTTAATTTATTAATAACTTTATAACCGCCCTTAGTCTTTCTTACTGTGTATGGAATATTGACCTCCTCTTTGATGAATAATAGAATGACAACTCCTACATAACCACATTACTTTATTAAATTGAGAATAGTTTAAATGGTGAGCTTCTACATTTAAAAAATTACATATAAAACAAGGCTCTTTTAAAAGTATTCCCTTTTTTATTAAATAAGCTGTTCTATATCTGGCTTTATATTTTTTAGGATATTTTTTGTGCTGTTTAATATTTATTTGTTTTGTTATTTCTTTTCCACTATCTGTTAAACGCCATCTACGACCAGCTTCTAAATTTACTTTTTTACCAATTACTGTGTGAGAATATCTTTTTTTATCCGCACGACATTTATCGCAAGTTTTTAATCGTTTGTTATTCTTAGTAGTAAAATCTTCTTTTAAGTTTTTACACCTGCAACAGATGTGTTTCATTATTTTTTTAAGTATTTTTTTAATATTTTAAGTTTCATATCATCTTTATCAGCAACCCTTTTAACAATTTTGTCTTTCATTTTTTCTACTCTTTTGTCCATATTATTGTTGAACTGGTAAAGGTTGTTCCTTGGCTGGTTGCTCTACTGGTGCTTGTTCCATAGATTGGGCTTTTTGACCTTTAATAAAGGCTACTTCCTCTTTCACATGGTCAATATAAAGTTGTTGGACTGGTGGGTCTAATTTATTAAACTCATCACTATCCATATAAACCGAGTGGCCTTGGATATGAAGCTGTGCCTGTTGAGGATCTTGCAATTCCCTATTGACAGGTGGTTTTTCTCCATTTTGAATTGCTTCGGTGTCTTTAATCATTCCCTCGGTATATTGTTCTTGTGGACTAGCCTGACCACCAGCACCCATTACTTTAGCTAATTCAGGAAAGAGTATTTGAGGTGCTTGATTCCAAATAAACAATCTCCTAGCCCTAAGTTCGGGGTTCGGATCATTTAATTCCTCATAGAGTGAAAGTGGGTCAATTCCACCAGCACCCCATAAATTAATTGCGTCATTTCTTTTACTCACATCATCAGTCGGTAAAGTAGAGCCTCTTTTAACCATTACAATAGGCTTAACATATCTGGTAGCTTCTTCATATTTACCACCCCTTAGCTCATTGTCTTTGTATTTATAGATTTTAGAAAGTTCCTCTATAAGTAAATCCCGGCTAAGGCTTATATCATCGTGTCCTTCTACTGGGAGATAATGTTCCTCATCATAATGAATCATCATCATTTGAAGGGTCATATTAAAGTAGTCTTCACAAAAGTCCTCGTAGGATTTAATGACATCGTCTATCCTACCGTAATCTTGTTGTTTCTCTAATACCGCCTCGGTAGCTGTATCACTTTGAGAACCTGCCCCCCTGGTGGTTGAGTGAGTTCCCATTATATTGTCTATCTCATTTTTTGTCATCACAAAATCATCTTGGACATAGCCTTGTAAAGGATTGCCAGCCATTCTAGTTAGGGCCGCACGAGCATCACCTTTTTCTACCCATATTCTTTCCCTTGAAGAGCCTTTAATTGTAGCAAACTGTTCTTTGGAGAGATAATCACCTGAACCAACTAGAGTACCATTAGCCTCCTCAGCATTCTCGTCTATTTGCCTTTTCCGTTTATTAACTAAATCTTGTAATGGGATAGCCTGTTCAATCAGTGAAGTGTCAGAATAAACCTCGCTGTTAGTATTAAAGGTTTTGAAAAAGATATAAGGATAGGTTTGTTTTTTTAACACATTGTAAGCTACACTGCTTTCAACACCCATTTCGTCAACCTCTTTGGTTTCACCCCAATCCCAGTTGGCATTTTTTTGCTTATCTAAAATAATGCTCTTATATTTCCAGACAGTAAAATCAGGTTCGTGATACTCAATAAATGAAATCTTACTCCCCAGCATTTTTTTATCGGTAGGTTTAACTCCGACCAAATTAAGTAACTTATCTTTATTTTTAGGATAGAGTTCTATGGTTTCTTGCAAAGTTAAATCATCTATTATCTGGGCTACAAACTCTCCATCGGGGTCAACTATTACATGGTCGTTTTTGACTGTCTCCCAAACTATCTCTTTCAAATCCTCGTCAAATCTGGTTTTCATCACACCTAAGTACCAAAAGAAATTCCGCCTAATTGACACTCGGGACTTCTCTAACATCTTATCAAACACTTCCCATCGGATAGTCAAAATCTTCCTAAGTTTCTCTATAAACTTCTTATTGGGGTGGAATATCCTTGGCTCTGGCGTATTGGAAGTAAGAACAGGAACAATAGTTTCAGTATTCCTGAAAATAATATTTTCAACTACTCTAGTCTTATCTCCAGCAGTTAGCTTTACTTCCTCTTTGCCAAGGTAATACTTAAAGTTCTTTTCTCCATCTTCAAGAGTCTTTTTCCTCCAGACCTCTTTAGCCTCTTCAATATTTTTGTCAATTTGCTTAATAAGTTCCTCGTCGTCTAGTTCAAGTGACAAAACAGGCTTTAGTGTGTCAATCGCTTCTTCAAAAGTATCTTTTGGTTGTATGTCCATGTTTAATTAAATTCTAATGGACATCAAGTGTCTCTTATTTATTATACTACTTTTTTATCTAGTAGGAATTGGCTTATCTCCTTACAGTGCTTACACTTAACATAAACATAATTTCCATCATACATAAACAAGGTTTTACCACACTTTCGGCAACTGGCTTTATCTACCAGTTTGTTTATCTCTCTTTTTAGGTCTTTAATTTCCTTTTTAAGGTTCATCTCCAACGAAATCCTTAATATTGATGGCTGGTATCTCTCCCTGCTCACCAATAACAAAAGACGTAGTGGCGTCAAACACTTTATCTTTGGTTATAAACATTTCCGCGTCAGCCCTCTTGGTGTGAGTAACAGCAAAATATCTAACCATGTCGCAATTAGAAACTAATATATTATTAGCAAAATACATTCCTTTATCAGTGGCAAGATTGTATACCTCTTTTTCTTCGTAAGGCTGTTGCTTTACAGTTTTGATGACAGTATTTGCTTCTACTAGGAATTTTAGTTTGGTATTTCTTTTTACAGACTTCGCATTCTTTCTCAAATAATTTTCTTTTAAGGTTATTCTCGGTAGCCATTTTACTATGCCACCCCCTTCCCTCTTTTGATTTATGCCAAATAGAGGCAAGTTTTTGGATTTTTTTAAGATGTTCAGTACTACCACTCCACTTTCCCCAATTATGTTTTTTAGCATGTTCTTTATGCGTAAGTATTTCGAGATTAGAAATATCATTATTTTTAGGATTGCCGTCAATGTGATTGACCTCAAACCCAATAGGAATTTTGCCATTATAGTATTCCCATACCTCTCGATGTAAAAAACCCGTTTTGCCTCCGAATTTCTTGTAAGCAGACCTTTGAAAATAAAATCTATGAGTTCGGTTTTTTGATTGTGGATACCGCCTATAAGGAATTTCATTAAAGTAAATTGTTTCTGCTTTTTTATTTTGCATATATTATAATTATACCCCACCGCATCTACTCTCACAATACCTCTATTAGTTATAATTTTATGATTTGGAGTACAGATAAAACAACCGTAGTTGTTAACTTTTCTAATACCAGTTTTACCAGCAGATATAACCTTAGTATTACCAAACGGAGTAATTAATATATCATCTACCTTAATATCTTCTATCCTTTTATTCCCTTTAATGGTTAAAATTTTTGTTCCCGCTATAAAACAAGCGTCATCATTTACTTTATAAGGCACTTCTTTAATCACTCCATCTTGTACCGTCTCAATCCACCGATATAGTTCAAACTCATCGGCCACCCAAGACAGATTCTTATTAAACATTAATGTCGGCTTACCCGTATCTGATCTAACCTTTAACAACTCGGCAACTCTAACAATTCCGTTTTTAACACTATCAGTGTTTTTATCTATCGGGTCAAACCTTACTCCTTCATGGAACAACTGGGCTATATTCATTGGTTGAGCCGAGTCAGCTATTGGTCTAACAATATCGTAGCCAACATCTTTCTCTTTAACTACCACAGCTATCTCACTCTCAAACATTCTAGTTTGATATAACCCGTCAAACATATATATTTCATCTTTATTAGGACTAATAGCAAAATAACCTAAAGCTGATTTATGGGCAAAGCCAAAGTCTAGTGACCTAGTAAATGTCCACTCTTTGGTGAATTTAGAAATAGGCACGTCTACCATGTGAATATCCCGATTAAATTCTTTATAAATCAAACCCTGCATTTTCCTAAACTCACCCAATATCTCTTGGGCGAAACTGTCCTCGTCCATTTCCTGTTTCATTACATCTATCTCACCCTTATCTAAATAAGGATTATCATAGGTGGTAAAGTGAAAGGACTTAAAGTCAGGCAGTACTGTTTCATAAAGTTTCTTAAAGTGATTAAACCCGTTGGGGGTAGAAATAAACCACACGTTAGCCTTACTATCCACCAGAGTAGGCCTAACTACTTTCCACACCTCGGTCCAATGATTAAAAAAGGCTGTTTCGTCAAAGACACAAAAATCTATTTTTACACCTCTTAAGCTGTCGGGATTATCACCACCTTTAAGCATTATCCTAGAGTGATTAATCAGCTCAATTGTCAACTCTTGCTCATTGCTTTTATAAATTGTCTCAAACGGTATTAGTTCCCTCATCATCTCCCACATTATAGCTTTGGATTGTTTATAGGTTGGGCTGATATACCAAACATCTGTACCGGCGTTCTCACTGGCAAACCGCAACATTTCAATAGACACTAGAAATGATTTACCTGCCCGACGACCACAGTTAATTACCTTATACCTATGTAAGTCTTTTCTTACTATCGTCTGCCAAGGGCTTAGATTGATTACTTTCATTTACTTGTATTAGTCCTTGTAACATTGTGACGGTGGCATTTACGTCTCCCTGTTTAGGCATACCATCCATATAAGCCACCAAAAGTCTAATGGCATTCATATCACCTTTAAGCACAAGAGATAGCCACTTAGCCACAATAGCACCTTTTAATTTAGGGTTACTTTCTAAGGTAGATATAACCTGCTCTATTATTGAATTACCTTTTGTCGGCCTTCCTTTTGGATTACCACTTTCCCCTTTTTGCCACCTATGTCTTCCGTCTTTTTTTATTTGTTGTTTTTTCATTTTTTTGGTAATTTGTGTAACTTTGGCTCTTTTCCTATCTTTCCGCTTAATTCTACTTCTATGTCGTTATTTTGATTTTGTTGTAATTGAGGTGCTTCTGTCTTCATCGGATTATAACCATAGTGTTTACCAAATTCTTCATTAAATTTACCCGTTTTTTGGTCTATTGGCTGTATCATATCTATGGCATGGGCTTCTCTTTGTTTGTTTAGTTCATATCTCCGCCCCTCTGACATAAAAGACTCTGGGTTTATGCTGGTTAATTGGTGAGTTACTATCTCCCCACACTTTACACACTGCCTAGTAATATGATCCATAGTTACCCCAGTAGTCTTCCAACACCCGCCATATTTATAATCACCCGCCATTCCTATCATTGGATAGTGGTTACACTGTTTTATGGAGTTCTTCTTCATATTTTTGAAAACAATCTTTTTTATGGAAATAGACTTCTCCTGATATGAACCGCACAAATTCATGCTCTATATCTGTAGTAGCCTTAGATTTATTTATCTCTTTATTACAGTAATAGCATTTAACTAGATGATGGTTTTTCATTTGGTATTCTTTATCACATTTCTTTAATCTTTACACCCTTAAAATACGTGTCTCCCAAAAACCTAGTTTCAGGTACACCACCCAATTCATCTTGATATTCTTTTAAATCATTTTTAGACATATAAATCTCCTTCGGCTCATGACCATTTTCAGCAACAAAAATATTCCATTTATCTCTTATCATTCCAACTATAGTTGGTCTGCTAAAGATCAAACGGTTTTTGGTTTTATATATTTTCATTTTTCACTCCCTATAATTTTTAATATTCTTTCTTCTCTTTCTATTGCCTCTTCCTCTTCGGTTTTAGGCTCACCGTCAATTATTAAAGCCTCCCTCTTAATCGGTTTAGCTTTTTTTATAGCTTCTTTAACCTGTTTGATACTTAAAATGTAAATAATTCCAATAATAGCAATAATTAACACCGCCAAAAGTATTAGAGCTATTAAAATTTGTATTATTAAAGTCATAATGCATTATAAGTGCCACAAATGATAGCTAGAGCCTCACCATCTTCCGTCTCTTTGCCATCTTTGGCTTTTTTAATTGCTTCCCTAATAATTTTATTTTGCTGGTCAGTTAATTCTACTTTTAAGAATATTTTGTTAAATGCGTCCTCTGCGTCTTCCTCATTCTCAAACTGTTGCCAATCAAATTCACTTAACTTTAATAAGTCGTTTAATTCTGCCTCTGTGTAGGGCAAATTAGTTAATAATTCTTCTAACGATCTATATTTTGACAATTCAGCTAAAAGTTTACCTAATTCAGTCCTCTCTATCTCCACTTTGATTTCTTCTGTACTTACTGCTAAATAGATCGCTTCTTCTCTAGATACTTTGCCTAAGTTTTTAATTTCAATTTCCTTATAACCCAAATCTTTCATAGCATTCCATCTATGATAGCCATTCACTAACTCATACTTACCACTAACTTCTCTCACTAATACAGGGTCAACTTGTCCATGTTGTCTTAAAGAGCTGACAAGGTTCTCATACTGTTTCTTTGCCTCTGGGTCATTTTTATAGTCAGGCTTAGGATTAAAGTCGTTTGGATAAACCTTATTAATAGCAACAATACTGTTATTAGTTATTATCTTCATAAGTTATACCTCTTAAAGACCATAATTTATTTAAATAGTCTTCATATTTATTATACGCCATAGCTGACACTTCCATTGATTTTATCATTAAACTCTTTTTATCTAAAAGCTTATCTAGTCCACTATGTTTAATTTTTAGTACATCTTTACTTTTAATTTTAATGGTTTTAGTACCCTTTTTGGTTACCGACAACATTGCCCCATATTGGCCACCAGCTAACCAACTGGAGCTATCAGCACTGTAAAATGGGTACTTCTCTAATAATCTCCTTTTAATTAAAGCAAACCCATGCACTTTAATATTTCTGTCATAAGCCGCTTTTAGTAACCGCCCATAAGGTAAAGAATTTCTACCCGGTCTTTCACCCTCAACTGCTACATATTTACTCTCGCTATCATTTAACATTTCCTCCCATGCTTTCCAACTAACAACGCGGGGATGATAACAGGTAATACATTTATGATATAGTCCTAATTTTTTAATTTCCCCTCTCCATTTTAAAACTGTATTTTGTCCTACAATCTCACCAATATCTAACTCTACAAAGTAATCAAAATACTTATAGTTTTCCATTAACCACTTTTTATACATTTCCCAATATTCCTCTGGGGTTTCTTTGGTTCTTGTCTTTTTAGTATGAACCGAAACACTTAGTCCTTCTCCTTGTAGCTCACTAAAAAAAGTGTGAGCACCGCTATCAACGATAATAGTTTTGAGATTTTGCCGATAGAAAGCTAAATCTATCTTCTTTTTTCTCATAGCATAATAGCTTAAGAAAACATTCCTAACATATTTCCTTCCTATCACTTTAGCTGGTTCTCTACCCTCCGCCCCTGCTAAGAATAGTTTCATACAAATTTAGATATCTCCTTCATTATATTGTCGACATTATTTTTGTGTCTTTCGGTTAGAAATGAAACATCTTTATAGTTTCTTAAAAAGTTATTAATCATTTCCTCGGCTTGTTTTGCTGTTTGGTATCTATAACCCTCTGGATATTGCTCTTTATAAGCTAACCTATTAGGCATAACTGGCATACACCCCAAAGTAATTCCTTCAATTGGACCATACCCAAAATTCTCTTGCAAAGCACTAGAGAATATAACCTTAGCCTTACCTAACAATCGGTAATAGTCTTCTTTTTTTAAATTTTGTTCCATTGTTTTAATCTTAGTTCCTCTAACCTTAAGATTGTCAAATACCCAAGGTTGCTTTTCATCAACTAATCTACCAGTAAAAATAACCAAGTCCTCCTTTACAGGGTTGGAGAATGATTTAACATAGTCATAATCAAAAGGTAAGCCTGTTACGATTAATCTGCGGAAATATCTAGCTCTAGTCTTTTCTACAATTTCCGATTTAATAAACTCACTCCCCAAATAAACCTCATCGATCATGTCAAACCACCCTCTCTCTAAATTAGCCGCCCAAGGTTCTAATTCCCTAACAAAGTCTGTTTCTGTCCAACTGCCAGCGTGAAAGAAACCGACGATTTTGACAGTGATGTTATGGAACATAGCCATATATTTAATACTCTCCAAACCGGGAAACCACAAATCAGATACAAAGAAAATATCATTATCTTTTATTTCATTATTGCGGAACAATTTGCATATTTCCTGTAACTGGGCAAATTTCCAATAATTAGTACCATCACTATCAAGAAAAGAGCCAACCCTAATCTCTCCGCCCAAATCTTGACCTCCCACTACTGTTACATTCCCATCAAACCACTTATTAAATCCTCTCATTAAGAGGTCGTGCATTGAATTTGTGTAACGCTTGTCTAGCCTTTCTAATGGGAGATAGTAAATCATATCTAGACGACCACTCCGTTCTCGTTATCTTCATAGATAGCGACCTCAAATGGTCTTTTATATTTAATTTGTAATATATTTTTAATTCTGTTAGCCATTTGTTCGCAAGATTTGGTTATTTCCATCCTCTTTATATCGCTTTTGATGATATGGTCTAAATATTTTTTAACCATAAAAAATTCCAGTTCTCTATCATCGTGTTTTACCTCACAACTAATCTGAACATAAAACAAATGCCTATGGGGAAATTTTAGGTAGTAAACTTCCTCTGGTGCGTCCACCCATTTGTGCCAATCTTCAAAAGTGGTTTTAACAACTATTTTCATTTTTTAATTAAACTAATAAACTCGTTTCTAGTGTCTAAATTCTTAAAGTTACCAATAAAATGAGAGGTAGTCATTGTACCCTCTGATTGCTTGATACCTCTTAATCTCATACAATTGTGTTTACCGTTTACTACACAGATAATACCTTTGGCTTTGAGACACGTATTCAACTCATCAACTATCTCTTTAGTTAAATCTTCTTGCAATACCGGCTTGTGGGCTAACCAATCTACTAATCTAGGTATTTTAGACAACCCAATGGCTTGTTTGTTGGGTATATAACCAACAAAAATCTCATATTCTACAGGTAAGAGGTGATGAGGACACATACCAACTGTTTTAATCGGGTCAACGATTACCATTCCAGAATAGTTTGTTGGAAAGGCTCTCATTCTAAAATCTTTTTCTCCCAAGCCTTTACATAATTCCAAAAATGCCCTTGCCACCCTATCTGGTGTTTCTTTAAAGTTTGGGCTATCAATATTTAACCCCAACCCCTCTACTAAAATATGTTTAACCGCTATCTCTATTATTTCTTTGTTCATATAGCCCTTTGGTGTCCCCACAACATAACTTGTAGTCTAGGAAGTAACCGCCAACCCTTACTTTTACAGAGATCAACCACCTCTAAAGCGTGGTTTTTTATATCTTCTTGGCTTATTCCTTCGGGCATTATGATTATCTTTTTAGGATTAAGTTTACAGTTTCTAATAATTGTTTCTATTTCTTCTAAATCAGCTTTAGAGGTTACAACAAATTTAAAGGTTGATTTTTTTAATGCATTAATAACCCGTAATACTTCTGGTTTGTATCTAAGAGCCTTTTCATTACTAGAATTTTCTAGTTTGGGAGAGCAATTAAACTGAACTCCATATTTTATTAATTTCTCACTGGGGTAGATTGTCCCATTAGTTTCTATTTCAATGTCGTAGTCTCTAACAAAGTCTATAAACTTTTCTATGGCTCCCATGTGTAATAAAGGTTCTCCACCTGTAATAACTAGTCTGTTACATTTATATTTGTCTAATTCAATTATGATGTCTCTAAAATCCGCCCTTTTAGGTTCGGTTTGGTATTCTTTTAAACTCTTGTCCCAAGTATATTTAGTATCACAATTATGTGCTAATAAATTATAGGCAAAATAGTTATGATTTTTAGTTTCTATATTATAAACATAACACCACTCTTTGTTTCCATCTAACCTAGCCATTTGTTTGTCATTTACTTCTTTTATATCTAAAATATCAATTCCGTTATGGAAAATGATTTGATTGTCGGCCATTAAATGACAAGGTTTACATAAAGTTATGAGATTAGACAGTGAGTTATCTTTTGAAATTCGATAAGGTTTAATATGATGAACTTCTAATCTTTCTTTACTACCACAATTTTGACAAGTATAATTATCTCTTCCCAAAGCTTCCCCTCTAGTCTTTTTCCATAAAATTAAATATCCAGGTCTTTTTCCGTCAACATATCTAGGATTTTTAAAACCTAATTTTAATGATCTTTGTATTAATCTATGACTTTCAGTTCTTATATAAGAGTTTTTCCCTTTTTGTTTCTCACTAACCTTTAGTGCAATTTCTTTAACTTGCATTGGATTACTATTTACCATTCTCCATAGACCATATTCATTTGAAGCTATCTCATCTCCTACTACTAAATCCGTAGCCTTTTTCCATTCACCTTTAACATAAAATTTATGTTCTTTAGTAACAAAAATCTTATCTTCGTTAGATTTATTTAATTTTATAAAAAGCAATTCATTTTTAATAACCTTTCTTTTAAATATATTAATTACTTCATCTACTACAACTGACCTGCCGTCAAAGGACAGTACTTGGTCCCCTTTTGTTATATCTTTAATTTTTATTTTCTTTTTGGGAGTTTGAATTAAAGTATTACCCGAAAAACACCAACTACAATGCAAATTACACATATGTAACCGCATAAAGATGGCAGGTTTACCTATTGATACGCCCTCACCTTGGATTGTATAAAATATTCCGTCACCACTCAAAAGAAACATATTAGAACTTATTTTTATATCTTCTAATTTCATTGTTCGTATTCAGCGTAACAACTTGCTGTTTCCCAAATTCTAACCCTAATAAAATTGGCTGTTGGCAACTGTTTTTTAAAATATTTATAAGCTTCCCTTGCTATTTCCTCGGCTGACATTTTTATTGCAATATTTGAGTGGTCAAATTGGTCAAAATACTGTTTAAATAAATGAAAGTCTAATATAAAACCATAAGGGTCTTGAAGTACATCGTTTTGTATCCACACTTCCCAATTATAGGAATGTCCATGAAGTTTGCCACATTGGGGGTGTCCCTCCAATAAATGAGCTGACTCAAAGCTACCTTTTTTGTAAATTGTCCACATATTGTTGATAAATAATTTGTAACCGGTTATAAATCTCTGTTAGTTCAAATTCTTTTAACGACCTTGTGTTGGGGTCATTAGCTTTTTTCAACAATCTCTCATACCTATCATTATCTACACTTCTAAACCACGCTGTTGCTTCCAGTGGGTTCTTGTGCCAAAAACTTAAATGGCAGTGCCAGCAAAGGGTATCTATATTATCCGGGTCAAATTGAAGTAACTTAGATTTGGAAACAGGAATTATATGCGAACCTTGACAGTTAACTTTAGTAACTTTTTTCTTACATCTGACACAAGTGTAATCATCCCTTGCCTTAGCAATATCTTTCGCTAGTCTAACCATCTTTATAATTAGTTTGGCCCTATTTGTCTTTCGGCGCTTTATTGTCATATCCTTTAATTCTTATTTTACCACTCTCATGTAATAAACGGAGTATGGCAACAATATGCTTTAAGTCACTCTCATAATAGACAGGGAGTGTCCTTTTCCCGTCAGGTATTCTAGAACTGGGACCGATATAATTTTTTTTATTCCAAGTCCAAAAGGTTACATAACTTATTTCCCACCCGAATAAGCGGTTAAGCTCTTTTAGAAGGCTTGTTATTGAATAATCAGTTTTCATAAGGCGTCACCTCTAACCCACCCAAGCAATCGCATATTTGTTCAGGGTCATATTTAACTATTAATTTGGAGCATTTATCACAGCGGGTTACCTTAATAGCTTTAACCTTCTCTTCGCCAGAGGTTTCTATTTTGAAATCGGTATAAGATAGAGTTTTAGCTTTCTCAATCAATTCACCCCTATCTTTATCGTTCATCTTCTCTAGTGTCGCTTTCATCATATTTAATCTCACTAAAGGTATGCTTAAAACCTCGTCTTTGGATAGTTTTAGCTTCTCTATATAAAATTCATATACCCTAATATAAACATCCGCCGTAGAGGGACTAAGGTTTATCTCTGGATTAGCTAAAAATGACCGCCAAGTATCAAAACCACCATCACCGAATAAAGTATAAAGTTTCTTTTCTTTAATCTGTTTAAGAACAAATCCTAAATCCAAAAACAGTTTTCTTTGGCTCTTAATTAAATTAATAGTTTCCTGATAAAGATTAAACGCTTGTGTTTGCAGTTCTGTATTAGCAGTCATAATGCATTATTAAAATGGTAAATTGTCATCTTTGGGCTGTTCTGGCTCATCTGGAATAACTATATCTTCCACTCTATCTTCTTGCTTAAAATCTTGAGAAGATTGCTTAACACCAGTAATAACTTCTTCTAAATCCATAGAGCCAATTTTGCCTTGCTCTAATACTTCACTATCAGTTAAATCTTTGCATTGTTTGCTATCCATTCTGACAAGTGAATAATAGTCTGTTGGGTTATTCTCAGTTCTAGTTAAGACATAATCATACTCATAAACATCTACCCCATTTTTAAATTCTTCTTCTAACTTCTGACGGATAGATAGAGTAGTTTTTAATATTTTACCCAACCCTGTTTCCCTATCAATAACAGGATAATAAAAGGTCATTTTGACTTGAAACTTTTGGGCTTCTTTCATTACTTCTTCCCTTTGTTTCTTATCTTCTATCCGTAGTGCTTCGGCTTTAATTTGAGAACACTTTTGGCAATACGGACAAGGTTGCTCATTCATTATTCTTGGACAAAAAGATACCGTCCAACCTTGATCATTCTTAATAAAGTGCTTACCATCGTAGTAACCACCTTTCACTAGGCGGAATTTTATCTTATCGCCTTTAGCTTTTAACTTTACGAACAAATTGCCCTTGTCTATGTTTAGGGTTTCACCCATATTAAATGTAGGCATATTTTCTCCTTTTTTAACTTGTAGTTAACAAATAACTTTTAATATCTTTAACTAGACCCTCATACTGTAAATTATCTGCCACCTGTTTTAAATACCGGAGATAATCTACTTGAGTTTCTTTGTCTTTAAAACTATCTTTAAACCAATAAAGTTTATTTAAATCCCAAATTAACTTATTTTCGTCATCTATATACATAATTAATCGCAAAATGAATAATTACATCTAGGACACCCAGTAATCCAAGCGTCCTCTATGAAAACGTGGGAATGGGCGATCTTCTGTTCTACAACATCACAACCGCATTTAGGACATTCTCTCAAAGCACAAGGATTTTTTTTGTTGGCTTCCTTAATAGCCTTTTTGGTTAGTATTTTTATCATTTTATCCCTTTAGGATTTAATTATTAATTACTTATATTATAAATAATATTATCAAAAATGTCAATAGGCAAATATCTATCAAAGTATTGTGGTATTTTACACTTTTTATCATATCTTTTTCCCAAACAAGTCATAATGTATCTACTATAGTCTTCAACCTCTTTCCCCACTTTGCCCACCTTACCAATCGGTTTACTTTTTCTTGCTCCGTTTCCGGCTTTGGTGGGTTTTGCTCCATTCTTTATTCTATCAGCCATTTTCCTTATCACCATTTAACCACCTAGACACCCACTTGTGAAGCCCCCATCGCTTCTTATCCTTTTTGTTTGGTCGGACGTGTTTAAGTCTTGGTTTCATGGTTTGTTTTTCTCCTTCTTTTGGTGGCCCAAATATCTTGGGTCGTTGGCAATTGACCTCTCTTTGTGTCCACCTTTATCGGCATAACCTCTAGTGTCGGGGATTTGATAAATGCAACACCCTTGCCCTTGGTTGCATTCTAACTTCTCCCTTTCCTTCATTCCTTCGCACATGATTAGCACCCCAAATTTAGCGGATTAATGTTTAACGGATCATCGTCAACTGGCTCTCTTAGTCTTTCCAATGGTAAACAAGCCAGATGAAAACAACAAGCAATCTCACGATGCCTTTGAAATTGTTTCTCGGTCATTTCTACGGCTATTTCTTGCGGGAGACGTGTATAAAATCTCATGTAGAAACCAGCCAAATCACTACACAAGTTACATCTTTCGTGGTTCATTTTTAGTCATTTTTAATGAAATTGATAACCGACAAAATCAAACCTGTTAAAGCAATAGCTTCAGATAGTGTTAGGAATGGCACAACCCAATCGGGAAATGTGCCAGTAAAGACCAACACCAACAGTCCTAACCCAAGAACAACCAAAACAAGCACTAATGATGTTACATATAAAGCACAAATAACCATTTTCACATCTCCTCCTTCAATGTTTGTTTTGGGTCATCTTCTAATTTGAAACGACTAACTTCTTTCTCTATGAATAAATGTTTTGTCAGAATTAGGTGATCCTCAATTGCTTCAAAAATCTTTTTCACCTCTGATTGTGAATACTCATTTAGAACTTTGTTGGAGCAATGTCCTAAAATTGTTATCGCTCGTAAGACTTTATTTGTTCTCCTATTTGCATTGCCAATAAATCTCAATCTTTTATTTGGATAAATCGGTTTCATTTTCTCTTCCACTTAATTAACCATTTCTCCTCTCTGGGCATCCACACCATTTCCGATATAAACCAATCCTTTCTAAAAGAATATTTATAACATTTTTCCATATAAGACAATACCGAGTCGTTATATAGTTCGGTGTATTTTTCAAATTTATTTATCATTTTATCTCCTTCTTCTTTTCCTTTAGTAATTTACGCTGTTTTCGCCTAAGACCATTTCTTATCACATTTTCCAAACCTCGCCCATTATATCCAAATGGATATTCAATCTCCCCTATCAATTCCTTATTTACCCACTCTAATAGGTCTTGGAGTTCTTGGGAGATAAAATCTTCTATTTGTTTGTAAATTCCGCCCTTTGGATTTTCTATATCTATCAAATCCAGAGTTTCCATGTTGGCACTAACACCTTCCAAAGATAAAGCACCATCTGCTACTTGAAGTAAGATGTCTTTTACCTTTTTTCTCCGCTCACTTGGTTTATTTTTCATATCTTCTCCTTTAGTTTATTTAATAATTGGCGTTGTCTACTTTTTAACCTATTTCTACCAATGGCCCTCATTTGATTATCATTGTTTATAAATCTTCTCCAATCTTCATTTTTCCCAATCACTTCTTCCTCTACCTTTTTTAATAGGCCGTGGAGTTCTTGGGAGATGAGGGACTCAATTTGTTTATATTGATAAACCACGTTCTCCGATCGACTTCTACTCAATATTTCTTTTAATTGTTCTTCCCACCCACTTGGTTTATTTCGTTTCATATTCCTTTCTAAATCTATCTAACAGTTCAAGGAAACTATCGACTACCACAAAGTTATCATCTCCCGCCGTGAGCAATATGCCATCTTCGTTGGTTGT
>Ga0233420_10000440_pt1 | contig 17798 bp, 13 predicted proteins | sample Watercolumn_Mata_4_FD_183009 | JGI IMG/M metagenome (GOLD analysis project Ga0233420, IMG submission 183009) | Freshwater microbial communities from Lake Matano, South Sulawesi, Indonesia - Watercolumn_Matano_2014_102_MG | ecosystem: Environmental > Aquatic > Freshwater > Lake | place...
CAACATCACAGATGCAAGTCCCGACACCGGCGGTCTTTCGGGCGCACCACCGAGCGAAGCAGCAAGCTGGGGTAAGATCGACCCGACCAAGCTTGACGAGACCGTGACGGCATACATCGACGTTACCGTCGCATTTCCCTTGCTCGCAGCGTACGTTATCCAAACCACGAAGCCCAAGAAACTCAAGCGCCTCTACGAACGCGGCGACGAACTGCGGAAGAAGCTCATCAAGTCGTACCTCGAAAACAACAAGGAGGTTGAGGAACTGTCGGGGATGATGAAGAAGCTCCCCCTCTGAGGGGAAACTCGAAATACGAAACTCTAAATCCGAAACAAACACGAAGTCCGAAGCACTAAGTGGCAGACGTTTGATGCTTCGATATTTTGGTTTGCCGACTGTTTAGGATTTCGGATATCGGATTTTCACACATGTACTCCAGGAGGCATCTTGATACCTAAGAATGAGCTGCTTGACCTGGCGGGTCAGCATGGTACACCGCTCTGCATCATTGATCATGATGTGATTCGGCAGAACTACCGGACGTTCAAGAAACACCTTCCCCGTGTGCAATGTTACTACGCGGTGAAAGCGAATTCGACGCAGCAGATCATCGAGACGCTGTTCAAGGAAGGGTCAAGCTTCGACGTCGCGTCCTACAACGAGTTCATGCAGGTGTACCAGTACATCCGGCACTTCGAAAAGGAGCAGAAGAAGTACTTCGTCTGGGACAAGATCATCTTTTCGAACACGATCAAGGACCGGCAGACGCTCGCGAAGATCAAGCAATACAAGCCACTGGTCACGTATGACAATGCGGCCGAAGTGAAGAAACTGAGAGAGCACTGCAACACGGCGGGATTGGTCCTACGCGTGAAAGTGCCCGATACCGGATCGCAGGTAGAGATGAGTACCAAGTTCGGCGTAGAACCAGGAGAAGCGGCCGGATTGATTGATGAAGCGTTCAATTCAGGATTGAAGGTCGAAGGGATCAGCTTCCACGTCGGGAGCCAGTGCACAAATTTCGACAACTACACGCAGGCACTGGCCATTGCCTCAGAGATCTTTCACGACGCGCGAAAGAAGGGATATGGTCTGAATCTGCTCGATATCGGCGGGGGATTTCCAGTTCCTTATGATCCGCAGGTCCCGGACTTCTCGAAGCTCGCCAACCTTCTGAATTCTGAGTTCAAGAGACTCTTCCCCGATGACATCGAGATCCTTGCCGAGCCAGGACGATTCATTGCAGCGACTGCGGCGGTGCTCGTTGCAGAGATCATCGGGAAAGCGCGGAGGGGAGGAAAGATCTTCTACCACATCAACGACGGCGTCTACCACAGCTACTCAGGCGTAGTGTACGACCACTGGATTCCGAACTTCTCGGCGTTTAAGGCCGGCGACACGGAGATCTGTGCCGTTGTGGGGCCAACGTGTGACAGCTTTGACAAGATTACACTCTCAGCCGAGCTGCCGGCGAATCTAGAGGTAGGAGATTTCCTCTCTACGGTGAACATCGGTGCGTATGGGACCGCCTCAACGACACGCTTCAACGGCTTCGATCCGGCAAAAATCATTCATCGGAATTTCCAGAACACCTGATCGCTCACCTGCGCATGGTGCGGGTACAATGAAAATCCCCTCACAAGTTCTGTGCGGGGATTCTTTTTTGATCGCGCCAAAACTGAAATGATCGGGAACCTACTTCTTGAACACTCCAAAGAGCTTGTCGAGAGCCTTCTTCTCTAGCTGCGAAATCTGATCCAACTCACCGGCATCGAGCCAGATTCCGTCGCAACTCAGGCATTTGTCGACTTTTACACCTTTGAAGTCGATTTCGCTGAGTCCCATCCCGCACTTGGGGCAATGCATGTAGTGAAGCTCTTTCAGCCTCTTCTTCTCCTCAGCCGCCATTTTCTTGCGATGCTCTTCCTCATGTTTCCTGCGACGCTCGAGTTCAAGTCTCGCGAAATACTCCTCTTCTTTTTCGCTCGGTTTCACGGGCATGGAACATCTCCTTCTCTCATTGGTTACTTTGTTCTCTCTGACGTGGAAAGATAGGACTTTTTCCACCAGAAAATCCATATTCCCTGTGCGTAGAAACTCCGCCAACCCACAGGCGATCACTGATCGTCAACCAGCACACCTACTGCAATTCCCCTCTCGCGCTCATTCCTCACGGGCGAGAATCGGAAAGAGCGGACCATGGAATTCCTCTCCGGACACGAGTCCGCTACGATCTCCGATGATATGCGTGTGCTTTCTGTATGTTGTCCCCGCAGGGATGAAGATTGTTACCATCGCCCGCCGGGGAGTGTCGGTGACATTGGGGCCGGCATAGTGAAATGTGAGGCCGTTGTGAAATGTGCAACTGCCGGGCTTTAGCTCAACGGGAACAGGCTTGACTCCGCGGAATTGCGCCGGCAGCACTGCATCGAGATTGTCGGGAGAGACGTTCCCGAGGTCGACCGGAGGGAGCGGTCCCAGTTTGTGAGATCCCGGAACGAACCACATGCATCCCCGTTCTACGGTAACGTCATCAAGCGCCATCCAGCATGAGAGACCTCCTGCTTCATTCATGGGCCAATAGACCGTGTCCTGGTGCCACGCCGTCGCTTTGCTATCCTTCGGGTACTTTATCAATGCCTGATCATGCCACAGCCGAACAAACTTTGAGCGGGTGAGTCGCCGGGCGATCTCCGCAATGCGAACGTTGTGGACGTACTCTTCCAGCACCGGATACCGCTCCCACAAGTTCACCATCTGGAGGAAAACCTTCGCGTATCCCTCATCAGTCCTGGGACCGAGGTTCAGATTGTATTTGTTCTTGTCCTCAACGGCCCGTGCAATCGCTACGCGAACGACTTCTACTTCCTGCGCATTGAGCACATTATCGAGTTGGATGTATCCGTTTTCCTTATAGAACTGAACTTGCTCCTCTGTCAGCGGATACTCTTTCATTGCTTCTCCTTGAGATGGTTGATGGGATGACTGCCCTCGGGCCCATCAGTGATGGCGTTCAGCAGATTAAAGAATCCTTTCTTCCTCTCAGAATTGATCCCCCAGTCTACCGGCACACTCTGATACCCCTGACGGTAGTCTGTCTCGCCCTTCATCCGGTAGTCGAAGAAACCCCACGACGCAAACGACTCGAGAGCGGCAATGAAATTGTTCATCGGCTTTTCAAAGTCGAAATGGTCATCTTCATTGAAAAGGATCGGCATCGGTCGATATCCTTCGACCAACTTCGTTTGTTGAACCATCTCCTTGATTCGCTCAGGTTCCTTGACACCGTTTCCGTGCAAGAGGATGAAGTCTGAAGATTGAACAACTCCCGCTGTCGGAATGGTTCCACCGCCAAAGCTTGTACCGACCAGAAATCTTCGACCGTCACGCTCTTTTGCCCTGACACGCCGGATGAGCTCCGGAACCCGTTCAGGTTTCAGAATTGCGTGATCATATGCTTTGATATTGCACTCGTTGTTGATTTCGATGAGGACGTTCCGATGTCCCGAGTTAAAAAGCCATTCGATCGCGTTGTCGACTGCTCGCACAACCGCTGTTTCATTGAGCAGAACCTGGTCCTGACCGAAATAGAAGAGTCCCAGAATTACGACCATGCCAAGCGAATCCGCCCGGTTGAGGATCCGTTCAAGCCGCGCGAAGTACGGTTGACGGAGATTTCCCAGTGAGTCAAACGCCGAGTTGATCCACCCCTTGTTACCATAGCCCGTCGGGCTGCCTCCCTGCAGGTTGATCGTGAACGCAAGGAGCCCGTGAGCGCGCCACAGCGGCATCGCGGCGATGAACTCCTTCGTGTTACGCTCCGCGTTCCACTCCTGTGTGTCGGGGTACTTCCAGAGTTGTCGGGTTTCCGGGTTGAAGTCGTCGAAGATGCCTTGCACCATTCTCGAATTGAAGAGAAGTCCCTCGATGCTCCTGCCTTTCCATTGTCTTCCCTCATAGGTCGGCTTTCCGTTGACGACAAAACCAGTATCCCGTATGGCGACCAGTGTCTGCCCCGCTGCCGGGAGAGGCACTACAGCCATCGCAAACCAAATCCAACCCTTGAAACAAGATGATATCTTCATTTTGCGTTAGCCTGGATTACAGGGGCGACACCAGACAACTCACGACCGGTGTCTTGAATGACACCCTTGGATGATACCTCTGCAGGCGGTGAAAGGCAAGAGGGTGGGAAGCACCAGATTGCTCAGGATATCCTGGAGAATCTTCATTATCTTTGAACGATGGATATCCGGAAACCTCACCTTGAACCCATTGGCATCATCTCTACCCCTTTCACTGCGAAGTATTCCGCTCCCCGCCAGCCGGCTACGGCGGCACGAAAGACCATGGGAACCATCAACCTGTTTCCGGGACGCAACTTCGAGCAAGCCCTCCAGGACCTTCAGGGATTCGACTACATTTGGGTCATCTTCTGGTTTCACGAAAACGTGAATTGGAAGCCGATGGTGCTCCCCCCGCACGGCGGGAGGAAGAAACGAGGGGTCTTCTCCACCCGTTCACCACACAGGCCGAATCCGATCGGACTTTCGCTCTGCAAACTCATCAGCGTCAAAGGCAGGAAGATACGCATCGAGAATCCTGACATGATCGACGGCACGCCGGTACTCGATATCAAGCCGTATATCCCGCACGCCGAATCGAAACCAGGGGCAAAGGGCGGATGGATCAGTGAGAGTCACGAACAGAAGGCCCGAACATTCGCAGTTGTTTTCTCAGAAACCGTCCGCACGGCGATGAAACAGATGGAGCCGAAAGAGCGACGCGAAATCACCGATTATCTGAAAAGTGTCCTGAGCAGCGATCCTTTTCCGCATGTCTATCGCCGTATCAAAACGTCGTCAGACGGCACATCGGTCATCGCGGTTCAGCGCTGGAGGTTTTCCTTCAGCATCGAACAAGACACTGTACGCATACTCAACGCGGCGCACGAGCAGGATCGGGAGGGTCGCGGATGAACGAGCGTCGCACGCCTCTTGAGCTCCTCGCTCCCGCACGAGACGCCGAGAGCGGCAAAGCTGCCATCAACCACGGCGCTGACGCTGTCTACATCGGCGCTCCGAAGTTCGGAGCGCGGGCCGCCGCCGGCAATCCTCTGGAAGACGTCGTCGACTTGATTTCCTACGCGCACAAGTATTGGGCCCGCGTCTATATCACACTGAATACCATCCTCTATGACCATGAGTTAGAGGAAGCACACACCCTCGTGAAGCGTTTGCACGAAGCCGGAGCCGATGCGCTGATCATACAGGACATGGGACTCCTGGAGCTTGACCTCCCTCCCATCCCGCTGTTCGCCAGCACGCAGACTCACAACTACGACATTGAAAGAATCCGCTTCCTCGAACAGGTCGGTTTTCAACGTGTCATCCTTGCCCGGGAATTGTCGCTGGTCCAGGTGCGCAAGATACACGAGGCAACATCGCTCGACCTCGAGTTTTTCGTGCACGGTGCGCTCTGTGTGAGCTTCAGCGGACAATGTTACCTCAGCCAGGCAGCCACCGGGCGAAGCGCAAACCGCGGCGAGTGCGCACAAATGTGCCGGCTGCCGTATACGCTGACGGACAGCCGCGGGAACATTCTGGCGAAGGATCAGCATGTCCTCTCTCTGAAAGACCTGAATCTCTCAGATTACTTGCCGGAGCTGGCGGACGCAGGTGTGACCTCGTTCAAGATCGAGGGACGACTGAAGGACATCGCGTACGTTCGCAACATCACCTCATTCTATCGCACGCTTCTCGACGGATTGATAGAAGAAAAGCCCCTCTTCCGCAAGGCATCCTCCGGCACAACATCGTTCTCCTTCACGCCGGATCCCGAGCGAACGTTCAATCGCGGCTACACCGACTACTTCCTTCACCGCCGCCATCAGGACATCGCCTCGGTACATACCCCAAAATCTCTCGGGAAGGCGCTTGGCACGATCAAGAGCGTAGGACGACATTCATTCACCATTCGCACGACAGAACCCCTCCGAAGCGGCGACGGGGTCTGTTTCTTCGATGAGCAGGACCAGCTCACCGGCACCACCATCAATCGAGTCGTTGGAGAAGAGGTGTTTCCGAATTCGCTGAGCGGCATAGCGCACGGAACGGTTCTCTACCGCAACCACGATCATTCGTTCTTGAAATCCCTGAAAACCGACCGGGCGAGAAGGACGATCGGACTCCGTCTCTCCTTCACTGAGACTCCGGGAGGTTTCCGGCTTCTTGGAAGAGATGAAGACAACAACGAGGCCAGCCACGAAATCGCTCATCCGAAAGAGGTCGCAGAGAACCCCGAAGGAGCCCGGGCCACGCTCGAAACTCAACTCAGCAAGCTCGGCGGTACATTGTATGAACCTGCTGGGCTGACGATCGACTGCGACAAGCCGTGGTTCCTGCCAGTGAAGATCCTGAACGAACTGCGCAGACAACTGGTGAAGGCGCTCGATGAACAGAGACTTCAGAATTTCCCGCGGGCAGTTGCTACACGTAATCCAAACGGCGTACCCTACCCTGCCACCTCGCTCGGGTATTCGGCAAACGTTGTCAATACCCTGGCAGAGAAGTTCTATCGTCGTCACGGAGTAAGGGAAATCGAAAAGGGATTTGAGCTGCTTGAGGACGCGGACGGCAAAGTGCTGATGACGACAAAGCACTGTCTGAAGTATCAGTTTGATCTCTGCCGGGGGAAAGGAACTCAGGACGAGGAGCTTTTCCTCATCTCCGGCAATGTCAGATACAAGCTTGAATTCGACTGCGAGAATTGTGTTATGCACGTCGTCAACCCTGCATGATGCATCCCGCATATCACAATTCATTGAATATCTCTCGCTAATTCGGTACCATATCGGTGAGTCCGTCTAACCTCTGGCATTTCATCATCGACAGATCAACTACATGAAGAAAAAGCAACCAGTGCGAAGACCCGGCCGGGTGGCATCCAGACCGCATGTCCGGTCCAGGCAGAGTCGTATGGTCGTGACAGGTGCGAGGACGAAGGGCAAACCGTCCACGAATACCCCCATCCCATTCGATCTCGGACTCGTTCAGCACCTCCGGGTCAATCGAAGCGCGGTGGAAGCACGAGCCGTCGAGCTTGGTACGCGCAGAACATTCAAAGTGGAGGCACAGGCAGCCGCATATATCACTGCCATTCGGTGCATCGATCTCACGACACTGTCGGGCGATGACACCCCCGGCAGGGTGCAGCGTCTCTGTGCAAAAGCGCTCTCTCCGATCGAGAAGGAAATCAAGGACCGGCTTGGAATCGGAGCCGATCCGCTGATGGTTGCCGCCGTGTGCGTCTATCCTGCGATGGTCAAGCCAGCGATTCAGTTTTTGGGCGGACGGATTCCCGTGGCCTCCGTCGCAACCGGTTTTCCCGCTGGTCAGACATTCATGAACCTGAAGCTGAAAGAAATCGATCTGGCGATCAACGCTGGAGCAGCCGAGATCGATGTCGTGATCAGCCGCGAAAAAGTACTGACGGGCAAATGGAAATCACTATACGACGAGATCGTCGCGTACCGCGAGGTATGCGGAAAGAGAGCGAAGCTCAAGACCATCCTCGGAGTCGGGAACCTTGAGACACTGACCAACGTCGCTGCCGCCTCTGCGGTCGCGATCATGGCTGGGTCCGACACGATCAAGACGTCGACAGGGTTCGAGCCAACAAACGCGACGCTGCCGAGCGGACTCGTGATGGTGCGGCAAATACGGAAGTTCAAGGACCTGGGGCTGCTTGGAAATCAACAAGTAGGATTCAAACCGGCCGGAGGAATCCGAACAGCAAAGGACGCAATGCTGTGGCTGACGCTGATGCTGGAAGAGCTCGGACCGGAATGGACGAAGCCTGATTTGTTCAGGATCGGCGCAAGCGCACTGCTGACAGACATCGAGCGACAGCTCAGGCATCTTGTGTTCGGGCGATATTCAAACATGCAGTACCTTCCAATGGCATAGAGGTCTAAATCCGAAATACGAAATCCGAAACTCGAAACAAATCCGAAATGGCGAAATCCGAAAGAGTTCGGCTGGGGAAGAGATTTCAGGGCCAGGCTGATGAGTAGTAGATTTCTCGTTCAGAATATTGTGCTACGAGTCTCAGTTTCGAGTTTTGTGCTTAGAACTTGTTTCGGATTTCGATATTCGTGCTTCGGATTTACTCAACGATGGTTTTACCCTCGAACACATGAGAACAGACTATGGATAAAGAGAAACTCTCCACGCTCCTCCACAACCTTGATTACGGCCCAGCGCCTGAGCAGGAGAACAAGACTCGTGAATGGCTGAAGAGCCACGGGTCGAAGTTCGGGCACTATATCAACGGCGCGTGGCAGGCCCCGAAGAACGGCGGATACTTCAGGACGATCAATCCCGCAAAGAGCGACGAAGTGCTGGCGGAGATTGCCCTCGGGAGCAAAGAGGATGTTGACGCCGCCGTCAGCGCGGCGCAGGAAGCCTTTCCGAAATGGAGCGCCCTGAGCGGCCACGAACGTGCACGATACCTCTATGCGATTGCCCGGGCGGTGGCAAAACATGCCCGGATCTTTGCCGTCCTCGAGTCGTTGGACAACGGGAAACCGATTCGGGAAACACGCGACATCGACGTCCCGGTTGTCATCAGACACTTCTACTATCACGCGGGATGGGCGCAGACACTTGAGACAGAATTCGCCGGGTACAAACCTGGTGGGGTGATCGCCCAGATCGTACCATGGAATTTTCCATTCCTCATGCTGGCCTGGAAGATCGCCCCCGCGATCGCAGCTGGAAATACGGTTGTCATCAAACCTTCAAAATCGACCCCTCTCTCGGCCCTCCTGCTGGCTGACATTCTGATGAATGAGGTGAAGCTGCCTCCGGGCGTGGTCAACGTACTGACCGGCGACTCGAAGACTGGCACGATGCTGTATGAACATCCAGTGCCGTGGAAGGTCACGTTCACCGGCTCAACGGAAGTCGGACGGATCATCCGGAAAGGAACCGCAGGCTCACGCAAGCACCTTACGATGGAACTGGGTGGCAAGTCGCCGTTCATCGTTTTCGACAACGCTGATCTCGATTCCGCAATTGAAGGTGTGGTCAACGGGATCTGGTTCAACGAAGGACAGGTGTGCTGCGCGGGATCGCGACTCCTTGTTCAGGAGAGTATCCACGACGATTTCATCAAACGGCTCAAACGCCGGATGAAGAAATTGCGGGTCGGCAATCCGCTGGACAAGGCCATGGACATGGGAGCGATCAACAATGCCGAGCAGCTCGCCAAGATCAAGGAGCTCATGGAGGTCGGCAAGAAGGAAGGCGCGACCATGTGGCAGCCCGAGAATGTCGTCTGTCCGAAAGGCGGATTCTTCCTCCCTCCCACCCTCTTCACCAATGTCGAGCCATCGCACACGATTGCGCAAGAAGAGATCTTCGGTCCTGTCCTCGTCACCTTGACATTTCGAACACCATCCGAGGCGATACAGCTGGCAAATAACACGCGATACGGTTTGGCCGCATCCATCTGGTCTCAGGACATCGATACCGCGATGGATGTCGCCAGAAAGGTGAGAGCCGGTACGATCTGGATCAACTCCACGAATCTTTTCGACGCCGCCGCAGGATTCGGAGGATACAAAGAGAGCGGCTACGGCCGCGAGGGTGGACGGGAAGGGATGTACAGCGTGTTGGTTGAGACAGAGAATCTCTCCGTCGTCTCATCCCAATCGACCAATCCACCAGTCAACCAACTAACCAATCCACAAACTAACCAAATCGACCGCACCTTCCGGTTCCTCATCGGCGGAAAACTCGCGAGACCGGATCAGGCCGGGAGTTATGAGATCAAGTCGGCTGGTGGAGAATTGCTTGCCGTGGTCGGCGAAGCAAACAGGAAAGATGTTCGCAATGCGGTCGAGGCTGCGCGAGGAGCTTTTTCGTCGTGGTTCGAGTCAGCTGCACACTTGAGGGCACAAATCCTATATTTCTGGGGAGAGAATCTGAGTGTCGAGAAAGAGCGCTTCGCGGCCGGCATCGCTGCGCAAACAGGGTGTTCGATCGAGACTGCCCGCGACGAAGTGCAGCGAAGCATCAGCCGCATTTTCGAATTCGCCGCGTATGCGGACAAGTTCGGCGGGACCGTTCAGCCGGTGCTTGGGAGAAGGCTGGTCGTTGGACTTCGCGAGCCGGTCGGTGTCGTCGGGATGCGCGCACCTGACGAGTCTCCGCTCCTGGGCTTTGTCTCAATAGTCGCTCCAGCCATAGCAATGGCAAACACTGTTGTGGCGGTTGCCGGAAAGCACGCATTGACCGCTATGGATCTGGTCCAGGTCATTCAGCATTCAGATGTTCCCGCTGGAGTGATCAACGTACTGACTGCACAAAACCCTGATTCTATGGCAAAAATTCTCGCAGAGCATGAGGATGTCGACGCCGTGTGGTGTTTTGGCAGTGCCGAAAGCGGCAAGTCAATCGAGGAAGCTTCCGTCAGCAACATGAAGCAGACGTGGGTCTCCGACGGGGAACAAATCAAATGGGCTTCCATACAGAGCCAGAAACTTCTCCTGAAATCAACGCAGGTGAAGAACATCTGGGTACCCTACGGGGTGTAGCCCCATTACCCCTCCCAGTCATTGCGAGGAGCGTTCCTCAGCGACGAAGCAATCTTGTACGTGGCCTGTGAGAGGTTGTCCGCCGTCCAGGATCCCGCATATGGGCGGATCGAGAGAGCGGGACTTCTGAAAAAGACGCCTCGTAATGACATTGTGCTCTTTGGACAGCCGCCCCAACCCTAGATGCCAACGCCCCTCCTTGCAGGGGCGTTGCGGTATTCAGAGGATTGAAGTCTACTTGTCCTTCTTCGACAGCCAAACCCGTTGTGCAGACTCACGTCGCTTTTCCTGTTCCATCGATGCCTTGATCCAGCCCTGGTATAACGGCATCCCTTCGAGGATGTCGCTGTATCGGCGTATCGATCGAGGATCTGCACCGTCAAGAATCTTCAGTGTCTGCTCAGTCGCCGCGGCAGCAAACGACCGCCAGATTCTGCCTCCCACTTCCGCGCTGGCAAGTCTGGGAGACCCCAGGTATCCAGGCCAGTCTGACTTCTTCGCCGCATCGAAACTCTCCTGCAACGAGTGACCGGTAACCACGAGAGCCGTACGGTACTCTGGTACGACAAGATCGGGTCGTAGATGGAGCATCAGACTGGTTTCGTCCATCCCCCCATGAAGCGAGACACCTTCCTCCTGTTTTTCGGCCTCGGTCAGGCCGCCAAGCACAGAACCCCAGCCGCTCAAGACAGGAACCAGTCCCCACAGGTTCACCATCTGCCCGCCGTACGTGTCATGAAAGAAATCGCATGCATCGTCGATCATCCTGATATGCCGCGGTGCACCATGAACATGGACAACGAAGATCCACCGAAATCCTTGCTCGCAAATTTCCGAGGCAATGTCCATGAACACGGAGCGGAGTGTGGAGGGCTGCACGACGAACGAGCCCGGAAAGGTAAAATGACCGCCAAGCTCGTTCGAGCCGCTGGAGCCGAGTGCGATCTGCGGAAAGATCAGAACCGTCCAGTCCGGTTTCGACGTCGCCACGGCGTCTGCAAGCTCCGCAGTCAACCGCTCGCTGAGGATACCATCTGTGTAGGCCGGAAGGTAGGGTCCATGCTCCTCGAGGATGCCCCCCGGGAGAAGGATCACTGTCTTCGACCGATCGAGTGAGAGGATGCGATCCGTTGACAGATCAGCTACACGCAGCACCTGCGCAGTCGCCGGATCCGGGCTTACAATCAACATCAAGAGAGAGAATCCCAACACCGAAGATTTCAACTCATTTCCTCCTCTATATGACAATTTCCATGATACTGTGAATGGGACTCAACCTTACTGATCCGCCGGTTTCTTTCGCCGAAAAATCAACCTCCATAGTTTCGCCGGCGAATAGAGAATCGTATAAACTGTCGCGTATACCGGGAACGAATCGAGTCCCAGCCCGTAGCACGCTCCCAGCCCGATGACAAGGAAATGAAGTTTCAGGATCATCATATATGGCTCGGGCTCCTTTCCCGTCATCACGCTTGATGAGAGCACAGAGCGTCGGTCGCGGATGACGTTGAGAACTACAACAGGCCAGTACTGGACAACTGAGAGACCGAGTGTCTCCCAGAAGGAGAACGGCGTCCCTATCGACCACGTCAGGTTTCCTTTGTAGACCCTCCCCGGATGCTCCATCAGCGGCATGAGGAGATCCAGAATGGCCGCATAGACGTAGTGAAAAAGGCCGAAGTGAATCGAGAAGATGAGAATCGCTCCAACGGCTCCGATCACCGAGAAGACTCTCTCCACCACCGTGGCATCGGGCCGGATGATCCTCCGCCCGCTGCTCACCACGACACTCAGGAATCCGAGAGCGAGGCTTGAAAGCCAGAGGCTCCAGATAAGATCCTTGGTCATCCATCCGGAGAAATACGCAAGTATGAGAGTACTGACGAACACCGCAAGCTCGACAAGCGTGTCAGCTCTTCGGGGACTATCCTCGGTGTTCGCCAAAGCTGATGGGGGGTTTTCCGTCAAACCTCGCTTGCTGCCTATGGGCGCTCCTGCCATGTTATGTTCTCCTCGCGGAATATATCATCTTTTTGTCACATTCGGGAAACAACCCAAATTGCACTTCTGCACAAGGCGGCGGTCATTTCTATGCACCAACAAACCCGATATTTCCTTACATTTGCATCCGTTCAGGAGATGTTATTCCCCGACGAATCGGGTCACAAACGTTATTCACTCCGCCCGGATGAGATTGACCAGGAACATCTTCCTCCTTGCAACGCTCTTCGCATGGTCTTTCGCGCCGGCACAGTCAAGCCGGACAGAGTTGCGCACGTTGACCGTTCCCGGCGTCGGCAGCTGGGACTTCAACGTCTACCTACCTCCTGGTTACGATCAGACGTCGGAGCGATATCCGGTGCTGTATCTCTTCCGGGGGGCTGTGGACGAGTGGCTCGATCGGACAGAGGACGCGAGCAGGAGCGGAAGAAACATTCAAATGATCACCGACACCCTTATCACGCAGAAGAAGATGGGTGGAGTGATCATTGTGATGCCGGGATTCACCGCTATGACCGGTCCCGCAACTGAAGCAGACTATTCATTTGTCCTTAACACGCTCATCCCACACATCGATGCACGGTACCGCACACTTCCTACCCGTTGGCATCGTGCACTGGACGGGTTCTCTCTTGGCGGGCTGCACATGGTCAATCTCATCTGGCGAAAACCGGAACGCTTCGCCTCCGCTGGTTTCTATGACGGGACTACGAGCCAGTTTAATTCCAGCCAGATGAGCACCGCAGGCGAGCAGTACTTCGCACGCATTCGGCCCATGCAATTCCTTCTCCATAGCGCGGCCGTTGCCCCGAGCAATCTGAACAACAACCGGCAGTTCCTGGCCTTGCTCAACAGCTTCGGAATCAGGAATACGTTCGACGACCTCGTTTTCTCCTCAACCTCACAACACAACTGGTGGTACGCAGATGAACACATGATGCGCGCCCTGCCGCTCCACTGGACAAAATGTCAATCGCCTCCTCAGAACGTTCCCCTTCAGTGGATCTCTTCTGCCGCAACCAGAGTCTCGGGCACTGTTCGGCTCTCCTGGTCGGTCGGCCCTGCAGCCGACTCACTGAAGACACTTGTCGACCTGAGCAATGACGCTGGAGCGACCTGGCAAACACTCTTGTACAGCGCAAGGAAGGATACTGTCTTTGACTGGAACACGCTCGGTGTAAAGGACGGCACGCGCTACCTCTTGAGAACTCAGATATTTGGTGATACCTCCTACGGTGTCATTCAGTCGGCACAGCGGTTTGCAGTCGACAATCCCGGCAATGGCGCCCCCGACGTGGCCATCACCACACCCGGAAAACTGGAGATCATCTCGGGCACGTACACCGTAAAGTGGTTTGCAGAAGATCCCGAAGGTGCTCCAGTGCAGATCTCACTCTCAGCGAGCGGCGACAATGGACGGTCGTGGCAGCAAGTGGCCGGCACACTCGCGAACACCGGTTTCTACATTCTAGACACGCGTTTGCTGGCCAATTCCATAACTACGCTGCTCAAGATCATCGCCAGTGATGGAACACAGACGGCGGAGGCGCTGACCGGTCCTTTCGAGGTCCGCAATTCCCGCTTTCGCGTAGGGAACATCAAGCACGTTACCGGTCGGGGCAATGGACTCGTCACTGTGAACATCGACGACGTCAGACTGCTGACGGGGCACTCGTACAGAATTTCGTTCGACGATAGTTCTTCCAGCAGAAAATCCTACAGCGTGTTCGATCTGACAGCAAGAACCTACCCGCTTCGGAATGTCGCCTTTGACGGGGACGGCAGCGAAGGTCCCCTCTTCGACGGAGTGCGAATCTCCGTGGTGGACTATCCGATCCCGCTTCTCGACAAAGATTCGACGCGATGGACCAAAGGTTCTTCGACACTTCTCGCGCAAGTCACCGTACCGGTCGTCTTCCTCGGCGCAGACACGGTGAGGGGGATTCCCTCACCGGCAGATTACGAATTCAGAATTGCAGACCGTATCGTTGACACTTCATCCTCCTACCTGGGCGCCACGGTCACGCCTCTCTCTTTCACCACGTGGAATGTCACCGAGAACCGGCGGGTGAAGGTACTTGTCAACGAACTGGATGGAAATGGCAGGATCAGTCGCTTCGACGAAATTTACATCCTCGAGCTTGACTCCAAAGGTCAGCCGATATTGACCTGGGTGGTTTTCTTCACCGGAAATGACAACGCAGCGTTGCCGCTGGCAGGAGACGTTTTCACTGTGCGGACTCTCAAGCCTTTGAGATCAACGGACATTTTTGAGTTCTCCACGCCGGCCACCGGAGTAGCAGACGGCACAACCCTTCTCCCTGAATCTGTCGAGCTGCTCCAGAACTATCCGAATCCCTTCAACGGGCAGACGGTCATCAGGTTTCGGCTGCCGGCGGCCGGCCTCGTGAAACTGGAGGTCTACGACATCCTCGGATCGAACATTCGCGTCCTGGTCGATGAGAGGAAGAACGAGGGCACGCATGTGGTCAACTGGGATGCAGCGGGCCACGCAAGCGGATGTTATTTCTATCGCCTCTCCGTCGACGGCAGCGTAGTAGCGAAAAAGGCACTCCTTTTGAGGTGACGCGCTCAAGAGGTGTGTGCTTTTGTTTGAAGAATCCCGTACCATTCATCAAAGATCAGCAAGTGCTCATGTGCTCACTCGTTTTTCTCCTTCCTCTCCTAATGGCACCGTCCGACACTCTTTCGCCGTCCGTCATGCATAAACTCCTTCCTGCCGCTGTCTCACCGTGGCAGTGGTCCTAACCGTCCAAGGTGTATTCGGGACGCGAGATATTCCAGTACATGGACGGCGCTGGTGAGGTGTATCTGGCATATGGATTCCAGCGATTACTCGTCCAACGCTACACCCGACCGAATCAGGAAGAGATCCTTGTAGAAGTGTTCGACATGGGAACCTCCCGAAATGCGTACGGCGCGTTCACGAGTATTCGTGGCTACGGGACGAGAGCAGATATCGGCCAGGAGGGTGAATACAAGACGGGGCTTCTCGCGTTCTGGAAAGGGAGATACTTCGTTTGTGTCATCATCGAGCGTGAGAACGAAGAGGCAAGAAGGGCGGTCTATCAACTTGCATCGCTCATCGCAGAGGGGATCAATGAAGAAGGTTCCAAGCCCCTCATCCTCCGCCTTCTCCCCGAGGGTGAATACACTCCCGAAACGCTCAGATACTTCTACCGAAATGAGATTCTAAACATTCACTTCTTTGTCGCCGACAAGAATCTCCTGCACCTGAGCGATAACACCGATGCGGTTCTGGTCCGCATGAAAAGCAACAAGAGCTATCTACTGATCATTCAATACCCGCACCCGGATGACGCCGCAGCAGCGTTTCGCGATTTCACTGCTGGTTACATGCCGGAGAGCGGCGAACGCGGCATCGTTCAGACCGAGAACAAGAAATGGACGATATGCCGAAGGTTCGGGAACACGCTGTCTGTCGTCTTCGACGCCCCATCGCAAACTGAAGCAGAGATCCTTCTTGACGCACTTCAACGGAGGTTACCATGAGCGACTCCACGATGACCCGCAGGGATTTTCTCCGCACGACCGCGGCAGCAGCCGTGGTCAGCACAACCATGCCGCTCTTCGCCGGCCAAACGAAACCCGGCAAAGCAAGAGTCATTCTGATACGGCATGAGAATGTCGTTGACAGCAACTGGAAGATCAACGAAGAGGTGATCGGCAAGATGCTCGATGACGCCGTCGTCAATCTGTTCGGAGTCAAGAGCCCTGAGGATGCCTGGAAGAAGATCATTAAGCCGGCTGATGTCGTCGGGATAAAGACCAACGTGTGGCGCTCCCTCCGTACACCTGTTGAGTTCGAGGCAATTCTGAAACAGCGCCTCATGAGCGTCGGCGTTGGGGAAGAGAATATCAGCATCGATGACCGCGGCGTGCTGCGGAATCCTGTCTTTGCCAAGGCAACAACACTGATCAACGTCCGCCCGATGCGGGCGCACAACTGGTCAGGCGTCGGAGGATGTCTGAAAAACTACATCATGTTTGTACCAAGCCCGCCAGACTATCATGCGGATTCCTGCGTCGACCTGGGAGCACTCTGGAAGCTTCCCGCCGTCGAAGGTAAGACCCGGCTAAATATTCTTCTCATGCTCACACCGCAGTTCCACTGCCTCGCTCCCCATCATTTCGACAAGGAATACACCTGGCTCTACAAGGGAATGCTCGTCAGCACCGATCCCGTGGCCGTTGATGCTGTAGGCCTGAAGATTATCGAGGCCCAGCGTTCCATCTACTTCAAAGAGCCAACGCCAATGCGGCCGCCGGTGACGCACATTACTGCCGCAGAAAAGAAGCATGGCGTTGGGATTGCGGACCTCAAGAATATCGAGCTCGTGAAACTGGGATTGAAAGAGGGGATTCTGATATAGCGATGTACGGGCAAAGTGATGTAATTGTCCTTCGGGAGCTGAGCCTATCCTTCCTTCGGGACCTGAGCCTATCTGTCCTTCGGGAGTTGAGCTCCCGAAGGACGTGGGGGGACGGAGAGACTGGAGCGTTGGGATTGCGGACCTGAAGAATATCGAGCTCGTGAAACTGGGATTGAAATAGGGAATTCTGATTAAGCCTTGTACGGGCAACGTGATGCTATTGTCCATGGGGAGTTGAGCCTATCTGTCCATCGGGAGCTCAGCTCCCGATGGACAGGAGAGTTGGGCTCCCGGAAGACAGAGAGTGCTTTAGAAGCACGTGACTGAAATGACACGATGAGGGACGCAAACAACCATGAACGCAAAATCGATCTTGTTAGTAGTCGCAGGCGTTTTGTTCTTCCTCGGACTGGCACTGACAGTTGAAGTTGCGTACTTCTTGAGCGTCGCCAGTTCGGCGGAGGGAAAGGTTGTTTCCTTGGAAAAACGGACCTCAGGAAGCGGATGGCGCTATTACGCGGATGTTACATTCAGAGATGGTAACAACATCACACACACGGTCAACTACAGTTACATCACCACACCACTTGTGAGTCTTCTTTCAACCGGGAGAGAGATTGGAGTTCTCTATTCTGCGGACGATCCGGCAGGCTCGGCACGGCTCGATTTCTTTCCCATCCTCTGGTTCTGGCCAGGAGTGCTTATCATCGCCGGACTGGTCGCAGTGTTTCTTGCGTGGAGGGCCTCGCAACAGCCAGCGCCAGCGCCGCCAAGACAGAAG
>Ga0233420_10000442_pt1 | contig 17743 bp, 17 predicted proteins | sample Watercolumn_Mata_4_FD_183009 | JGI IMG/M metagenome (GOLD analysis project Ga0233420, IMG submission 183009) | Freshwater microbial communities from Lake Matano, South Sulawesi, Indonesia - Watercolumn_Matano_2014_102_MG | ecosystem: Environmental > Aquatic > Freshwater > Lake | place...
GTAATCCGTGAACAGTTTCTCCCCGAACAACCCATAATAGGCGGCTGTAAAGCTGCCGCCGGAAACGGAACTAATGCTGTCGACCTCATCCAGCAGTCTGACTCGCTGCCCGGTGGAGTCGACCTGGGTATCGCGCAATTCTTTCAGCACGCCATAGGACAGCGCCGCCGCCCGGGTTCCGCCCCCGGAGAAAGCCACGAGAATCATATGGTCGTGGAAATTGCCATCTCGCATCACGCCCAGCCGATAGCCTTTCCGGCTATCGATTCTGGTCATGGGTTCATTGTGATTTTTGTAAAGCGCCGCACACCCTGCCAAACCTGCCAGCAGAAAGATGCAAACCGAGATCCTTCCGAAACGGCGAATAGTGACTTTTGTAGACATCATCAAGGCATCAATCCATGCGGTCGTAGGGGTTTATCAGTCCAGTCGGTGTATCGATCCTCTCGGCCCAGCCGTTGAATGAGGCCGGGTTGTCGAAGCTGTTCGGTCAATCCCGCCGGCATGGCGCGGGGCCAGGGACGAGGCGGGCTACTCTCCCAACACCGTTGTTCCGAACAGGGGGCCCTTCTCTTGCGCCGAGTGCCCTGCCGTTCGAACCGACCCAGTGTCGAGAATCCAACGGTACCTCCCTTGCTAAGGTATGCTGGAGTCAAGAACATTCGGGACGCAAGATCCTCATGTGGATAAGGCGGGAAAGCACGAAAGCTCAACACCCTGGAATACGGCAGGACTATCGTGACCGGCGCGCTACCAGTGGATCGGCTGACCGAGGATTGGAGCGGGTGATGGGAATCGAACCCACGCTATCGGCTTGGGAAGCCGAAGTTCTGCCATTGAACTACACCCGCCTCGTTTGGATTCTACTTGGCGATCACCCTCCGTTGCAACCGCGCCGGGATGACGTACTTCGGCGGTGCGGGGAGGTCATTCGGCAAAGACTGGAATACCCGGTTCGGCCATCGCTGAAACCAGGACCGTCGTCGCAAGAAAGTCTCGGCTACACTGTGAAGTTTGATTCTGTGAAAATGTGCCCTACTCGCGAGACCGACCCGTTGCTCCAGCGAACCTCGTCGGGCGGGATAAGAGGGAAACACATTCGGTATTTACGAGAGACCCTATGAAAAAAGCACTGATAACGGGCATCACCGGACAGGATGGTTCCTACCTGGCCGAGTTCCTGCTGGAGAAAGGCTACGAGGTTCACGGCATCAAGCGCCGGGCCTCGCTGTTCAACACCCAGCGCATCGACCATATCTACGAGGACCCGCATGCCCACGACCAGCAACTCGTCTTGCACTACGGCGACCTGACCGATACCTCCAACCTCACCCGAATCCTGCAGCAGGTGCAGCCGGACGAAGTCTACAACCTGGGCGCGCAATCACATGTCGCCGTCAGCTTCGAGTCCCCGGAATATACCGCCGATGTCGACGCCATGGGCACCCTGAGGTTGCTGGAGGCGATCCGCTTCCTCGGCCTGGAGCGGAAAACCCGCTTTTATCAGGCCAGCACCTCCGAACTCTACGGCCTGGTACAGGAAATCCCGCAAAAGGAAACCACCCCGTTCTACCCGCGCAGCCCCTATGCCGTGGCCAAGCTCTACGCCTACTGGATCACCATCAATTACCGGGAAGCCTATGGCCTATATGCCTGCAACGGCATTCTTTTCAACCACGAATCCCCCCGCCGCGGCGAGACCTTCGTCACGCGCAAGATAACTCGCGGCCTGTGCAACATCGCTCAGGGCCTGGAACAGTGCCTCTACATGGGGAACATGGACGCGCTGCGCGACTGGGGGCATGCCAAGGACTATGTCCGCATGCAATGGCTGATGCTGCAACAGGAGCAGCCCGAGGACTTCGTCATCGCCACCGGCGTTCAATACTCCGTGCGCCAGTTCATCGAATGGACCGCCCGGAATCTTGGCATGACCCTCCATTTCGAGGGGACCGGCGTGAACGAACGCGGCATCGTCGCCGCCGTCGCCGGGGATCAGGCTCCCGCCGTCGAGGTGGGCGATACCGTGGTGCGGGTCGACCCACGCTACTTCCGTCCCTCCGAGGTTGAAACCCTGCTCGGCGATCCCACCAAGGCCCGGGAGACGTTGGGCTGGGTACCCGAAATCAGCGCCCAGGACATGTGCGCCGAAATGGTGAGGGAAGACCTCAAACTGGCCCGCCAACATGCCCTGTTGGTGAAGCACGGCCACCATGTCGCGGTTTCGCGGGAGAATTGAGCATGGATAACCCCAGGATTTTCGTCGCCGGTCATCGCGGCATGGTCGGCTCCGCCATCGTCCGCCAGCTCCAGCGGCACGGTCATGCCGAGATCATTACCCGTACCCGCGGCGAACTCGACCTGATCCGGCAGGCCGCCGTCGAGGATTTTTTTGCGGGCGAACCCATCGATCAGGTCTATCTCGCCGCCGCCAAGGTCGGCGGCATCCATGCCAACAATACCTATCCGGCCGAGTTCATCTACGAAAACCTCGCCGTCGAGGCCAACATCATTCAGGCCGCGCACCACGCCGGCGTGCAAAAGCTGTTGTTCCTGGGTTCTTCCTGCATCTATCCCAAGCATGCGGAGCAACCCATGAAGGAGGAGGCGCTGCTGACCGGCGTGCTGGAACCGACCAACGAACCCTATGCCGTCGCCAAGATTGCCGGCATCAAGCTCTGCGAAAGCTTCAACCGCCAGTACGGTCGCGACTATCGCAGCGTCATGCCGACCAATCTTTATGGTCCCCATGACAACTATCATCCGGAAAACTCGCACGTGGTTCCCGCCCTGCTGCGCCGGTTCCACGAGGCCGTCCAATCCAGGCAACCGGAGGTCGTCATCTGGGGCAGCGGCACACCGATGCGGGAGTTCATGCATGTGGACGACATGGCGGCCGCCAGTGTTTTCGTCATGAATCTGGATGAGGCAACCTACCGGGCTCACACCCAACCCATGCTCAGCCACATCAATGTGGGCACCGGCGTGGACTGCACCATCCGCGAACTGGCCGAAACCATCGCTCGCGTCACCGGTTTCACCGGCGCGCTGAGCTTTGACGCCAGCAAGCCTGATGGTACCCCACGCAAGCTGATGGATGTCTCGCGTCTGAAATCCCTGGGCTGGCAAGCCGGCATCTCTCTGGAGGATGGCCTCCGCGATGCCTATCAATGGTTTCTGGAACATCGGGACAGCTTCAGAACCTGAACCCCGCGGGCTGCAACACCAGGCCGACGCGACCAAACCGCCGGTCACCCTGGTGGGGCTGTCGCAATCATCCCTGGGAGAGGCGTGGACAGCCGCCACGCCATGGGTTTCCCGCAACGGGGGTTCAAAGTCCGGCACCATCGGACCAGGCACCCCCCTTGCCCATCCCGATTGCGACAGTCCTCCTTTTCACGCCGAGCCATGACGGGAATCAACCGCCTCAATAGCTCAGTGTGACTCCCCCATAGCCCGCCAACCGAGTCGTGCCGTAACCGTAGACTTCCTGATATTCCTTGTCGAACAGGTTGTCGATGCGGGCGAACAACTGGACGTTGCCGTTGATCCTGTAAGTGGCCGCCAGGTTGGCGATGGCGTAGGCGGGCACGCGGGTGCCGAGCACGCCATCCTTCTCGCCCACCGCGATCAGCACGAAGTTGATCTCGGCATCCTTGAGGAATCGATAATGGGCTTCGAAGTTGCCCTTGTCGCGTGGCCGATTGACCAGGGGCTGGCCGGTATCCTCGTCCCGCGTATCGTTGAAGGTATAGTTTCCGCGCAGCGTCAGATCCTCGATCGGGGTAACCTGAAAGAAGGCCTCGACACCCCGGGCGCTGGCGGTATTGATGTTCTCCGCGATCCACAGCGGCGGGACCGCCTGGATCAGGTTATTGAAGCGGTTCGAAAAGAAGGTCGCGCCGAACTGGACCGCCTGATCGAGGAAGCCCTGCTCGAAGCCGACATCACAGTTCAGGCTGGTCTCCGGCGCCAGGTTCGGGTTGCCGAAAAACGGAGCATACAGCTCATAGAGCGTCGGTACCTTGAAGCCGGTCCCCACATTGCCCTTCAGCTTGGTGCCGACCTCGTCGAACAGTACGGCCTCGGTCAGGCTCCAGGTCACCTTGCCGCCGGCTCGATTGTTTTCCGCGTAGCGCAGCGAAGCCGTGGAAAATGAGCGATCGAACAGGGTGAACTTATCCGAGAGGTAGTAGCCCTGGGTATTGTAGCTGGGATTGCCGATCCCCTCGCTTTGATTCGTCAGCCGGTCTTCCTCGTCCTCCAGACCCAGGGTCAGGGTGTTGTCCTCGTGGATATGGAAGATGTTCTGCCAGTCGCCCTTGATTTTTTCACCCAGATAGCTGCCTGTCAGATTGTAGGGAAGGCCGGGATCCCAGTTGCGGTAATCGCGGTCGGTCTGGCTGTAACCCAAACCCAGCGTCTGCTCCCATAGATTGTCCAGAACCTTGAAATGGGCGAAACCCCGGGTATACAGCTCGCCCGTGGCACCGGTGTAGTACAGCGCGTCGACCGGAGCATTGGGATGGTCGGGATCGTTGCCCATCATGTAATCCAGGGCCGTCTTGCCGTGGTTGTAGCGAAGGTTCGCTCCGAAATCCAGGTTGTCCAGCATCTTGTAACCCGCGCGACCATCGAAGGTCTCGTTGCGGTACCAGTCCCGTTCGGGGTTGCCCCAGAGATAATCCGCGGCCGAAAACCCGTGCGACTGGGTGGTGCTGGCCATCGTGGCATAGTTGAAATCCTCGATTTCCCCGGTGGCCGCTCCCAGCACCTTGAATGTGTCGTAACTGCCGCCCTGGGCGGAGAGATTGAACTTGGGCGCGCCCTTGCCCTTCTTGGTAACGATATTGATGACGCCGCCGATCGCGTCGGAACCGTATAGGGCGCTTTCGCCGCCGCGCAGAATTTCGATGCGCTCGATGTTGTCGACCATCAGGTTGGCGAAGTCGAAGGCTCCCACCGGCGAGGAGGGGTCGTTCATTTCCACCTGGTCGATCAGGACCAGGGTCTGACCGGAACCCGCGCCGCGTGTATAGACATTGGTCATGCGACCGAGGCCGCCGCTGTTGAGCACGTCGAGGCCGGGCACGAGGCGCAGTGCTTCGGCCACGGTCAGCACCTGCCGACGCTTGAGCTCCTCGGCGGTAATAACGGTTATGGAGGTTCCCGATTCGCGCTCGGGCGTCTCGTAGCGGTTGGCGGTCACAATGGTGGCGTCCAGTTCGGGTACGGCATCCTCGGCGGCCAGAACGTCAAGGGAAGGCGAAGCCAGTGAACAGAATAGAGCGGTCAGGTAAGCGCGTTGCATCGGATGTTTTCTGCCTTTCGGTAAGCCGTGCACACCCGCACGGCATGAAGAAAAGTCGCAGAAGGAACATCGGATCGATAGGGATGGGCAAACTCCGGCCCCGCGAATCGAGCCGACATTGCCCTCCGCAACGGTCGGTTGGTTCGCTTTCGGGCCGGTATCCGGGCTCATCGGCGGCTTGAAGCCTGGTCTGCCGCCTTCCCATGCGTAAGCACAGTGGCTGGAATGGCAGACTTGACCGATTTACCGTTGCGGGGGCAGCGCCGGGTTTGACATGAGTCCTCACCGGCTTCCCGTTTAACCCAAACCGCGGAATCGCGCTGGGCACCTCGAAAGGAGCCTGGATTCTATACGAAATTGGCAGAGATGGGGCGAAAGCACCGAAACCAGACGCGAACGTGGACCTGACCCACCTCGACCCCTCCTGGCGCCGCTGCCGATGATGGTAAACTTCAACTTTTGTCTGTCTCCCGCCACGAATCCCATGCAACTTGCCATCACCGTCCTGGGTGAAAACCATCCCGACATCATTATCGAACTGACCCGCTCTATCAAGGACGCCAAGTGCACGACTCTGGAAAGCCGAATGACGGAATTGGGGACGTTATTCGCGGGACATATTCTGGTGGAGGGCAACTGGAACCATATTGCCCGGCTTGAAAACAGTCTCGAAACGCTGGGCAACCGATTCAAACTCAAGATTCATCAGTTCAGAGTCCAGGAGCAGGAGACCGCTTCCACCGAAGACGAACAGGGTCTGCCCTATGCCATCGACATCTACGCGACCGACGAGATCCACCACATTCATGACCTGAGCGATTTCCTGGCCAGCCGGGGCATCACGATCCTGGATCTGTCCACCAGCCGCTATCCGGCGCCCTATACCGGTTCACCGTTGTTCCTGGCGCACATGATCGTCAGAATTCCTTCCGGCATGCGCATCGTGTCGCTGCGGGACGAATTCCTCGACTTCTGCGACCAAATGAATCTGGATGCGATCCTGGAACCCATCAAACGCTGACGCGCTCCCTAGACGAGCGCCTGGCGCCCCTACCACTCGCAACCCCTCAGGAGTTACCCATGAGCGTCCCCACACCGGGCCAGCCCGTACCGGATTTCTCCGCCCCGGCCACCTCGGGGAAGAACATCCAACTGTCCGCTCTGCGCGGCCGGCATCTCGTATTGTATTTCTACCCCAAGGACAGCACGCCAGGTTGCACTCGGGAGGGCCAGGACTTCCGCGATCTCTATCCGGAATTCCAGGCTCTGGGCACGGAAATCCTCGGCGTCTCCCGCGATGGCCTCAAGTCGCATGAAAACTTCAAATGCAAACAGGCATTCCCCTTTGAACTCCTGTCCGACGCGGATGAGTCTCTGTGCCGGCTCTTCGACGTCATCAAGATGAAGAACCTGTATGGCAAGCAGGTACAGGGCGTGGAACGCAGCACTTTCCTGATAGATCCCGAGGGCGGATTGGCCGCGGAATGGCGCAAGGTCAGCGTCAAGGGTCATGCGGCCGCCGTTCTGGAGCATCTCAGACATCTGAAGGGCGCCTGATTCACGGTTTGTTGCTCATTTCGCGCATTCGTGGTGCCGCGACAGGTTCCATTGCTTCTCCTCTCGGTAGCGCTGGCGATCGCCGGCGCCGTCCGCGCCGTCACCGTTTACCGCTGCGTCGACAATGGGTCCGTCGCATATCGCCAGAGCGCCTCGGATCCGAATTGCGAGGCGATGGACCTCCAGTCCGACGAACCGGACGCCGAATTCCTGTCCAGACAGCGACAAGCCCTGGAGCAAAGTCGTGAACGGCGCTTGCAGGCCTCCCACGTGGGTCGACGCAAGAGAACGACGACGCGCGGGCAAAACGAAGCGGGGATGGCGAAGGATGACCGCAACGAGGACCAACATTCGACTTACCCTTTTCCCCCGCTGCCTCGTGAACTCGAATTCAACGAAACCCCGCCCTGATCGTTGCCATGGGGGTCCCCGATTACCGATAGTCGCCGACCATGAATGAATCCCTGCTGCCCGCCATCGTCATCGAACCCACCGGTCCGCACCGTTCCAGCCTGATCTGGCTGCACGGCCTGGGCGCGGACGGTCACGATTTCGCGCCGGTCGCCCACGAATTGCGACTGCCCGCCAGCCTCGGCGTGCGCTTCATCCTGCCGCATGCCCCCTACCGTCCCGTGACCATCAACGGCGGCTATGTGATGCGGGCCTGGTATGACATCGCCCACGCCGAACTCGGGCGTATACCCGACCTCGGCGGCATCGAGGCCTCCTGTCGGGCGGTCGAGGCCCTGATCGACCGGGAGCTGGCGAACGGCATTCCCTCCGCGCGCCTCCTGCTGGCGGGCTTCTCCCAGGGCGGCGTCATCGCCCTGGAGACCCTCGCCCATCATCAGGAAAAACTCGGCGGCGCGATCGGTCTGTCCTGCTATCTGGGACGCCCCGATGGATTGCCGGCGGCGACCCGCCCCCTGCCCGTGTTCCTGGCGCACGGCACCGAGGATCCGATCGTGCCCCATGCGCTGGGACTGGCCGCCCGGCGGACCCTGGAGCAACGGGGCTATCCGGTCGAATGGCGCGAATACCGCATGCCGCATTCGGTCTGCCAGGAAGAAATCCTGGACCTCCGCCGTTGGCTGCTAAACCGGCTGGGCGACGCGTAATGACCGGTGGCTAAGGCGCTCATCCATCCCGCTCCCGGGCCCGTCGGCCATATCTCGGGCGTTTACGGCCCGGTCGTCGATATCGTCTGCGAAGCCCTGCCGCCCCTGCACCGGGCGCTGCACGCGGCGACCGACCACCTCTGCTATGTCTTCGAGGTCCACCAGCACCTCGATCATAAGATAGTACGCGCCATCACCCTGCAACGCACCGCCGGGCTTCGGCGCGGCATGCCGGTCTATGACAGCGGCGGCGTGCTGAGCGTCCCGGTCGCCCCGGACTGCCTGGGCCGGCTGCTCAACGTCTTCGGCGAACCGCTGGACGGCAAGCACCCCCTGACCGCGCAAGAACGTCGCGCCGTCCTGGCGCGACCCGCCGTTCTGCATGAAGCCGTGCCCGCGCGCGGCATCCTGGAAACCGGCATCAAGGTCATCGACCTGCTCTGTCCCTTCGTCCGCGGCGGCAAGACCGGCCTGTTCGGCGGGGCCGGAGTGGGCAAGACCGTGCTGATCATGGAATTCATGCATGCCATCGCGGACCTGCATCAGGGCGTCTCCGTGTTCGCCGGCGTCGGCGAACGCATCCGCGAAGGGCATGAGCTGTGGCGGGAGATGGACGATGCCGGCGTCCTCGCCCACGCCGTGCTGCTGTTCGGGCAAATGGACGAATCCCCGGGCGTCCGCTTCCGGGTCGGGCTAACCGCCCTCACCTACGCCGAATACCTGCGCGACACCTTGGGCAAGGAAGTGCTGTTCCTCATGGACAACGCCTTCCGTTTTGTTCAGGCCGGCAGCGAGGTGTCCGGCCTGCTCGGCCGCATGCCCGCCACCGTCGGTTATCAGCCCACCCTCTCCAGCGAGGTGGCCGAACTCCAGGACCGCATCGTCTCGACCCAGCGCGGCGGCATCACTGCGGTGCAGGCCATCTACGTGCCCGCCGACGACATGACCGACCCGGCGGTCAGCGCCTTGCTCAGCCATCTCGACACCCGCGTCATCCTCTCCCGCGGGCAGGCCGCCAAGGGCATCTATCCCGCCGTGGACCCGCTGCTCTCGGGCAGCAAGATGATGGATCGGCATTTTCTCGGCGACCGCCATTACGCCGTCGCCGAAGCGGTCCGCGAACATCTGGCCCGCTACCAGGAACTGGAAGACATCATCACCCTCCTCGGCATCGAGGAACTCTCGGAAAAGGACCGCGTCAGCGTCCAGCGCGCGCGGCGGCTGCAACGCTATCTCAGCCAGCCATTCCATACCGTGGCCGAACACACCGGCATCGCCGGCGCCACCGTACCTTTGCAGCGAACCCTCGCGGATTGCGAAGGCTTCCTGCGCGGCGACTACGACGAGATTCCGGAGGATCGCTGCTACATGCGCGGCGCCATGACCGAGAGTCCATGAGCCGCGATCATGAGCGCCTTTCCCCTGCATCTCCTCGGCACCCGTCAATCCGAACTCATCGAGGACGTCGAGAGTTTCGTGGGCGAGGACGCCTCGGGGTGCTTCGGCCTGCGCGCCCGCCACGAACGGCTGATCACCACACTGGTGTTCGGCCTGGCTCGCTTTCGCCACGCCGATGGCGTCTGGCGCTATCTGGCGGTTCCGGGCGCCCTGCTGTATTTCCTGGATAACCAGTTATTCATCCACACCCGCCGCTATCTTCTGGATACCGACTATCGACGGATCAGCCTCGCCCTCACCGAGCAGCTCATGAAGGAGGAGGACACGTTGACGGGATTGCGGCGGAATCTGCGCCAACTGGAAGAAGCCATGCTCCGGCAGATGCTCAACATCGAACGGGGCCGCTGAGCGAGAATCGAGCGAGAGCGGCGATCAAGACGCCCCGGGCGTCCATGTTGGGCCAGCTCGGCTGTTTCCTTCCTCCTGCTCCCAAGGCGGTGGGGCTAGACTCGGCCTCAGAGCCTGCTTAGCAGTTCCGTTTTCTTGGCGGCGAACTCCTCATCCGAGAGGATGCCGCTTTGATGCAGATCGGCGAGCCGTTCGATCTTGGCGAAGACATCGCCCTCTTCCCGCTGCGCCGAATGCGTCGGGGGAATGGGCGTGGGCGCGGGGGCCGGTCGAGAAAGCGTCGGCGCTTCGGAGGACTGGCCCGCGCCGGAAGAACCCTGAACCTCCGCGGGCAGGGGACTCGTAGCGGGGTGACCGCCAAAACCGCTGACGATGGGCAAATCTGCGATCCGTACCAGTCCAAGCTGGCTGGTGAAGGTGAATGAGGCATCCTGGCTCTGCTGTTGCCCCACCCCGCCGATCTGATGATTCAGGGTGTCGTAAACCGTGATCTGGCCATTGATGTCGGTGGCCAGCCGATGCGACGCGGGGAATATGGCATAGCGCAGATTGTTCTGCGAGCCCGTCGCGGAGGGCATGCCCAATTCGGCGGGCCACCAGCCGGTGCTGGAACCCCCGCTCACGAACAGACTGACTTCGCCGCCTCCGCCTTGCGTCTGTCGCTGGCTTTGCGCCGGTGGCGCGAACAAAGGCTGACTGGCCAGCAATCCCGATAATTCGGTGCACAGATTGTCCACCATCGCCTTCAGGCTGTAGTTGAACATGTCTCCCACCATGGTCATTCCGCCCTGCATCCACTGACCCGTGCCACCCAACTCTGGATGACTGAATTGAGCCATGGTGCCGTTGCCGTTCACGACAGCCTGAAGCATGGCCATGACAGCGCCCACGCTGAGATGGTAACGCTGGGCGATTTCCTCGATCCGTTGCGACCCTTGAGCTGTAAGTTGCATGACTTCACCCGAAAGTTAAGGGGAAATAAGCCATGTTCGGCCTGCTTTCACGATAAGTCAATGAAATAGGAAATTTGCCGCCGATACGCGGGGTAACGACATTCCATGCCATCCGCCCACCCTGGCGGAAAGACCGATGGACAGGGTTGCCGTGCACCAGACTGGTCTGATTCCGCCCGAAAGCGTACCGCCATGGGGCCATGACGGAAGTCGTCGGCATGCGATCAAGCAAGATCGGGGCGAAAAACCGTGAAGTCGACATATTTGGCCTGCTTCATGCCTATATGAAATCAGTCAATCCCTTCATGCCCACTTGCACCGCGCAACAACCCGATCCGGCGCTGATCGCGAGGTTCGTGTGTCGCCATACGCTCGAAAGCGCATGCGCGATACACGATGGACGAATTCCCGCGACTTTTTCGGACCCATGCGACGGCGGTGGGTATGCTAGCCGATGGGGGTGTTACCGCCGGACGGCAGGGACCCGGTAAAGATCAATAGGCGGCGGGATCTTATCCATCTCAGAAAATGCTTCCTGGCCAGGACCGCCCGAGACATCGGCGATGCCGCCCACTTGGCATGCCCGGCGCCGAACCTATCGTTTTCTCATAGACTTGAACCATAACCCATGAAACCATCCATCAAAGATCTGGGCGCCTTGCAGGCTCTGATCCACCGCTTCACGACCCAGCGTTTGCAACGCCTCCTCAAGATAAAAAAATCGCTGGACCACGGCAACAGGCTCAGTTCCAGCGATGTGGAGTTCCTCCAGCTCCTGCTGAAAACCACCAGCCAGATCAAGCCCCTGTTCGATCGACAGCCGGAATACCAGGATTTCTACGCACGCGTGGTCGGGTTGCTTCACGATATCACCACGCTGGCGCTGGCCAACGAAGTCGATAATGGCACGGCCTATGGTCTGTCCGGCCGGGACACGTTGAGCCTGGCGGGAACGAGTCCGGGAAAGCGTCACTGAGGCTATCCCCGGCGCCTTTTCAAACCTTAATGGAAGCCCCTTGCCCCCAAATTAGGCAGCCTTGCACGGTTACGGGTCGTCATGCGAGCGGCGGGAATCCCTTGACCCATTGATTCCAGGATTTTTCCGATGGAATGCTTTATGCAAGCCAATTAGTGAGTTGGAATCTCTCCTCGTCCAACTCCGCGAGTGGTTTTACTGGCGCCGCCGCCAAACCGCGGGGGATTCGCGAAATCGAGAAAATCTCTCGATCATGGGAAAATCGCGGGGCCACCTGGCAGGGCGCCAGTCGTTTTCTATTAGTGATCGAATCCACTGAGTATCGGCGATGACCAACAGCCTCAACCGCAAGGATTCCTTGATTGAACCCAATGACGAATTCAAGGGGTGGACCCCTTCGCACGATGACAAGGCTTCAAGTCCCGCTCGCGAACCTGACTCGCCCAGTGAGGCGGAACTGGCGCGTTTTCATCGCTTCATTCTGCCCAGAATGACCCACAATAACCCCTCTTGACTGCCTCGACCTGATTGTTATCCCGTCGGGTGGGCGCAGGTTGACTCCAGCCCGAGTCATTGAGGCGACAGGGTTAGGAACAGCCAACTCAGGGGGTATTTCGACGGGACTCACCGAGGCTGTGAGGCGCTGGGCAGGCCCTGAGATCCAGACCGTAGGCGTTCACAGCAAGAGGCGGCGGCTCCCGATAAGCCGGTTCCGGGGTGATATCAAGGAAATCCACCACCAGTCTCTCTTGTCGCCGCCGGCGGCATTCATCCTGGCTGTCGGGTAGTCCCTCATAACCGCCGCCTTCCGGCTTCCACTCGTGCAGTGCGAGGCGCCAGGCCTGGCCCGTGTCCCGCCTGCGCATCATGACCTCGACCGGCGTTTGCACGCCCAACGTGGGATGCAATCCTCGCCAGGGGATGAAGCCGCGATAGCGTAGCCCGAAAAGCAGGACCTGCCCCTGCCGGTCGCGCTCGCAACGGACGGGGACACGCCAATCGCCGACGCTGATCTGCCACGGCTCCAACGGCTGGTCGCCTTCGGCCAGGAGACGCAAGGTCATCTCAATCCGAAAGGTGCTGGAGTCGATAAGTCGGGAAGGGCTCCGCTCCGCCGCGGCCGAATCGCCCGCCAGCGGCCAAAATTCCAGAGCGCGCCGAACCGTCACCCGCGCATCCCCGATGGCCGCGTCGCCGATCACCCTGTACTCGTCATTCAACAAGTAGCTCGGGATGGGCGCCCGCAGACCCAGTCCCGCCCCCTCCAGTTCCGCTAGGATATCGAGCAAATCCTGTTTCAGATAGTATGGCAGGGCGAAGCGCTGATGCAGTTCGGCACCCCAATCGATCAATTCGTTCGATTCCGGCCGCCGCGCCAGCATCGCGATGACGGCCCGAAACAAGGCCGCGCGCGCCGCCAGGGATTCCGGCGAGGGCGCCATCCGGAAGGCCCGGAATTCCACGAGCCCCAGACACCCGCGTCCGAGCAGACTGGGGTTCCAGAGCTTCTCGATGTTGATCTCGCTACGATGGGAGTTGCCGGAGACATCGGTCAGAAAAGGCCCCAACGCCGCCGACAGTATTTCCGGCGTCGGGCTCTCCTCTCTGCCCAGAAGATCCAGGGCCAGCCTCAACTCGTCGAAGGATTCCCGATAGCGCTCATCCGGCCGCGGCGATTGGCTGGTACTACCCACGCAAGTGGGCGTGAAAAAGTAAGACAACGCGGGATGTCGGTTGCAGTAGCGAATCAGATTCGGCAGCAGCCAAGGCCTCAGGAAAAACGGGCTGGTCTTGGGGGTCGGACCGCCGAAAGTAATCTGCCCGCCGCCACCGGAATCGGTCACATCCCCGTTGTAATGAAATCGGCAGGCCGACAGGCCTTTATCAGCCGCTGCCCGATAAATTTCGCGGACCTTGACGAGAAAATCGACAGCCGTGGTGACCGGCGCCATGTTGACTTCGATCACGGCGGGATCGGGGGTGATCGTGGTCCAAGCAATGGAACCATCCACCGGTGGGGGAAACCCCGTCAGAATCAGTCCCGCCAAACCGGCTTCGCTGGCTGCCCTCCCCATCACCTCCAGGGCGTCAAGAAATAACCGCACGGTGGGAAACGCCGGCAACTCGAGGCGAGGGAAAGCCAGGGTTTCGTCCCCGCCAACCCTCTCCGGACTGACCACCAACAGATAGATGCCCTCGGCGGCAAGGCTGTCGGCGATACCCTCTTCCGGTATCGGGCGGTTATGAATGGAAGGCCGGGTCAGGCGTTCATCGGTTTCGACCGTGGGACAAGGCAGCCCATCGACCCGAAAGGCGATGCGCCACTCCAGCGACGATTGACAGGGTACGACACGACTATTCCAGCCTCGGGCCGCGAAACCCAGGTTCAGCCCGATCACGAACGACTCCAGCACCGGCCTGGGTGAAGGCGCCCCACCCTGTGCCGGATCCGCCGGTCCAAGCCAGACCGGATGGCCATCCCGACCCTGGTAGAGACCGAAACTCCAGCGCGGCAGGTCTTCCCCACCGTATTGCCGTCCCAGTGTGCGCAGGAGCAGACCTCCTCTGGCCAGGTTGGCAAGCATGGCGAGCGCCCGCGCCGATTTGTCGCCGCCGTCCGCGAGTCTCAGCCACTCCGGCGCCTCGGACCGACGATCGGTGAAGGTGGGTTCAGCGCCAAGCCAAATGGGTGGCGCCGTTGCCGCGACGCTGAGGTCGTGCGCTTGCAAGGCGGCATCGATGTCGTTCAACGAAGTACTGGACATATATGGGATGATAGCGAAACCCTAGAGACCCGGAGCGCCGGCGTCAGTCCCGTGAACCGATCACCGCCGAGTTGCCTTCATGACCATAAGTTAGCAACAACCAAGCCAGACTTGAAATCCGCCCCATGGGCGAATGAAAATCTCCTTGACTTAAGCCGATCATCCGATCGGGTCGAAATCCGAAGACAGGGGACGTAACCTGCGCCAAGGTGGACTGTATGGAACTATTCACGAAAGGGTAGCCGAGTTCGCCTTGTGGACCCGACTGTGTTTCTCATTCTGGATTTGCGGTTCCGTCCGAAAGAGACGTAGTTCGCGATGAGGGGGCTGGCGCCGCCTAGGTGCGTTGCTGGCCAACCACGATTGGGCGCTGCGCCAAGACGAGAGGTGGTCAGGCTGGCACGGTTCGTCCGGATTGGCGCGCGATTGACTCGTGTCGCTGAATCCGGGAACATCCTGTGTCCGCCTGACCGATCACGGCTGTTGTTATGCCGAACCGGTTGCCCGCCGTCTCCCACGCGCGGAATTCCGGAGCCGGATCTCTGCTTGGACAGGACTATATGGGCAAAAACCCAGACCGGCGGTAACCAAGGGTAGCCCGCCTCGATGAGTTACCGCGTCAAGGTGGTTGGCGTGTTCCGACGGGAACCCAGCCGCCGAGCCGAATTCATGTTGGCGTGAAGCCTTACAGGGGGAAGCATGCGGGAGAGGGCACGGATTTCCGGCATTTTCAGACGCGGTGATCTGGACGGATTTTTCGGTCTGTTCGTCGACAACCTGTTGCAGATTCTGCTGATTGCGGTACTGGGGCCGCGGCTCTGCGGCTTCAGCCCGGAACTGATCGCCGATCGCATCCTGCCGGGGGTGGCCGCGTCGGTGGTGTTCGGCAACCTCTTCTATGCCTGGCAGGCCCGTCAACTGTCGGCACGCACCGGGCGCGACGATGTGACCGCGCTGCCTTACGGCATCAATACCGTCAGTCTGATGGCCTTTATCTTTCTGGTGATGGCGCCGGTCTACCGCGAAACCGGGGATGGCGAACTGGCCTGGCGTGTCGGTTTGTTTGCCTGCTTCCTGAATGCGGTGATGGAGTTGCTGGGCGCCTTCGTCGCGGACTGGCTGCGCCGCAATACCCCGCGCGCCGCGTTGCTCTCGGCCCTGGCCGGCATCGCGCTGACCTTCATCAGCATGGGCTTCGTCTTCCAGATTTTCGCCTCTCCGGGGGTCGCCTTGTTGCCGATGCTGCTGCTGATCATCGTCTATGCCGGGCGCATCCGGCTGCCGCTGGGGCTGCCGGGCGGTCTGATGGCGGTGCTGCTGGGTATCGCTTTAGGGCTGATCGCGCGCTGGAACGACGGTACTGCTCCCGTTCAACCCGGCTGGGTCGCTGACTACGGCTGGCATGGACCTCGGGCCGCGCTGGAGGCGATGCTGGATCTCGCCGATTCGCCGCTGGGGTGGCAATATCTGGCCGTCATCCTGCCCATGGGCCTGCTCAACATCATCGGCTCGTTGCAGAACCTGGAGAGCGCGGAGGCCGCCGGCGACCGGTACGAGACCCGCCCCTCGCTGCTGGCCAACGGCGTCGGCTCCTTGGTGGCCGCGGCCTTCGGCAGCGCCTTTCCGACCACCATCTACATCGGTCACCCGGCCTGGAAACGGATGGGCGCGGGGCATGGCTACTCGGTGCTGAACGCACTGGTCATCGCCCTGCTGTGCTTCACCGGCCTGCATGCCGCCGTCGTCCACTGGGTGCCGATCGAGGCGACCCTGGGCATCCTGGTCTGGATCGGCCTCATCATCACGGCTCAGGCGTATCAGGAAACCCCCATCCGCCACGCCCTGGCGGTGAGCATCGGCCTGCTGCCCTCGTTGGCGGCCTGGGCGTTGCTGCTGGTGGAGGCGGCCCTGCGGGCGGCCGGCACCGGGCTGTACGCGGCGGCAGAACGCTTCGGCGGCGACTTGCATATCCACGGTCTGATCGCCCTGAGCCAGGGTTTCGTCTTCAGCGCCAGCCTCTTGGCCGCCATCCTGGCGCATGTCATCGACCGCCATTTCGACAGCGCCGCCGCCTGGTGCCTGGCCGCGGCGGTACTTGCCTATTTCGGCGTGATCCATGCCTACCGGCTCACCGAAACCGGGGTGCAGAATCATTTCGGTCTAAACGCCGCCCCAGCCTTTGCCGGTGTCTATGCCATCGCGGCGGGTTTGCTGTGGTTATTCCATTTGCGCCTGGGTCGTGAGCGTTGAATCCAGTGGCGAAAGCCCATGCCGGGTCGCGGATCATTAATCCACCGTTCCGCCCATGCCAGCCAGCTTCCCGATTCCACAAGCCGCCGCTGTCTTGCAACCTTGCGGCACTCTATTCCGCCTTTGCCCGGATGAGTCGAAGCGGGGTTGAGGAATCCCCTGCGCCGGCGCTCACGGTCGCTTATACTTGCCTCCGAAACATAGCCATATCGATTTTCAGGAGGCAAATCTGAACATCTCGCCCTTTAAGCCCTTGCTTTGGTTACTCCTCCTCGCCCTATCCAGCGCGGCACTTGCCGAATCGGTAGGTGGATTGCAAGCCGCCAAGGATTCCACTAGCGACGAGCAAAAAAGCCTGGAGTTGCTCTTGGCCAGTCAGCGCATAGACAAGCGGGAGATGTTGAAAAACGCCTTGGCCTTGAAGCAGGTCGAGAGCGATCGATTCTGGCCTATCTATTATGATTATCAGGCGCGGCTGATCCCGATTTATGACCGCAAGCTTGCCCTGATAGAACAGTATGCCGACGAATATCCCAAGCTCACCGAGCGCCAGGCGGATCATCTGGTGCGCGAGTCACTGGCGGCCAAAAAGGAGCAGATCGAATTGCTGCAAACCTACTATCCCAGGGTGGCGAGGGCGCTATCGAAGAACATCGCGGCCCGCTTCGTGCAGTTGGAAAGCGCGTGGAACGGCGCCTTCGACGTCAAGCTGCTGTCGCGGTTGCCGTTGATTCCTTCCCCCGCGACTCACACCGGCCCCTAAGCCTTTCCATTTCGATCGGGAAACATGACTTGACGCTTTCCCGGCAAACCATCCTCGATGTTGCAAAACCCCATGTTGGTTGAGGCTGTCCGCCACAGGCCAGGCGCCATCCCGTCCAGTGTCCAGGGCCCCACGGCATGACGAATCAGCCGGAGCGTGTGATGCCCAACCGCCGCCGTCATCCGCCGAACTTGACGGTTTCGTCCCTCGCGCAGCGTGAGTTGTACCCAGGCAGTGGGAATCT
>Ga0233420_10000445_pt1 | contig 17691 bp, 15 predicted proteins | sample Watercolumn_Mata_4_FD_183009 | JGI IMG/M metagenome (GOLD analysis project Ga0233420, IMG submission 183009) | Freshwater microbial communities from Lake Matano, South Sulawesi, Indonesia - Watercolumn_Matano_2014_102_MG | ecosystem: Environmental > Aquatic > Freshwater > Lake | place...
ACGAATTTGCGGAAGAGTATATTGCCAAAGGAATTAAAGCAAACGCCTCTTACCAGGGAAACTATCATCTCTCCACCCCGATCGGCCGTCCGCTTCTTGCAAAATGGGCGGTCAAAGTTGCCGCAAGGGAAGGCGCTGACTGCATCGCGCACGGCTGTACCGGAAAAGGCAATGATCAGGTGAGAATAGAAGGAGTTGCTCTCGCCCTGAATCCTGACATCAAAATTATTGCTCCTGTTCGCGAATGGTCAATGGGACGGGATGAAGAGTTGACATATGCAAAAAAACACGGTATTCCGGTTCGCCAGACTGTCGAGAAGCCCTATTCATATGATGATAATATGTGGGGGGTAACCGGAGAAGGAGGAGAGATAGAAAATCCCGCGCTCGTTCCGCCTTTGGAAAAAATTCTCTCTGTTTGCAGGCTTCCCGAAGATGCGCCTAATAAGTCAGAGTTGATCGAACTCGAATTTGTAAAAGGGCTTCCGGTTGGAGTAAACGAAAAACACATGAAGCTTTCCAATCTCATCATTTTATTAAACAAACTTGGAGCAAAACATGCGGTGGGCATTACCCATCATATTGAAGATCGAGTCGTCGGCTTAAAAGTAAGAGGGGTATATGAGGCTCCCGCGGCAGAAATTATTATCACAGCACATCGAAATCTTGAAAAATATGTATCGACACGCAACGAAAACGAATTCAAATCAATAGTGGACACTAAGTGGGCGTATGTGTGCTATGCGGGTTTATGGCTTGATCCTTTAATGGACGACCTCAATGCATATCTTGATAAGGTAAATCAGAAAGTTACCGGCAAAGTACAAGTAAAACTGTACAAGGGATCTGCCGAAGTAGTCGCGGTTGAAACGCCAAACACGATTTTCGAGGAGAAACTTGCTACCTTCATGGCGTCAACAGCGTTTAATCAGAATGCTTCGCCTGGATTTATTGAGCTGTTTACTCTTCAGATGAAATTGGCACAGCGTTCGGAAAAAACAGTTCTTCTTTCAATCGGAAAAAGAAAAAATAAACTAGGACTCCTTTCCAAGATACGAAATCTGGCCGCGATGAAGTATAAGATGTATGCAACCTATAAAACCCACAAGTTTCTCAAGGCGAACAAAATCGAAGCAATACTCGTGCACAAGATTTCTACACCGCATTTCAAACCGAATCTTCTTGATCTTTTGCAACAGAACCGGTTTGACCTGATTATCAATATCCCAACAGGAAGAAAAGTAAAAGAAAAAACCGACGGTCAAATTATCCGAGAATATGCGCTAAAAAACAAAACCCATCTTATTACCGACACTCATGTTGCAGAAGAATTGATTAAAAAATTATCTGAGCAAACACATACATGAGGCAATATTGGAACTTTAAGGAATTAATCTTAAAAGAAATAAAAAAAAGGGGTGGATGGGTGAATGCACACGTGCATATGGATCGTGCATTTACCGTAACTCCAAAAAAACTCTCAATCTACAATAATCATTCACTTCAAGAGAAATGGGATCTCGTTGATGAAGTCAAAAAAAATGCAACGGTTGATGACTATTATCGGCGGATTTCTATGGCGACTGAATTGATGATTTCACAAGGGGTAACGGCGGTAGGTTCTTTTATAGATGTTGATCCTGTGTGCGAAGATCGAGCAATTATAGGAGCGTTAAAGGCGCGAGAACGCTACAAAAAACAGATAAAAATCAAGTTTATCAATCAGGTGTTAAAAGGAATTATTCAGCCGCAGGCGCGAAAATGGTTTGATATTGCCGCAGAATATGTGGATATAATCGGAGGTCTGCCAAAGAGAGACGAGAGAGATTATGGGAAGGGGAAAAAGCACATTGACATATTATTATCAACGGCAAAAAAGCTTAAAAAAATGGTGCATGTGCATGTCGACCAGTTTAATCGTCAGTCAGATAAGGAAACAGAATTACTGTGTGATAAGACTCTTGAATATGGTATGGAAGGAAAAGTCGTTGCGATTCATTGCATTTCGCTTGCCGCGCACCCTATTTCCTACAGAGAGCGAGTATATAAAAAGATGAAAAAAGCGAGGATGATGATTATTGCGTGTCCGACTGCTTGGATTGATCATCGGAGATCAGAAGAACTTATGCCGTTTCATAATTCGATTACCCCTGTTGATGAACTTGTTCCTCGGGGTATTCCTGTTTCGATAGGAACAGACAATATTGCGGACTATATTATTCCCTTTACCGATGGCGATATGTGGAGTGAACTACGACTTATTGCAACAGGATGCAGATTTACTGATATTAAGTCATTAATTACTATCGCGACAGTAAATGGGAAAAAAGCGCTTGGAATTTAATAGAGAACCGTTCTACGATCCGTCGCGGACATACGCGGACAATATGAAGTATGGGCCGTTTGGAGGATTTGCAGATAGGAAAAAAGTTATTACATCCGAAGATCCGTCTTTTGATTTATTCGGTTATAGCGTACATCTGCCCTTCGGAATACCTGCAGGTCCGCTATTAAACGGAAGGTTTGTAAAGGCGGCATTAGATAAAGGGTTCGACATTGTAGTATATAAGACCGTAAGAAGTAGAATTTATCCATGCCATCCTTGGCCGAATGTCTTAAGGGTAAAGATCAGAGGAAATCTAACCGTCAAAATGTCTAAAGAAAGGCCGTTAGTTGCCGACAGCCATTTCAACACAAAGCAGTTCTCAATCACCAATTCGTTTGGAGTGCCATCGAGAGATCCGGACGTATGGCAAAAGGATCTCGCAAACGTACTTTCCTGGGCGAAAAAAAAACAGGTGGTCATCGGAAGTTTTCAGGGCACAGCAAAAGGAGACGGCAATATTGATTCATATATCAGGGATTGGGTTCTTACAGCAGACCTTGTTAGAAAAACAGGCGTGCCAATTTTGGAAGCAAACTTAAGTTGTCCGAACGAAGGAACATCACATCTTTTGTGTTTTGATATCGACAGAACAAAAAAAATCGTATATGCCATAAAATCAAAAATTGGGAATACGCCTCTCATATTGAAGCTTGCCCTTTTTCCGGATGATAAAGTTTTAAAAAAATTTGTAAAAGAGATAGGAAGTATGGTTGAGGGATTAGCAGCGATTAATACCATCCCGGCGCAAATAGTCGACGGGAAGTACAATCAAGCATTGCCGGGAACGGGAAGACTGCGAAGCGGAGTTTGCGGTCATGCAATAAAATGGGCGGGCCTTGAGATGGTTCAGAGATTAAAAAGATTAAAAACAGAGTTAAGTGTAAATTACACAATTATTGGAGGAGGAGGCGTATTCAACATAGATGATTTTCATATGTATAAAAGAGCAGGCGCAGATTGCGTCATGAGTGCTACAGGTTCTATGTGGAATCCGTATCTGGCATATGATATAAAAAAGAGTTTAAAATTATCAGTTACTGTTTCGCAAGGTAATTATGCGAGAAGAAACCATTATAGATCTTCTTAAAACAGTCGGCGCGATTTTGACTAATGACCATTTTGTCTATACGTCGGGTAAACACGGAAGCGTCTATATTAATAAGGATTTTTTATACCCGCATGTTGGGATGGTTAGCGAAGTAGGGAAGATGTTTGCAGAAAAATATAAAAATAAAAACATTGATGTTGTTGCGGCGCCCGCGGTTGGAGGAACTGTTCTTACTACATGGACCGCATATCATTTATCAAGATTAAAAAAGAAAGAAGTAATGGGCGTCTATACTGAAAAAGACAAGGGTACAACGGCGTCGGCTGCGGAGAGCGAACAGATTTTTAGACGCGGTTATGACAAGTTTGTTAAAGGAAAAAATGTATTAGTGATTGAAGATTTGACTACAACAGGCATTTCGGTGAAAAGAACGGTAGATGCGGTCAGAAAAGCTGGAGGAAAAGTCGTTGCGGTCTGCGTCATGGTGAATCGCGATCCGAAAAATGTGAACTCTAAAACAGTCGGTGCCCCATTTTATTCCCTCGGAGTTTTTCCGGCTGTGGCATATAGTGAGAAAGACTGCCCGCTTTGTAAAAACAACATTCCGATTAATACTCAAATCGGGCATGGAAATAAATATGTCGTTTCAAAAAAAACTTGATGCGATTGTAAAGAAAAATAATTCTCTTGTCTGCGTTGGGTTAGATAGTAACTTTGATAAAATTCCGGTTTTAGTAAAAAAAAGAAAGAATCCGCAATTTGAATTTAACAAATCAATTATTGACGCAACCCGTGATTTAGTTTGTGCGTATAAATTGAATACCGCCTTTTATGAAGCATTGGGATTAAAGGGAATTCTTCAGTTAGAATTTACACTCACGTATTTACGAAAAAAATATCCTGAAATTCCCATAATCCTTGATGCAAAAAGAGGAGACGTTGGAAATACAAATGAAGGATACGTCAAATTTATCTTTGATTATTTAAGAGCTGATGCAGTGACGCTTCATCCGTATCTAGGAAAAGAAGCGCTTTCGCCTTTTTTAGAACGAAAAGACAAAGGATGCATCATTTTGTGTCGTACTTCAAACAGGGGAGCAGGGGAATTCCAAGATTTAAAGGTAAATGGCGAACCTTTGTATAAAATCGTTGCCAAAAAAGTAGTCGAAGAATGGAATATGAATAATAATTGTTTAATGGTTGTTGGTGCAACATATCCGAAGGAATTGCAAGAAGTCCGGAAAATTGCTGGAGACATGACTTTTTTGGTTCCGGGTATTGGAGCGCAAGGGGGAGATGTCGAAAAAACAGTTAAGGCAGGATTAAATTCCAAAAAAGCCGGTATGATTATCAACTCCTCCCGTGGAATTATTTTTGCATCATCAGGAAAAAATTTTGATAAAAGAGCTCGAAAAGAAACTAAGAAATTGAGAGATGAAATAAATAGATATAGATAACTTCTGTGTTACAATATTCCAATGACGTTCAAACCTCTTAACTATAATCTTACTCTCACTCCTGACTTTACAAAATTCACGTTTCAAGGAAAAGAAATTATCACATTTGAAATCAGCGAACATCACCACGAAATCCAGCTTGACTGCGCGGATATTACGGTAAAAACATGCAGTCTTGTGTACGATCAGAGAGAGCACGTAGCTTCGTTCAAGGAAAATGTGCATGATGAGACGCTTCATATTGAGTTTAAATCGGAGCTTCCGGCAGGTAAATATCAACTGAAGATTGAATACCGGGGAATTCTAAATGATCAACTCAAAGGATTTTACCGGAGCAAATATGTATATAAAGGAAAAGAAAATTATGTATTGACGACGCAGTTTGAGCCAACAGAAGCCCATAGAGCTTTTCCCTGCATCGATAATCCCTCTAGCAAAGCGACGTTTGACGTGAGTTTTATCATTCCGAAAGAATATACAGGAATTTCCAATATGTTGCCCAAAGAAGAAAAAGATATTTCAGAAGCCTTAAAATTGGTTCGTTTTGAGACAACTCCTGTCATGTCTCCGTATTTGTTGTACTTTGGCATTGGGAAATGGGACCTAATAGAACGCCGCTCAAAAAACAATGTCCTTATTCGCGGTATTACGACTCCGGAAAAATCAAAGTACACCGAATTTTCTTTGGAAGTTGCTGAAAAATGTTTGGATTATTTTGCAGAGTATTTTGACTATCCGTATATCCTTCCCAAACTTGATCTTCTGGCAATTCCGGATTTTGCCTCCGGTGCAATGGAGAACTGGGGAGCGGTGACGTTCCGCGAAATTTTGCTTTTGTATTACCATGGAAAAACGTCAAAAGCAATTCGCGAGCGGATTGCCGAAGTGATCTGTCATGAGCTTGCTCATCAGTGGTTTGGGAATCTCGTGACCATGAAGTGGTTCGATGACATCTGGCTCAACGAGAGCTTTGCGACCTATATGGCGTTTAAGGCGCTCCATCATATTTTTCCCCAGTGGGACAACTGGCAGAACTATGTGACCGATACTGTGTTTGAAGGAATGGCACTAGACAGCCTTCATTCCACTCACCCCATTCACGTGCACGGCGTACAGGTAAAAGATATCGACGAGTTGTTTGACGAGATTTCCTATGACAAAGGCGGAAGCGTTCTACGGATGATTGAGGGTTATCTTGGAGGAGAGAAGTTCCAAAAGGCAATCCGAAATTATATCCGTATGTTTCAATATCAGAATACGGTTGCGAGAGATCTTTGGGATAGATTTGAAGAAGCTTCGGGCGATTTGACAGCCGAAATGATCGAAAAATTTGTCATGCAACCCGGATTTCCTCTGGTTACTGTACGTTTTGAAAACAATCACTTGCAACTGCAACAGGAACGATTTTTGTTTTTGGGAACAGACAAAGGCAAATTAACATGGGATGTCCCTCTTGTTCTTCAGCACAAAAATCACGACTCAAAGAAGCTTATTCTGACGACCAAGCAGACAGAAGTAAAACTATCACAGAATGACATAATTACGCTTAACAAAAACTATACTGGCTTTTATATTTCTGATTATATAAGTAGTCATTTCTCATACAACAGCCCACAAGGCAAAGTTGGTATGATTCACGATTTCTATTATTTGGTCCTTGCTGATAAGCAAAATCTTGATACGTTTCTGGATTTTATTCAGAAATATGCGTTACAAGACACCGATCCGTATGTTTCTCAATACGTTGCCGGGAAACTTCTTCGGATTTTCAAGCTAACCAGAAATGAAAAAGCAAAAAATATGCTTCGTTCGGTCTCACAAAAAATAATTCAACGCCTTGGTTTGCAACCGCAGCCCGAAGAAAAACTCTCTCATTCAACAGCACGAAATACTGCCATTACGGGCCTTGTGCTTTTGGGAGACATCGAAATTTCACATTTTGTGCAGAAGCTGTTTCGGAATTCGCTCAAAGATGAAACAACACTTCACAAAGACTTGAAAGGAGTAATCTATGCATCAGCAGTCTGGATTGATGATAAAAACTATTCCGTTATTCATGATCTGTACCGAAAAAAGGAAATCCAGGAAGAAAAAATAAAACTCCTGTCTGCTCTAGGGAATGCTCAAGATCAGAAACGGGTGGAACAGACTTTACAGTATATTCTTACCGACGAAGTACGACTATCTGACTATTTTTATCCGATTACGACGGCGAGTGTCAATCCAAAAGCGCAGGAAGCTGCTTATAACTGGCTTATCAATAAATGGGAGAGAATACTCCAAAAACTCGGATTGGTAACGGCAATCTATATGCGAAAAACCCTTAAGTTTATTGTTCCAGAATGTGCCATAGGAAAAGAACAGGAAATTAATCTATTTTTGCAAGAACACAAAATAGCAGGTCTTGACAAAACATACGCCCAAGCGCTCGAAGAATTGGAAGTGAATACACGATTCGTAAGAAGGTATAGACAGTCTAAATAAGTTGAGTTGATTTTGTTGATGTTATATTATAAAATAATTGTAAAATAATCTACTTCTAGAGATTTCCATATGAGAAATCTTATAAAAGCAAACCATCTCATTGAAGAAATTGCAAGAAAATATAAGGAAATCACTCCAATTACGCAAAAAGACGAAGAGCTTTTTTCAAAATTCTTTAAAACCGAACCACATACGTATGGAAACTCATGGACGTATGTCACGCAGGGAATGTATGGTATAGGACCCTATGGTTTAGGTTATAAGTATTACGACGGTAATAATCTTTCTGCTATTGCTGTTTATCCAAAGATTGAGAATCCAGCGACACATTGCTTCTATTGGGTAAGACCAATTGGGAGACAAATCTTGGACGTTATACTTTCACTTTCAAGTGACATATTGAAGGATTATTCAATGCCGACCTACACTAAGAAAATTTACAGGGAACAATTTTATTATCTGAATAAAAAAGGGTTCAAGGATACCAAAAAATTTCCATGGCATAGTTCCTGTCCTTCTGAAGATGATACATATCCTGAACAAATAATCGATGCGGAAAAAACGCTAAAAATAATTGAAACACTGCCAAAAAGCAAATACGTTAAAAAAATTAACCTAAGAGCAGAAAATCTCCAAAAAAGATATGGTATTGAAATTAATAATTCCAGTTTTAAATCAAATGCTTGGACTGTAGCAAAGAGATTTTTTAATTCAAAAACGATGAAAAAAAAGAAAATAAATCTATCAACTGAATATGATTATTACAATATGATTTTTGCGAACAAAGATAGAGAAACTTTAGTTAAAAACGTCATTTATATAAAAGAAAAACCAGTTGGATTTTATCTTATGGAGCAACTAGATTATCTCTATACAAGTATTTATGCCTTAATTGTTCTAAGAGATAAGATTAAGTTTCTTGCAGATTATACTTTTTTATATATTCTTAATAATTTGAAGACTCCTTATTTAAACACAGGAGGATCTGAAGACGAAGGGATACATCAATTTAAAAAGAAGTATTATCCTCAAAGAGAACAGCAAATGTATTGGGCGACAAATTATGTGAGTTAATCTGGAAGCATCTTCCAAACAAAATTAAATATTTCCTTCGCATTTTCATAATAATCTTTATTAATAATGATCATCCCGGTAGGATTTTCTTTTATATTAATAATAGCTACTTTTCCATCATAGATTATATAGTCGACTACGGAGAGATTCATTGTTTCGGGAACATATTTCACAAAGTGTCTTCCCTTAGCCATGCTTCCTGAGTAATGTGTGGCAACTGAGGATTTATTCATGATTTCCCAAATATACATTTCTCTCCTGAAATTATGGGTTTTTACGAAGAGCTCAATATTTTTTGGAAATACTTTGGCAATCTCCTTTGAATTTACGTAGGCTCTTACTTCATTAGCTCTCAAAACATCTTCATATATTGATTGAACACCCGGTTTGCCTACATAATATTTCACTTCGACTTCTTGATCTCTTGAATCTGAATGATGGGAAGAACTGCTAACGGTTTTTAGAAAATCCGGAAATGAATCCTTTATCTGTAATATTTCTTTTTCTCTCTGTTCAATTAAATAATTAAGCCGTTCTGGTGGCTCGGCCAAAATTTGTCTTCGAGCTCCGTGAACAGTTTGTGATACTAATCCTTTCCTGATTAAGGTTTCTACATTGAAATGCGTAGTAATCCGCTTTATACCTATTTGTTCTGAGAGTTCTTTTACCGTCGTTGGCCCTGTTTCTAATAACCCTTGATAGACTTTTGCCTCGATTTCAGTTAGGCCGAGTTCTTGAAGGTAATCAGTGACTTTTTTCATAAATTAACCTAATTATACCACATTTTTTGTTGTTGACAGACAACTGTTAATGCGTTATAACAAAAATATTGCCTCAAAAGTAATAGTTTGTTTTTGTTAATTAACATGTTGTTAGAATAAAACAACAATGCGCTTGACAAATCAAAAAAGGAAGCATAGAATACGGGTAGAGGATTGGAATTTAATCACGTCTATGTCTTTACAAGACATAATCAAAACAGACAATATCATCAGGATCTCTCCTCACGAAAATCTGTCTTCTGCGTTATCCAAATTGAAGACTTCGCACGATTCCGCATTCCTTTTTGACGAACAGAATAAACTACTCGGTCTTATCAACCCTTATTATTGCCTGATTAAATCATCCTATCCTGGAAACGCAAAAGTCGAGCATTGCCTATATCATCCGCAAAAAATATATATTGATTATTCTCTTGGAAAAACAGCAGATCTTTTTATCCAGTCAAAAGTGCACTATCTTCCGGTATTTGACCGGCAGGAACAGTTCAAGGGAATTGTTTCTGCGCGGCATTTGCTTTCCCAATTCAAAAGCCTTCCTTTATTTAAAATAACGATAAAAGAAATTCTTAAGAAAAAGAATCCGACTCTATCTGTTATTCTTGAGGACGAAGTGGTCGGAAGAGCGGTCAATCTTTTCAAACTTACCAAACACTCAAAACTCATTGTAGTAAATAAGGACGGCAGGCTCAAAGGAATTTTGAGCTATTATGATCTTATCTCCTATTTGGTTTCGCCAAAGAAGACAGAAAGAAGGGGAGAGCGCGAAGGAAATAAAACCAACTTCTATCATCACAAGGTCAAAAACTTCGCAAAATCGTTTGTCCTGACGCTTACTCCTGATAATACGTTGGAGCAGGTAATTCATCTTATTTTAGAAAAGAGAATAGGAAGCGTCGTAATTGTCGATGAAAAACGTCATCCGATCGGGATTATTACTACCCGAGACCTCTTGAGGTTCTTTATCATGCAAGGAAATGATAACCTCATTCAACAAAGCCGCCAGATGTTTGGCGGTTTTTTTAAACATTTCTCCTCCTCAGTAATGACTCCGGTACACACTGCATTCCGAATGCTCAAATCACACGATTAACGAAGAAATCCACGATTTCCTTGAGGCTGAAGAATTTGTACTTGTACTTAATATTCCTATCCAGAATATTAGACAGCCATAAGACTTTTACGCTTTTCAAGCTTCCATTTAATCTCTGAATGACACCCCAGTTATCTTCGACGAAATAATCGAGCTCGAGCTTTTTGATCATGGTGCGCTTAAATACATTTGGCTGTAGATTGGTTTTGTTGTAAAAACACCCTTTAAAGACAGATTTGTCGTTTAGTTTTTTAACCCAATAGTCAAAGTCAGGTTTGAGAAAGCTGTATCTACCGGTAATAAGATATGCATCAATACGGCCTTTTTTCACCAGTTTTTTAATTTCCTCATAACCGTCGGCAATTTTGAAACTTGTTTTGTGGAGGTGGCGCCAGATATACTGTTCAAGTTTGGAATGAGGGAAGTAGAACGATTCGGCCTTCTCATGAAAAAGAGCTGGTTTCAAAAATCGAAATAGTTGAGCGATGGGGCGAAGGGTACGGACAGGATTGTATAAAATTACCCCATCAAGATCAAACCCGATTCTTAATTTACGTTTTGCCATATTTTATTTCTTTGGACTTTGGATTTGATTTGACATTTGAGCTTTGGATTTTAGATTTTAATAGAATATGTTATCATAAATCTTTATGAAAATCCTCATTACCGGCGGAGCTGGATTCTTGGGACTTCATCTCGCACATTATTTAACGAAGAAAAAACAAAAGGTAATTTTACTTGACATTGTAGGCGTAGATAAAAAAGAATATCCAAAAGGATGCGATTTTGTTAAAGCTGATATCAGAGATTTACAGCTGCTTAAACGACTGATGAAGCATGTTAGTGTAGTGATTCATGCGGCCGCAGCGCTTCCACTCTGGAAGACAGAAGAAATTTTTGACATCAACGTAAACGGAACTAGGTCCGTCCTATATTCAGCGCTGCAGAACAATGTAAAACGATTCATCTACATTTCATCTACGGCAGTATATGGAGTACCGGAAAAGCACCCGATTTACGAAGATGATAAGCTGGTTGGCGTGGGTGCGTATGGTCAGAGCAAGATTGAGGCAGAAAAGCTTTGTGAAGAATATAGAAAAAAAGGAATGACTATTACAGTTATCAGACCGAAAACTTTCGTTGGCACCCATCGTCTGGGAGTTTTTGAGATTTTATTTGACTGGATTAAGGACGGCAAAAAAATTCCTGTCATTGGGGATGGAAATAATCGGTATCAGCTTTTGGATGTTGATGATCTTGTTGAGGCGATCTATAGGCTTATTGTTTTAAAAGATTCAAAAAAAGTAAATAATACATTTAATATCGGAGCAGAGAAATTCCAGACAGTAAAAAGAGATCTGCAGGAGCTATTTGACTATGTCTCTTCCGGATCGAGCATTTTTCCTACTCCTGCATCTCTAGTGAAAAAAGCTTTATGGATATTTGAAAAAATGAAGCTATCTCCTTTATATCAATGGGTATATGGGACGGCTGATAAAGACTCTTACGTTTCAATCAAGCGGTTAGTTAGTACTTTACGCTGGCATCCAAAATATTCCAATGCACAGGCTTTGATTAAGTCCTATCAATGGTATCTTGATAACTATAAGGAGATTAAATCAAGGCCTGTAGGTGTGACGCATATGGTGGGGTGGAGGCAGGGGATATTAGGAATTTTCAAAAGGTTTTTTTGAAAATCATAATTTTGGGGTGGTCATAAACGGTGAAGGATTCGTCTGCGGATTGGTCATCAATAAACAGAGGATGGTTAGAAAATTCCGCAATTTTTTTGAATCCAAGTTGCTCTTTAAACAGTCGTCGGTAATACGCTCCTGTCATAGGATATTTGGCGAGTTTTTGGAGCGGTACGTAGAGCCTGTTTGAGGCGATGATCATATAGTTTGACTTTTGGAGTTGTTCATTAATACGCGACCACTTAAACGCGTCATCCGGCAGGTTGTAAAGTTGAAGTTCGTTTATATAATACTTTTCACTCCCATAAATTGGTAATCTGTCATCCCAATGTTCAACCGCAAGCGTTGAACCTGCCGGAATGTTTTTTAATATCCATTCGGTGGCGGTAATGCGAGTATTTGGTTGAGAATAGATGTTGAGAAAAAGAAGAGTCCATAATAAAGATAAAAGTAAAAAGATGTGTTTAGACTGAATTCCCGCTTTCGGAACGTCTGACGTTCCTTTCGCGGGAATGGCAAAAACATGAGATAATCCGTATCCTGCAAGTATCGTAAAGAACGGATACATAGGAAGCATATAACGCATGAATTTAACTGCAGAAAAACCAATTATTAAGAAATATAGAATATAAAATATAAAAAATAAAAAATGACACTTTAGTGTCATCCCGATTTTATTTCGGGATCTTATGAGATGCTGAAACGAGTTCAGCATGACACTCGAGAAGGAAATTAAACCAATAAAGCTTAAAACTGAAATTATCGGCCCCAGTCCCCACAAAAAAATATTCTTTAAATAGTAGATGTACGGCGTCGTTCCTACATATTGCAGAGTGTAGGGGAATACATACGGATTTTTGCTCATCGCAAGTTGGGTCGAAGTATCAGCCCAAAATTTAGAGAAATCAAGAAAAGCATAGGGCATGAAAAGAAAGACAAACAAGATGCTAGATCCTAGATGATAGATGATAGATGAAAAACCTTTTTTAAGATACAAAACTAATAAAATAATAGGTAAAAAGATAATTGCGGTGAATTTGGTAGCGAAAAGAGCGGCAAAAGCAATGCTCATAAATAAAAGATATTTAGACGACGGTCTCTTCCAATAGTGAAGCAGAGCATACACAAGAAGCGTTGAGAGGAACGTAAACAGCGTATCAACGGTATAAAAATGAGCGTTCTGGATAGGGAAAAAAGAAATTGCGTAAAATAAAGACGCAGAGAGACCAATGTTATTGTATAAACTTCTCGACTTTGCTCGAAGTTTATTATCCTCGTTATTGTTCGAGCTTGTCGAGAATAGCAAGAAGGAGATTTTGTTGATGAGAAAAATAGTTCCGAGATCGAAGAGAATGGACAAAAATCTTCCTAAATAAAGCATTCCTTGATATGTGGCTACGTTTGAGGAAAAGAATATATCAATTAGTTGAGCTATACCTTTCAGAAGATAGATTGGGAGCGATCCATAATTAAAAAATTCAGGATTTAGGTTGTTGAAAAATTGGATTCGGTCCGCAACCATAATGATCATCCGTTCGTAAGGGTGTAGATGCAATCCATTGTCCCAGTTAATGCCGTAAAGACGAAGGATGAAACCGAATAGTAAAATGAGAAGTAAAGGAAGATGTTTGCTTTTAAGCATGAGTTTAATTATACTGCATAGTATGTTGCCCGTCCTTCTTGATCTTAAATTTTTCAAAATCTATACGTTTGGCGTCTTTCTCGTCTTGGCGTTTTTTTGGGGGAGTTTTCTTCTTTGGAAAAATATTCGCTTAACTTCACATCGGGAAGATGAAATTTTTGACGGAGTTTTTCTTTCTTTGATAGGGGGACTTTTTACCGCCAGGCTCGTCTATGTTCTTCTGAATTTCAAGGAGTTTGGCTTTGATGTAATTAAATTTATTCTCATTAACGGCTATCCGGGTCTTTCTTTGTATGGGGGTCTTTTGGGCGGAGTGGGGACGTTATTTCTCTATGCAATGCTTAAGAAAATGAAGTTTACCGAACTCGTCGATTATTTTGTGAGCCCGCTTTTTTTGGCCATCGCTTTTGGAAAGCTTGGAAGTTTTTTTTCCGGTGCAGAGGTGGCTACAAAAACAAAACTCTTCCTCGCAGTAAAGTACGTGGGCTTTGATGGATTCCGTCATCTTACCGCATTGTATGAGGCGCTTGTATTCTTCTTTGCCGCGTATCTCTCGTATCGAGTCTTATTTGAAATCAGAAAAGAACGGTATACTCACGGATTCCTTCTCCCGATTTTTATGTGGTTTTTTTCATTTAATTATTTTGTATTTGACAAATTAAAGGAGCATCGTTTATTATTGTTAGGTTATAGTTTCAATAAAATGGTGTCTATGATCTTGCTCTTGACAGCAAGTTTTTATTTTGTTTATTATTTTAGGAGTCTCATAAAACACTATGGACAAAAAGCTTTCAAAAAAATTCATCTCGGCTCAAAAGGAAAAACTGGAAAGGGATAAGGCAAAAATCCTCAAACAGATTGAAGACCTCAGAAAAGATGACCCGTTTGCCGATCCGGATCACGCTTCTGACAACGCAGCAGTTGATACCGACGTACGAGAACAGGTCGGGCATGAAACAATCGAGGCAGAGATAAAGGATTTGAGAAAACGGCTCGAACATATCGATATTGCCTTGAAAAAAATGATGAGAGGTTCAAGCTACGGGCTTTGTGAACGTTGTCATAAGCCAATTCTACTTGCGCGACTCAAGCTTATCCCCGAAGCCCGCTACTGCATCGACTGCGAGAAAAAACTGAGAAAGTAAAAAACCTCTCGTCTAACATCTAAGATCTAGTATCTAGAATCTAATTTTGTATACTCATTATTATGACCGATATTCCGTTTTCTCAAGTTTTTAATTTTTTTCTATTCCTTTTTTTTCCGTTTGTTTTTGCCTCTATCGCCAAAAAAGTAAAAATTTCACCGATCGTCGGCTATATTTTAGGTGGACTTTTTGTCGGCAATTTTCTTGGCGGTTCAATTTCCTCAAACACCATCAATAATTTCGCCTATTTCGGCATAATTCTTCTTTTATTCACCGTCGGACTGGAGATCAATTTCGCCCGCATGATAAGTCTGAAGAAATATATTGTCCTTGGCGGCGCGCTTCAGCTTTCTTTGTCAATTATTGCCGTAATGGTATTAAGTGTATTGTTCGGTTTTCCACTATTAGAATCGTTTCTCATCGGTATTGCATTTTCCTCATCATCGACAACATTGGTCGCAAAGATTATTCAAGATAGGGGAGAGGAGAATTCGTTTGTAGGAGAAATTGCGATGGGCATCCTCATGTTTCAAGATATCGCATTCATTCCGTACTTAATCATTTTTACTTCTATTACCCGCCGATCCGTATCCTTTTTCCCCATAACGGTTGATATCGTCAAAAGCCTCATTGAGGCGACCATTATCATTATGTTTCTTTATTATTCCGGAAGAAAAGTCATCCCGTATGTATTCCATCGGATCGCGCGAGCGTCTCGTGAGCTTCTGAATCTCTTCATTATTCTGTTTATCTTTTTTATTGTATGTATTTCGTTATTATTAAAAATTCCCATACTTATCGGCGTTTTTGTAGCGGGTGTGCTTCTTGCGCAGACGCTCGAGCACTATCATATCTTTTCCGAGGTGAGGCCCCTGCGTGATCTTCTCGCGGTTATTTTTTTTGTGTATATTGGGATGAATATAAAACTGTCTCTTATTGCTGCATCTCTGCCGCAGATTTTTCTATTTACCGTCGCGGTCGTTTTTGCAAAAGCAATTGTGGTTCTATTGATTTTTCTTTTTATGCGCTTTCATTCGCGGATCGCATTCAACCTCAGCCTCTACCTTTTTCAGATCGACGAAGACGCGTTTATTCTTATGTCATCAGCCTACATAAATGGAGTTGTTTCGCAGGAGCATTATTTATTTATCATTACATCGGTCCTCCTCACGCTTCTCATCACGCCGATACTCATTAAAAATAAAGATAATCTCTATAGAATCATACGGACAATCACGAAAAAATATCTTCCGTTTCTTGAACAGTTCATCGTGTACCGGATTGACAGAGACCAGTCTCCGATTGATACACTCCAGATTAAAGATCACGTGGTGCTTTGTGGATATGGACGTGTTGGGAGCTACATCGGCAGGTCATTGATGATGGCGAATATTCCGTTCGTTGCGATAGACTACAACTTTCAGATTGTAGAAAAAGCAAAAAAAGAGGGAGTCAATATTATCTACGGAGATCCATCAGACATTGACATTCTCGACTATGCGCAGGTTGAGGAGGCAATCATTCTCATTATTGCGCTTCCTGAAAAGCTCGCACAGGAAACAGTAGTACTCAATGCCAAGAAACTTAACTCGGACATATATATCATAAGCCGTGTACATAAAGAGGTGGATCAAAAAAGAATGAAGGATTTAGGCGTTCATCTTGTCGTGCAGCCCGAATTTGAAGCCTCGTTGTCTATTATCAAAAAAATTTATCTTCTTCACAAACTCCCGAAAGAAGACGTAATGAACAAAATCAGGCGGCTTAAAATTGAACACGGAATGTGAGAAAAAATATCAAATATCAAATATCAAAGATCAAAGATACAAATAAAATATCAAAAATATTTCTATCGTTTTGTATAGCTGTAATCTTTCTTTATCTACTTTTTAAAAGCGTTAGTTCATCGGTTTTCCTTAAGAATAAGGACCGGGTGAATGTTATATTTTATGGTCCGAACACGACGTATTATTCCCTTGGGTTTGGTGACGTGAGCTACTTTTTCTCGATTCCAACAAACCTTGAGGTCGAAATCCCGGGAGGATACGGCTACTATCGAGTAGGCGCCTTGGGCAAGTTTATAACGCTTGAGAGGAAACCGGACCTTTTGCGCAAGACATTTTCTTCGGTATCGTCATCCTTTGTTGATCTCTACTTTTATCCGAAAACAAATGCAATCTATTACAATGAACATCTTGAACGATTTTCTCCTGGAATAAAAGAAATTATGCTCTACGGATCAAACGCAAATCCTATTGATAGGCTCATAATATGGTTTTATTTTTTGGGGAAACCATCAACCTATTACAAAAAAATTGATTCCTTACCACGGAAAAAAGAAGATGGTAAAGACCTATTTGACAGAGAGGAGTTTTTTAAAACATATCAGGGCTTTTTTTACAAAAAGACCCATAGAATTATCAAGGACCGCGTTCAAATTTTATATACAAAAAGCTATAAAACTGCCTCGTTAATAAGCAATGTACTTGATGGAGAAGGGATACAGGTGGTAGATGTAACTCAAATCCCAAATCCCAAATCCCAAATCCCAAATATAGATAATAAATGCATGGTGATTGAGGATAATAAAAAAACCTCGGTAACCACAAAGGACATTGTGGCGTTTTTCGGTTGCCAGTTTCAAAAAGGGGAGACGGAAGTTTCTGATATAATTCTAATGTTGGGAAATATAGAGAGAGAATGGGAAGTGAAGTAGATCCTAGATGTTAGATCCTAGATCTTAGAAAAAAGCAATGATATACATATTTAGTTTAAGTTTCAATTTTTATGTCTAAAAACGACAAATTTTGTTTTTTAATCTATCCCATAGTTCTTTAAGGTTTCTTCTGTTTTTAACTCTTCTAAAGGTTAAAAACCAAAAGATAAAAG
>Ga0233420_10000446_pt1 | contig 17669 bp, 22 predicted proteins | sample Watercolumn_Mata_4_FD_183009 | JGI IMG/M metagenome (GOLD analysis project Ga0233420, IMG submission 183009) | Freshwater microbial communities from Lake Matano, South Sulawesi, Indonesia - Watercolumn_Matano_2014_102_MG | ecosystem: Environmental > Aquatic > Freshwater > Lake | place...
GTCATGTAAACAGGACCATTGTAACCCATTTTATAAAGATAAGGAAGCAATCCTACATGATCAAGGTGAGCGTGACTTATTATCACTGCATCAAGGCTTCCTATGTCAAATTCAGGAATATTAAAATATGGGAACTTATCAGCTCCTGAAGATGCGACATCTATTCCGCAATCAAGAAGAATCTTTGAATTTTCTGTTTGCAACAGCAGACAACTTCTTCCAACCTGCCTTCCGCTTCCCAAGAAAGTCAATCTTATCCAACCGTTCATTTTTTCAGGATTCCATTCCTTGTAAATTTTTTCTCCTATTGAATTCAGGAATTTTCTTCGATAATTGTTATTTGCATACAAAACCTCACGGATGTTTTCTGTTATCTTGCTTTTTATTGCCGGAGAACGCTGAACCTGTGGCATCCATAATGTTTTTCTTCTTATTTCATCAAGGATAGAACCCTGTTTTCCGATAACTAATCCTGGTTTTTTGGCTTCTATGATTACAATGCTTCTTTGAACATCAAATATTATTTCTGTTATTTCAGCATCAACAGGTATTATCTTTCTTATCTGAACCTCTGCTGTTTCCTTATCAGGCAGAATTTTTGAATCAGCGCGGAGTTCAATTCTCTTTTTTATCTGCTCAACAATTGCTTTTATTTTTGGTTCTCCTTCAATAAAGAAATTTTCATCTTTTGTGTATACAACTATATTTGCTCCTTCAAAATTGGCTTCTGAAATCTTGCCGCCAAGCTGGTCTGTTATGTTTTTTAAGATATCCATTTCAAAAGACACCTCTGGTTTCTTTTGTAAGCTTCCTAGATTTTTCCATGATTATTTATTTTCAACCCGAAAATTAACTGAATATGATTTAGCAGAGATGATATGTTCTTTAACTATATTCCCTGCTTGTTTTACTTAACTATTATTATTTTAACCTCTTTGATGATTATTTATCAGTTTAATATTAAAAATTAATTTCTGTCTTTGTATTCTGAAATTATTTCCTGCTCAATAACTTTTTTTATTCCATCTTTTGTGATTGAAAAAACATCTATTCCATATCCGCTTCCGACATCCCGCTGTGTTGAAGATTTCAATGCCTCAAGTGCAAGTTCAACTCCTTCTTTAACTGTAAGTCCTTTTTTGTATTGTCTTTCAAGCAATCCAAGAACATAAGGCATTCCACTTCCAACATTTGCATCATAATCTTCTACTTTGATAATACTGCCATCAGGACCGATAGTGTAAAGTTCTGTTGTTCCATCCTCATTAACTCCTCCGACAAGATTTCCTACCATCATCATGGCTTGTCTTGCTCCTGAATATAAGATTGAGGATAAAAGACTGGCTGCCTGCTTGACTGTTGGGCGTGATTTTGAACGCAATTCCTTTAATTTTAATTCTGCAGGAAGTATTTTTGCGATTCTTTGCGCATCAGACACGCTTCCTGCGAAAGACAGGATAAGAAAATCATTAACTTTTATTGTTTTTGGAAAGTTTTTGCTGTGAACAATGCTCTGCCCAAGAGTAACCTGCCTGTCAGAAGCCATTACAATTCCGTCTTTGCATACAATTCCCAGAATTGTTGTTCCTGTTTTAAGAATTGAATTTTTTAATTCGTCATCCATTTTTTATTAGTTTATTTTTATCAAATCCATATATTAACTCTATTCTTTAATTCTCCTAGAATCAACCCGATTATTTTAGACAGTAAGCGGGTTTTATAAAGCTTTCGGAAAAAGGAAAAAGAAAAATGATTAGTTAACCTGCTTTCAAAAGTTCAAATTTGAAAGAAGGTCTTGGTTTTCTATTTCTTATGTCTGATTTGGCAACAAAATTTATTAAAACTTTTTTGCCTGTTTGTGTAAAATATAATTCGGCGTATTTTTTAGCTTCTTTTGAATATCTTGGCAAAACACTTATTACAGAACCATCAGCTACATAATTTTCAGTTGTTCCAAAAAATCCAGCTATTCTTGAAAAAATTATTGAATTTGGGAATCTGGCTATTAAGTCCGGTACTTCCACATTTCTATATCCTTCTCCTGTTGAACTTACCCCAATTTTATATTGATAATTTCCAAGAAATCCTCTTCCAAATGAACCTTCAATTAACACATTTAAATTGGTTACATCTAAAGTGCTTTCAAGTTTTTTTCTCATTATTTTCTTCTTTATTCTTTATTTTTAAATGTTATGAAACTAAATCAAACCTCTTCCTTCACAGACATGCCTTTTTCCTTTCTAAATCTTATAACATTCTCAACAAATCCCTCTATCTTCATCTCATGGCTGACAATTATTAACTGACGAACATTAAGTTGCTGAAGAACATCACGCATTTTATCAAGCTGCTGTTCGCTAAAGCCGTCTGTCGGCTCATCAAGAATGACAATGTCTCTTGTTTTTATCCTGCTAAGCATTGAATTAATCACCTGATTTAAAGATAAACGATAAGCAAGAGCAATTGCGGTTCTTTCTCCGCCTGAAAGATACTGATAATCAATTTCGTAATCATGTTGCTGGACAATCGGAGTAAAATCATCGCTCAATCTTACTTCAAAATTATCTGACACGAGCATATAAAACCACTCTGCAAAAAGATTTGAAAATTCAATCTTCAGTTTTGTCATAACATTTTTCTCGACAAATGAAATAACCGGCATAAACTTTTTTGAAAGCCAATTTTCAAGTTCGCTTATATAATCTAATTTAATTTTTATTTCCTCTGTCTTCTTGATTTTTTCCCTCAAATCTCCAATCTGCTTTGAAAATACCTCTATTTCCTTTTTTAATTCAGCTACTTTTATTTCTGCTACCCTCTCTTCACGAATACTGGTGTCAAGTTCTTTTTGTTTTGCATCAAAAATAGAATCATATTTCTTTAACTCAAAAATATTCTTATTAAGAACTTCAAGATGCTGATTAAGAATTTCAATATCCTTATTTAATAGCCTGTCTGTTTTTTCAAGTTCCTTTAATCTTTTTTCTTTTTCATCTATTTCCGATATTTTTATTTTTATTATATTAATTTCCTGAAGTTTCTTTTCTTTTTCTGCAATCTCCGAATCAATAATATTTGTTTTTTCTGATAAATCTTTCTTTTCTTTTTCTAGAATTTTTATTTTTTTATTGTTTTCTGTTGTATCTGAACTAAGTTTTAGCAAAACATTAGCCAGATAATTTGGATCAACATTCTGAAGACAAGTTGGGCATATATCAAGATGAGAAATTTGATTTTCAACCCTTTTATTTTCATCATTTCGAGAATTTAACGAAGAGATTTCAGCGTTAACTTCAAGTCTTTTTTCATAAATTTTTGTTTTTTCCTGTTTTTTAGACAAAATTTCGTTTTTTATTTTAGAAATTTCAAATTCTTCAATTTTTAATTTATTAAGCTCTTTTATCTGATTTTTTAATTCCTCAATTGTTTTTATATTGGTTGAAAGTATTTCATTTTTGTTTATAATAACAAGCTTTGTTTTTTCATTTTCCTGCTGAAGTTTATTTTTCTCTTCTTTTTTTTGAAATATTTCATCTTTTTCTTCCTGAATTTTTTTACGGATTTCTGTTTTCAGAAAAAGCTCTTTTTCAATAGATGAAAGATTATAATGTTTTGATTCAAGCTCATCTTCTTTTGAGAGAAATAAAATTTTGTCATTTTCAAGATTTGCCGTCATTCCCTCTCTTAATCTCTTCTCCTCCCTCATTTTTGCAGTCAAAATTGAAACATTTTCAAGAATTTTTTTATATTTGTCAACTCCAAAAACATGCCTGAGCGTATTCAACCTTGTTTCAGCATCTTCAAGGATTATTGCTTTCATTTCTTCCTGTGGCGTATAAACAGTGAATTTGTAAAGGAGATTTTGTTTTTTAGCAAACTCTCTAGGATAATTAAGAATTTCCAAAACCTTATCTTTTAACTCGGTAACAGCTATTTCTTTTGTTATTCCGTCAATTGTTATGGCGCAGTAATCCTGCACTATTGTTTTTCCTTTTTTCAAGCTTCTTTCAATAATCACTTCCTGCCCGTCAACTTCAAGTTCAAGAAGAACGCTTCCTGTTAATGCTCCGTTTTTAAGGAGAGAGCCTCCTCTCTGCCCTGGCTGTAATCCAAAAAGTGCGAATTCTATTGACATAAGAATAGATGTTTTTCCAGAACCAATATCTCCTGATAAAAGAGTTGAACCTTCTTTGAATAGAATCTCCTCTGTTTCATAGCTTCTTATATTTTTAAGCACAATTCTTTTTATTTTCATTTTTAATTAAAAATCCAAAATTTTTTTTGATTCCTCCATTATTCTGTTTGTGAAGCTTTCAGATGTCTCACCTTCCTGTTTCTCAATATTTAAGCTTGAAATAATCTGAAGAATAAATGAATTGAAATTAGATGGATTTTCTTTTGAATAAAGTTTTATTGCTTCTTCTTCAATATTTTCGGAATCTTTTATTTCTGGTTTAATTTCAACTTCAAATGTCTTCAAATCATGAGTATTTCGAAGAAGAAAATAAGCTCCTTTCAATTTTACATATTCCTCTATCTGGAAGAATTTTATATCTGAGTTTTCTCCTTTCTCTATTGTTCCTTTTAATCTCAAAAGAACAATTTTATCCTTTATTTCTCTTTTATCAAGCTCAGAAATTATTTGATTGGTTGCAATAAGCGCGTTATTGACTTCAATTGTCAGGGGAACAACTTCCTTTATTTTTATTTCAATTTTTTCAGGATTTCTCGGATTTTCAGTATCAACAATATAAAATCTTCCGTATCCCAAATCTTCAAGTTCCTGAAAATTATTCGGAAAGGTTGGGCCACCATAAATAAAATTTTCATATTGGAAATCTATATGCAAATGCCCACATGCATAATAATCTGCTTTTGGAAGATTTTCAATTTCAAGAGCATCTATTGGCAGATTTCCTTTTGCCTTATCAATTGTTGTATGAAGCATAAAAATCTTAAACATTCCAGGAGCATCATTGAATTTTATCTTGCGAAGTTCTGGAATTTCCAAACCTGATTTTTTTCCAGGATAGCCGTATATTGCAACTCCCTTATATAAAATTGGATTCAGAACAAAGAAATCAACTTTTTCTTCATAATTAGTCACATTTTTGCAGAATCCTGCCTTTTCCAAAACATCAAGGAAAGTTTTTCCCGAAACAGAATAATCATGCGAGCCTGCTATTATAAAACAGGGAATTTTGGCATCTTTCAATCTTCTAAATTCTGCAAAAGTTTCCTTAAGAATATCTATCGGCGGATATGCTGAATCAAACAAATCTCCTGCAATCAGAACAAAATCAACTTTTTTTAATATACATTTATCTATTGCAATGCGAAATGACTGAAAATTAAGTTCCTGCATTGCCTGCTGTTTCCATCCTCCAAGATGCACATCTGATATGTGGGCAAATTTCACCATTTTTTATAATTTATCTCCTAAATTTCCATATTGGCATCATATATAAAATTGATTATATTGGAGTATAAAAAATAATAACCAATTTCAAAAAAGAAGTTGATTGAAAAGGAAAAATATTTAAACTCCACATATCTCACATAAATATGGGAAAAAATACTCAAAACATAACACTCTCGGTTCAGGGGGAACTTGGAGAAAGAATGAACGGGCATCCTGACATCAAATGGAGCCAGATTGCAAGAAAAGCCATAGAAGCAAAACTAAACGAAATTGAATTTGAGAAACAAATACTTGCAAAAAGCAAATTAACAGACAAAGATGTCCTTGAAATCGCTTCTAAAATCAACAGGGCGGTTCTTATGGAGATGAAAAAAAAGTGAGATATGTAATTGATGTGAATATTCTGATATCTTCTCTGATAAAAGATTCGCTTACCCGTAAAATAATTCTGGAATCCGAACTTGAACTCTTTTTTCCAGAGATTTCTTATATGAAAATTATTGAACATAAAGATTATATTCTGAAAAAAGCTTCTTTGGACGATAAAGAATTTTTTGTTTTATTGAAAAAAGCGATGTCACATATCTGCCTTGTAAAAAAAGAGGACATAGAACCTTATTGGGATATTGCATTTAATTTAATGAAAAATATTGATGAAGAAGATTCTATATTTATTGCAACTGCTTTTGCTTTGGGAAAAAATTGCATTATATGGAGCGATGACAAGCATTTAAAAAAACAAAAAGCAGTCCATATTATTACAACAAAAGATTTGGTAAAAAATCTTCTTGATTAAGACAACTCAAGAATCTTCAATTCTTCAAAAAACATCTTTTTTGTGCCCAAAACTTCTGCATTGTATCCTGAGAAATCAATGCTCTTTGTCAGCGAACTTACAAGAAGAATTATTCTTCCGCTATCTGTTAAATGTTTCCTCGCCTGTCTGAGAAATTTGTTGATTAATTCTCCTCCTTTTTTTCCGCCTGTTGTTGCAATCTTAGAATCTGCAGGTTCTTTTTTGTCATCAGGCAGATATGGAGGATTAAAAACAATTAAATCGAATTTTCCTTTAAATGCAGAGAATAAATTTGAGTGAATGCACTTAAAACCCAAATTTTTACAATGATTCACTGCATTAACATTAATGTCTGCTCCAAAAATATTTTCTTTTTTTATTCCACAGTCAGATGCTGTCTGCAACTGAATTCCGCTTCCGCATCCCATTTCAAGAAATTTGATATTTGAATTTTTCTTCAGCAAATTTGGAATTATTCTTTCCAAAATCTCTGACATGAAATATGAATCTTCTGAGGGAGGATAGATTTCTTGATAAACCATGTAAATAATAAAGAAATTATATTAAAAATCTGCTTATTTTTGCGGCGCGACACCTGCGGTGTCTTTATCCAGCACCCCAAAAGAGTACCTGTAAGCGTAGTACTCGGAGTCGACAGCGTCGACAACAAGCCTGACATCAAAGTTGCCCGAGCCCAAATCAGCAACTCTTGATTGCGGTGAATTCACATTACTTAAAGCCCAGAAATAAGGATTTATTTTATAATGCCCTGAAGCTCTTGCTATTTTTTCAGCTTTTTCCTCTCCGCCAAGCAAGGCAATAACTCCTGTATTTTGTGATAATTCAAAAGCATTTTGTGAATCTGTTTTATAATTATAAGGTGTAAATCTTGTTCTTTTATCATCGCTGAAGACAACTCCTTTTTCCTCATGCTTTCCAAGCCTGCTTTCAAGTGTCTTGAAATCAGGACAAACTATTCTTCCGCCTTTCATTTCAGGATTGTCATCAACAAACATTCCTTTTGGAAAATAATGAACAACAGTGTTTCCTGCAAGCCAATATTTTTTCAATGTGCTTATTACTTCTTTCGCTGTTTGATAGTCTTTGTTTTCCAAGGATGCATAAACAAGTTCTGTCAATTGTGACATTACAGGCATTTTGAATCCCTGCCCGTAATCGGCATTTCTTAAACCATTGAAGTTTGTTGGTCCAACTCTTTGTGCATTGAATGTTAATCCTGCATCAGGAAGTTTCATAGTTGTCACTGCAACAACTTCCTCAAATGTTGGCTTTGCAAGTGTGTTTTCCATACCTTTTCCAAGAAATAAAGGGTATTTAAATTTTTTTATTGTTGTCTTTTAGAAAAAGTAACACATACATTGATTAATTTTGCTTACAAATTATTGATGAAGTTCTCCAATTGCGGCTTGAACATTATAACAACCGCAAGAATTCCAAGCAAAATCATGAGCATCACTACCATTATTATTGTTATTGTCTTTCCCATGCTGAATTTTTTTGGTTGTCCGTAGTTCGAAATTATTTGGGGAAATTGAACAAACTGAACAGGATATGGAGCTGGCTGATAAAATTGAACAGGTTGTGACTGCTGAATTGGGGGAGAAACAGGTTGCGGTTGATAAGTTTGAGGTTGTTGAACAGGATAAGGATAAGCTGAAACTATCTGCTGTGTCTGTCCTTTCGGAAGCTGTTCTTTTGGAACCGGCTGAACAGGTTTTGGTTGTTGAATAATGGTTGGAGAAGATTTTGCCATTGGCAGAGAAGGCTGTTTATATGAAGAAGCATTTAATATCTTGGCAGCTTCATCAACTTCATCTTTAGAATAGCCTGAATTATAAAGGCTTTGAATTATCTGCTGAAAATTTTTTCCTTGTTGCAGAGCAACTCTTAATATTCCTTCAATATCCTCGCGAACCATTAATATATTAAGAAGATGTTGTTTAAAAAGTATTTTGTGATAAAATCAAACTATCAATACTTTTCCATTTGATGAAAGATGTGCTGTTTCTCCGAACTTGTAACCAATCTCTTTTGCCAATTCTATCAAAGGTGTTTCCTGCTGTAAAGTTCCGTGAGCTGGAATTATATGATGAGGACTAAGTATCTCAATCAAATCTCTTAAATCTTCTCTTGCAGCATGTCCAGATACATGAACATCTGTTTGGATTCTCACTCCTTTTTTTCTTAATTTTCTGTCCATCTTATCTCTTGCCATTATATTTACAGATACCGGAATAACACTTGATGAAAAAATTATGTTGTCGTCGTGACGAAATTTGAACGGCGTTTCATCATTTACAATCCTGTCCAGAATTGAGCCTGGTTCTGCCTGGTGTCCTGTGCAAACGACAAGGTATCTTCCTCTTTCTTTCTCAAGTCTTTTTAAGAAGCTGTTCACCTGGTTTCTATATTTAATCATCTCTATATCTTTCTGGAAAGGACACTCATTCACTTTTATTGCACATTTCACATATTTGGTAAGGCTTCTACCCAAAAATACAATTTTTCGGTTTGTTCTTTTCCCGAATTCAACAATGCTCTTTAATCTTGGAATATGGGATGAAAAAGTGGTTACAAAGATTGCTGAATTTGATCTTCTTATTCTTGAAAAAGCATCTTCCACCATGTTTCTTGCAATTCTCTCGCTTGGTGTTCTTCTCTCTGTTCCTGAATACAATGCCTCGATAACAGCTGCCTTGATTCCTTCTTTTCCAATCTCACGAAGTCTTTTGTAATTGGTGCGTTCTTCCATCACAGGATAATTGTCAAACTTGAAATCCATTCCATAAAAAAATGTACCTTCATTTGTATGGAGCACACAGAAAACACACTGAAGAGTCGAATGCGTAACATGAATAAATTCAATCGAATATTCAGAACTTATTCCACTTATCTTTGTTGAAAAATTTCCTTTCAGCGAAATCTGTTTATTTTTTATTTGAAATTTGTTGTCTTCAGCAATTTCATTTAATAAAGTAAGAGTAAATGGTGTTGCAATTATCGCTGCTTTTGGATATCTTTGCGATATATATGGAAGAGCTCCGACATGATCAAGATGTGCATGGCTTATTATTATTGCCCGAACCTTGTCTCTCCATCCTAATTTGTCAAGAACATAATCATCTGGAATTGCTCCTATTTTTCTAAGTTTTTGCTCGCTATAAACCTGCTGCTGAAATTCAACTTCCTGTATTTCAATTATAGGCGGAAGATAAATTCCTGCGTCAAAGATAAAGACATCTTCCTTTATTTTCACAGCAGTCATGTTCTTACCAACTTCTTCAAATCCTCCGACAGTGCATATCTCCATTATAAAAACCTCCAGCGGGTTTTTATGAATCCCGCAACCATTAATATATTCATTTTAAAATCTATAATTTTGCTGTTCCTCTTTTGCTTGTTTTATATTTCTTGCTAATAGAAATTTGAAAACCTTTAATAACCTTTTCATATTCATTTTATCATGAAACCTCTAAAATCACTGAAGCCGTCAATGCGTGAAAAAAAGAGATATCTACTGGTTAGTGGACGAAATTTAAAGGAAAATGTTGAAAAAGCCATATTTGATTTCATAGGAATTTTGGGAATGTCAAAGGCGGGATTGGAATGGATAAAGACAGGAACAGATTCTGCAATAATCGCAGTAAACCGAAAGAGCGTTGAACATGTAAGAGCAAGTTTCGCGGTTTTTCCTGAAAAAATAGAAGTTAGAAGAGTAAGCGGCACATTGAAGAGATTGGGAAGATAAATGGACTTTTAAACCGCAAAACTTAAAAATACCCAAGTTTTCTAATTTTTGAATAGGTAAGAGAAAATAACTAAATTATTATAAATTTCTCTAAAATTACAGTTAAACAAAACAAACAGAAGTAAAATATAACAAATTAATAATAAAATGGATATATCATCTGATATGCAGCATCAGGCAATGGGTTATGACAGAACTGCCACGATGTTTTCTCCAGAGGGAACAATTCTTCAGGTTGAATATGCACAAAAAACAGTAAGGCTTGGAAGTTCAAGCATAGGAATGGTATGCAGCGATGGATTATTCATACTTGCTGATAAAAGAAGTGATGACAAACTTGTTGTTTCAAGAACTGCAAACAAAATCTTTGAGATAGACAGTCACATAATCGCAAGCGCTGCAGGAATTGTTTCAGACGCAAGAGTTCTTATTGAAAAAGCACAGCTTATTTCACAACAGCACAGAATAACATATGACTCACCAATAGAACCAGAGCTTGTTGTCAAGGAAATTTCAAACATTAAACAGCAATTTACTCAGTATGGAGGAGCGCGTCCATTTGGTGTTTCAATGATGACTGCTGGCTTCAACGGCGACAAAACAGAGCTTTATGTAAGCGATGTCACTGGAAATTATTTTTCATATTACGCAAATGCAATAGGAGAAAATGATGAAAAGATAAAGGAAAAACTCAGGGAAAAATACAAAAGAGATTTAACTGTCAAAAAAGGAGCAAAAATAGCTCTTGATATATTCAAAGAAATACAGGGAGGAAAATTTGACATTAATCGGTTTGAACTTGCCTATATTGAGACAAAAGATAAAAAGATTATGAGAATTGACGGCGAGAACATCAAGAATTTCTGATAAGATAGAATGACCAACACAACAGCAAGAATAAAGAAAACAGGAAAGAATTTTGAGATTATTGTTGATATGGATAATGCTCTTAAATTCAAGAAAGGAATGTCAAAATTTATTGAGGCAGAAGGAGACAGGATTTTTTCAGATGCAAAAAAAGGTTTGGCAGCATCTAATTCTGATTTAACAACTGCTTTCGGAACAAGCGATGTAAACAAGATAGCTGAAATAATAGTAAAGCAGGGAGAAATTCTTTTAACACAGGAACATCGGGATGAAGAAAAAGACAAGAAAATTAAGCAGGTTATTGACCTGATTGTCAGAACATCAACAGATTCAAACGGAAGGCCGTATAATCCTGAAAAAATTAAATCAGCACTCGAACAAGCTCATGTGAACATAAAAAATGTGCCTGTTGAAAACCAGATAAAAGAAATTGTTCTTGAATTAAGCAAGATAATTCCAATAAAAATGGAAATCAAGACATTTGAAATAATCATTCCAGCTATTTACACAGGACAGATTTACGGAATAATAAGTCCATATAAGACAGAGGAAAGATGGCTGAATAACGGGGATTTAAATGTAATTGTTGAATGTTCAGGTGCAATGGTTTTGTCATTTTTTGACAAGCTGAATTCAGCAACACACGGTTCTGCAATAACAAAAGAAATAAAAATGGAGAAAAAATAATTAATAGATAAAATGACAGAAACAGAAAGAAAAATAGTAATTCCCGGCGAAGTAATTTTTTCTGAAAAAGATTATCTTCCTGGCGATGGAACAGAGAAAAGAGGAAACGATATAGTTGCTCTTCGATACGGACTTGCTGAAGAGGTAAGCAAACTTGTAAAAGTCATTCCTCTTTCTGGCGTTTATCATCCAAGAAGAGGAAATGTAGTTATAGGAAAAATAAGCAATTTGACATTCAACGGCTGGCTTATAGATATAGGTTCTCCTGAAAATGCATTTCTATCTGTTGCCGAATATCCTAAATTTGTGCATAAAAATGCTCTTGATGAAGTAATGAAAATAGGAGACATGGTTGTGGCAAAGATAAAAGAAGTAAATAGAAAAGCAATAGATTTGACAATGAAACTCAAGGGGCTTGGGAAAATAGATGAGGGAATAATAGTACCAATCAATCCAAACAAGGTTCCAAGAGTAATAGGAAAAGAAGGAAGTATGATAACAATGATAAAGGAAGAAACAGGATGCACAATTACTGTCGGACAAAACGGATTCATATGGATAAAAGGAAATACAATAGAAGAAGAACTTTTCGCAAAAAGAGCAATTTCATTCATATCTGAAAAATCATTCATAAACGGATTGACAGATGAAGTAAAGAAATGGTTTGAAAAAAACCGCAAGGGGAAATAAAATGAACAATATTGGACAGCTTATTGAAATGCTTAATGACAGATTGGATGACATGGAAACAGCAGTAGCAAAAAAAGATGAGAATAAGTTTTACATGGAAAGAGGATTGTATCAATCTTTAACAAAAGACCCATCTGTTGGAACAATGCTATCACAAAAAGATTTACAAGAAGTTGCAAGAAGATACAGGGAGGTAAATAACAAAGGAATGCAAATTTTTAAAGAGGGGATATCAGAATTATAAAAAATGACAGCAAAAAAATCAGAAAGTTTTGAAAGACCTGACGGAAGAAAGCAGGACGAGACAAGAGAAATGAAAGCAAAAGTCGGAATAATTCCAAATGCAGACGGAAGCGCGATGTTTGCTTTCGGCGATACAATTGCGATAGCTGCTGTTTACGGGCCAAAGAAAATGCATCCGCAACATCTTCAGGACTCTGAAAAAGGAACATTAAGATGCACATACAATATGCTTAGTTTCTCTGTAACAGAAAGAATAAAGCCAGGACCAAGCAGAAGAAGCATGGAAATAAGCAAGATAACAGAATGGGCTCTTGAACCGATAGTAATGATAGATCAGTTTCCAAACACAGTGGTTGATGTTCACATAAATATAATACAGGCAAATGCATCAACGAGATGCGCTGGAATAAATGCAGCTGCTTTGGCTCTTGCGCATGCTGGAATTCCGATGAAAGAAATGGTTTCAAGTATTTCAATCGGGAAACTTGACAAGAATCTTGTTGTCGATGTAAGCAAAGCAGAAGAAGATTGGGAAGAAGGAGAAGGAGCAACAGACATTCCGATGACATTCACATCAAGCGGAGAAATGACACATATTCAGCTTGACGGAAAAATAAAAAGAGAACAGCTTAAGGAAGCAATTGAATTGGCAAGAAAAGCAACAAAGAAAGTTTATGAAGTTCAGAAAAAAGCATTGAAGGAGGTTGGAGAATAAAATGGTAGAATTATATGAAACATCTGAGATAACAAGAGAAAGAATAAAGAAATATCTAGAAGAAGGAAAAAGATTTGACGGCAGAAAAACAGATGAGTTCAGGGAAATATTCATTGAACCCGGAGTTTCAAAGAATTCAGAGGGTTCTGTAAAAGTAAAAATAGGAAAAACAGAAGTTTTTGTGGGAGTAAAGATGGATGTTACAGAGCCATATGCTGACTCAGCAGACAAGGGAAATCTCATGGTTACAGCTGAATTTCTTCCGTTGAGTTCACCAAGAGTTGAACTTGGACCTCCAAAATTTGATGCAATAGAAGTCGGAAGGCTTATTGATAGAATAATAAGAGAAAGCAAATTCATTGAACTTGAGAAGCTTTGCATTAAAGAAGGAGAAAAAGTTTGGCAGGTTTTCATTGATATATACACGATAAATGATGACGGAAATCTTGTTGACGCTGCAGGAATCGGAGCAATTGCTGCGTTGAAGATGGCTAAAATTCCAAAATATGATGAAAAAGAAGAGAAAGTCATACATGATGAATGGACAAACAAGAACATTCCTCTTACAAAAGATATTCCATTATCATTAACATTCCACAAGATAGGAAGCCACATAATAGTTGATCCGACAAAAGAAGAGGAAGATGTGAGCGAGACAAGAGTTACTATAGGAGCATCTGAAGATTATATCTCATCTATGCAAAAAGGAGGAGAAACAGAATTAAAGAAAGAAGAGATAGAGGGAATAATTGATTTATCGGAAAAACTCTACAAAAAAATATTTTTAAAGGTTGAGAAGTTTATGAAATAAGATGACAGCAAAAGCAGATAGTTTCACAAAATATGAAACAGCGAGAATTCTCGGAGCAAGGGCTTTGCAGATTGCCATGAATGCTCCTTTGCTGATAAAAATAAACAAGGATGATTTGGAAAAGATAAGATATGATCCAATCAAAATTGCTGATATTGAATTGAAATCAGATATTCTTCCAATATCAATAAAGAGACCTTTTCCTGAAAAAAGAGAAGGAGAATTGAAAAAACAAAAAGAACAGAAAGTAACAGATGAGCAGGTTGAAGAAAAAGAAGCTGCCGAGGAAGAGGAAATCGTGAAGGAAGGAGAGATAATGGCACTAGCAAATCCAGATGATGAAGTGGAAGTTGAAGCTGGCGGAGAGGAAGCTGGCGGAGAGGAATAATTCTGAAAATTTGAAATTTCATCAATAATTTTATAAATCCGAATTCATTTTTTTCTTTATGGTTGTGATAAAGAGTGTTGATGCTAAATCTATTTTTGATTCACGAAAGGAAAAAACCATCTATGTAACAATAAAAACCAATGTCGGCATTTTCTCAGCAAGTTCGCCGAATGGAAAATCAACAGGTAAATATGAGGCAAAATCCTACTCGAAAAGCCTTGATGAAGATATTAAAATGCTTAAAAAAATGGGAGATTATTTTTCATCTGATAAAATAGAAAAATTTAATGATTTAAGAAGAATTGAAGATGTTGTTGACAGGCATATCGGAGCAAATACTATTTTTGCGCTTGAGTCAGCTGTCCTAAAAGCAATCGCGAAAGAACAAAAAAAAGAAGTCTGGCAATTGATAAATCCAAACGCAAAAAGATTTCCAAGACTTGTCGGAAACTGCATTGGCGGAGGAAAACATTCTTCTTCAGGAAAAAAGCCTGATTTTCAGGAATTTTTGGTTATTCCTAATCTGAAAAGCTTGAAGGAAAACTGGGAAAAAAGCAAGAAAATTAGAGAAGAAGCAAGATTTCTGCTGAAAGAGAAAGATGAAAAATTCAAAGGAGAAAAAAACGATGAAGATGCATGGAAAACAAGCCTGAATGAAAAAGAAGTTCTTGAAATATTAAAACAACTTGATGTTCTGAATATTGGACTAGATATTGCCGCATCAGGTTTTTTCAAAAGAAAAAAATATTATTATGAAAATCCTGTGCTGGAAAGGACAGAAGAAGAACAATTTGATTATCTTTCCAATTTAATAAAAAATTTTGGAATTTTTTATGTTGAAGATCCTTTTGATGAAGAAAATTTTGAAAGTTTCGCAAAATTATTGAAAAAATTTCCTGATTCTTTGATAGTGGGAGATGATTTGACAACGACAAATCTGAAAAGACTTGAAAAAGCAATAAAAATGAAAAGCATAAATGCAATAATAGTAAAGCCAAATCAAATTGGCTCTCTTCTTGAGGTAAAGGAAGTGTGTGAAATGGCAAAAAAGAATGACATTAAGATAATCTTTTCTCACAGAAGCGGCGAAACAAATGAAACAATTCTTGCAGATATAGCCTTTGGCTTCAGCGCTGACTTCTTCAAATGCGGAATAACAGGCAAAGAAAGAGAGGCAAAGATAAAAAGATTGATTGAGATTGAGAAGAGGGTGAAATAAAAGATTTAAGCAGGATGCAATTCGTTTATTATCTTCTCAATTCCTATTAATTTATCTGATTCTCTTTGATTAATTTCCGATATTTCATATTCCAAATGCCTATAACAATAATTGCAGATATTTTTCGCTTCCAATGGCTCCAAATGTCCCTGAGAATCACATTCCTCATATCTCCTGCGCAGAATTTCTTTTGCTACAGATGTTTTTTCATCATTCATTTCTGTGCTTAGTCCGCCCATAAAAATAGCCTTCACAATTTATATTTAAAGATTTATTTTATTGATAATAACCTTTAAAAACTAATTTTGCTGTGAATTTCTATGGTTAATGTAATCAAGGAAATTGAAGAAAAAATAAAAGAGGGAGAAGAAGCAATTGAAGAAATAGTTGAGAAAGCAGAAGAAAAGATTGGAATAAAGCCAAAAAAAACTAAAAAATCCAGGAAAGAATCTGAATCTTTGACTTCTGAAGAAATCAAATCAGCAGAATCAAAAATGAGCGCAGCTTTAACAAAAGAAGCAGAAGAAGAATCAACAAAGCCAGATATTGAGAGAAAAAAGAAAGAACTTCTTGAAAAGGCAAAAAAGCTTAAGGAAAAACTGGAAACAGTAACGGCAGAAGAGCTGAAGGAAAAAGTTAAGGGAAAGAAGAAAGGAGAAATGCTTGTTCCTCTTGAAGAATATGTCAAGTCAGGAATATATCTTGGAACAAAGGTTGTGACTCCAAAAATGAGGCAATATGTTTATCGAAGAAGAGCTGACGGATTGGCTATTTTCAACACAGATATAATAGATGAAAAATTAAAGGAAGGAATAGATTTTATCTCTAAATTCGATGCCAAAGACATTATTCTCGTATGCAAGAGACAGGCAGGATGGAAAACCGCAGAAATGTTCGGAAAAATGACAGGCATAAAAGTTTTCACAAAGAAATATCCTGCTGGAATCCTGACAAATACAAATCTTCCTGATTTCTTTGAAAATGAGCTGACAGTAGCATGTGATTCATGGCTTGACAAAAATGCTCTCAACGACACGCTCAATGTGCACAAAAAAGTTTTGATGGTATGTGACACAAATAATTTCCCAACCGGAGCTGACAAGATAATAATCGGAAACAACAAGAGTCCAAGAAGTCTTGGATTGATATTTTATCTTCTTGCAAAAGGATACTGCAATGCAAAGGGCATAAGCACAGATAATATGCCTGATTTTGATTGGTGGACAAGCGAAGACGAGACAAAAGGCGCTGAGATGGGTGTTTAATGGTTTCTATTAACTTTAAAGTAACAACAAAATAGAAAGATTTAAATAGGCATATTTAATTAAAAAAATATGGCATTTAAATCAATTGCAGCAGATGAATTATATCAAACAGATTTAAGTAGGAAATATAGAGAATTAGAAAAAGATTTATTTGTTTTGGAAACAGAAGCACAGGATGTGAGGATGAATGAAAGAAAAACTGTTTCTATAGCATATAAAATAATTGAGGGTGGTTTCAGACATTATGATAAACATGTTGTTGTTACAGAAATAAAAAATAAGAAAAGGTTAAAAGAGATATCTGATTTAATTTAATAATTTTAGAATTCTCGGAGACATCAAACCTTAAACCACAGCCAACTCTTGCCAGGTTTTCCATAAGAGGTTTTAATCAAAACATATTTTCCATTGAGTTTTTTTCCTTTTAATTCAAAAACTATCTTGTTTGATTTTTTTGATTCAAGGACATATTTTCCATTGTCCCAAATTTCAACTTTACCTGCGCCGTAATTTCCCTCTGGAATAATTCCCTTAAATTTTGCGTATTCAATCGGATGGTCTTCAACCTGAACAGCAAGGCGCTTCATGTCTTTTGTCATCGGCGGCTCTTTTGGAACAGCCCAGCTTTTCAAAACTCCATTCATTTCCAAACGCAAGTCCCAATGCAGATGAGAAGCGTGATGTTTATGCACGACAAATATTAATTTTCCATTACTTTCTTTTATTTTCCCTTTAGGCTCTGAAGTTTTGCCTTTTCCGGAGAATTTTCGCTTCTTTTGATATGACAACAATGACAT
>Ga0233420_10000447_pt1 | contig 17665 bp, 17 predicted proteins | sample Watercolumn_Mata_4_FD_183009 | JGI IMG/M metagenome (GOLD analysis project Ga0233420, IMG submission 183009) | Freshwater microbial communities from Lake Matano, South Sulawesi, Indonesia - Watercolumn_Matano_2014_102_MG | ecosystem: Environmental > Aquatic > Freshwater > Lake | place...
CCTCGGAAGTGAAACCGCTTAGCGCCGATGATAGTGCGGAGACCCGTGCGAAAGTAGGGAACTGCCAGGCACCTACTCCCAAAACCCCTCGCGCCGACCGGCCCGAGGGGTTTTTTTATGATCGGGCTCTCTCCTCCCCCTCGGGGACTACGCCCCGGTGGGCCGTGGGCGCCGCGACCTTATGCCGTCGACAGCCGCCCATCCTCAAGGCGCCACTGCCGCTCCATCCGTCCCGCCAGCCCCGCATCGTGGGTCACGATCAGAAAACTCACCCCATACGCCTCGTTCAATTCCAACATCAACCCATACACACCCTCCGCCGTCTTGCGGTCGAGATTCCCCGTCGGCTCGTCGGCCAAAACGCAACGAGGACGTGTCACCAAGGCGCGCGCAATCGCGGCGCGCTGTCGCTCGCCGCCCGAGAGTTCCCCCGGCTTGTGCATGATCCGGTGGCTCAGGCCGACCTGTTTCAGCATGGCATGAGCGCGTTCCTTGGCTTCAGCGGTACTGACCTTTCCTATGAGCAATGGCATGGCTACATTTTCCAGCAAGGTAAACTCGCCCAAGAGGTGATGAAACTGGTAGATGAAACCAAGGACTTGATTTCTCAGTGACGAGAGTTCTCGTTCGTTGAGCGAGGATAACAGTCGACCAGTCAACTCTATTTGTCCGGAAGTAGGGCTGTCCAGCCCGCCGAGCAGATGCAGCAGGGTACTTTTGCCTGAGCCGGACGCACCCATGATGGCTACGCGTTCTCCGGCGGACAGTTCCAGGTTGATGTCCTCAAGTACGCTGACGTCGAGGTCACCTTCGGTGAAGCGTTTGCGCAGATTTCTGCAGGCGATGACCGCATCACTCATAACGTAATTCTTCCGCGGGCTTGATTCGAGAGGCTTGCCAGGCAGGATAAATCGTGGCGAGCACGGAAAGCAGGAAGGCAACGCCCGTGATGCGGTAAACGTCGCTCCAGATCAGTTTGGAGGGCAATTCGCTGATGTAGTAAACGTCAGCCGAGAGGAAATGGACGCCGAAGATCTGTTCGATGACGGGGACCACGGTTTCGACGTTCAGGGCGAGTATCACTCCACCTATTCCGCCTATGAGGGTTCCGAGCAGTCCAATAATGGTTCCGAGCACGATGAAAATACCCATCACGGAGATAGGCGGCATTCCTTGTGTGCGAAGGATGGCGATGTCCGGCCGTTTATCGGTAACGACCATGACCAGGGTGGAAACGATGTTGAAGGCGGCTACCGCCACAATGAGCAGCAGAATGATGAACATGACCCGCTTTTCAGTCTGGATGGCCTTGAAAAAGTTGTTATGAGCCTGGGTCCAGTCGGTGATCATATACTGACCAGGCAATTTCGGACCGATGTCCCTGACGATTTGACGGGCAAAAAAGACATCTTCGAGTTTGAGTCGCAACCCCGATACGGCATCACCCAGACTGAACAAGCGCTTCGCGTCGTCCAAGTGGATCAGCGCCAGGTTCCGATCATATTCAAACATGCCGACGTGAAACACACCGGCGACGGTGAATCGCTTCAGGCGCGGAAGAATTCCGGCCGGCGTGGGGGTCACCTGGGGTGTGATCACCGTGACCTTGTCGCCGGGAATGACGCCTAGATGTTCCGCCAGTTCCGCGCCAAGAATGATGCCGAATTCGCCTGACCTTAACTCATGCAGGTTACCCGAGACCAGTCGGTTGGCGACTTCCGACACGCGGGGCTCATGGTCCGGCAGGATGCCGCGCAGCAGGGTTCCGCTGACGCGCCGGTCGGAATTGATCATGGCTTGCCCCTCCACATAGGGGGCCCAGCCCAGGACTCGGGATTCGTTTTTAAGTGGCGCCTCCAATGCCTGCCAGTCGTGCAATTCACCATCAAGGCCGGTGATGGAGGCATGCGAAGTCATGCCGAGGATTCGATCTCGCAATTCAGCTTCGAATCCATTCATCACGGACAGAACGGTAATTAACGCCGCCACACCCAAGGCGATGCCCAGCACGGAGGTCAACGTGATGAAGGATATAAAACCCGTGCGTCTCTTCGCGCGGGTATAACGGAGACCAATGAAGAAAATGAGGGGCTTGAACATGAGTGGCTTTTCAACCGGCTGCGGCCGCCGGTATCTCGGACGTCTTAGTCGTCAGAGGGAGTTTTCTGACACTCGGCGCAGATGCCGTACAGGCAAAGCGAGTGGTCGGTCAGGACGAAGTTGTTGCGACTGGCGATTTCGGTCTGCAACCTTTCAATGGTCTCGTCCTTGAATTCCTCAACCTTGCCGCATTGGACACAAACCATGTGATCGTGGTGATCGCCTCGATTCAGCTCAAAAACCGAATTCCCGCCTTCGAAATGGTGACGAATGACCAGACCGGCAGCTTCGAACTGAGTGAGGACTCGATACACTGTGGCGAGTCCGATTTCCTCGCCTTCCGTGACGAGACTTTTAAATATCTCTTCCGCGCTCAGGTGTCGGTCCGCAGGTTCGCGGTGCTCCAGGATTTCAAGTATTTTGAGTCGTGGGAGCGTGACTTTGAGGCCCGCGTTACGAATGTCTTTTCTTTCCAGGGCTTCTTCTCCGTTCGGTGTTTTAAGCTGCCCTATGGGGTATGATTGCCAGCTTGACTGTAGACCACAACATCATACCATGGCCTCCCAACGCTTTGTCATTACCGCTTCCCTGGCCTTGTTTTGGGCGGGTTGCTCCTGGGAATGGTTGCCCTTCGTATACACGCAGGACATTCACCATGGCAATGTGATCACTCAGGAAATGGTCGATCAGTTGAAGCCGGGGATTAACAAACGTCAGGTGACTTATGTTATGGGAGCTCCCCTGTTGCAGGACCCTTTTCACGATGACCGTTGGGACTATGTCTATTCCAATCAACCAAGCGATGAACCGCGAGTCCAGAAAAATGTGACGTTGATCTTCAGGGGAGACGAATTGGCCGGTCTCCAGGGCGACTTTCGGCCGGGTACGCTGCCTTCCGTCGAGATGAAAAAGGATACGACCATTCATGTTCCCAAAATCGATCGGGAAAAAACCCTCTGGCAGATGGTGACGGGTGTCTTTGGCGGCGAAGAGGATTAGTTCGATTGACGCTTTTGGATCCGCGCTCGACGGGCGCTGATGGGATCGGCGATGAGCGGTCGGTAAATTTCGACACGATCCCCGGGGCGCAACCGCTGTCCGGGATCGCAGACGCGGCCGAATATCCCCGCAGCGGTGCTCTTGAGATCGATTTCCGGGAAACAATCCAAAATACCGGAAACCTGTATGGCTTGCCCTACCGTCATGTTCTCCGCCAGTTCAACCTCGAGAATCAGCTGCCTCTCCGGGGTGGCGTAGGCTACTTCGATACGCATGGTTCGCTCTCTTTAACCCACCTGATGGGTGGAATACAGGGCGCGCAGGAAGATGACGGCTACCGCCATTGGCGCCACATAACGAATGAGGATTTTCCAGTAGCGGTATAGCGAGCCCATTTCCAGTTCGGCCTCGCTGTCCTGAGTCCGCATGACCCACCCGGCGAATATCGCGAGCAATATGCCTCCCGCCGGCAGCATGATGTCGGCGGTCAGGTAGTCGACAAGCTCGAAGAAATTCTTATCCAGCCAGATGGATTTGGCGCCTTCCCTGAAGGAATCGAGACTGCCTAGACCCAGCAGCCAGCAGGCAAGTCCCGCGTATTGGCTGGCTCTAGGGCGGGTCAGTCCCCGGTTCTCGGAGAGCCAGGCGACGGCGGGTTCGATCAGGGCAATGGCCGAAGTGATGGCGGCGAAGAAGACGAGCACAAAGAAAAATGTGCCGAACAAGTTGCCTGCCGGCATGTGGCCGAAGGCCAGGGGCAAGGTTTCAAAGATCAAGCCCGGCCCCATGCCGGGCGCCAGATGATTGCTGAAGACAACCGGAAATATCGCGACGCCCGCCATTAACGCCACCAGGGTATCGGCGGAGGCCACCAACACGGAAGAGCGCCCGATGGAGACATGGTCCGGTAGGTAGGAGCCATAGACCATGATGGACCCCATGCCCAAGCCGAGTGAAAAGAAGGCTTGTCCCATGGCGATCAGGATACTGTCACCCGTCAGTTTGTTGAAATCGGGGGTGAACAGAAAGGCCATCCCTTCCTTGAAGCCCGCCGTGCCGGCCGCATAGACATCCAGGGCCAACAGCATCAGGAAAAGTCCAGGCATCATGATGCGGGTGACGCGCTCAAGGCCGTCGCTGACCCCCCGGCTGACGATCAATATGGTGGCGCCCATGAAGGCGGTATGCCAAATCAACTGAACATCGGGGGCGTTCTTGAGATCCAGAAACGCCTGTTGCGCCTCGAATGGACTGGCCTGCTGCAGAAAGCCGCCCGCCATCTTGAGGATGTAAGCCATCGACCACCCGGCCACGACGGAGTAGTAGGAGAGGATCAGGAACCCCGCCAGCATGCCCACCCAGCCCAGATAGCGCCAATAGGGTTTCGCGCCTGCTTCCTCGGCCAGGGTGGTCATGGCGTTGATTGGGCTTTGCCGGCCGCGGCGTCCCAGCATGGTTTCCGCGATCATGATCGGCAATCCGATACCGACTACGCAGGCCAGGTACACCAGGACAAAGGCACCCCCCCCGTTTTCTCCCAACAAGTAGGGAAATTTCCAGATGTTGCCCAACCCGATGGCCGACCCACTGGCGGCCAGAATGAAAGCCAATCGGGAGGACCATTGTCCATGAATCAGTCGTTGATCAGTCATTGAGCTTGGAATCCTTTAGAGAGCAGGCAACCCGCTCGGGGGTCTGTTCGAGTAAAATATCAAGTTTTCGCGTAGACGTCAGGGATTCTGGACCGACACATGGCTGCAAAAAAGAAGAAGGACGCTGCCGGCGGCTCCACTATCGCACTCAATCGGCAGGCTACCCATGATTATTTCATCGAGGAACGTTTCGAAGCCGGCTTGGTGTTGCAAGGCTGGGAAGTGAAAAGCCTGAGAGCGGGACGGGCACAGCTCAAGGAAAGTTATGTCGTGCTCAAGAATGGCGAGGCCTGGTTGTTGGGTTCGCATATCTCCCCCTTGTCTACCGCGTCCACGCATGTGGTCCCCGATCCGGTCAGGACCCGCAAGCTGTTATTGCATGGCAGCGAACTCAGCCGTCTCATCGGGCAGGTCGAGAGAAAGGGCTACACGCTCATCCCCCTGGCGCTCTACTGGAAGAAGGGCCGCGCCAAATTGGAGATTGGCCTGGGCCGGGGCAAAAAAATGCATGACAAGCGAGCGAGCGAAAAGGACCGCGACTGGCAAAGGGAGAAGCAGCGTGTCATGAAGCACGGGTGACTTCAAGCCGGCGAAAACGTGGCGCTTAGCCGAGCCCTGGATCATGGAAAGGTCGCGCCTGCTTATTTCATCCCGCCACTCATTATTCATCGTCCTGCCAGCCAGGGCCATCTGAAAGACTTGATATGAATCGTATTCTTATCCTTCGCTTAGCCCTGATGGTTCTCTCGTTTTGGATTCAAGCCGCGGGCGCAAGAGAATATTCCGCCCTGGTCGTCGAGCCCGATACGGGACGGGTGCTTTATGAAAAATATGCCAACGAATCGCGCCATCCAGCCTCTATCACAAAGATGATGACCCTCTATCTGGTGTTTGAGGCCCTGGAACGCGGAGAACTGACTCTGAACACGCCCCTGAGTGTCTCGCGCAACGCCGTGCTGCGTCCCCCCTCCCGGCTGGGCTTGACGCCCGGCGAAACGATTAGCGTCGAGGACGCCATCTTGGCGCTGGTGACGCGTTCCGCGAATGATGTCGCCACGGTGATCGCCGAAAATCTGGGAGGAACCGAAGCCACTTTTGCCGGAATGATGACGGTCAAGGCCCATAGTCTCGGCATGCTGGACACGCAGTTTCAGAACGCCTCGGGGCTGCCCGACCCGGATCAGGTCACCACCGCGTGGGATATGTACAAGCTGGGCAAGGCGCTGATCACCAATTTCTCTCGTTATTACCCGTATTTTTCGACCTTGCGTTTCTATTATCGGGGACAGAGCTTCGACAATCACAATCACCTGATGGAAACCTATCCTGGCATGGACGGCATCAAGACCGGTTTCATCAATTCCTCGGGCTTCAACCTGGTTGCATCCGCCAAGCGGGGAGGTAGGCGCCTGATCGGCGTGGTCTTCGGCGGACCCAGCGCGGTGCGCCGGGATCGACACATGCGCGATATTCTCGACGATGGTTTTGCCCAGCTCGATGGCGCGCCGCCTTCCCGGGTGGAAGCCGATTTCGAGAAAAGTCCGGCCGAGACGCGTGGCCGTATCCGCGCCGCCGAGCTGATGGAGCAGGATCCCCCCCAAGTCACTTTCGGCACTCCGAAGCGGTTCCGGGCGACCAGCAGCGCGTTGAGTCCTCGATCCGCATCACGCGAAGCGCCGCCCTCGCGGGTCGCCAAGCCAGCCGTCCCGGCAGCGCGCGCCGCTCCCCGACGTTCACCGGAAAGCGCTCGCGTCACCACGCCGGCGAAAACGCCGCCGGCGCATGCCAGGCCCACGGCTCGACCGGCGGCGGAACCCAAAGCCACCGCCAAGCCCGTTCAGCCCGTTCCCGCGAAAACCAGCGCCGGCAAGAGCGTTCCAGCGGCGGCTTCCACTTGTCGCGGAGGGCGGGACAAACATGGCAAGTGTTGATGCGGGAGGATCGGGTTGAGCGAGGTCACCCCGGAAACGATCTATCAGCGCCTGGGCGGTGAGTCGGCCCTGCGCGCGCTGGTCCAGTGTTTTTATCGCTACATGAATGAATGGCCCGAGGCAGGAACCGTTCGTGGGTTGCATGGGGCGGATCTCTCCGGCGCCGAGAGCAAACTGTTCCAGTTTCTATCGGGCTGGTTGGGCGGTCCTGATCTTTACTGGGAGGAATTCGGTCACCCGCGTCTGCGTATGCGCCACTTGCCGTTCCCCATCGGGACCCATGAGCGCGATCAGTGGCTCTTGTGCATGAACAAGGCGCTGGAGGAGAACGTTGCGGATACCGAATTGCGTATCCTTCTGGAACGGTTCTTCGCCAAGACCGCCGAACACTTGACCAATCGTCCGGGTTGAGGACCCCGAGTGAAATGTCCAAGGAGCTCGAGCGATGAGAATGTCTCCAGAAGCGTTCCGGAACTGGGAAACCAAGCGTATCACCCTCCTGGGCATGTCCGGAGTTGGAAAAACGACCCTAGCCAATAAACTCCCAAGGCAATCCTGGTTCCATTATTCCGGGGACTATCGAATCGGCACCCGCTATCTTAGCGAACCCATCTCCGACAATATCAAGCTTCAGGCGATGGAGATTCCGTTTCTGCGGGATTTGCTGCAAACGGATTCCATCTATATTCGCAGCAACATCACGATCGACAACCTGACGCCGGTGTCCAGCTTTCTGGGCAAGCTGGGCAACCCGCGCCAGGGCGGTCTGAGTCTCGAAGAATTCAAACGTCGTCAGGCTTTGCACCGGCAGGCCGAAATCAGCGCCATGCGCGATGTCCCCGAGTTCATCCGCAAGGTCGACGCCATCTATGGCTACAAACACTTCATCAACGATGCGGGAGGCAGCGTTTGCGAGTTGGACGATCCCGAGACCCTGCGGGTGTTGGCCGCGCATACCGTGATCGTCTACCTGCGGACCTCGGCCGAACTGGACGATATCCTGATCGAGCGGGCCAGACGCCAACCCAAGCCGCTCTATTACCGGGAGGCCTTTCTGGATGAGCACTTGCCCGCCTTCATGACGGAGCGGGGGTACCAAGCGGTGGACCAGATTCCTCCGGACGAGTTTGTCCAGTGGATTTTCCCGAAGCTTTTCCATGCCCGGTTACCGCGTTACGAGGCAATCGCCAGTGAATTCGGCTATACCGTCAATACATCGGAACTCGCCGGCGTCAGCGACGAGGCGGATTTCATCGCATTGATCAGTCGGGCTTTGTCCTGACGGCGCGTAAGCAATCCGGAGTCAGACATGCCCCTGGTGGCCCATACCGATCTGCCGACCTTCCGGCGCCTCAGCGAGGAGGGGCAGGAAATCCTGAGCGTCGAGCGCGCCCGTCATCAGGATATACGCGAAATGCACATCGGGCTCCTGAACATGATGCCCGACGCGGCGCTGGAGGCGACCGAACGGCAGTTTTTCCGGCTGGTCGGCGCGGCCAACCCCATCGTGCAGTTCCACATGCATCCCTTCACCATCGAAGGGTTGCCGCGCAGCCCCGAGGCCCAGTCGCATATTGATCGTTACTACGAATCCTTCGACCGGATTCGCAGCGAAGGATTGGACGGCCTCATCATCAGCGGGGCCAACGTGACGCATCCCCACCTGCAGCAGGAGCCGTTCTGGCGGCCGCTGACCGAGGTCTTCGACTGGGCGCGGAACCATGTAACCTCGACGCTGTGCTCCTGCCTGGCCACCCACGCCCTGATTCAGTATGGCTATGGCATCGTGCGCACCCATCTCGGCTTCAAGCGCTGGGGCGTGTATTCGCACCGTGTCGTCGAGCCCCTGCATCCGCTGGTCGCGACCATCAACACCCGCTTTGACGTGCCGCATTCCCGGTTCAACGAAATCTTCCGCGAGGATATGGAGCGCGTCGGCCTGCGGGTGCTGGTGGAAAGCGGCGAGGCCGGCGTGCATCTCGCCGTCAGCGAGGACCTGATCCGCGTGGTGTTCTTCCAGGGGCATCCGGAGTACGACACCATCAGCTTGCTCAAGGAGTACAAGCGGGAGATCACCCGCTACTTCACCGGCGCGCGCGAGGACTACCCGCCGTTGCCGGAGCATTATTTCAATCTTGAGTTGGCGGACCGCCTCAGCGAATATGGCCAGTGCGTGCGGGAGGCCAGGCGCGAGGGCGCGTCCATGCCTCCACCCATCGAGCCGGAAATCATCCCGCATCTGGATAACACCTGGCGGGATACCGCCAAGGCCGTATTCAACAACTGGCTGGGGCTTATCTATCAGGTGACGGACCAGGATCGCCGCAAGCCCTTGATGCCGGATGTCTCTCCGAGAGACCCGCTGGGTCTGGCCGCCAGGCTGCGGCGCGGGGACAGGATGGATTAGTCGTGCCAAGGGCGCTCCAGCCTGCATGTTCATGGACAGTCAGACCCGATTTACATAAAATTCAAAAAATCAAACGACTAACGCAACTGACATGAACGGGATGGACCTCAAGGTTCCTCCCGTTTTGCATGTTTAAGGTGAACTTACTTGAAGACCCAAGCATTATTGGCCCTGGAAGATGGAACGCTGTTTCGGGGGGTGGCCGTAGGCGCCGAGGGGCGCTCGGTCGGCGAAGTCGTTTTCAATACGTCCATGACCGGCTATCAGGAAATCCTGACCGATCCCTCCTATGCCCGGCAGATCGTCACGCTGACCTATCCCCACATCGGCAATGTCGGGGTCAATCCCGAGGACGTCGAATCGCGCGGTTTGTTTGCCAGCGGTCTGGTGGTGCGCGATGTCCCCGGCCGGCTGAGCAACTGGCGCGCCGAGCAGAGTCTCACCGACTATCTCCGCCGGCATGGCGTCATCGGCATCGCAGGGATCGATACCCGCAAACTGACCCGTCTTCTGCGGGACAAGGGTGTCCAGCGCGGTTGTCTGATGGCGGGCGCCGGACTGGACGAGCAGGAAGCCCTAATCGCCGCCCGCGGATTTCCCGGTTTGCAAGGCATGGATCTGGCCAAGGAAGTCACCGTCAACGCCACCTATGAATGGACCGGCGGGACCTGGCGTCTTGGGCGGGGCTATTCCTCGCCCAGTCGGAAACGCTTCCACGTCGTGGCCTATGACTTCGGCGTCAAGCACAACATACTCCGTCTGCTGGCCGAGAGGGGTTGCCGTCTCACCGTCGTGCCCGCGACCACGTCCGCCGATGAGGCGCTTTTTTTCCAACCGGACGGAATCTTCTTGTCCAATGGACCCGGGGACCCCGAGCCCTGCGACTATGCCATCCATGCCATCAAGGCGTTCCTGGAGCGGCGTGTCCCTGTGTTTGGCATTTGCCTCGGCCATCAACTGCTTGGCCTCGCGACTGGGGCTCGAACGGTCAAGATGAAATTTGGCCATCACGGCGCCAATCATCCGGTGCAGGAACTGGCGACCGGCCGGGTGCTGATCACCAGCCAGAATCACGGGTTTGCCGTCGACGAGAAGAGTCTGCCGCCCGAGGCTCGCGCGACGCATCGTTCGCTTTTCGATGGCAGTCTGCAAGGCATTGAACTGATCGACCGGCCGGCCTTCAGCTTCCAGGGACACCCGGAAGCCAGCCCGGGCCCCCATGATTTGGAGCCCTTATTTGATCGATTCATCGATCGGATGACCCAAGCTCGCCACTGAGAACCGCCGCTTCATGCCCAAGAGAACCGATCTTACATCCATCCTGCTGCTAGGCGCCGGTCCCATCGTCATCGGCCAGGCCTGCGAATTCGATTATTCCGGCGCGCAAGCCTGCAAGGCGCTGAGGGAAGAGGGCTACCGGGTCATCCTGGTCAACTCCAATCCGGCCACCATCATGACCGACCCGGAGATGGCGCACGCTACCTACATCGAGCCCATCGATTGGCAGACCGTGGCGCGCATCATCGAGAAGGAGCGGCCGGATGCCCTTCTGCCCACCATGGGCGGTCAGACGGCGCTGAACTGCGCCCTGGATCTCGATCGCAACGGTATCCTGGAAAAGTTCGGGGTGCAGCTGATCGGTGCCTCCAAGGAAGCCATCGACAAAGCCGAGGACCGGCAGAAATTCAAGGAGGCCATGACCCGCATCGGCCTGGGATCGGCCCGCTCCGGCATCGCCCACTCCCTGGAAGAGGCGCTCGCCTGCCTGGAGCTGACCGGCTATCCCGCCATCATCCGCCCCTCCTTCACCCTGGGCGGCAGCGGCGGCGGCATCGCCTACAACCGGCAGGAGTTCGTCGAGATCTGCGAGCGCGGGCTGGATCTGTCGCCGACCCATGAACTCCTGATCGAGGAATCCATGCTCGGCTGGAAGGAATTCGAGATGGAGGTGGTGCGCGATCACAGGGACAACTGCATCATCGTCTGCTCCATCGAAAACTTCGACCCGATGGGCGTGCATACCGGCGATTCGATCACGGTGGCCCCGGCGCAGACCCTGACCGACAAGGAATACCAGATCATGCGCGACGCCTCCATCGCCGTGCTGCGCGAGATCGGGGTCGATACCGGCGGCTCCAACGTGCAGTTCGCGATCGATCCCCGTGACGGTCGCATGATCGTCATCGAGATGAACCCGCGCGTGTCCCGGTCCTCGGCGCTGGCGTCCAAGGCGACCGGCTTCCCCATCGCCAAGGTCGCGGCCAAGCTGGCGGTGGGTTATACGCTCGACGAACTGCGCAATGAGATCACGGGCGGCGCCATGCCGGCCTCGTTCGAGCCGACCATCGACTACGTAGTCACCAAGATTCCCCGCTTCACCTTCGAGAAATTTCCGCAGGCCGACGACCGGTTGACCACCCAGATGAAGTCGGTGGGCGAGGCCATGGCCATCGGCCGGACCTTCCAGGAATCGCTGCAAAAGGCGCTGCGCAGTCTGGAAATCGGCATCGATGGACTCAGCGAGCGGATCGATCCGAACGTCGAGGATGCCGCCGACAAATTGGCCCGGGAACTGCGTCAGCCCGGGGCGGATCGCATTCTCTATGTGGCCGATGCCTTGCGTCTGGGTTGGAGCCTTGATGAATTGCAGCGTCACACGCGTATCGACCCCTGGTTCCTCGCGCAGATCGAGGAATTGGTCGGGGAGGAACGTGCTTTGGACGGGCGGGTGCTTGGCAGTCTTCAGGCCGATGAATTGCTGGTCCTCAAACGCAAGGGCTTCTCGGACGCGCGGCTGGCCAAGCTGTTGGGCAGTCAGGAATTTCAGGTGCGCGCGGCGCGGCATGGGCTCGGTGTGCGTCCCGTCTACAAACGCATCGATTCCTGCGCGGCTGAGTTCGCCACCGCAACGGCCTATCTGTATTCAACCTACGAGGAGGAGTGCGAGGCCGCTCCGACCGACCGCAAAAAGGTCATCGTGCTGGGTGGTGGGCCCAACCGGATCGGCCAGGGCATCGAGTTAGATTATTGCTGCGTGCATGCGGCCATGGCGCTGCGCGAGGATGGTTACGAAACCATCATGATCAACTGCAACCCGGAGACGGTATCTACCGACTTCGATACCTCCGACCGGCTCTATTTCGAGCCCCTGACGCTGGAAGACGTGCTCGAGATCATTCATCTCGAGCAGCCCTACGGTGTCATCGTTCAGTATGGCGGGCAGACCCCGCTCAAGCTGGCGCGGGCTCTGGAAGCGGCGAATGCGCCGATCATCGGCACCACGCCGGATTCCATCGATCTTGCCGAGGACCGCGAACGCTTTCAGAAACTGGTCGACCAACTGGGCCTTCGGCAGCCGCCCAACCGCACCGCCCGCTCGCTGGACGAGGCCGTGCAATGCGCCAATGAGATCGGCTATCCGCTGGTGGTCCGGCCCTCCTACGTCCTGGGCGGGCGCGCCATGGAAATCGTCTTCAATGACGAGGAGTTGCGGCGCTACATGCGTGAGGCGGTGAGCGTTTCCAACGAGGCGCCCGTTTTGCTCGACCAATTTCTCGACGATGCGATCGAAATGGATGTCGACGCCATCTGCGACGGCAAGCGGGTGCTGGTGGGCGGACTGATGCAGCATATCGAACAGGCCGGCGTTCATTCCGGCGATTCGGCTTGCTCCATCCCGCCCTATGATCTGAGTCCCGCCCTGCAGGACACTATCCGCGAACAGGTGCGCCTGCTGGCGGAATCCCTGGAGGTCGTCGGGCTGATGAATACCCAGTTCGCCATCCAGGGCCAGGACATCTATATTCTGGAGGTCAATCCCCGGGCTTCGCGCACGGCGCCCTTCGTTTCCAAGGCCACGGGTTATCCACTGGCCAAGATCGCCGCGCGCTGCATGATCGGCAAGACGCTGGACGAGCAGGGCGTGATCGAGGAGCGGATCCCGTCCTACTACTCGGTGAAGGAGGCCGTGTTCCCCTTTATCAAGTTCCCCGGCGTGGATCCTCTGCTGGGTCCGGAGATGAAATCCACGGGCGAGGTCATGGGCGTCGGCGCGACCTTTGGCGAGGCCTACGCCAAGGCCCAGCGCGCCGCTAGTGTCCGTCTGCCGCAGAACGGCAACGTCTTCATCAGCATCCGCCAGAGCGACCGGCCCAAGGTCCTGCCCATCGCCCGCGATCTGCTGGCCAAGGGCTTCAAGCTGGTGGCGACCCGGGGCACCGCAAAGGCGCTGGCGGACGCCGGCATCCCCTGCGCGATCGTCAACAAGGTCTACGAGGGACGTCCGCATGTGGTCGATATGATCAAGAACGGGGAATTGCAGTTCATCATCAATACCACCGAGGGCAAGAAGGCCATCGCCGACTCCTTCACCATACGCCGCCAGTCGCTGCAGGAACAGATCACCTATACGACCACCATTTCCGGCGCCTGGGCGACCTGTTCCGCCCTCAGCGAGATCGAGGCTGCGGACGTCAACTGTCTGCAGGATCTGCATAAAACCCTGAACTGAGAGCTTGTGAAGAAACCTCCGGCCTACTGCGGACACCCCTGGACGCGGTGGGCGGCGTTGCGGGGACCCCCAAAATCGAGTCGTTTAGCGCTGCTGGACTCCCCGATTTTGTGCACCCCCGCGCCTTGCCCACCACGCCCAGGGACGCCCTCGCTACGGCCGGGGGTTTATTCACAAGCTCTGAGCCGCTCGGCCCCGTGACCATCTAGCCATTCGATAACATGAACAAAGTACCCCTGACCACGCGCGGCGCCGAAATGCTCCGCGAAGAACTCAGTCATCTCAAGACCGTCATGCGGCCCAGGATCACCGAGGCGATCGCCGAGGCGCGGGCGCACGGCGATCTGAAGGAGAACGCCGAGTACCACGCCGCGCGCGAGCAACAGAGCTTCACCGAGGGGCGCATCAAGGAGATCGAGGCCAAGCTCGCCAATTGCCAGATCATCGACGTGACCCAAATCAATGCCCACGGCAAGGTGGTGTTCGGCGCCACCGTGGAACTGGCGGACGCGGATAGCGGGGAGGAGGTGACCTATCAGATCGTCGGCGAGGACGAGGCCGATATCAAGCAGGGCATGATTTCCATCACGTCCCCCATTGCCCGCGCGCTGATCGGCAAGCGGGAAGGGGATGTCGCCACGGTTCAGGCCCCGGGCGGAGTGAGAGAGTTCGACATTCTGTCGGTGCGGTATGTCTGACAGCGGATTGGCATTCGTCCAAGCCGCTTCACTCGCGAGATGTCCCAACCGAGTTTTCAACCTGGAAAAGCCGTTGGACCTGCCGGCAGGCAGGCGAATGAATTCGCCCCTACATCAAGCCCAATTGCCGGATTTAGGTTCAAGCATCAGAGCTGACGCTCGGTTGGGATATCTCCATCATGGTTGGTAAAAGCAGTGGGCTTTCGGTCGTCACATCCCTTCCTTTGGGGATAAAGTCGTAAGCGGGGTTTTTTCTCAGCGGCCCACCTTCTCACCTCTTATCTTTACCGGCGGCACATTTTTTAGCTTAACCTTTTGCTCCGGCGCCTTGATTGGATCCGTTGCCGTTCCCTTCAGTCCCCACCTGGCGACAGGCCCGACGATGATGAGGGTTTTGTAGGATTGCGCCTTGGCGCCGGTTTTGCGGCCGGACCCGCGGCCGATCACATCCACGGGACCGAATCCGCTTTGGCCTACCAAGTGGAATAACTCCTCGGCCCGATAATCCTCCACATGCACGCATCCGTGAGAGGCCGCGGCTTGTCCCATTTCTCGCAGGGACAGTCGATCCAGGGAGGAGTGCAGCGCCATGCCGCCATTAAAGAAGACGGCCCAGAGCATGGGGGCGTCGTATTTCGAGGACCAGTGCCTGGATGAGAAGTGTTGCGGCCTGAAGTAGCCGGAAGATGTTTCCCAACCTTTGGCTCCGGATGAGATCAACCAGTAATAAAGCAGGCCGACGTCCCGCTTGTAAACACGAAGTGTCTGTGCCTTGCCCCAGAATGGGTCATTACGCTTGTTGACGATGACGATCAGGTTGTAGCTGTCGAAATCCGGGTTCTCGAGTGGGTTGGCAAGGCCCTCGGCCTCCGCGCGATCCGGGTCCTCATAGGGGCTGAACGCCTTGGTGACGCCAAATCGATAGTTGGGCTTGGCGCCGACATCCGCTTCATAGCGGGCTGTGGGTTGAGTTCGGGGAAAGCCTTCCCATGGGCCTGGGGGTTCTACGTAGTCTTCCGCCCTGGCACCCGCGCTTAAGAAACACATGCCCAGGGCGAAGAGCCATGGCGGGAGTTGACGGAGAAAGAGCGCGGCGGGTTGAGGCATGGAGTCGCTCCGAAGGGTTTGGGGCTGCAAATATACAGTAGCAAGCCAGTTTTGCATCACTTTGTTTCACATCACTTCGGTGGTAGCGCCCGGGCGCAGGCCCAAACCTCGATCAGCGAGGCGCCACCTCGGCGTAGGGTAGCCGCCAGTTCACCCACGGTGGTTCCGGTGGTCACCACATCGTCGATGATGGCGACATGTCGCCATGCCGGGGACTGGGTGAGCTGGAATGCCCGGCGGAGGTTTTTCCGACGCTCATCGGCGTGAAGTCGCGCTTGAGCCTCTGTGGACCGCGTCCGCCGGCAGGCTTGATAGTTCAGCGGAATGCCGTGGCGGCGCGCTACGACACGGGCGATTTCCAAGGCTTGATTGAACCCGCGCTCGCGATAGCGCGAGGGATGCAAGGGCACGGGCAGCAGGACTTCCGGCCAGTTCGGCCGGGGCTCGATCCGCTCAGCCAGCAGGGCGCCGAGCAATCGGGCATGCGCAAGGCGGGAGCCGAATTTGAGGCCCTGTATCAGGTGGCGCACCGGCTCCTCGTAACGCAGCGGCGTGAACAGCCTGTCTTGCGGGGGTGGCGTCTTTTGGCAGTCGCCGCAGAGGGAACCCGAGGCCATGGCAATAGGCAGGCCACAGGCCGTACACGCGTTTTCCAGATAGGGCAGGGACTTTAGGCAGGCTGGACAGATGTCCCGGTCTCCCGCGCCCGGATCCCCGCAAAGGAGACAGATGGGCGGAAAGATCAGGTTCTGTATAATTCCTGGCCATTCATTAATCCGGACTTGTAATCCGGATTGACGACTGGTCAGAAATCGTTCATGCAAATATCTGAGAATCATCCGGGAGCCTCACGAATGTCCGCTCAAGAATCCGTTCCGAGAGAAGGCGCCGCCGCGCCAATACCGCCATTTGGCGAGGTACGCCATAACTGGACTTTGGCGCAGGCTCTGGAGTTGTTGCAGCGGCCTTTCAATGAGTTGCTATACCAGGCCCAGTCGGTGCATCGTTGCCATTTCGATCCCAACGAGGTTCAAGTCTCCAGCCTGTTGAGCATCAAGACAGGCTCCTGTTCGGAGGATTGCGCGTATTGTCCACAAAGCGCGCATTATGACACCGGGCTGGGGAAAGAAAGCCTGCTGTCGGTCGAGGAGGTGCTCGATGCCGCCCAACGCGCGAAGGCGCGGGGGGCAGGGCGTTTCTGCATGGGAGCGGCCTGGCGCGGCCCGAATGACCATGACATCGAGCGCGTTTGCGAGATGGTCGAGGGCGTGAAGTCGCTGGGCATGGAGACCTGTGTCACCTTGGGCATGCTGACGGAGCGGCAGACGCTTCGGCTCAAGGCGGCGGGGCTGGATTATTACAATCATAATCTGGACACGTCCGAAGACTATTACTCCGAAATCGTCACAACACGAACCTATCAGGACCGGCTGGATACCCTGGAGCGCGTCCGGGAAGCCGGGCTGAACGTCTGCTGTGGTGGGATCGTCGGCATGGGCGAGGGGCCGGAGGATCGGGCCGGCCTGCTGGTACAGCTCGCCAATATGCCGAAGCATCCCGAGAGCGTGCCCATCAACCTGCTGGTGCAGGTGGAAGGGACACCGTTGGCGGGTATCGCCAAGCTGGATCCCCTGGACTTCGTTCGAACTATTGCCGTGGCCCGGATCATGCTGCCCGCATCGCGCGTTCGACTGTCGGCGGGACGAACGGAAATGAGCGATGAAACGCAGGCGCTATGTTTTTTGGCGGGCGCCAATTCCATTTTTTACGGGGAACGGCTGTTGACCACCGAAAATCCCATGGCTGACACGGATCGACGCCTGTTCGAGCGGCTGGGTTTGCGCATGGCTGGCTGTTACGCCGGCGCCTGACGACCGTTTTCACGCTTAATTCCCTTCTTCCAACCTCATGATCGCGCCCGCTGTTCTGCGCCGGCGTCTCGGCGAAATCGAACGCCAGGGGCTCCATCGTCGCCGCGGGGTGCTGGAGAGTCCCCAGGGAGCGATCATCGAAGTCGATGGCGGGAAACTGGTCAACTTCTCCAGCAATGACTATCTGGGATTGGCCAATCATCCCGATGTCGTGGCCGCCTTGTGTAAAGGCGCGCTGGAATTTGGCGTGGGCTCCGGTTCCGCCCATCTTGTCTGTGGGCATGGCCGGGCTCATCGTGAGCTGGAGGAAGAACTGGCCGCCTTTACCGGCCGTGATCGGGCTTTGTTGTTTTCGACGGGGTACATGGCGAATCTGGGGGTGGTATCCGC
>Ga0233420_10000449_pt1 | contig 17536 bp, 15 predicted proteins | sample Watercolumn_Mata_4_FD_183009 | JGI IMG/M metagenome (GOLD analysis project Ga0233420, IMG submission 183009) | Freshwater microbial communities from Lake Matano, South Sulawesi, Indonesia - Watercolumn_Matano_2014_102_MG | ecosystem: Environmental > Aquatic > Freshwater > Lake | place...
CTGCTTTTTTTTGTCCGGAATTATTGCTGAACAGCTTTTTTTTCAAACAAAACCAGAAGCCCGCCTCCACTGCACTTCGTGGAGGCGGGCTTTTTCTGTTGCGTGTATGCGCGCGATTTATGCCGATGCGAGCGCCTGCTGCACCTTCTGGGCGGCGTCTCTCAAGCCTTTGGCCGAAATGAGGCTGAGACCCGATTCGTCGAGCATCTTCTGTGCAGCTTCGGCATTGGTGCCTTCGAGGCGGACGATGACCGGCAGGTGAATGTCGATATTCCTGGCCGCCTGGATGATCCCTCCGGCAACACGGTCGCACCGGACGATGCCTCCAAAGACATTGACAAGGATAGCCTTGACGTTTTTGTCACCGAGAATGATCTTGAAGCCCTCTTCGACAGTCTTGGGGCTGGCGCCTCCGCCTACATCAAGGAAGTTGGCCGGTTTGCCGCCGGCAAGCTGGATAAGGTCCATGGTGCCCATGGCAAGGCCAGCGCCGTTGACCATGCAGCCGACGTTGCCGTCAAGGCGGACATAGTTGAGGTTCGATTTCGAGGCCTCGTGTTCCAGAGGATCCTCTTCGCTGATGTCGCGGAGTTCCAGGTACTCCTTGTGGCGATAAAGGGCATTATCGTCGAAGTTGATCTTCGCATCGAGAGCCAGCACCCGGCCTTCTTTGGTGATTACCAGCGGGTTGATCTCGGCCAGCGAAGCATCGATGGAGGTATAGGCACTGTAGAGCGCCTCGATGAACTTCACGGCGTTGCGAAACTGTTCGCCCTGGAGCCCGAGGAAGAATGCCGCTTCGCGAGCCTGAAAGCCTTGCAGACCATAGACAGGATCGACGTGAATCTTGAGAAGCTTTTCAGGGGTCTCCTCGGCTACTTTTTCAATCTCCATGCCTCCTTCGGTCGAGACCATAAGCACATTGCCCGACGTGGCGCGATCAAGAGTGATGCCCAGGTAGAACTCCTTGTCAATATTCATGCCCTCTTCTACAAGAAGACGGCGCACCTCTTTACCTTCAGGGCCGGTCTGATGGGTCACCAGCGTGGCGCCGAGCATTTTCTGCGCAATCTCGAACACCTCTTCGGGAGATTTGGCCAGCTTGACGCCACCGGCCTTGCCGCGGCCTCCGGCATGAATCTGAGCCTTGACAACCACCACCGGGCTCGACTGTTCCTCGAAAAGCTGGATTGCAGCCTGTTTTGCTTCTTCAGCCGAAAATGCTACTATGCCCTTCGGAACGGCCACGCCGAACTGCTTCAGGATGCCTTTGCCCTGATACTCATGAATATTCATAGATCAAGTTCTACAGTTATGATGAATAGAGTGCCGGACGAGACCGGCCTTAACGCGGAATGAAAAAAGAGGTTTAAACTTTATGATAATAAAAAAATCCCTATTGCTGAAACTCCTGTGTTTTGAAGCGCAGATTTCTATCGCCGCTCATGCATGATCTGAACTACTTCATGGAACTCGCTTTTCGTGAAGCCATAAAAGCTTACGAAAGCAAGGAGGTGCCGGTCGGCGCGGTGGTGCTCGACCCGAATGGCTCGATTATCGGGCGCGGCTACAACCAGGTCGAGGCCCTCTCGGACGCTACCGCCCACGCCGAAATGATCGCCCTGACCTCGGCGATGGGCACGCTCGGCAGCAAATATCTCGAAGGCTGCACCCTCGCCGTTACGCTCGAACCCTGCCCGATGTGCGCCGGAGCGATCGTGCTGTCGAAAATCGGGCGAGTGGTGTTCGGAGCATGGGATCCCAGGATGGGCGCGGCGGGTACAGTCCTGAACATCACCGGCTGTAACGCCCTGAACCATCAGCCCGAAGTCTATGGCGGCATCATGGAGCACAAATCCGAAAGCCTCTTGCAGGACTTTTTCAAAGGGCTGCGGCGAAGGTAGAAGAGAGTGGACGAACACTGAAGTTGTGGACAGAAGATGAAGCTTTCGCTTTTTTTCAATTCATCATTCATCATTTCCTTTCCCCTACTCTTTTCCCCCCTCCATGATGATATGCTTTATCGAGCTGGCCAGGTGGGAGACGATGTCCTGCGCAACGCTGCTGCCCGAAGAAGGTGCTGAAACCGTGTCAAGGCTTTCTATGCCGGCTTTCTTCACCGCGTTGCTGATGGTTACCGACAGTATCGGGTTGCACTCCTTGACGATCTCCCGCAGCATGAAGGCTGCCTCGAACATGCTTTGCTGCACGATCTCCTGCTTGTCTTCCAGCGAAAGAATCTGGCAGTGTTTGGAGGTGATGATGCCAGCCAGGCAGGTGAGATAGGTGTTGGTTGCGCCAGCGAGGAAGAGATTCAGGAAAAACGGTGTAAGCAGGTTTCCGCCCGGCAGCAGCGACGAAAGCGTGTTGCTGAAAGAGCACTGGATGATGGGCTTGATATGGGCCGGAAGCTCCTCCTTGTTGAAATCCGAAAGCGGCAGGCAATCATAGACCGACCTGAGCAGCTGCAGGAACTCGCTGACGGAGTATTCGCGGTGGTATCTCGAATAGATGTTCCAGACAAGCCTGAGATTGTTGATAAGCGATGTTGTCGTTCCATAGGAGGTGTTCTGTGCGAACGCTCCTATGAAAAAGTTTTTCGTGGCCATGGTTTTGGTGGCGTTGAGTGAATCTACTTCATGCAGCTTGAGGTTGGCTTTGACCCATCGCAGGTCGTGCTCCTTTTTTCCGCTGTCGGGATGGGCGCGATGAACGGTAAGCGATTTTCCCATGTAAGCTATATACGCCTCAAAGTTGTTGCCGCCAATCCGGTCGGCCAGCGGCGGTACTTTTGGCGCGGCCCAGAGACGGTAGCCGGACAGAACCGTGATGATGAAGAAGAAAACCCAAAAAGCGAAGAAAACAGAGCCTGAGAAAGGAATGAGGCTGTTGAGCAGCATCGACAGGCTGTAGAGCTGATTGACGGCAACAGCCGTCAGGAGGAGTATGATAAATGAGGCAGACAGCCTCAACCAGGAAAACAGTTTTCTCTTCATGCCGGCAGGAGCTGGTTTCTGGCTGAAATCAGGTACAGAAACAGACTGGTGAACTCTCTGTTTCTTTTTTCTTTAAAGGTAAGCTATCTGCCTTTCAGACGCAAAAACACTCTTTTTCAGTTCTGCTTCACGATTTCAGGTTTCCTGATCGAATGGTTTTCACTCAGAAGATAGTCCATGAAAATATCCTCGGCTGATGGCAGCTGCCATGATCCGTCCGGCAATCGGTTGGTAGTCTCTTTGAGCCGGAAGACTGTATGGCCGCAGGTCCAGCAATCGTAACGCGCCATGCCGGTACAGAGGCAGGTGTGGCTTTTGACGACGAAGCGGCTTTCCGCAGGGTCTCTTGATTCAAGGGCCTGGTACCATGCGTCGATGTATGAACATTTGCCACTGTTATCGAGCAGGTAGCCGAGCCCTTCACAATTCGGCTTTATACCGTACTGAAGGGTTGGAGACTGCTTGAGCATCCGCATGGGATAGCCGGTGGGGGAGGCGGTGTTGACCTCAACATCCTCTTCCCGTGCGTTGATGTAGTGCTGTTTGACTTCAGCCGGAAGCCCCGATTCCTTTGCGATGGTGAAGCGAGTGGCAAGTTGGATTGCCGAAGCGCCCATCTCCAGGTATTCTGCCGCATCAGTACCGGTGAAAATGCCGCCTGCCGGTATAACAGGTATGTCGAGATTCTCTTTTTTCAGAAAATCAAATGTTTCGGTCACGATGGTTTTCAGGTTGTGCACCTGCCAGTCATCAGGGCTGAAGCCGAGATGGCCGCCAGCCAGCGGACCTTCGACCACGATATAGTCGGGAAGGCGTTGCAGCCGGACAGCTCGCTTCAGGAAGATGGACAGAGCACGAACCGACGAGATGATGATGCCGAGCTTGACGTCACGGAATCGCTCATGTTCGCTGATGAGATCGAGGCTTCTCAGGTTGAGGCCGGCAGCCAGCGTGATACCGTCGATGCCGGCATCCATGGCGGCTTCCATACGCACCTTGAGTGTGGCGGCAGAGTTGTTCATGGTAAGCTTTTCCATGCAGTTCATGAAGATCGCTCCGTTGCCCGTCTTCTGGTTTATTGTATGGGAGACGAAACGCTTCTGCGCCTCTGCGAGCTGTTCCAGGTCAAACTGTACCGCTGATTTGTCAGGATTGTTGACGCTTGAAGCGTACCGCTGGCGCTTGTCGGCCACGTAGGTTGTGCCGAACATCTGGTCGCAGACGTACATCACCTCGGCATCAGAAATATGGCCGATACCACCCAGCCGCTCCGCCGATAGTGCAAGTTCGGAAGTCGAGATATTGACTCCCATACCGCCGATAACGATAGGGAGGAACTCTTTTCCGCCGAGCTTTAATCTGAAATTGTTGACATTCATGGTGTTCAGATCTGATACGTGCTGGTTACTGATGTACTGCCCGTGGCTTGTTTAGCCGTCCTACGGGTAACGTGAGCCGGTGCCATTGAGTCAGGTTCGGTTATCAATCGTCAAAAAACATATAAGATAGAATATTTTGAACGATAATGCCATAAAAGGCCCTCAAGGCAGGACAAAAAAACCCTCACCTCAGCCACAGGCAGGCTTTCCGGGCTTCTCAGAGAATGTTTGAGAATGGGTTTTCAGAATATTAAATTGATAAGCCTGTAAATGGCGAAGTTTTTTTCTTTTCAAGAATAATTTTTTACGAGCACAAGGAGCGTTATATGAAGAAACTTGTCCTGCTTAGACACGGCGAAAGCCAGTGGAACCGGGAAAACCGTTTCACCGGATGGGTGGATGTCGATCTTTCCGAAAAAGGAAGAGAAGAGGCTAAAAACGCCGGTCAGCTGCTCAGGGACGAGGGATTTGTATTCGACGTCGCCTTCACTTCGGTGCTCAAACGTGCCATCAGGACTCTCTGGACGGTGCTGGACCAGATGGATCTCATGTGGATTCCCGTCACCAAAAGCTGGCGGCTCAATGAACGTCATTATGGTGCCCTTCAGGGTCTCAACAAAGCCGAGACCGCACAGCGCCACGGTGACGAGCAGGTGCTGATCTGGAGGAGAAGCTATGATACACCCCCTCCGGCTCTCGATATCAGCGACGAGCTTCATCCCGGCAAGGATCCCCGCTATGCCTCCCTTTCTCCGGAAGAGCTGCCCGCAACGGAGTGTCTGAAGGATACGGTAGCCCGTTTCCTGCCTTACTGGCATGAAACTATCGCACCCATGATCCGTGACGGCAAGCGAGTCATCATCACAGCCCATGGCAATTCTCTGAGAGCGCTGGTAAAATATCTTGACAATATCTCGGATGAGGACATTGTCGGTCTGAACATTCCCACCGGTATTCCGCTTGTCTACGAGCTTGACGACGATCTCAGACCGTTGAGGAGCTACTATATGGGAGACCAGGAAGAGATGAAGAAAGCCGTCGAGGCTGTGGCCAGACAGGGCAAGGCCTGAGTGGTTTGAAAAGCATGGCAAAGGGTGGATTTGAACCGGAATGCCACAGGCTGGTCTCAGTCCCGACAACATTCGGGACATTTGTCCCTGAATGTTCTTTAACTGCCCAGGGTAACAACCCGAACTCCTCGGGAGGGTTTTAGGCCGGGGTAGGCAAAAGGTCATGATTTTTATATCCAATACCTTATATTCTGGCCTTTAATCGAGCAACGTCCTATTTTTTGAATTTTTCTGAATTGTTGTGCCTGAAAATATGAAAGCAAAGCATGAAGGGGGGCTCTACGATCCACAGTTCGAGCATGACGCCTGTGGTGTTGGTTTCGTTGCCAACATCAAGGGAGTCAATTCCCATCGGATCATCTGGCAGGGCCTGCAGGTTCTGGTGAACATGAAGCACCGTGGTGCCACCGGTTATGAAAAGAATACCGGTGACGGTGCCGGCATCCTGATGCAGATCCCCGACAAGTTCATGCGCAAGGTCTGCGCCGAAAGAAATATCGAACTTCCTGATCCCGGGATGTACGGGGTCGGTATGCTTTTTCTTCCCCCGGACCTTTCACAGCGTCGTGCTATCGAAGAGATATGCCGCCAGATGGTACAGGCCGAGGGGCAGAAGTATCTCGGACTTCGCAAGGTGCCGACCGTCAACTCGACCCTCGGCCAGACTGCACGCTCGCAGGAACCGGTGGTCAAGCAGATTTTCGTTGGCCGTGGCAACGACAACATGACGGATATCGAGTTCGAGCGCAAGCTCTACATTATCCGCAGACGTATTTTCAAGCGGGTCCGCTTTACCGCCGGCCTTCTCGGCAGCGGTTATTTCTACGTGTCGAGCTTTTCGGCCCGCACGATTGTCTATAAAGGCATGCTCAATCCGGAACAGGTCGAGGAGTTCTACCCCGAACTGGGTGATCCCGACATGGAGAGCGCCATCGCGATGGTGCACTCCCGCTTCAGTACCAACACCTTCCCGAGCTGGGATCGTGCCCATCCCTACCGTTTCCTGAGCCATAACGGCGAGATCAACACGCTGCGCGGCAACGTGAACTGGATGAAGGCACGTGAAAAGAACATGCAGTCCGCTATCTTCAGGGACGCCCTCGAAGAGATCAAGCCGATCCTGCTCGAAGAGGGCAGCGACTCGGCCACGCTGGATAACGCTTTCGAGCTGCTCGTCATGTGCGGACGTTCTCTTGCCCACGCCGCGATGATGGTTATTCCCGAGCCGTGGTCGGGTAACGAGGCGATGGAACCGGAAAAGCGCGCTTTCTACGAATATCACAGCTGCCTTATGGAACCATGGGACGGCCCTGCATCGGTTGTTTTCACCGACGGCATCCAGATCGGAGCCATGCTCGACCGTAACGGCCTGCGTCCATCGCGTTATTATATTACCAGCGACGATCTGGTGATCATGGCCTCTGAGGTCGGCGTACTCGACATCGATCCCGAAAATATCGTCAGGAAGGATCGCCTTCAGCCCGGTCGCATGTTCCTGGTCGATACCCGTGAAGGCCGCATCATCTCCGACGAGGAGATAAAGAAGAGCATCGCCTCCGAACAGCCATACAAGGATTGGATCGACCGGAATGTCATCGATCTGGCTTCACTGCCGGAGCGTGAGCGCATGAAGAATCCCGACGAGGACAACTTCAGCATTACGGCTCGCCAGAAAGCTTTTGGCTATACGAATGAAGATCTCACGCTGCAGATCAGGCCTATGTCCCAGAGCGGTATCGAACTGATCGGCTCGATGGGCAACGACACCCCGCTCGCCGTGCTCTCCAGTCGTCCGAGGCTCCTGTACGACTATTTCAAACAGCTTTTCGCCCAGGTGACCAACCCTCCGATCGACTCGATCAGGGAGGAGATCATCACTTCGACCACCGTCATGCTCGGTACCGAAGGCAACCTGCTCGACTCCGGCGAGATCAACTGCCGCCGCATCAGGATTCCTCATCCGATTCTGACCAACGAAGACCTAGAAAAGATCCGCGGTATCGACAAGCCGGGCTTCAAGGCGATCACCCTGAGCATCTTCTACAATGTCGAAGAGGGGGGCAACGGTATCAGGGAGTCCATGCAGGCTCTCTATCGCCAGGCGGAAAAAGCGATCAATCAGGAGGGGGTCAACCTCATCATCCTTTCCGACAAGGGGGAACTTGAAAAGTCGCGTGCGCCGATTCCGGCTCTTCTTGCACTTTCCGGATTCCATCACTTCCTCATCAGCGCCGGCCTCAGGACCAAGGTCGGTCTGATCGTCGAGTCAGGCGAGCCGCGCACGGTGCACCACTTCGCCATGCTGATCAGTTACGGTGCCGGGGCGATCAATCCCTATCTGGCATTCGAGACCGTCAGCCAGCAGGTGGCGCAGGGGCGCATCACGCATGACGAGAAGAAAGCGATCAGGAACTACGTGAAGGCGGTGGTCAAGGGCATCGTCAAGACTATGGCCAAGATGGGCATTTCGACGGTGCAGAGCTACCGCGGCGCCCAGATCTTCGAGGCGGTCGGTCTGAACACCGAAGTGGTGGACAGCTATTTCACCAAGACTCCGTCGAGAATCGAGGGTATCGGACTTGAAACCCTGGCCGAAGAGGTGAAAAAACGCCATGCGGCGGCTTTTCCGCCTGGCGGCAACAAGGTCAACCGTGGCCTGGAGGCCGGCGGCGACCGCAAATGGCATCATGACGGTGAGTATCACCTTTTCAATCCCGAAACGCTCCACTACCTGCAGCACTCCTGCCGGACGGGTGATTACGAACTGTTCAAAAAGTACGAGAGGCTCATCGACGACCAGAGCGAGCACTACTGCACGATTCGAGGCCTGATGGACATCCGCTTTTCCGAGAAACCGGTGCCGATCGACGAGGTCGAGCCGGTCGAAGCGATCGTCAGACGTTTCAAGACGGGGGCCATGTCCTACGGCTCCATCAGCAAGGAGGCGCACGAAACACTGGCCATCGCCATGAACCGCCTCGGCGGCAAGAGCAACACCGGCGAGGGTGGCGAAGACCCTGAGCGCTTTCAGCGCGACGCCAACGGCGACAGCCGCATGTCGGCCATCAAGCAGGTAGCCTCGGGCCGATTCGGCGTCACCAGCGAATACCTGGCCAATGCCGAGGAGATCCAGATCAAGATGGCCCAGGGTGCAAAACCCGGTGAAGGCGGACAGTTGCCCGGCACCAAGGTCTATCCGTGGGTGGCCAGAACCCGCCACTCGACCCCCGGCGTGGGGCTGATTTCGCCACCGCCGCATCACGACATCTATTCGATCGAGGATCTTGCACAGCTCATCTTCGACCTCAAGAATGCCAATCCGTCGGCAAGAATCAATGTCAAGCTGGTTTCTACGGTCGGCGTCGGCACCATCGCCGCTGGTGTCGCTAAAGCTCATGCCGATGTCGTGCTCATCAGCGGCCACGACGGCGGTACCGGTGCATCGCCCGTGTCGAGCATCATGCATGCCGGCATGCCGTGGGAGCTTGGTCTCGCCGAAACGCACCAGACTCTCATGCTCAACAACCTGCGCAGCCGCATCGTCGTCGAGGCGGACGGCCAGCTCAAGACCGCGCGTGACATCGTCATTGCGGCCATGCTTGGCGCCGAGGAGTTCGGCTTTGCCACCACCGGTCTGGTGGTGATGGGCTGCATCATGATGCGCTGCTGCCAGGACGACTCATGCCCGGTCGGCATAGCGACACAGAATCCGGAGCTTCGCAGGAACTTCAAGGGCAAGCCGGAGCACGTCGAGAACTTCATGCGTTTCCTCGCCCAGGGTGTTCGCGAGTACATGGCGAAGCTCGGTATTCGCAAGCTCGACCATCTGGTCGGTCGCACCGACCTGCTCGCATCATCGCGCACTATCGAACACTGGAAAGCCAAAGGTGTCGATCTCTCCAAGATGCTGCACCAGGTCGATACCGGCGACAACGATACCTCATACTGCACCATGAAGCAGGATCATGGCATCGAAGAGAGCCTCGACATGAGGGTGCTGATGACCATCTGCGAGCCGGCCATCAAGCGTGGAGAAAAGGTTTCGACCACCCTGCCGATCAGGAACATCAACCGCGTCGCGGGTACCATCGTCGGACACTCGGTCACGAAAGCCTGGGGCAGCAAGGGGCTTCCGGATGACACCATCCACCTGAAATTCATCGGCTCGGCGGGCCAGAGTCTCGGCGCGTTCATTCCGAAAGGCATGACCATCGAGCTGGTTGGCGATGCCAACGATTATATCGGCAAAGGACTTTCGGGTGGCAGGATCGTGGTCTATCCCCACAAGTCCTCGAAATTCAAGCCCGAGGAGAACATCATCGTCGGAAACGTGGCTTTCTATGGGGCGACCTACGGAGATGCCTTCATCCGGGGCATGGCGGGCGAGCGCTTCTGCGTGCGCAACAGCGGCATGGAGGCAGTTGTCGAGGCGGTTGGCGACCACGGGTGCGAGTACATGACTGGCGGCAAGGTGGTCATTCTCGGCAAGACCGGACGTAACTTCGCGGCGGGCATGTCCGGCGGTGTTGCCTATGTCTACGACGTCGATGGCGCATTTGCCGGACGCTGTAACATCGATATGGTCTCACTTTCTGCTGTTGAAAACGAGGATGAGCTTGCATGGCTCCGTTCGAAGGTCGAGCAGCATGTGGCTGCCACCGGCAGTGAACTCGGTGCAGGGCTGATTGACGGATGGGAGAATGCCGTACAGCGTTTCGTCAAGGTGCTGCCCAACGACTACAAGCGCGCGATCGAGGCCATGAGGGAAGTCGAAGCGATGGGGATGACCGGTGAAGAGGCGGTCATGGCGGCCTTTGAAAAGAACGTGCATGATCCGTCACGCGTCTCCGGAAACTGAAATTGGGCGAATCGCCTGAACAACGTATTACGATTTATGGGTAAAATAAAAGGATTTATGGAGTACCGGAGAGCCCTGCCCGCAGACAGGGAGCCTCTGGAAAGGATCAGGGACTGGCAGGAGTTCCATGAAGAGATGTCCACGAAGCAGCTCGCTGACCAGGGAGCTCGCTGCATGGATTGCGGTACGCCCTTCTGCCATTCTGGCATCATGCTCGGCGGCATGACCACCGGATGCCCGATTCACAACCTTATTCCCGAGTGGAACGATCATGTGTATCGCGGATTCTGGCGGGACGCCTGGGAGCGACTGATGAAAACCAACAACTTTCCCGAATTCACTGGCAGAGTCTGCCCGGCACCATGTGAAGGCTCCTGTGTGCTCGGTATCATCCAGCCACCGGTCACCATCAAGAACATCGAATGCTCGATTATAGAGCACGCCTTCGCTGAAGGGTGGGTTGAACCCAGGCAAATTGCTGTCAGGACCGGAAAGAAAGTGGCTGTCGTGGGCTCTGGCCCCTCGGGTCTGGCTTGTGCTGACCAGCTCAACAAGGCCGGACACCTGGTCACCGTATTCGAGCGTGACGACCGTGTCGGAGGGCTTCTCATGTACGGCATTCCCAACATGAAGCTCGACAAAGAGCAGGTTGTCCAGCGTCGTGTCGATCTTATGAAAGAGGAAGGGGTGGTGTTTGTGGTCAGTACCGAAGTTGGTGTGGACTACCCGGCTGAAAAGCTCCTTTCTGATTTTGATGCAGTCGTGCTCTGCACCGGTGCCACCAACCCGCGTGACCTCACCGCTGAAGGTCGTGACCTCACAGGCATTCATTTCGCCATGGAGTTCCTTCGCTCCAGCACGAAGTCCGTGCTCGACGGCACCGCCCCGGCTCTTTCTGCCTCAGGCAAGGATGTGGTGGTTATTGGTGGCGGCGACACCGGCACCGACTGTGTTGCCACCTCACTGCGCCAGGGCTGCAAAAGCGTCATTCAGCTTGAAATCATGCCCAGACCGGCTGACTTCAGGCAGGACGACAACCCGTGGCCGGAATGGCCCAGGGTTTTCAAAGTTGATTACGGCCAGGAAGAGGCCGCAGCTTTACAGGGCAAAGATCCGCGCCGCTACCTCATGATGACCAAGAAGTTCATCGGTGAGAACGGTAACCTCACGGCAGTCGAGGTATCAGAAGTCGATTGGGTCAGACAGGACGGACGCACCATTCCCGTACCGGTTGCTGGCAGCGAGGAGATAATCCCGGCACAGCTCGTGCTCCTTGCCATGGGCTTTCTTGGCCCTGAAGCTCAGCTTCTGCAAGCTCTCTCTGTTGATCAGGATGCCCGCAGCAACATCAGTACCGACCAGAACAGTTGCAAGACCAGTGTTGAAAAGGTTTTTGCCGCCGGTGATGCCCGCCGTGGCCAGAGCCTTGTGGTGTGGGCTATCAACGAAGGCCGTGCTGCTGCAAGGGAGTGCGACTGTTTCCTGATGGGCTGCACCAGCCTGCCGTGAACGAAACGGCTATTGACTGTGTTGGAGGAGGACGAAAGAGGTATTAAATCCGATCAAGCATTATGGAACAGCAAAAACTGAGAGAACTGCTCGAAACTCTTCATCAGGAGCTTGCCCAGGTCGTAACGGTTGATGAAAAGACCGGGGAGGTGCTCGCCACTCTGAAAGAGGATATTTCAAAGCTCGTCGAAGGAGGTAATGAAGCTGCCGGTGAGGAGAGTCTGATGGATCGCATGAACGATGCCGTAGGCCACTTCGAAGAGGAGCATCCCCGTCTCAGCATGATGATCCAGCATGTGCTCGACAGCCTCTCTCGAATGGGGTTATGAAAGAAGAGAAGAAGTTTAACGATATCAAATGATCAAAGACAAAGAGCCACGTAAAGGCCAGAGCGGCGGAAAGAAAAACTTCGGAGCGGAACCGCCGGTAGTATGCTCCTTTTGCGGCAGGACCAGCCAGGAGGTCAACAGCATGGTTGCCGGCCCGAGAGCCTTCATCTGCGATCGCTGTATCCTCAGTTCGGTTGAAATTCTCCGGAAAGAGATCAGCGCTATCCGCCATCCTGAAAAATCGGTCGAACCTGTCTTCCAGCCACGGTTGCAGAGCCCCAGAACTATCAAGGACGCACTCGACCAGTACGTCATTGGGCAGGAGCAGGCCAAGAAATCACTCGCCGTGGCGGTTTACAACCACTACAAAAGGATCGACGCCCACGGCTGGCCGGACGAAGATGAAGTGGTCATTGAAAAGAGCAACATCCTGCTCATTGGCCCAACAGGTACAGGGAAAACCCTCCTTGCCCAGACACTGGCCAACATGCTCGAAGTGCCCTTCACTATAGCCGATGCTACCTCGCTCACCGAAGCCGGCTATGTCGGCGATGACGTCGAGACTATTCTCGCCAGGCTTCTGCACGCCTCCGACTTCAACCTCGAACGTGCCGAATGCGGCATCATCTACGTTGACGAGATCGACAAGATCGCACGCAAGTCAGCCAATGTCTCCATTACGAGAGACGTCTCCGGCGAAGGAGTCCAGCAGGCTCTGCTCAAGATCCTCGAAGGGTCGGTTGTCGGCGTACCCCCGAAAGGCGGACGCAAGCACCCCGAGCAGCAACTGATCAACATAAACACCAGGAACATCCTCTTCATCTGTGGAGGAGCATTCGAAGGGCTCGACAAGATCATCGCCCGCCGCGTCTCAAAATCCTCGATGGGCTTTGGCTCGAAGATCAAGGACAAGCAGACAGGCTACGATCCCGAAATCCTCAAGCTCGTCATGCAGGACGACCTGCACGAATACGGACTTATCCCCGAATTTATCGGACGCCTGCCTGTCATGTCAGCCCTCGAACCGCTTGACTCGGAAGCCCTGCGCAACATCCTTGTCGAGCCTAAAAACGCTCTCGTCAAGCAGTACAGACGTCTTTTCGAGATGGATGGCGTTGAACTCGAATTCACCGATGAAGCACTCGATCGGGTGGTTGAAATAGCCATCGAACGCGGCACCGGCGCCCGCGCCCTGCGTTCCGTACTTGAAAACGTCATGATCGACATCATGTTTGAACTGCCCACCCTCAAGGATGTGCAGAAATGCGTCATCACGACCGAAACCATCGACAAAATCGCCGGCCCCGTTTACTACAGAAAGGATGGTAAAGAGCGCAAGATCGCATAAAAAAGTGTTTGCATTACAATGAGAAAGTCCTATATTAGGGCCTTCTCGTATGGGCGGTTAGCTCAGTTGGTTAGAGCGCTACCTTGACACGGTAGAGGTCAGAAGTTCGAATCTTCTATCGCCCACACACTTCCTAAAGCCCTGTAAGACAACAACTTACAGGGCCTTTTCTTTTCCTGAAAATCCCCCGAAAAAGATCCGTTTTCCGCGTTTTTGAGCTTTATTCAGCCTTTTTGCGACGTATATGCGACGCGCAAAATTGACCTGGGAGCCCCCAGGAGGAGACGAACGTGAGGCTGAAGCTTAAGCACAGGGTATTGAACGCCAAGGATCGGAAATGTTGGCATTCATTCTTCATTGAGATCTATGATAGCGGGACGCGGGTGTACGAGCCACTGAATATGGTGGCCGACCCGAAGGACAAGGCCAGGTAGCGGGCATCCATGCAATTTTGCATGGATGTCATGGCCAAACGCCAGCTTGAACTAGCAGCATCGCTGCCGGCCTGAAACCCTCCAGTGCAAGGTATCGTAAAGGGGATTTCATTCAGTATTGCCAGGATGTCGCCAAGAAAGTCCTCAATGAGAAGACGAGGGAAAACTGGCAGTGTGCGATCAACAGTCTTGCTCGCATCGAACCTGAAGGCCTTGAGTTTGGTGAGGTAGACAAGCACTGGCTCGAAGATTTTCAGTCGCATCTGCTGGAAAACTATTCACAGAACACGGCCCGAACCTATTCGACCAAAATCCGGCAAGCCATCGGCATGGCTGTCCGCGACGGCCATATCAAGGAAAGTCCGAACGAACAGGTCAAGCAGATACCTGAGAAAGAAGGGGAGATCAAGTACCTCTACTTCGAGGAGATCATGCTCCTTGACAAGACGCCCCACCGACACAAAGGGCGTCGTGTGGCATTCCTCTTCAACTGCTTCGTCCCGGTTCGGCCGGGCGATCTTGCTGTATTGTCTGAATCAAACATTCGCCCTTCGGTCGATGGAGGCTTCGAGGTCTATTTCCGGCAGGGTAAAAAAAAGCAGCGCATCGAATCCATTCCGATACCACAGCAGGGGCTGGTGTATCTCAATCAGGCCAGGGATCTGGCCCAGGCACGTTTGTGTAGAGAATTGACGGTACACGATCCCATATTCGATATTGGCCATAAGAAATGGTTTGGTCTTATGCTCAAAACATGGGCAAAGCGAGCGTTCGAGCGGTATGGCGATGAACTTACGGCTGAAATCAGCACCCATTTCAGCTGGGCCTGTGAAGAGTTGTCACCTCACTGGGCGCGTCATACTGGCGCGACCATGCTGCTCAATGTCGGCGCTGACCTCGATGCCGTGGGAGACATTCTTGGCCACCGTGACCGGAAAACCACCATGCGCTATGCCAAGATACAGCCGAGAACCAAGCGGAGCACGATAGCGATGATGCCAAGTATTGCATCCGGAGACGATCATGAAGAAGCATGAAGTCCAAAGTCAGAAATGGGAGCACATCGGCCATCGGCTGATGGAGTCGTCTGATTTGCTGACGCTCTGCGGCGTGGCCAGAAAGACCGCAGGGGTCGAAAAGCCATTCGTCGCCTGCCTGCACGATCATGAATTGAAAGGCATGATTACCTTCGTGCTTGAACGCATGAGGGAGATTGATAAGCGCGCGGAATCGGCCGCACGACTCGACGAACCTGAAATTCCCTATGAATATCGTGATCGGCAGCAGGAGTATCTGCGATTGCAGTTGCCGAAAAGCGCCCGTCATCGATCTTCAGAACTCTACAATGCTGATTTCATCAACGACCTTGACGAAGGTTTCGATACGCTTCAAGGCGTCTTTGTCACGCTCTCACGTGCGCTCTCCTACCTTTTCGAGGAATTGAGTTACCGACACGGAAAACCGGAGCAATCATTTATGAAAGCCTTGCTTCGGAATTATCCCGAGTATTCGGGTATTATCGAAGGGCTGATGGGCGGGAAGTCAAACGTCAAGTCCGCTGCCGGTCATCGTGACACAATCAAGCTAAAACTCACAGATGAGCAGCTTGCAGAGCTGTTGGGGTGTCTGAATGTGTTTTGATCCTGCTGACCGCGTGGCTCTGAAACCATTGCTGCAAGGGCATTCTGTTGATCACAAGCTGGTGTTCATTGGCAACCAGAACCAACTCGTCGAAGTGTTTCGGAGGTTGTCCTATAACGGCATTCTGCATGAGTCCTGGACAAGCCTTCGGGAGTGGCTTTTCGAGCATTTTTCTTACCGGTCCAAGACCGTGATTGTCGACCTGAGTATGAATTCAGTCTGGGATATCCTTTCCAAGGCAAAAGGCGAACCAACCGTCAAAAGTCGTATCTGTGGTCTGGACTGGCTGCCCTATAAGACGCAGGCCTCTTTGAGGCGGAATTTCTGAAACTGAGAGGGATGCAGTGTTTCTGGAGCATGAGGCTGACAGCGATAGGGATTGATTTTGTTGATTTCGTTGTTTTTGTATAACATGTATTGCAATGAATAACATGTATCGCGAGGGGATATGGAAAAAGAAAAGGCAGACCAGATGATCGGAATTCGCATTCCGAAGAGTGTCGGCCAACGGCTTGAGAGCCTGGCAAAAAGAACCGGTCGAAGCAAGACCTATTACATACGTGAGGCCATCATGGAGCATCTTGATGATCTTGAGGATATCTATCTGGCCGAACAGGTCCTTGAACGGGTGAGGCGTGGAGAGGATTCGGTGTCCAGCATAGACGAAGTGGAGCGTCGTCTTGGCTTGGCAGATTGAATTAACCGGGGCAGCCGAAAAAGAGCTGGCCAAATTGGATAAGCCCGTCGCGAAGAGGATTATCAAGTTCCTTCGTGAGCGTGTATCCGTGGACCCCAGGTCATCCGGGAAAGCGCTGAAAGGTGATCATTCAGGGCTCTGGCGATACCGAGTCAGCGATTATCGCGTAATTTGCGAAATATTCGATGACAGGATATCCGTTCTTGTTATCCGAGTGGGTCATCGTAAAGAGGTATACCGATGAATTGATTTACCATAACGGCCTCATGGCCGCTGCATTCATGCAAGCCAGGGCGGCTTGCATCGCAACGAAAATCTCCAGTCGTTGGTTGGAGAAGTTGACTGCGGATGAGCGCCATACTTTCGCCCTTGTTCGCCAAAAGCACCGCCAGCGACACCGCCTCGGTCCCGCGCTTCCCTTCGAACACCCCCCTGCATATACACGGGAGCGTTGCCTGTTATATTGTTGTTATTGATCAACGTCTTCAACTTACTCCGGAGACTGTCATATACAGGCTTTCTGCACGAGTCTTGCACCTTCCTTCGGGAGCAAAACTATGTACACTGGCGAGCGAGAACGATTTTGGTAACCAAAAAGCCGATGATTCAAGAAAATCATACCCCGTTTGACCCCCATGGTGGTTGAACGGTGTTACTTGTTTGTGCGAGATTGCCAGCGTTGTTGTTCGTTAACCCTTGATTCAGCACGATGGACTATCCACAGACACGCATGGCGTCGCCCGATGAGCGGCTGATGGCGGCGATCCGCATCATTGTCCGGCAAGAGCTTGCCACCGTCCTTACCTCCGGCGAACCGAAAGACCGCCTCCTGACCGTTGCCGAAGCCGCGACCTTCCTGCGGCTTGCCGTGCCTACCATCTACGGCCTCGTCCAGCGCAACCAGATTCCCTACATCAAAAAGACCAAGTGAAGTGGACCCCAAGCAGTAGACAAAAACAGGCTGAATTTAAGCTGGTAACCCGCCGGTTGTTCATGCAGCCACCTGCTGCTGCGTTATAGCCTCCGATACTTCGTTGGAGACCTTTTTTTGAGAGTACTTGTCAACGATACGTGCGCCTCCTCCTGTTGCGCTCGCATACACCTCATCAGGGGTCTTGTAGTCCAGTGCCTGATGGATGCGCTCTGAGTTGTAACGGAAGTTCCAAGACAAAAATCAGTTAACTCTATATTCTGATGGCGGTTAGGTGAAAAATGCGCCAGAATTGTAGTCACTAATTTATTTGCATAATTAATTTATAGTGCTTATATTGCTGC
>Ga0233420_10000450_pt1 | contig 17531 bp, 16 predicted proteins | sample Watercolumn_Mata_4_FD_183009 | JGI IMG/M metagenome (GOLD analysis project Ga0233420, IMG submission 183009) | Freshwater microbial communities from Lake Matano, South Sulawesi, Indonesia - Watercolumn_Matano_2014_102_MG | ecosystem: Environmental > Aquatic > Freshwater > Lake | place...
ACGGTTAGGACAAGCGATGCTGCGGCTTTTTTCAGCCAGGGGTCGCTGCTGTTGACGAAACAGACTCCTCCGTTCCGGTCGAGGTACTCGTAGAGCTTCGTCTCCGCCTCGGCGACACCATGGAGGTCGTGCAGGAACTCGAGGTGTTCGTGCCCGATATTGGTCAGCAGGCCATGCGTCGGACGGGCGATCGAAGCCAGCAGCTCCATCTCTCCCGGATGGTTGATCCCCATTTCGACCACGGCGATATCCGTATCGCTCCTCATCTGCAGCAGCGTCAGGGGCACACCCAGATGATTGTTCAGGTTTCCGCGGCTCATATGGGTACGGAAACCTGTGCCGAGAACCGAGGCGATCAACTCCTTGGTGGTGGTTTTCCCGTTGCTGCCTCCAACGGCAAAAACCGGAACAGAAAATGTTTCCCGGTAGCATGCCGCCAACTGCTGGAGCCCGCTGGTCGTATCGGAGACGACAAGGTACCGGTGGTTGTCTTCTGAACAGGAAGAGGATCTTGCCGAATACCACTCCTCCGAAACAACCGCCCATGATGCCCCTCGGGCAAAAACCTCATCGATGTAACGGTGCCCATCGGTACATTCACCACCGAGAGCGACAAAAATCTCTCCTCCCCTGACCTGACGGGAATCGATAACCACCACAGGATCGACAAGAGGAAAAAGTGCCTCGTCAAGCCCATCAGCGACAATCCTGCAGAACTGCCGCAACGCATCCATTCCGAGCACTCCCTTCATGCCGGCTCCTTCTGTGTTGTCACTGCCGCACCATTCCTGAAACACTCCCTGAGCACTTCCTGATCGGAAAAGAAATGCTTTTTTCCCGAGATTTCCTGGTATGTCTCATGGCCTTTTCCTGCAACAAGCAGGATATCTCCCGGCCCGAGCGATTCCACAGCCGCTCTTATGGCAGCTTCCCTGGCCGCGATTCTCCTGTATCGGTCCCCATTCATGCCCTGTTCGATCTCGTCAAGAATTGTTTCGGGATTCTCATCGCGCGGATTGTCTGAAGTAAGAAAGACATAATCCGCCATTCCGGCTGCTATCCTGCCCATTTCCGGCCTTTTCTGCCTGTCACGGTTTCCGCCGCAGCCGAATACCACGACAAGACGTGCATCCGGCGCCTTGAGTTCCCGGAGTGTCGAAAGCGCTTTTTCCAGCGCATCGGGAGTATGGGCATAATCCACAAACGCACAGCGCTTGCCGGTGTCGTCGGGAATGCGCTCCATCCGCCCGGGAATCCTGAACGGCTTTCGAAGTGCCGCGGCCACCTCATCGGCCTTCACGCCCATTCCTGAAACGGCTGCTGCTGCTTCAAGCAGGTTCATCACATTGTACCTGCCCGGAAGCGCTGTCTGCACCACCTCCACAGCGTCGGGAAAGTGCAGTTCGAGGGTCGTGGCGTCAACAGTACAGCCGGTGACCAAAGCCGAGAGGGTTCTGTCGCATGGAAGCACCGGCGCAATTTCAGACTGCAGGGTACAGCAGAAGCGTTTCTCCCCGGGAACGGATGATGCCATAAACGCTGCCAGAGAATCATCACGGTTGAAAACCGCAAAGCCGTCCGGCTCGAGCTGATCGAACAGGAGCTTTTTGGCCTCGGCATACTCTTCCAGGGTATGATGGAAATCCAGATGCTCGCTGCTCAGATTGGTGAACACAGCACAACGGAACCTGAGACCGTAAACTCTGCCGAGAACGAGCGCATGGGAAGAAACTTCCATGACCGCGGCACGGCAACCTTCCCGAAGCATGCGCTGAAAGAGCGCCTGCAGTTCATGGGCTTCAGGCGTTGTGCGATCGAGCGGAATATCCTGCCCGCCGATAAGGCTCAGACCGGTTCCGATATAACCGGCGGAAATCCCGCATGAGTTGAGCAGCTCGGTAATCAGTCGCGCCGTTGTGGTCTTGCCGTTGGTGCCGGTCACGCCGATCAGCATGAGCCGGTCGGATGCGTGCCGGAAAAATGCCCGAGCCGCCTCCGCAAGAGCTTTTCTGGAATCAGCGACCCGTATGAACAACACGTCAGAAGCGCGACTGGAAGGAAATGTTTCACAGATGACGGCGTTTGCTCCCTTGCTGATCGCCGTTTCGATATAGCGGTGCCCATCTGAGGCAAATCCGCGGATAGCGACGAAAAGGGATCCCTGAACGACGTCACGCGAATCTGCAGTGAGCTGAACAGCCGCAGCGTCACCGGAACTGCCTGAAATCTCCAGAAAATCGATTTCACGAAGCAGGTCGGCCAGGAGAACGGGCCCAGCCGACATCGAAAGAGACGGATGCCGGTTCATAAGAAAAAGCGTTTCCGGACCGGGGAAGAGAGTTTCACCCTGATAATCCTTGTTTTCTGAACTTTTTCGCCGGGGGCAACATTTTGTGCAACGACAAAACCTTCGGACGCGCCTCCCGAATCCATTTCAAGTCCGAGCCACTTCAGGAGGCGTTCGGCATCGCCGGCCCGGAGCCCCTTGAGCTGCGGAACCACAACGGTTGTTGTGGAATCAAGCCTGCCCTGTTCAGGAGACGTGAAAGCGAGATTTTTCTGCAACTCCTCGGAACAGGCAAGCATCCGCGAGGATATCCTCGAAAAAACAGGTGCGGCAACCGTTGCGGCATAGAATGCGGTACGGGGTTCCTCGACCAGCACGATAAGCGCATAACGGGGCTCCTCGACAGGGAAATAGCCGACAAAAGAGGAAACATAGACCGGGTTGGCGTAAGACCCCCCCGATGCGCGCCGGGCTGTTCCGGTCTTGCCGGCGACGCTCATGCCCGGAATTGCCGCACTTTTCGCCGTACCGCTGTCGACAACGGCCTTGAAATACTCCTTCCCCATATATCTCGCGGTTTCACGCGTGACCACCTGCCTCACTTTCCTGGGCTGGGTCTCCGATACCGTATGGCCTCCGGCATCGACAATCCTCCTGATAAGGAAAGGACGCATGAGCATGCCGTCATTTGCTATGGCAGCATACGCCTGGAGAATCTGCAAGGGGGTGACCATAACCTGGTAGCCGTAACCCATCCAGGGCAGCGTGGTCCTGTCCCATTTTTTCAGTGCACGAACCCTGCCCTGGGACTCCCCGATCAGCCCGATACCGGTTTTCGAACCGAACCCGAAATTTTTCGTGTACTCATAAAACGTTGCCCGACCGGTTTCCATGGCTGTTTTTGCCGCAACGACATTGCTCGAGTGCATGACGGCCTGCCGGAAGGTGATCTGGCCGTATGGCTCATGATCCCGTATTCTCAGGCCGTAAAGCGGCAGAACGCCGTTATTGGCGAAAACCTTGTCTTCAGCCCTTCTCTTCAGCACCTCGGTCGCCGTCGCCGCCATGACGATCTTGAAGGTGGAACCAGGCTCGAAACTGTCCGTCACCGAACGGTTTCTCGACTTTTCAGGCGTCCAGGTAACCCGGCGGTTAAGATCGAATGAAGGATAATTTGCCATGGCCAGAATCTCGCCGGTCCGGACATCCATGACGATCCCCGTCGCCGCGCGTGCCTGGAAATCCGAAACAGCCTGAGCGAGTTCATCCTCCACAATGCTCTGGATATCGGCGTCCAGTGTCAGTTGAACCGTATGACCTTTCAGCGGATCCTGCTGGAGAGCATCAGGTGCAGGATACCGTTTGCCTGTGGCAGAGCGCTGAAATACTCTCGATCCGTCCCGGCCCCTCAGATAACGGTCGAACTGAAGCTCAATTCCGCTGATCCCCTTGTTCTTGCTGTCCGTCACGCCGATAACCTGTGCTGCGACGTTGAGGTAGTAACGCTGCTGCTCGCGATCGAACCAGACTCCGGGAATTTTTTTCTGCATCAGGGGCAGTGCCTGTACCGCCTGCACCTTGCGTCCGAGTACGGCAAGATGCTTGCCTCTCCTGAGTTTCCTGAGATACTCCCGGCGACTTTTCCCGAGATGAGCCGAAAAAAGCCTTGCGACTTCAGGAGCATTGTCGAATGTTTTCTGCTTTTTGGTCTTCCGGTCGATAACCGCCTTTCCCTTCTCGTCGAAAAGGGGCGTATTACGGACAATTTCAGGGTCGGCGTAAAACGAGATCGTCTCGACCGTCTCGGCAAGCATCCGTCCGTGCCGGTCAAGGACAACTCCCCGCTGCGCCTTTTCCGTCACAAGCTGGATATACTGTTTTTCAGCTTTTTCCTTGTATTTCCTGACATTGACGATCTGGATGTTCAGCAGCATGGCAACAATGCCGGCAAGAAACACCAGAAAAAACAGCACCACCAGCCCGAGACGCTTTCCAAATTCGGAATCCGGCGGTTTGCCGGAAATATCACGCTCGTTCATAGCTCAACATTGGTGGAGTGATCATTTCGGTTACGGAACAATTTCGACAGCGGGCACACTCGAGGCCTGAAGTCCCAAGCGCTCGGCCTGAAGGGCGATATTGTGGATTCCCTGCAGTTCGTTCACCTTGAGTTCCTGGGAAACGATGACGCTCGAGCTCATGGCTATCTGCTCCCGAAGGATTTCATTGGCAAGTGCAAGTTTTTTTATCGCTATGGTGTTGTAGGTCTGGAACAGGAGAATCCCCGTAACCGGGAGAAGGTACAAAAAAGTCCTCAAACGCAGGAGATCGGAAAGCCTGAATTCAAAGGCTTTCGCAAACAGGCCGCGCGGGCTGCCCTCCCCTGAATCAAGAGGATAGAACGGCTTTTCATCGGAACTCTCTGCCCCGCTCTGGAAGAGACCGTTCCGTCCGGATGCCTCGCCCTCATGGTCATGCCCGTGCCGTCTTGCATCCGGGGTCTCGATGGCATCGAATACCCTGAGCGGCAGGGAAGAAAGTATTCTGTCTGCATTATGCTGGCTCACGGCAATCTCCTTCTGCATTTTTTTCGAGAACACGAAGCCGTGCGCTTCGGGCTCTCGGATTCAATGATAGCTCCTCAGGCCCTGCCGCAACCGGCTTTCTGGTTACAACCGTGTATTCCGCCTTCCGTAACGGCTCCCTGAGTCCAACACCTTTGGGTCCCCAGTCACTGCTGGATTTACCGGCAAAAAAGGATTTCACCATCCGGTCCTCAAGAGAGTGATAACTGATCACCGCAAACCGGCCCCCGCAGAAAAGCAGGGCGGCACCATCCTCGAGCACCTGCCCGAGCACCTCCAGCTCGCGGTTCACCGCAATTCTCAGTGCCTGAAAAACACGGGAAAGTGTCTTGATCGCCCGATCAGGACGCGGTTCCCTTTTCCTGATGATTGCCGCCAGCTCTTCAGTCCTTGAAACAGGGCCGTATTTCTCCCGGTACACAGAAATATCCCTGGCGATAGCACGACTTCGAGGCTCTTCTCCGTAGCGAAAAAAAAGCGAACCGAGCTCACGCTCTCCCATGGTGTTGACGATATCAGCCGCACGTTGTCCGTAACCGGGATCCATGCGCATATCGAGAGGGCCTTCATGCAGGTAACTGAACCCTCTTTCAGGAGTATCGATCTGGGCAGATGAAACACCCAGATCAAGCAGGATACCGACAACCGTTGCCTTCATGTTCCTTGCGCCACAGAGCCTTCGGACAATAATGGCCATTTCGCTGAAATTGCCTTTTACCAGCATGGCAGAGTCGCCGAAACCGGCAAGTTTTTGAGCCGCCGCCCGAAGCGCATCGTCATCCTGATCGATCCCGATGAGCAGCGAACCTCCGGCAAAACCTTTACGCTGCAACTCATGAAGAATAGCCAGTGAATGTCCCCCGCCTCCGAGAGTTCCGTCCACATAAACCCCTGGCATCCTGACCAGAAACTCGAGAATTTCAGCGGCAAGTACCGGCTGGTGATAATCCTTCATGCTCTTGGCACCTAAAAATATTTCCCGGCCAGAGCGGAAAATCTTTCCGCATGCTCACGAAGCAGGGCAGAAAGCCGTCCTGGCTCCCAGATAATCATTTTCGAGTCAGCCCCGACTATGACAACATCCTTGGTAATACCCGCATGCTCCAGGAATTCCCTTGAAAGTGCGATACGCCCCTGCCGATCGACCGCCACGACATCGAGACTTTCGTAAATCAGGGTCTTCAGCAACCGTTCATCAGGATTGAAATCCGAAAGACCGGCAAGGGCCTGCTTCATCCGCTGCCAGACATCAGGCTCATAGAGTTCGAGTGAGCCATCTGGGACTTTCATGAGATATAGGTATATTCCCGGAGCCGGAGCGCCGGACGCAGCCTGATCGTTCCCGGAAAAAAGATCCCTCCGGAACCGCACCGGAATCATAAGCCGGCCCTTGTCATCAAGAGCATGCAGCTCCTTGCCGATAAATCCAGCCATGAGAGGATATCCACTGAAAGGGTTATGTGGATTCGGATGCCACAAACCGGTACGATTGACCCGGGTAAGGGTGAAAATGAAAGAAACGCCTCCTGGGGGAAAAACGCTCCCATTTTTTACCATTTTTCACCACATAAAAAATGTATGAAAAAGGCAGCACTAAAAAAACAATTATCTCTTTTACACGGCACGGCACCGTAAAGCCTCTCTCTTTACCGGACCAACTTTCATGAATACCAGGGAAATCGTTATCGACGGCTATAACCTCCTGCACAAACTCTTTCCAGAGATCAGGAGGCAACCCCTTGAGCGCTGCCGTCAAAAGACTGAAGCCCTGTTGCAGTCCTATCTCAGGAAAGGCAGATGCATGATCACGATAGTCTATGACGGAGGAAACGTGCGGGAATCATCCTCATGCACCTCCATCTGCACCGTCTACACCGCAGCAGGAGTGAGCGCGGACGCATGGATCATTGATTACGTAAAATCATTGAACACAAGCAGAAAAATGGTTACTATTGTAAGTTCGGACCGTGAAGTATGCCGCTATTGCAAGGCATATGGCGCCAGGTGCCTCGATTCAGAAGCATTCATCGCCACGCTTGACATCAAAAAAAGCCAGTCCGGAGGGCTCCACCAGTCTGCCGGAAGGAAATTCAGCGACGGATTTCTTGAAAACAGCGAGGTTGAAGAGTGGATGCGCCTGTTTGAAAAAGGCAGGCCCTGAGCCCGGCACAGGCTGGAAAAGCCTGTAGAGTCTTTTTCTTCTATATCCAAACCGTACAAGAACATAATGTCGGAAAGCACACTCAGCAATACCGGCCACTGGCAGGAACTTGAAGAATGGAGAAAAAAAATAGACGGCATTGACCGGCAGCTTGCGGCGCTTCTGTGCGAAAGGCTCCAGTGCGCGAGAAACATCAGCATTCTCAAGGCACGTATCGGGGAGCAGGTTCTCCAGCCGGAACGTGAAAAAGAGGTGCTCAACAATGTCATGAGCCAGGCGGACTCGCTTCAGAAAGTCGGCGCCCTGGAAAAAATCTACCGCTGCATCATCGAGGAATCCCGGCTGTTCCAGCATGAGCAGAACAGCGACCAGCACCATACCGGACACTGAAAGCCGCTGATGAACCCATGGCATCGACCGTTTCCTTTCTTCGAAAATCCCTGATCACCATCTTGAGCCTGGCCGCGGTGGCCTTCGTGGGCATGCTGTTCATTCCTGGACTCAACACGGCGCAAAGGGTCACCATGTTTACGGTCCGCAAAGGGACGGGGTTTATGGAAATTACCACCGAAATGCAGCGAAGCAGCACCATAAAAAACCGCTGGCAAACCATACTGGCAGGAAGATTGATTCCGGGATTCCACAAGATCAAGCCCGGCAGATATCGCGTACCGCCAGGTTTGTCCAATTTCAGCTTGCTGTACTTCCTGCGCACGCACCCCCAGGATGAAGTGCAGATCACCATTCCCGAAGGACTCGACCAGCGCAAAACAGCCGGCCTGCTTTCCCGGAAGCTCGATATGGATTCGGCCGCCTTCATGCATGCGCTAAGAAAGCGCCCCTTCCTCGACCGGCACGGAATCAAGGGCGCAAATGCAGAAGGCTACCTGTTTCCCGGCACCTACCACTTCGTCTGGGGCGACACACCCGAAGAAACTGCAAGCTTTCTGGTCCGGCAGTTCAGATCGTTCTACTCAGACGATCTGAAAGCCCTGGCATCGTCGGAGGGACTCACAGAAACCGCAATGCTGACACTGGCTTCCATTGTCGAGGCGGAAACGCCCCTCGATGCTGAAAAACCGGTTGTCGCAAGCGTTTATCTGAACAGACTGAAAAAGAACATGCGCCTCCAGGCAGACCCCACCGTACAGTATGCGCTTGGAACTGAGGCCCGCCTGCTCCATTACAAGGACCTTTCCGTCGATTCACCCTATAATACCTACCGCCACACCGGCTTGCCACCCGGACCGATCTGCAGCCCTGGCACAGCGTCGATCCTTGCGGTGCTTCATCCTGCCGAAACCGGATACCTGTACTTTGTTGCCACGGGAAAAGGAGGCCACTACTTTGCGACAACACTGGACGGCCATGCGGAAAATATCAGGAAGTACCATGCCGCACGCAACAGGAGGACACCATGAGAGGAGTGCCCGGTGATCCTGTTGCATGGAAGAAATACATTATATTGTTATCGTTAGAGCATAATGCATTCCATAACCAACCTTAAAACACAATGCAGAAAAAGACCTTGTCTGACATAGCAATCCAAGGCAAGCGGGTGCTGATGCGCGTGGATTTCAACGTGCCTCTCGACGGCGAGAAAAACATTACGGACGACAAGCGCATTGTCGAGGCACTTCCTTCGATAAAAAAAATCCTTGAAAACGGCGGACGCCTGATTCTCATGTCACATCTCGGAAGACCAAAGGGCAAACCCAATCCTGAATTTTCCCTGGTGCCGGCTGCAGCGAGGCTTTCCTCCCTTCTGGACTGTCCGGTCGCCATGGCAGGAGACTGCATCGGCACTGAAGTCATGCAGCAGGTGCTGGCCCTGCAGGACGGAGAAGTGATCATGCTTGAAAATCTGCGATTCCATCCCGAGGAAGAGGCAAACGATGCGGACTTTGCAAGGGAGCTCGCTTCACTGGGAGAAATCTACGTCAACGACGCGTTTGGCACCGCACACCGGGCGCATGCCTCGACAGAGGGCATCACACGGTACGTCCAGACCGCAGTAGCAGGCTATCTGATCGAAAAAGAACTGAAATATCTCGGCAAAGCGCTGCAGGAACCGGAAAGGCCGTTCGTGGCCATTCTCGGCGGATCGAAAATATCGGGAAAAATCGACGTTCTCGAGAACCTGTTCAACAAGGTAGATACCGTCCTGATCGGGGGAGCAATGATCTTCACGTTCTTCAAGGCACAGGGACTTGCGACCGGAAACTCGCTGGTCGAGGACAACAAGCTTGATCTGGCCCTCAGCCTGATCGAGCAGGCAGCAAAGAAAAACATCCGGTTACTGCTCCCTGTCGATGTCGTGGTCGCAAGGGAGATCTCTGCCACTGCCGAAAGTTTCGCTGTTGCTGTCGATGCCATCCCTGAAGGGATGATCGGCGTTGATATCGGCCCGGAAACAATGGCCGCCTACCGTCGAGAGATTCTCGGCGCACGAACCGTGCTCTGGAACGGGCCTATGGGTGTTTTCGAAATAGACCGGTTCGCTGAAGGCACCTTCGCCATTGCGGATGCACTGTCGGAAGCAACCGCTTCAGGTGCGACAACCATCATCGGCGGGGGAGATTCAGCCGCAGCCGTTGCCAAGGCGGGCCTTTCGGACAAAATGAGCCATATCTCGACCGGAGGCGGTGCAAGCCTCGAGTTTCTTGAAGGCAAGGAACTCCCGGGAATAGTCGCACTGAACGATTGAACCTTCATGGCCGTTACAGATGGGGAACCTGACGAGGATGATCGGTCGCGGCAAATCGCAGAGACGAAAGACGCCTGAAACATGAGTTATTACAACGAGCCTTACAGCCCCGGAGGATTCCAGGTCATGCCTCCGGCCATTAAGACCATCATTCTGGCAAATGCTGCGGTTTTTCTGCTGCAGATTCTCCTTGAAAGCACCGCCTTCGGCGGCTTTATGACCGCTGCCGGCGCACTCTGGCCCCTGGCATCGCAGAACCAGCAAGGGCTGTCGTTCCAGATATGGCAGCCGGTCACCTACATGTTTCTGCACGGCAGCTTCGGTCATCTGTTTTTCAACATGTTCGCGCTGTGGATTTTCGGCACTGAACTTGAGAACTACTGGGGAACCCGTCAGTTCAACATCTATTATTTCGTCTGCGGTATCGGTGCGGCATTCATCAACCTGCTTACGACCGTCGGCGATCCTTACCCGACTGTCGGCGCATCCGGAGCGATATACGGCGTGCTCCTGGCTTTCGGCATGATGTTCCCTGACCGGTACATCTTTCTGTATTTTCTTTTTCCGATCAAGGCAAAATATTTTGTGGCGGGCTATGCCGCCATCGAGTTTTTGTCAGGACTGGGCAGCCGGGCAATGGGAAGCGGCAGCAACATCGCTCACTTTGCCCATCTCGGCGGCATGCTGGTGGGATTTCTCTACATCACCATCAGAAGGCAGGGATGGAAACTGCCGAAATGGCGGCGCAAGACTCGCACTGCAGGAAATCGTTCCGGCCGGACAACCATGCATCGTCTTGCTGGCAGCGATATCCCGCCCGCTTCAGAGGCCGAGATCGACGCCATTCTCGACAAGATATCCCGGCACGGGTACGAGTCGCTGACCGAAGAGGAAAAAAGGAAGCTCCTGCAGGCCGGAGGAAAAAGCTGATGCTGCCCGCATGCACTCCCGATGAATGCATACGTTTCGAAAATGAAACAGAAAAAAGAATCACGAGTATTCGAACGCGCCCGCAAAACGGCTGAAGAGACCATTCGCGACCCAGACAAGATCAGGAATGTCATCGACACCGCCCTGCATATGATCGGCAGCGCCGGAAGCTCTTCACCGTTTCATGAACTCACCGACAAGTTCCAGGCGATCGTCCGGCTTGTTCGCGCATATGTCAACCGCCAGTACCGGATCGTTCCCTGGCAGACCGTGGTGCTTTGCGTCGCTGCACTCATCTACTTCGTCAATCCCTTCGATGCGATCGCCGACTTCCTCCCGCTGGTCGGATTCTTCGATGACGCCGCAGTGCTCACCGCTGTACTCGCATCGATCAACAAAGACCTCAACGCTTTCCTCGAATGGGAAAAAAGTGCCGCCAGAGCCGCTGAAGAACATCTTCCCCGGGTCGTCGATGCGGTTTTCGAGGAGATAAAGGACGGGACCGCTCAAAATGGATAGTTGGGCAATGACCCCGTGTTCGCTTCCCGAAAACCACTCACTCCACCCGCTCGAAACAGGCCACCGTCTCGATGTGGCTGGTCTGGGGAAACATGTCCACCGGCTGTGCCGAGGTCAGGCGGTAACCTCTTGAAAGAATCTCCTTGCCGTCTCTGGCCAGATTCGAAGGATTGCAACTGACATACACGATGCGCTCGGGCTGGAGCCTGAGCATGGTGTCGAGCGCCCTGGGATGCATGCCTGCCCGCGGGGGATCGGTAACAATAATACGGGGTTTGGCGTAAGGTTCGAGCGCTTCCTGCATGGCGTGGAAGTTTTTGAGGTCGGCCTGGAAGAAGACCGTGTTCCGGAGTCCGTTCAGCTCGGCATTCATCTGGGCATCGCTGACGGCGCTTTCGACAACCTCGATGCCGATCGCCTGACGGCAGTGGCGGGCGAGGTAGAGCGTGATGGTGCCGGTACCGCAGTAGAGGTCGTACACCGTGTCCTCAGCCGTGATGCCGCCGACGGCGAGGATCTGGTCGTAAAGCGTTTCAGCCTGGCGGGTGTTGGTCTGGAAGAAGGAGTTGGCCGAGATCCGGAAGTCGAGGTCGCCGAGCCGCTCGGTGACGAATCCCGCTCCACTGATCACGTACTCCTCTTCGCCGGTGGCGACGGTGTTCCTGCGGGTGGTGACGTTGTTGAGGAGGGTCATCGGCTGCTCCGGCATGGCCGTTTCGAGTCGCTCCTTCAGCGCCTGCATGAGCGACTGGTCGTACCACGAGGTGACGATGTTGACCATAAGCTGGTTATACCGCTCGCTGTAGCGGAGCATGAGATTGCGCAGGTAACCTTCGTGCGCCCTGGCCGAATAGGGAAAAAGACCGCGTTCGAGGGCAAAATCGCGCACCAATTCCAGTACCCGGTTCATGCACTCTTTTGCGAGGTAGCAGGTGTCGAGATCGAGCACCTTCTCGAAGTTGCCGGGCGCATGGAAACCGAGAGCGAAGTGTTTCGGTTTGGACAGCTCTTCCTGCGCCATCTCCGACGGAAGGAGGTAGCGCAGGTTCGAGCATGAAAACTCCACCTTGTTGCGGTAGTGGAATGGCTCAGGGGCGGCCAGCACCGGTTTGACATCGGGACTCCCGAAGCCCCCGATATGCACCAGCGAATCCTCAACCTTCTTCTGCTTGTATCGGAGCTGCGCCTCGTAACCGACATGCATCCACTTGCATCCGCCGCACGCACCGAAAACCGGGCAGACCGGTTCGATGCGATCCGGTGATGGTTCGAGCACCTCGATGGCCCGAGCTTCGAGGTAGCGAGGTTTGACTTTGTAAACCCTTGCCGACACCCGGTCGCCGGGAGCAAGCATGCCGGAGACCATCACACCCATTCCCTCGGCAGTACGGCCGAAGCACTGCTCTTTTTCTGCCGGGTCGATGATGAAAAGTTCAATGATATCTCCTTTTCGGTAACGGCTGTCCTGTTGTTCCAATGGCGTACATGCAGTTGTCGATACCCGGAGGGGCATCGGGTGAATGAGTTATCGTTCGTGCAGTGGCGGCCCGGCAAGCAGTGCAGCGCCGAACACGCCAGCGCTGTCGCCAAGCAGAGGCGGCAACAGAGGAATGACAAACGAATGGTTGAAAACGTTTGCAGCAATCGCCCGACGGGCTTCCGGAGTATACAGTTGCCTGATGTTGCCGACTCCTCCGCCAATGATGACCAGATCAGGATCAAGCATGTTGATCACCGCCCCGAGCGCCACGCCGAAGTTCAAGACGAGCCGGTCGATCGTTTTCCGCGCGGCCTCATCCCTCCCGCTTGCTGAGACGATCTCCTGCAGGGAGGCCTTCCGCCCGCTGAGCGCCGTATAATGGCGTTCGAGAGCAGGACCGGAAATAACCGTCTCGACGCAGCCCCTGCGGCCGCAGTAACATGCCGTGCCCTCTCCGGGAACCGGATTGTGCCCCCACTCTCCGGCAATGCCATGGAAACCTCTGAGCAGGCGTCCGCTGCAGACGATGCCTCCGCCAACGCCGGTACCCATGATAATACCGAAAGCCGTTGTGCCGGACTGCGCCATCTTGTCTCTTCCCGCACCGAGCATCGATTCGGCAAGCACGAAGCAGTTGTCATCGTTTTCGATCAGCACCTCCATGCCAAGCACCTCCTGCAAATCCCGCTTCAGCAGCATACCGTTCAGGCAGAGGGTATTCGAGTTGCTGATGACCCCGTCGCTCCCATCGGCACGTCCAGGTGTTCCGATACCGATCATCTGCGGCCGGTCAAGACCTGATTTCTCGGTCATTGTCTCAACCAGTCCCCTTATCTGCATGAGAATATGGGCGTAACCATGCTCCTGCCCTGTAGCGATGCGGTGTCTCAACAGCGGCCTTGCGGTCTCGTCGAGGATCACCCCTTCGATCTTGGTGCCTCCCAGATCGATTCCCCAGTATCTCGCACTCATGGTTCAGGACCCATCCTCCCGAGCAGACGCGGCTGGAGAAGATTCTTGAATATCCATGCAGAAACGACATAGGCAACTGCTGCGCTTGCAGCGCCTATCAGGATCCCGGCAAGCACATCGCCCGGATAGTGTACGCCCACGTAAATTCTTGAATACCCGACAAGGAAGGCGTACAGGGTCATGAGCACTGCGAAGAAGCGCTCGACAATGACACCGCGCCTGAAAAAAATCCATATCACAGAAGCCACGGCGGCCGAGTTCGCTGCATGCGATGAGGCAAATGAATAGGAATGCGGCTGCCCGATCAGGAGACGGCACCCTTCAAGAGCAAAGCACGGTCTGATGCGATGGACAAGGGGTTTGAGAATCCCCGATGCCGTGAAATCGGCTAGAGCGACGGCAAGCAGGCCGACAACAAGCACAAATACGCCGCTGCGCCCTTTTCTGATGATGATAAAAAGCGCAGCGAGCAGAAAAATGTGTGATGAAAGTCTGAAGGTGGTGACAAACACCATGAGATCATCAAGAGCGGGATGCACAAGATGAAGGTTTATCCACCGGAAAACCCAGGCATCGATCTCCCCGGCCAATTCCATAGCGCCTACTTTTTAGTGTGGCCTTTCTTCTTCTTCGGTGCTGTTGCTGCCGCAGCGGCAGTCAGTGCCGCCTGGGGAACATCTTCTGACGATGTCGTGGCATTGATATAAAACTGCTGGGCAACGCTGAAAATGTTGAACATCAGGTAATACAGGCCGAGCCCCGCAGGAAGATTGTTGAAAAAGAGCAGCATCATGGCAGGAAACATGTACTGCATGACTTTCATCTGCTCGTTGCTCTGGGTCGTCGGGGTGATCTTCTGCTGAACGAACACCGTTATGGCCATGAGAATGGGAAAAACCGCGATATGATCGCCGTACATCGGGATGCTGAAACCGAAATCAAGGATTGAATCGGGCACCGAAAGATCCCTTGCCCAGAGAAAGCCGTGATGACGAAGCTGGATCGATGAACGGAAAACATAGAACATGGCAAAAAGCAGCGGCATCTGCAGCACCACCGGCAGGCATCCGCCAAGGGGATTCACCCCGGCCTCCTTGTAGATTCTGGAGAGCTCGCTCTGAAGCTTGGCAGGGTTGTCCTTGTACTTTTCCTGAAGATCCTTGAGCATGGGCTGAAGCGCAGCCATTTTTTTCATGGATTTCGTGGAGGCCATCGAAAGCGGATAGGTCACCAGCTTGATGAGCAGGGCAAAAATGATGATGATAAGCCCGTAGTTGCTGACAAACCCGTTCATCCAGGTGAAAACAGGCAGAATGACAAACTCGGCAACGGGCCTCGTAAGCCAGTCCCAGCCGAAGTCCATGATCTTCTCAAGACCTGCCCCGAGTGTTTTGACGGTATTGTAGTCAAGAGGGCCGACATAGATCCGGTAACGGTCTCCCGATACGTTTCCGGTTGCGGGAACTTCCATTTTCAGGGATGCGAGATACTGCTCGAAGTGACCGGGCATCCGTTTGCCCTCAAGGTATACCCCTTCCGTCTTGTTTACCGGAATCAGGGCTGCAGTGAAATACTTGTTGCGAACGGCAACCCAGCCTGCCTCGCCCGACTGCTCCTCCCGGTACGCCTGGTTATCCTTTGAGGCATCGATTTTCACCATGCTGCCGCCGAGATAGGCGCTCGCGATAGCGTTATGCGATTCATCCTCACGGTTTTTTTCGGTGTAGGGCAGACCGCCGTCCCACTGCAACTGGTACTCGTTGCCGGCAATCGCGTTATTGAAGCCGCTGAACCGGACATCATAATCGATCTTGTAGCTGTTTCCGGAAAAACTGTAGGTGATATCGATCGCCTGACCGGGGCGTATGGCAAGCCTGTAGCGGACGACCGCACGGTCATTGCCGGAGAGCTTCACACTTCCCTGCTGCGATATCTTGCTGAAATACAGGTCTCTCGTGTCAATCTTCTTGCCGTCAGTGCTGAGAAAAAGCAGCGAAAGCGCGCCTTTGTCACGGTTACCGACAAGATCGAACGGCTGCAGCTTGCCGTCCAGATGCTTCTTGAGCACCACGGACTTGAGGGTTGCGCCTTTCGAGGAGAGCTTCACGGTAAACAGATCGTTGTCAACCGTTACGATATCTTCCTTGCCGGAAGAAACCCCGGCGTAGACGCCGAATGCATCCGCAGAAGGCACGGCAACGACTTGACCGCCTCCCGTAACAGAGCGCTCCGCTTTTTCCGTCCTGGGTATTTGTTTCTCCTGGGCCGCCTTCTTTGCCGGCGACATGAACTGCAGCCAGACAATCATAATCAAAGCAATCAGCGCAAGACCCGTCACTGAATTTCTATCCATTGTCGCCTTCTTTAAAATTACTACCCCGTACACTCCCGGATTTCAACGGCACAGGATCATATCCGCCTTTCGAGAAAGGATTGCATCGAAGCACACGCCAGAACGTCAGCCACGATGCATAAAAAAAATTGTGTTCTGCATACGCATCAAGCGCATATTGGGAACAGGTAGGATAATATCTGCAGGAAGGTCCGAGGAGGGGTGAAAGACAGGCACGGTAAAACCTGATCAGTGCAATCGGCAACAGATTTACAATCATCCTCAATGACATGCTTCCCATAGTTAAGAGTCCCCGTAACGGACAACACCGCAACCCCGTTCACAGTACCGTTGTCGGCGTCAGCCTCGGCAGTTACCGATAGTACGCAATAATCTGCTCATTTCTCTTCGCAAAACTGCAAGCTCAGGAATCTGTGCGTCTGATCCGGTATAGATGAATGCAAGACAAAGCTTTTTTCCGTAGCAGGCACATGGCTCCTGCACTTCTGTCAGGGCGCCTTTTTCCATGCGATAGGCTTCTCTCATCAACCGTTTTATCCTGTTACGCCTTGCCGCAAGAGGCACCGTCTTCCTGCTTACAGCAAACAGCACAGCCGGCAACGCATTCCCCTCCGGTCTGCCGGTTTCGAGATAAGAGAAAACAACCTTGACATACGCTGCTTTCAGTTTTTTTCTGCTCCTGAAAAGCTCGGCTATCAACTGGTTCTTTCTCAGTATTTCATGCTTCCGCAGCGAATTGGCATGCACAATGGTCTGGACGTAAAAAGCGGCATTGAGAAAAGCTGGAGCCCTGCAGGCTTCCGGACCCTGAAATGCCGTGGCATTATTTCACGGCAGTACCCATTTCGCTGCTGACGGTAAGACGATGGCGACCCTTTGCTCTCCTTGAGGCAAGAACCTTCCGGCCATTTTTGGTTGCCATTCGCTGCCTGAAGCCGTGCTTGTTCCTTCTTTTTCTATTCCGTGGCTGAAATGTTCTTTTCATCGCTCGTTACTCCGGACGTTTTGAAAATAATGTAAAAAATCTCGGCATGTAATGTAGCATATTGCCCCCTTATAAGCAAATACAGACATCCGGAAAGGATAACGGCCGCGTATGAAGACAAGATCTCCCGGATAGCGACTGAACAACAAGTTTCCCACACTGTGGACAACTTGTTGATAAAAAAAATCCATCGCCCGGAAGACCAAAAATCACGGGCATCAGCGTCACTCGACAGGTGTTGACAAAAAAATCCATTGAACCACCTAATAATCAATAAAAAAACAGGTTATACTGTTGATAACCTGTGCGCCACGAACCGCGGCATGCTCGTTTTTTTCCCTGTGCAAATTGTTTTTTATCCACCGAAAACAGTAACTTGTGAACAGTCAGTGTTGATGGTTTTTGCTCTTTCCCCCCAGCTTCCCCCCCTATGTGTTAATATAGATGTCGCATCCAAGAAGGAGGCGGCCAATGGGTTATTCGCATGCCGTAAGGCAGAGTGTGTTGAAGAAAGTACTCCCCCCTGAGCGTCGGAGTGTCAGAGAAGTGAGC